>Ga0307477_10001673_pt1 | contig 18217 bp, 18 predicted proteins | sample atmos_gasesECM2C_FD_203316 | JGI IMG/M metagenome (GOLD analysis project Ga0307477, IMG submission 203316) | Hardwood forest soil microbial communities from Morgan-Monroe State Forest, Indiana, United States - atmos_gasesECM2C_515 | ecosystem: Environmental > Terrestrial > Soil > Temperate...
GAGTTGGTAAACCGTGTTCAGCCGAGATATCCGGCAAGTGCTCGCTCCAATGGCGAACATGGAAGACCAGTTTTTTACGCAGTGATTGAAGCGGATGGAACGCTTTCACACCTAACCCTCATTCAACGAGCAACTCCTGCACTGGAGTCAGCAGCCGCTGATGCCATTCGACAGTGGCACTACAAACCTGCCGTCTGTGGTTCAATGCCAATTCGGGTGGAAACCTCAGTACCGGTGGATTTCTGGCTTCAACGTTAGTTGATGGTTCTGGATGGTTCTAATTTAGTCGGATTACCGGTAAGGTTCGCACCGTTAACTGCTTTAAGCCATATCGCTCATTGAGGGGTTCTGAGCGTTTCGCGATTTTTCACCAATTGGGCCATTGGCGGTTGCAGACCAGCTCCGAATCGATCACAATCTCCCGAGATGAAGCCGTGGCAAATCTTTCTGGTCGGAATGGTCGGAGCTGCTGCTTTGTTCTCGTTCCACGCCTACGAATCGGCCTTGGCGGGGCTGGTGGCTATTGCAATTGTGTCAGCGGTCGTCTTCGGCTTCTGCGTGCGCCCACGCAAAGAGGTGTTTTACCTGCGCGCAACGATTCAAGTTCCTGATCCCGATTACGCCGTTACGATGGAGCATCACCAACTCGCAGTACGAGTCGAACTCGCTCGGCTATGGCTGCTCTTTATCGCAACGTTCACCGCAGTAGCGTTCCTGCTGGTCACCTTCGCGAGCGGAACTACGTGGAGGATATGCCTAATCGATTCGACTTTGGTGAACTGGCTCAATCTAGGACCTTACCCGGTTCTACTTTTGTTTCGCTTGGTAGTTATCGCCGTATGCGGATTGCTGATTGCGTGGGTCAGCGAACGTTGGGTTCTGCGAGATGCGAGTGTGTGCAGCCCCACCTTCCTGCATCGGTACAAGAAGCGAATCATGTACGGCTTCAAAGCCCCCTCTGGCGAATACTACGGCGGCGAGGGTCTTCCGCTCGGTGCTACTCGCGCAGCCAGATTGCGCACGATTGTGCTCTATCGGACTGGTAAGCCTCACCTGAACAAAATTGCGATGTGCTGCTTGTTTCATCGTCTGGTAATTCTAGGGACAGGAGTGACGGATTTGGATGAGGCAACTGTAGCTGCTAAGGTTGCCGAAGCTGAACCGGTTTCCCAGCCGCTTTGAGTTTCCGCTCAAAAGCTCTCGAATCCAGACTGTCGAAACCGCATTATAAAAGGGCGCCCCTCTTGGAGTAGGTTGTGATTGTCCGAATCATCACCTACGAAGTCGGAGTAGGGATCACGATTACTCCATCAGAGTTAATTCCGATCATGCGGTGTTTCTTCTTCTTTTTTTACTGCAAGCACGATGCATCGGTTTCGTTGAACGTCCCGAGGTTCTTGTCCCAAGTGTTCCCTCCAATCGAGAGATCGAAAAGATTGCAGTGGAAGCAGGGTGGCAAACCGGAAAGGTTGTTCTCGCGCGCATCGTTGTGGACGACGGTGTTGCCAGTGGCAGCGAACATGATGGCAATGCCAGCGCGGAGGTTACGGTGCGCGCGATTGTGCGCGACCAAGTTTCCGCTGAGGGGAACCGTGCCCGGTGGACGAGACAGCAAAATGCCGCGTCCGAAATTCGCCACAATCTTATTATGTTGAACTTGGTTGTTATCCGTGCCGGCGCCGGTCACCAGAATGCCCACACCATCGAACGTGGACGACTGCGATCCGTTCTCATCCACGCGATTATGATGGATCGTGTTGTCGGTGCTGCCGACGCGCAACTGGATGCCCCCTAGTCCGTTACGGCTGACGACGTTGTCACTGACATCGGACGCACTGGCCGTCACGAGTTCGATGCCTGTGCCGTCGCCGAGCACTGCCGGCGCGAGCTTGTCTACATTGTCGTGCACATAATTGTCAGACACGCGCGCCTTCGTGGCCCACTCCACGATGATGCCGCGCTCGAAGTTGCGCACCTCAAAATCCGACACCTCCACGCCGGTGGCAGGTGCAGTCGCCGAAGCGCCGAGCACGTGGATACCGATGCCGCTCAGGCTCGTGCCGTCCAGGACGACGTCGCCGCCCCCGCGCAGACGCACGTCTGAGGTTGATACCACCACGTTCTCGCTGTACACGCCAGTCGCCACGAGGATCGTATCGCCTTCGCCAGCGGCATTGACCGCACTCTGGATCGTCGCGTAGTCGCGCGGGACATACAGTATCTCCCCGTCATCGATTGATTTGAAGTTCAGAGGGTGGTGTTTAGATCCAGCTAGAGTAGTCGTAAGTGGTGAGCCCAGGCCCCCTACCAACAGGGCAGCCACAATCGTAAGGGTGGTTATTCCACGGTTTTTCATCTTTTACTCCTCAATTTTTGTCTTAGAATCTACCCAGTAAGTCGCACGAGAGGACGTGATCTTGGGTGGATCTTCGTTTAATCTGCCCACTCGCCTAACAACAACGGAATCCGTACCGCAGATCAGCTCACTCACAGCGCGAGTGCGTACAACGAGCATTTTGTAACTGGGTTTGTCATGGCACATACCTCCAAGAACTGATGGGCGTTAGTGGCGACGCCTGAGCCGCTGAACTTTTGCGGCCTCAAACATTCCGCTCAATTCCATTAACGAGAAATCCGGTGAAAAGGGCTCAACGGGATCGGAATAAAAGTCTCGAGCCCGGAAAAGGCCGCCGAGAAAGCTGAAAAGAAGCCTTGTTTCCAAGCACTTGTTGTCTTTGACCCTCAGCGGAAGCTGGGATACCATGTCATGCAATCGGAGGGCTGGGCTTCCGGCCAGCGATTCTTGTGGGGCGTTCGTCCACCTACAGCGTTACGGAACTGCTGACACGCTGGCGCGAGGGAGACGCAGCTGCGAGAGACGCTCTGGTTCCACTCGTCTATCAGGAGTTGCGCCGCCTGGCCCGCAAATGCCTAGCTGGTCAACCCAGCGATCACACCCTGCAGCCTACAGCCTTGGTCCATGAGGCCTACCTTCGTCTGGCCGAGCGCGAAAAAATGCACTTTGAAAACCGCGCCCATTTCCTGGCGGTACTGACGAGAATCATGCGGCAGATATTGATTGATCATGCGCGCGGCCGGAATGCGGCCAAACGGGATGCGAGAATCAAGGTGGCTTTGGACGATGCGATGCTAGCGAACCCGGTGCCAGCGATTAGCGTGATCGTTCTGGACGAAGCAGTACGCAAACTTTCGCGTTTGGATGCACGCCAAGCCCAAATCATGGAGTTGCGTTTCTTGGGTGGGTTGTCGGTGGAGGAAACCGCTCTAGTTCTCGACATCTCTCCGGCGACCGTAAAGCGCGAGTGGATGACGGCGCGGCTGTGGCTGCAAAAGCAACTCGCTCGGAGATCGCAGTCGTGACGATGACTCCAGCGCGTTGGCAACAAATCAAGGTCTTGCTGCAGGACGCGTTGGAACTGCCGGCTCAAAAGCGATCCGCATTCTTAGCCGAGGCATGTTCGGATAACCCAGATTTACGCAAGGAAGTGGAGTCATTCCTTACGCTGGACGATGAGAGAGTTTTAAGGGATTTCGTCGAATCATCAACAAACCGCGTTACCCTGCCGCCGGGAACCAAGCTCGGTGACTATGAGGTGCAGTCACTGCTCGGTATGGGCGGAATCGGGGAAGTGTACCGGGCGTGCGATCCTCGGCTCGGCCGCGATGTGGCCATCAAAGTTTTGCGCTCGCCTGTATCGAATGATCCCGACCGATTTCGGCGGTTCGAGCGGGAAGCGCGGGCGGCAGCGGCACAGAACCATCCCAATATCCTTGCCATTTTTCAGATGGGAACGTATGAAGGTGTGCCTTACTTGGTTTCCGAGCTGTTGGACGGCGGAACCTTGCGCGAAGAACTCTTACGCGGTCCCATCCCGGTTTGCAAGGCGATTGACTACTCGGAGCAGATCGCTCGCGGGCTGGCCGCAGCGCATGAAAAGGGAGTTGTGCATCGGGATCTGAAACCTGAAAACATCTTCGTTACGAACGATGGACGAGTCAAGATTCTCGATTTTGGACTCGCGAAGTTCACTCACCGCCACTGGTTGTTGAACAGCGGTCTTGCCACTGCAACATTGGGAACCAAGCCGGGCGTCGTGATGGGCACGGTCGGTTACATGTCCCCGGAACAGGTACGGGGCGCAGAGTTGGACGCTCGCACAGACATTTTTTCATTTGGTGTTGTGCTATACGAAATGGCCACGCGGGAACAGCCCTTCAGCGGCCGTACAGCTGCATCAACGTTCGACGCGATCCTGCACAGTGACCCTGTACGTATAACAAGCAGAAATCCAGCGCTGCCTCCGGAGCTGAATCGAATTATTTTTCGCGCGCTCGATAAAAATCGAGACAGGCGCTATCAGAGCATAAACGAGCCGCTCGCCGCGTTGAAAACGCTGAGACAGGACGCAAATGGGGCGATTCCACTCGCCCGTATAGTTCGCAAGCCGAGGGTCGCGATTCCGGCACTGGCTCTGCTTGCCGCTTTGGGAATGCTTGTGGGGTGGTATGTTCGGCGAAGTGGACAGATACGCTGGGCACACGATACCGCGATCCCGGAAATCACGCGTCTCTCTGAGAAGGGAGAAGACGGTGCGGCGTTCGCTTTAGCTAAGAAGGTCGAGGCGATGGTCCCAGGCGACCAAGCGCTGCAAAAATTATGGCCGGAAGTATCACTGGAAATTTCTGTGCACTCGGAACCGCAAGGAGCAGAGGTGTACATGAAGCCATATCGCGCGGCCGATACCGCGTGGGAACACATGGGGCGGTCGCCCATCTCACACGTGCGAGTGCCGTTCGGGTTATTGCGATGGCGCGCGGAGAAACAAGGATTCCAAACCGCAGAAATACTCTCCTCCTCTTTGCATAAGGGCGGACTACAGGACTTTTTTGGAGGAGCCACTGTGAACCTCTCCCTTACAGTGTCCGAGACAGTTCCAAACGGAATGGTCCGCGTTCCGGGAGGAGATCTCTACCTTCAACTCCCGGCAATCAACGCAGTAGATGTCAATGTTCCTGATTATTGGATGGACCGTTACGAGGTAACAAACATCCAGTTCAAGAAGTTCGTGGATGCTGGAGGCTACCGCAAATCGGAGTATTGGAAGCAGCCATTCATCGACAACGGGAAAATACTTTCTTGGGAACAAGCCATGTCACGATTTCGGGACAAGGCAGGCAGGCCCGGCCCGGCAACTTGGGAACTCGGGAACTATCCCGAGGGGCAAGGCAACTATCCGGTTACAGGAGTCAGTTGGTACGAAGCAGCCGCCTACGCGGAATTTACGGGGAAGAGTTTGCCGACAGTGAACCAATGGCAGCATGCCGCGTGGCCGTGGCTCGGGATTGCTTCTCTTATTGCGCCTATCAGCAATTTCGAGGGCAGAGGGCTCGCACCCGTCGCTAGCCATCAGGGCATGAGCCCGTACGGCACGTATGACATGGCTGGAAACGCGAAGGAATGGTGTTGGAATGCCACGGAGAACAAACGCTTCATTCTAGGCGGGGCATGGAATGAGCCACTCTATATGTTCTTGGATCGGGATGCGCAGTCTCCCTTCCGGCGCCTGCCTACCTATGGATTTCGTTGTGTAAAAGCAATTCCAGGCACGTCCCTGCCGAAAGACGCACTAGAACCTATTTCCTTTAGGTTCCGCGACTTCGCAAGAGAAAAGCCAGTTACCGATCAAGTGTTTGCGGCATTGAAGAATCTGTACCGCTACGATACTGGGCCGCTGGATCCTATCGCAGATCCGGTAGATGAAAGCAGTGAATACTGGACCCGACAGAAAATAACATTCAATGCAGCTTACGGAAACGAGCGGATGAGTGCGTATGTCTACTTGCCGCGAAATTCCAAGCCGCCGTTCCAAACCGTTGTTTTCTTTCCTGGCTCTTATGCCGTCGTGGCCCGCTCGAGTAAAGATCTGGAGTCGTTCGCCTGTGACTTCGTCATCAAAAGTGGACGTGCCCTCGTATTTCCGATTTACAAGAGTCATTATGAGCGCGCCGATGATCTGGCCTACGATGATCCCGATGAAACCGCACGTTACCGAGACCACGTGATTTACTGGAGAAAAGATTTGGGGAGAACAATTGACTACCTGGAGACCCGGAAGGATTTGAACCTCGAAAAGCTGGCGTACTACGGTCTAAGCACGGGAGCCTATCTTGGGAATATTTTTCCCGCAGTAGAGAGCCGAATCAAAGTGGCTGTACTTTTGGGGGGAGGGTTCGTATTTGCCAAGAAGATGCCAGAAGTAGAGGAGCTAAACTTTGCACCAAGAGTCAGAGTGCCGACGTTATTGGTCGATGGTCGATATGACGAGTTCTATCCGTTGGAAACACAGAATGTGATGTTTCGTTTCCTGGGCACACCCGAGAAAGACAAGCGTCACGCGGTCTTGGATGGAGGACACATTCCTCCCTATGACCAGATGGTGAAGGAAATCCTTGATTGGCTGGACCGGTATCAAGGACCGGTGAAATGAGTTTGGAATCCCGCTCTGAGAAAGAATTCGGGACGAACATTCGTGTTAGCCTTCGGATAGATATCCATTTCCTCCTGTACGGCCGTGTAAGTGATTCCCACGAATGTCCATCCCACTCCCAGTCCAATCTGATTTCACAGGGGGTGTCTTCTAGACCATCTCTTTCCAGCCCCATCAGCGCTCAGGTCCCCCCTCCCGCACTCCGCGCCACACTCCCCTCGCGCCTCATGCACAGGCCCGCCGTTTCGGCTCCCCCACTCCCTCGTCCTCCGCGGCCCGCCAGACTATTAACCAATCGGTAAAGGAGGGCAGTTTTGGAACGCTCTACCTCCTATCCCATCCTCGGCTTGATGGGGATATACCGTGAGGGAAAAATTGTCGACCCCTCCCCTGGGCTCCCGATTTTGCAACCCTTCTCTCGCGCGCGCGGGCGGGCCAAAGTGCTTGCCGTTCAAAAAGTCATGGAAAAACTGGAAGTTGCCAAATCTATCCTGTCCACGGCCCGATGGGGGCAAGGCTCGAAAGGGTCGAGGAAAAAAAGCCAAAACACTAGGAACTATGTTTTTGTGGAGTTGGGTTTCTCTGAGACAAGGCGTTCACGCTCGGCCATCAAAAGCCTCATTTGGGCCAACAGGCTTCGCCTCGTGTCTGGGTCTTTGCTGGCTTTCAGTTGGGACACTACGTCGTCTAGCTCTGCTTCTATTATAGTTCCTTGATCGCGGGGCCCGTCATTCCTTTAGCATTTATAATGTCTCTCTCTTCCCTCAGAACGAGATCGAGCCATGACCATCTGGTTCAGCTATTCCTTCGCGTGCCCACAGTGCCGAAGAACTATCTCATCCGGAAACAAAATGGAATTCGCCGCGACTCGTGACGATATCCCCGCTACTGTCTACGGAAAGCACCCAACGTGCCCACACTGTCACAAATCTATGCCAGCAGGCAAGATCACGCTTTCAATAACGGAAGCGCCGTCTCGATAAGTTTTAAGCAGGCTCGGGCATCTCCCATTTTCCCGATTTCCCCACAAACATTTTGTATTCACAAACAGTTACGAGATCCGCCTGATTTCGTAAAGCGTCGTTTCTGAGTCACGTCAGCCGCTCGCAACCGAGGGATACAAACCAACCAACAGGCGCGCAACCTGGGACATTTCCGACTTGACAACACTGGGATTCGGTATAGTGTGTTAGCCAGAGCGAATTACGTCTTCTCCTCTTTCAGATCCCCTGAACTAAGGCAGCCCATCTGAAGTTCTCTCCTCTTAGTCGCACCAAACCCAGGAGGTTGACATGTTTGCTCGTCACGTTACCATGCACCTGAAGCCCAATACCCAAGCGGAGTTTACTCAGACAATCGAGAACGAGATTCTTCCACTCCTTAAGAAACAGCAAGGCTTCCAGGACGAAATCGTATTCGTCGCCCCCGGATCCGGAACGGAAGTGGTCGCTATCAGTCTGTGGGACAAGAAAGAGGACGCGGAAGCCTATCACCGCGGAAGCTATCCAGAAGTGCTGAAAGCTCTGGCAAAAGTGGTCGACGGTACTTCTGAGGTTCGAAACTTTGAGGTGGCCAACTCGACCTTGCAAAAGACCGCTGCTCGCATAGCAGCCTGAAGCAGGCAAGGCTTTTGCGCTCGGCTGGGGGCGTGGCCCGATCCCCGCCCCCTTTATGAAAGAGACAAGAAGAGTCGAGGTTTAGATCTTTCTGGTGACGCCCGCTTCTCAAAGGTAAACCCTGCTTTCCGAAACGCCCGCCTCCAGAAGGCTTGGAGGTGTTCTGTGCCCCAGCAATCCCCAATTTCCTTTCAAATGGGCACGAAAAACGTACTCATCATTGATGGCAACGAAGCGATGCAGCAGTTGCGCGCCCGTGTGCTGCGAAGCCGCGGAGTTCACGTTCACACGGCCAAAAGCGTCACGGAAGCGGAGTTGCTTTGGGTGCCTGATTTTTTCGATTTGGTACTGCTGGACGTACGCCAGAGATCCAAAGAAGCAGTGGAGTTCTGGCGAACGATTCGGCGCCAGCATCCAGGGCAGCGGATCAGGTTCCTAGTTGGGCCCCCAACGTACCTGTCTCCCACCTGCGCCGACGAAGTCATTAAGGGCGATAAGGTTTCGGAAGACTGGGTACAGAGGCCAGGAATCCTGCATGCCGCATAAGGCCTTACAGAGGGTTGGCAGCCGGATGGAGGAGAAAAATCCATGAAAACGGAGTTTTTGACCAAGACAGATGCAACTATCACGACTCATGAGGAGAGCGTGCGCGCTCGCGCTTACGAGCTGTATGAGGTGCGCGGCAGAATAGACGGCCATGCGAAAGAAGACTGGCTTCAAGCAGAAACTGAGGTAGCAGGAAGCAGCGAGCGCAAGGAGTAGCCTCACGATCACTGTGACAAAGAAATCGTTGGTGAAGCTGATGATGATCGGACCATCGCGCAATAAGGGCCGTGCTCAAACCACTGGAGGCAACCATGACGAACATTTACGTCGGCAACTTGGATTTTTCCACTTCCGAAGACGAACTTCGGATACTGTTCGCGGTGTACGGGGCAGTTAAAACAGTCACGGCCGTCATGGATCGCGACACACGTCAACCGCGGGGATTTGCGTTCGTCGAGATGACTGATGCTGGCGAGGCGCGAGATGCTATTCGTATTCTGAACGGTTCGGTCCACGGCGGGCGCGCCCTGATTGTGAATGAAGCTCGCCCCAAACTCTACGGCGGCTTTGAACACGAGTCACTTCCCAGCAGGGATCACCGGCGCCATCGTATCTAAGGATCGAGGAGGCGATGTTGTCGCCTGTTTCCTGCGCAAGCATTCGGGACAATTCGACACCCTTTCAGACAGGCCTGCCAAGCGAAACAAGGGGAATTTATGAATACCGGCAGCTCTAAATCTATGGACAGGAGCGCGTGGAGGGATTTGTACAAGGCTGCGCTCTTTGAGGTTGATAAGACCAAACTCCCGGAGCGCATTGCGCAAGCAGAGAAAGCACTTGCGCTAAGGGCACGGGAGTTGTTTCACATAGCCGGAGACAACATCGAAGAGGAACAAGCTCTGGATGACACGATGTACGCCTTGCACGCTCTGCGGAACATCTCACAAAACTAAGCCACGGTATACGAAACCAGTGAGGCTGCCTAGGTCAACTCGCAGATGCTGTGCATTCTTTCCCTGGGCTCTCTCTGCGTGCACGTCTCGCTCGCGGCGCTATTCGTGCGTGTCGTCGAGAAATAACCTGAGCTTGCCGGAGCGTGCAGGCTGGCGCAGTTTGCGCAGTGCCTTGGCTTCGATCTGGCGAATGCGCTCGCGGGTGACGGCGAACGAGCGTCCAACCTCCTCCAGCGTGTGCTCCGAATCGTCTTCCAGGCCAAAGCGCATCTTCATGATCTTCTCCTCGCGCGGAGTCAGAGTGCGCAGCACCTGACCGGTCTGCTCCTCTAGGTTCACGGTGATAGCAGCCTCGTCCGGCGCGAGCGCAGTGCTGTCTTTGATGAAGTCGCCGAGATGGGAATCCCCCTCCTCACCGATTGGCGTCTCCAGCGAGATCGGGTCCTGCATGATCTTGCGCACTTTGCGCAGCTTGGCTGCGGGAATGTCCATGCGTTTGGCAATCTCTAACGAGGTAGGTTCGCGGCCCAATTCCTGGACCAGTTGCCGGGAGACGCGAATCAGCTTGTTGACGATCTCGACCATGTGCACTGGGAGGCGGATGGTGCGCGCCTGGTCAGCAATGGCGCGGGTGATTGACTGGCGAATCCACCACGTCGCGTAGGTGGAAAACTTGTAGCCGCGGCGATAATCGAACTTGTCCACTCCCTTCATCAAGCCGATGTTGCCCTCCTGGATCAGGTCGAGGAACTGCAGTCCCCGGTTGCGATACTTTTTGGCGATGGAAACCACGAGGCGGAGGTTGGCTTCGATGAGTTCGTGTTTGGCCTGCTCCGCGTCCATCCCGCCCTGGATGATTTCGCGCTGCGTGCGCCGCAGTTCCTGGAAGCTCACGTCGGAATCGCTTTCCAGTCTTTCCAAGTCGGCGCGATGCTGTCGCTGCGTCTTGCGGTAGTCTTTCTTGAGATCTTCGCTGTGCGTGCCAGCAATCTTCTTTTCCAGGTTGCTGATCTGGCGATCGAGCGAACCCATAATTTCCACGGCTTTATTCACGCGATCGATCAGGCGTTTGTGCTCGAAATTCGTAAGACCAAGGTTGCGGATGATGAGTGAAATCCGAACAATCTCGCGGCCCGGCCTGCATCGGCAGCGACTGTATTGGGGTGCTTTCCTTTGTGACGGGTCGGTCAGTGACCGGTCGGCCAGCTGACCAACTCGTTTGTAACGCTTTTGCAGCTCGTCGATGCGGCGGGTAAGGTCCTTGACGCGGTTCTGTAGAATCTCCTGGGTAACCTCTTCCTCCTCAAAAACAACAATTTCCCTGATCGAGCGTACCCCCTGCTTCAAATCCTTGCTAATCGCCAGAATCTGATGGATCACAACAGGCGAGCGGGAAAGCGCCTTCAGAACTTGCAGCCGACCGCGCTCAATGCGCTTGGCAACGTCCACTTCCCTTTCGCGGGTGAGCAGAGGCACCGTGCCCATCTCGCGTAGGTAGAGGCGCACCGGATCGTTGGTCTTTTCAAGGGCCCCTGGCGTAGGGTCGAGCTCGACTTCGTCGGCCTCCACTTCGTTCTCCAACCCTTTTTCGAGGGCTGAAGGTAGCTTGGGCTGACCCCCAACCACGTCAATACCCTGCGTGCCGATGGTGGCGAGCAGGTCCTCCAGGACCTCAGAGGAATGGACATCATGAGGAATCAGGTCATTCATCTCGCCGTAGGCGAGATAGCCCTTTTCCTTTCCTGCATCCATGAGTCTCCTTATGTCGTCAAGAGCCAAGCGGAATCCCTTCGGGCCGTCCTGCATGGAGCAAAGGGCGCTTTGTTGGCGTGCGGCGGCCAGTTCGACTGAAAGCGCAGAATCCAAAACTGACACGATGCTAGCACGCGGTGCCAGCATTTTCCTAACCAGACGCGGGTGGGCCGTGTGTTTGCAGTCAGATCGTGCCCAGGCTTGCGCTTCCCGTTGAAAGGCGCGAGTGCCTGCGGGTCACGGGCAACTTCATTCGGCAAGAACTTGGGGGCGACGAAGCGATGCAGCACTGACCCTCCAGTTGGTTCACGGTCTCCTCCAACCGGCTGCGGCTGTCAGGGTGGACGCGGGCACCGCGTCGAGCCTGAATCACGGTGTCGCGGCTTAAACCTGATTGTGTAAGCTGACGCAGCGAAAATTGCTCCATCCGTTTTTGTAAAGCCGGATCCACCGCACGCGTGTTGGCCGTTTGCCGGGACTGATATCGTATTGGTCCTGCGTTTTCGAGACTACTAATATCTTCCCCCTCCTGGGCCTTCCGCTCGATTTCCTTTCCGATTGTGATGAACGGAATCATTGCGTGGATCGGTCGTCGGAGAAGCAAGCCGCTTGTGTACGGGCCACAGGGCTGGCCGTCGGGTGAAAGTGATTTGTCTTCCGGGTGGAGGTAGTGACGCCACAGAACCCCGGAAAGAGTCTGCGGCAAAAGTTTCCGGCCATTGTATTCTTCACCCAAGTGGACCGTAGCTCCGGTGTGGATCTCGGTGTATTCCCGAGGCAGCCAGTCCTTTGGACTTTTACTGAACGGTCCGACCAAAGTACAGCCCGGAGCCGATTGAAGCAGAATTGGCGAGAGCGCGAAATTGTAGGGCTAGGCCGCCTCGGGATCGTGTTTGCGCAGGGCTGCCAGCACGTTCGGAGTTGTCACGCGGATTCGCATGACAGCCGGGAAGCCTCCAAACCACAATTCACGCGTCACGAGCGCGTTTGCAGGATCTTTGATATTGCGGAAATGATCGTCCAGAAGCCGTTCCCATGCTTCAACGATCCAGCGTGGATACGTAGTCTTCTGATCCTTACAGTCAGTGGGGATGTAGCGTTTACGGTTGTCGGGAAGGTACAACATGCCCAGGCCGTGTTCGCTTGGCTTAATAATTTGTATTCTTGATTTCTGCCGGGCGTAGACTGCATATCTCTTGGCCGATATTGCCACCCCATAGAGTTGGCGCGGCTTTCCGTTGCGCCCGTAATTGCAGCCTTCGATCTTGAGGATGTCTTCTACGACTTCTTTATCGTAGGGATTCAGACCGTTAAGTTTGGTGCAAATGCGTTCAACCTCTTTCCACTTTATCGCCTTCACAGCGGAGACCCCGGTTGCGGTTTTGTGTGGCCCGCCCGGACAAGGGACCATACCGCCTCTTCGGGAAGAGACAAACAGCAGTGAATCCGTGTCGGTGAGTAAGTACGCTCCCTTTTTCTCTTCGACCATTGCCTGCAAGATCGCGAGCATGAGCCTGCCCCCCGCCGTTATCAATGCGGCTGCGGGAGGGAAATGCCACTGGCCCTCACGCTCCACGATGCAGGTCGATTGCGTGAATTCCTTTTCGCCGGAAAATACCGCCAATTCCTTGGCGTTGTTTTTCCCGTACTCATATTTATTGAGTTCGGCGAAGATGCCGTACAACGAGTTAGCGATGATCTTCAGAAGCAGATAGTGTGGGTGAGTGTCTGGAAGGGATTTTCTTTCTTCAATAACGACTCGGAAAAAGTCGTCGGTTTGCGGATCAATGTTTCGCTTGCCGATGTGAGTGTCCTTCATTCCCCTCTGCGTGCCTTGCGGAACGAGTTTGAACGCATCGATGATCTTGGGCACCTGCCCGGTTTGCAATTTGGATGTCGCCAGGTCGGGGCCGGAGTACCAGATAGGGTCGGTCGATGTGAGCGGGTTCAAGCCGATATTCGTATTGCCAGTGTCGTTATAAAGAGATCGAACCGGCAGAATGTCGCCCTGCGGCTTGACCGAGGCAAAGAATCCCAACTCCCGCCACGCTGACGGGGACAGCAGCTCTTCGAGCGTCGTTCGGTCCAGCGTCGCCCGTGCTTCCCGGGTGCACTTCACGACTTTCACCTTCGACGCGGTGAGCAACGGCCACAACTGAAGGAGGGCCGCCACCGAGGGATACTCCGAAGTTGTGTCACAGACAACCACGGGCATTTCCTGATGCCGAATACGAATTTCGCTGCGCCCGCCGTAATAGGCCTGCATACATTTGCCGAGCGTCTTTCGGGACAACTTGAACTTCTTGGCTGGCGGCGTAATCTGCATCTCATCCGGAAACGCTTTGGTGATACTGGCGGCGCTCATTGCCTGTTCCGGTCGTAGCTCAAGGGGAAAGCCGTCGTATTCGTGTTTCATTGCGTTCAGGAGTTCCACGGTGCGCTCTGTGTCAGTTCTCCCGTACTTGAGTTCTGCATGGGTAACGAGGCCGCTCGGCTCATGGTCGGCCTTTGGTTTGAGGCCGAATGACTCAAGAAATCCATTCAGGTCCTTGTGCTTGTTTCGAAGTGCCCAACCCAATACTGAAAGCTCAAGGATGCGCCCGCTATAGTTGAGGCGCATGCTCGGATCACCCCCGACGAGGGAGATGAATGCCGAACGCGAGTCTTTTGGCTTGATCCTGATCCACGGCTTAGGTTTGAAGGGATCGGCTTCGTCTGGCCACGGAGTCACTGACCATCCGGTGTTCCTGAGTTTGGCTGGGCGAGATTTCAACGAAATTCGGCTGAGATCGAAAGGTGAGTTGAAGCATACGATGGCAGCTCCGGTGCGAATTGCCTCCCAGAAAACACCATTCGCAAAATCGGTGCGAGAGCTGACTTGAATTTGTTCGGGGCAACCGTCTTCCACGTCGGCACGTTTGCGAGCGAATGAACGGATGAGTGCAATCGCAGTCTTGTCCAGATGGTCGTTATACGCGATCCCCTCCAGTTGGCACACGTAAGCGTCATCTTTGAGTTCGCAGAACCTCCACCACAGAAAATTGAGGTCCTGGCGAATATCGGTTGTGGTCTCGCAGTCGAGTACAAGTGCGAAGTTGGCCCACTTCGTATCGTTCGGTTTCCATTGATCTTTTCGTGCCTTCCCTCTCACGCGGGAGTACACGCGAACAAAAATCGGTGCCAACTCCGCATTGGAATTCATAGATTTATCAGGATTGCTAGGGCGAAGATAAAACAATCCAGCGCCACGGACTAGCGGAATCCGGCGGTGTTAGGAACTTGCACTCACTCAATTGCGACACTAGTGCGGTTAGGAAGCGGATTCGAATGGTGCGTGGGTACAGTGCGACGCAAGGAGGACGCGGCGGCCCGTAACGCGGCGGCGACCAAGTCCGGGGAGGCGTGCGGTGACTGCACTACGTCGGCTATCGAGTCCAGATCCTCAGCAAGAAGTAGATCATAACGCTGAGTTTTTTCATGCTGGGACTCGCGAACGCGGTGGAGGCCGTTCTTTGTGAGGCCCTTGGTGTCTCGGTTTATTTCCAATTTCCTGTGGCAGTTGCGGCACACAACCCTCCTGAATTGTTCATCCAGTTGGCGGGTAACTGGATGATCTTCTTCGAAACAAAATAAATCCGTTTCAGGACAATAGAAACACCGAGACGGGTATCCCAACTGCTTGCGGCGCATCTCAATGCGCCGAGCCCCGCGCGATGGGTTTGGGATTCTTCATGCAGCAACGTCAGGACTCAAATAAAGGGGTTCGAGCTGGCCTACGACGCCAGCCTTTGCCAGCGCTACAAGTTGTGCATAATCGCTGACCAACTCGTGGCCGCCGACTTTCTTCCCCCTATACCGCTCAAGGGCCGATTTTGGTTCTAGCCCCCGAAGTACGCGCATGAAGGTTGCGCGATGTTGCCCCGCAAGGTCGCGCTCACGAGACCCCCGTGCTGTTGTCGTCAACGAGCCGTCGTCAGCCAGGATTTGCACTTTGGCCGAATATCGGTCACTTGGCTTGACCCGAATGCGACCGCCGCGACGTTCCTGGGTAATTGCTGCGGGTAGCAATGTTCGAATTGCCCTGATCGTGGTTCCCTCGGTGCGTGCGGCTGCGGAAAGTGATTTTGCGTCGCCTCGACGGTACCGATTAATCGCGGCTAGACCGCGTACTCTTTCCTCTTGTTGACGTGTCGACAGCCGCCGCGACTTCCGATCTACCTTCTCCTTCCGCTTTGCACTTGACCTCTGTTTCTTGCTTGGCATCTGGTTTCTCCGTATAACTAGACTGTTGTACAGCCGCGGAGAAACCATACCGTACATTACAAGGTACAAAATATAGAATCTGCATAATATCCTGCAATTACAATCTAATAGCGTTGGAGATGTCGAGATTGCGTCGTGCAAATGCCTCGCATCGAAGTGTATTTCCCGCCTAAATATTATGGATTTATTGCGTAATTACATGTAATGTATTAGATACATGCCGAACCATAAGAATTCGCACAAGAAGGCCATCGGGAGGCCACGGAAAGTCGATCCTCATATCGTTCTCGGAAGTGCCAACGTATTCCGCGCACAGTTCTCCCAGGCTTGGCCGATCCTCGGGAAACAATTATTGGCAGCAAAATCGCCGGTTGAAGTCTGGGATGTAGTGAAGTCGGGCCGTGGAATCATCAGCAATACGAATGATTTCCGGTTTTCGGAGCGCATCTTTGGGGTCCTTCAGGACCCCAAATTTCCGCACGAGCGGTCGAGATCACAAATTCACCATCTGGCCGATTCTCTGGGGGCCGACGGCCTGGTAACACCGAGGCGTTCGCGAGAGATTTGCGCGATAGAACGAGCGAAAGTACGGCACATGATAATGCGTCGCGATTTTTATATTGAGTGCACATGTGGCTATGCGGGAGCGGCCTTGAACGGTGCCTGCCGGAAGTGCGGCACTGCCGAACTATCAGAGGAATTGATGCGACGAGAAGATTATGAATAACGAATTCCATCAGCTGGAGGCGAGCCCTCCGCCAGAAAGCCGCCCTAGTTCGTTGATAGTGCCAAGACATGATGTCGTAACGCTATGCGGTTACGGTATCCAGGTCCGTGTGGATCGAGGACATCTGTTTCTTGAAGATGGAATCGGCGCTGACCGTCTGCGATACCGCCTTCCGCGTGTCGGACACGGTCTAAAACGACTAGTTGTGATCGGCTCTGATGGACTGGTTTCGCTTGCAGCGCTGCAATGGCTCGCCGATCAGGATGCCAGCTTTGTGATGCTTGAGCGCGATGGCTCTGTTCTCGCGACAACAGGGCCCGTGAGATCATCGGATGCCAAGCTGCGCCGTGCACAAGCGCTGGCCCATGTCTCCGGAGCCGCCTTGCGTATCACGCGCGAACTGATCCAGCAGAAGCTCGCAGGACAAGAGTTGGTAGCGAGAAACAAGCTCCTCGACTCAACCACTGCCGACACCATCGCAAGGTTCAACGCAGAATTGCCGGAGGCTGAGAATGTCGCGTCGATCCGACTGATCGAAGCTCAAGCCGCATTGGCTTACTGGTCAGCGTGGCGCACTCTGCCGATCACTTTCCCCAAGAATGATCTCACGCGGACTCCCGCTCACTGGTTGAGCTTTGGCACACGGATCTCGCCGCTCACCGGATCACCAAGGCTGTCAGTCAACCCGCCGAATGCGATGCTCAACTATCTCTACGCGGTCTTGGAGTCTGAGGCCCGACTGGCTGTCGCCGCGCTCGGCCTCGATCCGGGCTTGGGAGTCTTGCACGTCGATTCCGGAAATCGGGACAGCCTCGCCCTCGACGTACTGGAGCCAGTTAGAGCCCGGGTGGACTCCTACGTTTTGGACTGGGTCACGCGCCAGCCGCTCAATCGGCAATGGTTCTTCGAGCAGCGAGACGGCAACTGCCGTCTCATGGCCGATTTCGCAGTTAGGCTGTCCGAAACTGCGACGATGTGGAGACGCGCTGTCGCGCCCATCGCAGAATGGGTCGCGCAAGCGCTATGGAACTCACAGCACGGACAATCCAGAGGCGTCCAGCAGCTACCAACTCGCCTCACTCACCGCCGGAGAAGCGAAGGACGAGGAAACGACTTCAGACTCGATACCAATATTGCGCCTCCTAAGGTGAAAATCTGCGAGGTCTGCGGTACGGAGGGAGTTAAGAACCGCTACTGCCGCTCGTGTGCAGTTGACGCATCGCGGGTAACGATGGCACAGGTTGCGCTGCTCGGTCATGCAAAGCCTAAGAGCAAGAGGACCAGGGCTCGAATCTCGAAGGTGCTGAGCCATCACGCTGTCGCCAATACTTGGTGGGACCCGTCCTGTCTACCGAGTTGGCTCACAGCGGAATGCTACGACCAGAAAGTTCAGCCTCATCTCAAGGCGATCAAAGTTCGCGAAATTTCTGAAACCTTACACGTCTCGATGCCCTACGCCGCACTCATCCGCACAGGCCGACGCCGACCACATCCGAGACATTGGCAGGTGCTTGCAGAGCTGGTTGGTTATCCTGCACGAACTGCATTGCCCTGAGAGAATCACAGATGATCCCCGTTCACCCGCCGTCGCCAACAGCTCGTTCATTGACCAAGAATCAAAGGCACCGCATAGCTGTTATAAAATCGCCTCCGTATGCCTTCCGTCGCGATTGGTTCAACTCTTATTGGACCAGATAATGAGACATTTAGACTAACTGATTTCCTCGGCAAGCGTAGGCGTTGATCGTGAGTTTTCGGCAAGCGTGCGTGACGACCGCTAACTCGCCCTGTTACGTTTGTTGAGCCGCGGACGAGCGGTCGAGGGCGAGCCGCATGGGCACAACAGTCATT
>Ga0307477_10001676_pt1 | contig 18185 bp, 15 predicted proteins | sample atmos_gasesECM2C_FD_203316 | JGI IMG/M metagenome (GOLD analysis project Ga0307477, IMG submission 203316) | Hardwood forest soil microbial communities from Morgan-Monroe State Forest, Indiana, United States - atmos_gasesECM2C_515 | ecosystem: Environmental > Terrestrial > Soil > Temperate...
TCCACGTCCGCGGCGCTTACGTCGCGCTTGGATTCAGCCGCGGCAATTTCTTCCTGGCTTATCGCCTTGCTGTTGAGCAGTTGTGACGTTCTCTTGTATTCAAGCTCCGCGAGTTTGAACCTGGCCTGGGCTTGCTGGAGCGCCGCCCGAGCCGTCCTGTCGTCGAATTGGACCAGCAAATCTCCTTTTTTGACCCGCTGCCCCTCGTGACACGCGACCTCGCGGATCACGCCGGCGGTTTGAGCCCCGACGACAATCTCGTCGGCGAAGATTCGGCCTTCGCGGGCGTGCCGCGTGGTCAGATACGCGGCAACCCATATATCCGGCGCAGCCTCCGCTCGGGCGGCGGGAGACATGTACAGAAACTTCGTCTGGGCCCACTCTGCCACCTGATGGCGCTGAGTCTCCGGCAAGGCGGATATCTTCTGTCGCAAGCCAACTCCGGGTTCAGTCTCCGAGGCCGCCGGCGGCGCCGCTGCGGGCGGCAAGCCGACCGGGGGATTCTCGCTGGGCTGCTGGGCCGCCAATTTCCAGGGAACGACGCCGACGATGCCGATGAAGGCCAGCACCAATCCCGTCGTCAGGCGGCGGCGCGGTGACCAGGCTTTGAAATGTCGCATGGCAAGAATTCTCCTTTCAATGACGCAACGGGAGGCGACGACGCCCACCGCCGCGAACTGACGAGGCGAAATGGATCGTTGCGAGCAGATGTCGAGCAGTGTGCGGCCGTACTCAGCCGCGCCGACGCGCGTGGCGGCCAGGGCCGCTTGATCGCAGGCGCTTTCCTGGTCCGTGCACCACTGTCGCTCGGCCAGCCAGACCAGCGGATGGAACCAGAAGACCGCCCGGCACACGCTGGCCAGCCAAGCCCACAGCAGATCGTGTCGCCGGAAGTGCGCAAGTTCATGGGCAAGGATCAGCCGCATTCGCGATAAGGGCAACTGCAATGAAAGCCCGGTTGGGAGCACGATCACGGGATGGAGGATTCCGATCAGGAGCGGACTGGAAAGTTCGTCGCAGGTGAGCAGCGCCGGTGCTCGCCGGCCGGTGGCTTGGACGGCGAGATGCCGATAGCAATCGAGCAACTGGGCGTCGGTAACGGGTCCGGCCCGGCGTCGCAATCGCGCGGTCGAACGGAATCGTGCGGCCAGGGCGCCCAGCGCCGCCGCACATCCAAGAACCCATATTGCCATTGCCACTTCGCGAAGCGAACTCGCCATCGCGGACCGACGATTGGCTTGCGCGCTGTTCGTGGATTCAACGACCGCTTCACCCGCGATCTGGCCGCCGATTAATGTAGAGGGAATATCATGAGTTCCTTCCGCACGAGTGTCCCGAGTCTGGTCGCGGGCCAACACGAGCGGTTGCCTCTTCGCTGCCGCAGCGGGCCGACTCGGCAAAACGAACAGATGGATCGGTGTCGTCCAAACCAGGGTGATCACGAGCTTGAGATATGCCAGTCGCCACAGCCAGCACTTGACGGCAGGCGGGAGTTTTGCGAACAACCCGCCGATCGCCCAGACAATTGCCAGTGCCGCGCCGCCTTTGATTGAGGCCCGCACCATCGCGGCCGCCCATGGATCGGAAATCGAGCCAAACCAATTCATGAATTCGCTCATGACTTGCCCTCCGCCGCTTTGGCTTCGAGCTGATCGACCAGGCGCTTCAGCGCGGCCAAGTCGTCGTTGTTCAATTCCGCGTCGTTGGCGAGATAGGCAACAAAGGGAGAGAGCGACCCGCCCAAGGCCCGCTCAACGAACTCGCCCACCAGCCCGCGAAGCTGTTCACCTTTGGGCAGTCGCGGTGCGTACTGGTAGACACCGTCGCTCTTGCGGCGGGTCAGGTAGCCCTTGCGAACGAGCCGGCCCATCACATTGAGCGTGGTGGTGCGGACGTGGCCCCTGGCCTGGGCGAAGTGGTCCGCCGCCCGGCGAACGGTGATGGGATGATGGTCCTGGATGTACCGCAGGACTTCCAATTCAGCTTGCCCGATGTTGCGCTTGCGCATGAGGGTCTCGCCATTGACGACTGATGTCGTCACAATAGGGTAGACGACAGTTGTCGTCAAGAGGGATTTCAAAATACTGCACGGTGGCGTCTGGCCAGGCCGATAGGGTCCGATAACCGAGAGATCGCGATGGCCGCAACCGCTGCTCAAATCCCGGAGATCTACCAGTCGTATCCGACCTGCCGCACGGCCGGCGGTTTGTCATACGTCAACATCGCCGACGAGTACGTGGAGTGGCTGGCGTTTGCCAACGCGGGCATGCTCAATCGCGGGAACCTCGTGGCATTCGACCATGCCCTGCGGAACCTGCCGCCCGCGGGGGCTATGCTCGAAATCGGCGCTTTCGCGGGATTATCGACCAACCTGCTGGGCTATTACCGAAAGAAGCACCGGATCACCAGGCCGTTTTTCAACTGCGACCGCTGGCAATTCGAAGGGGCCGCGGGAAGCGTCGGCGGAACGGGCCTGTCGCACGCCGATTACCGCGCGTTCGTCCGCGAAAGCTATGTGCGCAACGTCCGGATGTTCAGCGGCCAGGATTTACCGCAAACAATCGAGCTGCTTTCGGATGAGTTCTTCGAAGCCTGGGAGAACCGAATCTCGGTGGACGACGTCTTCGGCCGCCGCGCAACGCTCGGCGGGCCGCTGGCCTTTTGCTACATCGACGGAAACCATTCTTACGAGTTCGCCCGCCGCGATTTTGTCAACACCGATCGCTGCCTCGAGCCCGGCGGCTTCATCCTCTTCGACGACTCGGCGGATGGAACCAAGTTCGAGGTCGGCGCCGTTGTCCAGGAAATCAGCCGGCGCACCGACTACCGCGTGGTGCTCAAAAACCCCAATTACCTGTTCCAGAAAATCGATCACTCGCTGGGCCGGGCGCGTCCGGTGAGCCGGTCGTAGATGATGAACATTTCGTCGATCATTCGATCGATCGCGTCGGCGGTGCGGTCCTGAAGCCACTGGATGGCCGACGTGTCCGACGGTTCGGCAACGGCCTGCGGTTTCGCGGCGCTCGAAGTGGCGCGCCACGGTCGGGGAACAAGCGTCGCAAATCCGCACCGCGACTCTTGCTCGACGACGACCGGCGGCTCGGTGCCGGCGTGATATTCGCGGGTCAACGACTCCAGCATCAGGTCCCACCTGGTCATGCGGCTGTAGGACCGCGCGTACTCCTGCCAGGAGGAAAATGTGATCCGTTCCGTGAAGCCGGTCTGCCCGTCGGGAAGGTCGGCGGTTTCAAATATCCAGTGGCGGGCGCCGTTTCGAAGCCGCGTGTTTTTCAGGTCGCGCAGCAGGCCGATGAAACCCTGGTCGCGATGACCGGGGACCCGGTAGCGGACCGCGATGCGCACCGGGCCCTCCTTGTCGGGCTTGAGCGCCAATGCCTCGGCCGGGGCCGCCTGGTACGCGGGACTGAGGTCCTTGCCCTCGTTGAGCGTCAGCGGGAACCAATAAGCCAGGACCAGTAGACCCATCATCGACAGTCCACCCCAAAGCAGCGACGTGTGAATCGACGTGTTGGTCGTGACCCGGCCCCATAGCTCGGCGCCCACCGCAAAGGAGCCAAAAAGGACAGTCAGATAGAATGAGATCGCCCGACCTTTGACCCAGGACGGCACCGATTTTTGCGTAGCGGTGTTGAAGTTGGTCGGCACAATGACCCAGTTGATCCCCAGAAAGATCATGATGAATGCGGCCGCCCAGAGGGAGTGCACGAACGAAAGCGCGATGAGACCCAGCGCGAAGAAGGCGGTGCAGACGTTGACGACCGGATCGATCTTGTATCGCTCGTGCAGGCCCGGCATCAGGAATACGCCGAAGATCGCGCCGATCCCGACGAAGGCAAAGAGAAGCGCGTAGCTCTGCTCGCCCATGTGCAACTGCCGCGTCGCGATGACCGGCACTTGCGCCCACATCACCAGGGCCGGGACGATGAACGTGAAGACGCGCAAAAGGATCGCGCGATTGGCCGGGGAATAGATCGTATATCGCCACCCGGCATAGATTGCGCCCCACATTTCTTCGCCGTGGATGGCGGCACGTTGGGGCGGGCGTTTCCAGCGCCACAGCACCCACACCGCGCTTACGAACGACGCAGCGGTCAACAGGAACGTCGCGCCCACGCCGGTGGCGCCGTGAAGGAAGGTCACGACGACAATGAACATCGCCGGCCCCAGCGCGCGGGCGACGTTCAACGCCACGCTGTTCATGTTGATCGCCAGCGCAAAATGCTTGATTGGGACCAGTTCCGGCAGCACAGCCTGCAAGGCCGGGCCGAACGCGGCCGTCCCCGTTCCCAGTAAAAATGTCAGCGCCAGAAGGAGCCACGGGTTCACCCAACCTATGAGCGTTAGCAATCCAAGGAGGCCTGACACGACCACCATCCAGATTTGAGTGACGATCAGGAGCCGACGCCGGTCCAGCACGTCAGCCAACGCCCCCGCGAAGACTGAGAACAGACAGATCGGAAGGTTCGAGAAGAACAACACCCGGGCAACCATCTCCGGCTGTGTGTGCCACCCTTCGGTCAAAAGATGCATGAGCCATGGGCCAGCCGCTTCGCGAGCCCACGTGCCGATCTGCGCGATCAGGGTCGCGATCCAAAGGTTGCGAAACAGTTCCACCTTCAGTGGAGCCCACGCCTCGACGGTAAACAATGGCACCCTGGCCCGCGGTGCGGCACGGCTGACACTGGACATACTCGACATGATAGGTCATACGCGGGGAGCGTACACATGTTGGACTGCAAGACAGATGGCTTCCCACTCCGGTCGATCTGTCGTTATCATCTCCCCCCATGACCCAACGCACCCCCCTTTCCCGTCGAACGATTCTCGCGGCGGCCGCTCTCGGCGCCGCTTCGATTCCGCTGGGGACTGTAGCAGCGCAAGAGGCGGCGCCGGGACCGGCGCCATCCGATCCCTGGCGCGGACTCAAGATGGGCATCGCTTCCTACAGCTTCCGCGGGTTGGGCCTGGATGCGTGCATCAAGGGCATTCAGCGTATCGGCGTCCATTATGTTTCGATCAAAAACGTGAACAATCACCTGGCCCTCAACAGCCCGCCTGAGCATCGCAAGGCGGTAGCGCAAAAGTTCCGCGACGCCGGCATCACGCCGCTCAGTTGCGGAAACATCAGCATCAAGAACGATGAGGCAGACGCCCGCATCGCCTTCGAGTACGCCCGCGACATCGGCGTGCCGACGATCGTGTGCGCCCCCGACCCGGCGGCGCTGCCGTTGCTCGACAAGCTCGTGAAGGAATACGACATCCGCCTGGCGATCCACAACCACGGTCCCGGCGACAAGTTCCCCACGCCCACCGATGTCTGGAAGGCGCTGGACAACATCGACCCGCGGGTCGGCCTGTGCATCGACGTCGGTCACACCGCCCGCGGCGGAGACGATCCCGTCGCCGACATCCGCAACTACAAGGCCCGCCTGTACGATCTTCACCTCAAGGACGTCAGCAGCGTGCATTCCCGGTCAACCGCCGTCGAAGTGGAGCTTGGCCGCGGCGTGCTGGACGTGCCTGGGATGCTCCGCGCCCTGCTCGATATCGGCTACGCCCACCACGTCGGTCTCGAACACGAGAAAGACGCCCGCGACCCCATCCCCGGCGTCGCCGAGTCCATCGGCTATGCGAAGGGCGTGATGCGGATGATAAACCCGGCGTAAATCTGCGAGCGCGATTCGGCGCATTCGGCCGGTGATTAGTTGTCCGTTGTTCGCTGTCGGTGCAACAGCAACTGACAAACAACAACTGACAATCACAATTTTCGCGTTCCGCCCCGCAGTCGATCGCGTTATGACGGCTCCAGAAAGGAGCATCGTCATGCCGGACAAAGAAACGATTGAGCGAGCCCAGCAGGACAAGCGAGAAAGGAAGGCCCCCACCACTCAGGCGGGTGAATTCATCCGCGAGGAGATGCACCACATCCGTGAGGGCAAGCACGGGGCGCGCAACACGAAGCAGGCAATCGCGATCGGCCTGTCCAAGGCCCGCCGGGCCGGTGTCAACCTGCCGCCGCCGGCCAAAGGCAGCGTTTCGGAAAAGACGTGGAAGAGCACCGAGCGCGCCTATGAAAAAGGCCGGCACGGCGGGCAAAGCGAGCCCTCCGCCAAGCGTTCCCGCGCGACCGAAGGAGCGCTCAAGCGCGAGGGGCATTCCGCGGCGTCGCACGCGGCACTGTCGAAGCAGGCTCGCTCCAGCGCCGCCCACCGGACGGCCGCGGCGGCGAAGAAAGCCGCCCGGACCCGCGCCGCAAGCCGCTGAGCCGGATTATTCGCCCTTTGCGGCAGCCACGGCCTTTTGCAACTCCTCCGGCGAGCTGGGGCCGAAGCCGACGAAGATCTTCCTGATCTTCCCGTCTTTGCCGATCACGACGGTCTGCGGAATCCCCTCGACCCCGTACTGTTCGCCGACGCGGCCTTCGCCATCGAGCAATACCGGCACCGACAGTCCCGTCTGCTTGACGAACTGCTGGACCTCGGCCTTGCCCTCCTGCTGGTCGAGAGCAAACACGATGACGCCTTTGTCTTTCTCCGCCTTGTAAAGTTTATCGAGATGCGGCAGAGACATCTTGCAGGGTCCGCACCAGGTCGCCCAGAAGTCGAGGATCACTACGTGGCCCTTGAAGTCCGAAAGTGAGATGGTTTTGTCTTCCAGGTCCTTGAGCTTGAAGGCCGGCGCTTGCTTGCCTTCCAGCGAGGCGGCGGCGACGGCGGTCAGCGGATGGGCCGCGGCCGCCGCGTCGGCGTCGATCGCGCCGGGCGGCGGAGACCACGCGAATATCGCCTGACCCGCCGGCGCATCCGCCTGCACCTTCGTGTAATCGACTGTCACTACCACACTACCCAGATCCGCACGTCGCTCTTTCATCGCCGACGTCCAGTCACTTCTGGCCTTTCGTAACAGGTGCGTTTGGGGATCGAACGCCAGGACCACGGTCGATTTGTCTTCAAACGTCAGCCGCAGCGTCGGACACGAAGCATCGCCGATCTCGGTGTCCTTGACCTTGGCCACCTCGGCGACGCCGTCTGTCAACTCGTCGGCCGCACTCTTGCTCAGCGCCAGCACGAGAGACGGATTTTCCTTCTCCAGCAAGCTTGCCACCTGCTCGGGGAGTTCCTTGAGGCCGACGCGGTCCTTGGGGGCGCTGCCGAGTGTGTAGGCGTTGTCCTCGCCGCGATAGGTGTAGAGCTTTTCGCCGGTGCTCCCGACCAGCACGTCGTCCTTGACCTCGTGACGAAAGCGGTTGGGCGCGATGAATGAACTGGTGAACTGGGCGGCGTGCTTCTCGGGCGACGATTCCTCCACCTGCAACTCAGCCGAGATCGTGCCGGTCAGATCAAGTGCCTTCAGCTTCGCGTAAGCCTGCTTCACCTGATCGAGCAGCGACTTGGCGTCATCGCTCACCTTGGCGGAGGGCTTAGAGTCGCCGAGTTGCGGCCCGGCTGGAGGGAGATCGCCGGCCCGCGCCGCTCCCGTCACAAACCCCAACATCGCCACGGCGCCAAGAAGCTTCGCTTTCATGGGTCCTCCGGCAATCGGTCTTGCCCGTTGGTATCCTTTGGAATCAGACAACTCGTCGATCGTATATCCTTTGCTGATTCTGTGCGCCGGTCAAGTAAGAGACCTCACCCAAATTCATCGCCGCGGAAGGTGTCTCCGAGGTAGGCGCTGCGGACGCCGGCGTCGTTGATGACTTGCCGCGGCGTTCCTTCAAACTGCACGCGTCCATCGTTGATGATCAACGCCCGTTCACAGACTTTGAGCGTCTGAGGGACATTGTGGTCCGTAATCAGCACACTTTTGCCGAACTCGTGCTTGAGCCGCTTGACCTCGGCCTGAAGGTCTTGGACGGCCAGCGGGTCGACGCCGCTGAAAGGCTCATCCAATAGAATCAGCTTCGGCTCGGTGACCAGGGAGCGGGCGATTTCGAGCTTGCGGCGTTCGCCGCCGCTGAGCGTGTCGGCGGACTGGTTTCGATTCTTCAGCAAACCGTATTGATCGAGCAGACGATTGGCCCGGCGGTTGCGCTCGGCGCGCGTGACGTTCAGGGTTTCCAGAATTGCCTGGAGGTTCTGCCAGACGGTCAGTCGGCGAAAATCGCTGCGCTCCTGCGAGAGGTACCCGATCCCCCGCCGGGCCCGCTTGTACATCGGCAGGTGGGTGATGTCGTGCCCGTCGAACGCCACTGCCCCGCTGTCGGGCGTCACCATTCCCAGGATCATGCGAAATGTCGTGGTTTTGCCCGCTCCGTTGCGGCCCAGCAGGCCGACGATCTCCTCCTGGGCAAGCACAAAACTGACCTCATCCACGACCGTGCGACCACTGTAGGTCTTGATCAGTTTTGTGGTTTCCAGCAGATTCATTCGATGGGTTGTTCCGCCCGCGCGGGCGGTATGTTGGCGGCAAAACGGCTTAATAGCAAGCGCACATGGCCTGTGGATAACTGGTGGAAAACACCGCCGGAACGCGGCGAGCTTTTTGGTCCCCCATACATCCGGCTCACCCGATTCAAGTCGATGCGCGCGCGTCTGACGGATGTAGGCTGACTCTCGATCCCATGACAGATTAAAGCCATTGTTTATAGTTATTTACAACAATACGACGCACCACGAATTAATCATGCCGCGCGGCCGCCGCCTGCAAAGTCTCCCGTGCCCTGGCGGGATTGCAGGGCTATGGCAGGTATCTGTTGCATCGCGGCGATGTGGATAAATCCACGCTTTCGTCGCTAATTTTCTCTCTTGACAGCGCTTAAAGATTTTTTTGCTTCTGGATGAGGGTTTGATTATTCTCGGACCCTCAAGGGGTTCTGTCCCTCGGCACATGGAACCCGTTCCGCTCGGGAAGGGCTCGGCGGATTGTATTGGTGCCTCGTCCGCATCATGTCTGCAGGGAAAGGACTGGCTCGTCATGGCCACCGGTAAGGTCAAGTGGTTCAACGATCAAAAGGGTTTCGGTTTCATCGCCTCCGACAAGGGTGGAAAGGACATTTTCGTTCACCATTCCGTCATCGAGGGCGACGGCTTCAAGACGCTTCAGGAAAATGAGACTGTCGAATACGACGCGGAGGACGGACCCAAGGGAATGAAAGCCACCAAGGTCCGGCGGCTCACCAGCGCGACCGCCAACACCCGCTAGCGTTTGGCCGCGTTTCAATTTGGTATTCCGAAGCCCGTCGCCACGCGGCGGGCTCTTTTTTCGTGTTCACCAGCCGACTACATTCGTTTTGACCCGGAGGGAAACCATGCCGACAGCTCTTGGCGGATTGTGCATTCTCGTACTTTCGTGGGCCGTGGCCGTCCAAGCACCGGCGCAAGCCAACCAAGCCAAGCCAATCCGCGTCCTTTTTACCTATGGCGGTCACGGGTTCGATGAGACCGAATTCTACCGCATGTTCGACGCCTTGCCGGGCATGACTTACACCAGGGCCCTTCTGCCCAGGGATGCGGACTTGCTGCGCCCCGGACTGGAGAAACAGTACGATGTCATCGTCATGTATGACATGGCCGGCAAGTTCACCCCGCGGCAGGAACAGAACCTGATCGAACTGCTCAAGACTGGCATCGGAGTCGTCTCTCTCCACCACAATCTCTGCTCGCACGAAGATTGGCCGCAGTACGGCCAGATCATCGGCGGGCGCTATTTCCAAAAACCGGAGACGATCGACGGCAAAGCCTTTGCGCCTTCGCACTATCTGCACGACCAGCACATGGAAGTGAAGATCGCCGATGCCGACCACCCCATCACCCTCGGGCTGTCCGATTTTCACATGGATGATGAGACTTACTGGGATTTTTGGGTATCTCCCGATTCCCATGTCCTCCTGACCGTCGATCATCCCCGCTGCGGGCACAACGTCGCTTGGGAGACTCAATTCGGCAATAGCCGGGTCTTCTATCTCATGTTCGGCCATGGCCCTTCGGCCTGGCGCAATCCGATCTACCAGCAATTGCTCATCCGCGGCATTCACTGGGCGTCGGAAAGAACAACGAGCCCGGCCCAGGCGAAATGAATCTGCCTCGCTCCTAAACTCCGGAGATCAGCGATGCCTCCATCGCAGGAACCCGTCCGGCGATTTCTCATGGGCCTTGCGGCTCGATCGGCCGGACGAATCGAGGAAGCCCGCGCCATCTTTGCCGGCCTTATGCCCGGCCCGCAGGACGCGATGATCAAGCTCCTGCTGGCGACGATGCTCCCGCCGGTCTACAGCTCGCTCAACGACCTGCGGGATCGTCGCGATCGCGCGCTGGCGGAATTGTCCCGGATGAAGCAGAGCGGGTTTTGCCTCGACCTCTCAGGCGTTTTTGGCGTTCCCTGGATGGAAATTACCTACCAGGGACTCAACGACCGGGACGCACAGCGACTTCTGGCGGGCCTCCAGCGGGCCCCGCAGCAGCCGCCGCTCCCTTCACTGCACCGCGGCGGCGGACACGACCGGATCCGGCTCGGGCTGATCTCCAAGTATTTTCGCGATCATACGATCGGCAAGCTCATGCGAGGCCTGATCGCCAAGCTGTCGCGCGACGGGTTTCTTGTCACGGTTTTCACTTTCGGCCAGGCAACCGATCCGATCGCCAACTTCTGCCGCGACCATGCCGACATTTGCGTGCCGTTGCCTGATGATCCCGCCGCCTCACGCGCCGCCATCCTCGGCCAAAAGCTCGATGTCCTCTATTACACCGACATCGGCATGGAGCCGGCGACGTTCACCCTTGCCCAGTCGCGGCTGGCGCCCGTGCAGTGCGTTACCTGGGGCCATCCCGATACCACCGGCATCGACACCGTCGACTATTTCATTTCCAGCGAAGCGCTGGACACGGATTTAGCGCAGGAGCATTACGCCGAAAAGTTGATTCGCCTCAATCACCCGGCCATCTACTACTATCGCCCCCCGACCGTCGGCCCGCTGCCCGGCCGCCGGGAGCTGGGTTTGCCCGAAACCGGCACGCTTTACGGATGCCTGCAAACGCTCACCAAGTTTCACCCGGAGTTTGACCAGCTTCTGGCGGATATCCTGCGGCGCGACGTGACCGCGACGCTTCTGCTTCTGACGGGAAATTTCCCGGACATGACCAGGGCCCTGGCGGACCGGTTCAAATCCACCATGCCGGACGTCGGCAACCGTGTGCGGTTCCTTCCGCGGATGGATCTGCCCAAATTTCTAAGCGTGCAGGCCGCCCTCGATGTCTCGCTGGACCCCATTCATTTTGGCGGCGGCAACACGAGCTATGAGGCCCTTGCTCAGGGTACGCCGATCGTTACTTTGCCCGCGCCGTTTCTCCGCGGCCGTATCACCTACGCCCTGTATAAGGAAATGGGTGTCATGGACTGCGTTGCGGCAGACTTTCAGGGATATGTAGACTTGGCGGTCCGTCTCGGGATGGATCGGCAGTTCCGCCAAGCCGTGCGAGACAAGATTCTTGCAACCAACGCCGTGCTGTACGAGAATCCCGCCGGGTTGCGAGATTTAGAGGGGTTTCTTCGCACAGTTTCGCCGCGCTGTTGAACGGCGCGATCGGAGCTTACGACTCCCAAAGGCGAGCCAGCGGAACACTTAGCCCCGCAAAGAGCGAAGGCTTGATCTCATCCTGGTCACGGCCCGCGACATCGATGCGATAGGCGCCAGCCTCCAGCACCAAGCACTCCAGCGAGCGCGCGAAGGCGTCGAGAAGCCAGTAATTCGGCACGCCAAACTCGGCGTACCAACGCCGCTTGGTCCGCGTATCGTGCCGTTCATGGCCGGGGCTGACGGATTCAATCACGAGCGTCGGCGGAACCAGAACCCGAGTGCGAGTCGGATCCGACCTGCCGGCCTTGCGAGCTGCTTCGGCGTGCTTCGTTTTATCCTGAGGCGTCAGCCACACCGCGTCGGCAATCGCCACACGTTCCTCATCGATGATCAAATCGACCTCCGCCGCAAAGTCGTTGGGTATCCCGCGAGCTTGGAGATGCCCCTTCAAGATCAAGATCAGCTCTAGCACCGAACGGCCGCCGGCGAAATAGGCGGGAGGCATCTTCGTCAGCACTCCTTCCACAATTTCGTAGCGCCCGCGTTCCCACTGGCGCGCGATCCGCGGGTCCTCCAGGTCGCCGGCCGTCCAACCGGTCGTACCTGGCTCGAACGGGCGAGAGGCTGTAACCGAATCTGGCATGCGTCTATATCATTATACGCCTCGCGTTCCCGCAGTCTGCGCGGACCTCGATCAGGCGTTCAGGGCCCTGAGCCGCTCGATCCCGCGTCGATCGGCTATCACTTCCAGCCGATAGCGATAGACTTTCCGCCCATCGGGCTCGATATGGTCCAACAGCCCCGCTTGGCGGTCCTTCGATCGTCCTTCGATCGTCCCGTTCATCGGCTCCAGCGCCGTCACATATTCATGGGGACCAAAATGCTGCCAGTTCCCGCACCGGGGAAACTGTCTGGTGTTGTAGTGGATCGCGACGCCGATGCCCAGCTTGCGGTTAACGATCGCGACTGTCGCGTTGCCGGCGCGGTCCGTGGGCTTGGGAAACAGATAGGCGACGGCAGAAGTCGGGCCCCGGTGCCGGGCCTGCGGGCCAGGCAGGCGTTTGTAATCGGCCCCTTTGACGAACCGCGCCCGCGACTCCGGCACGTCCGTCGGCTGGATTCGCGGCGAATCAAAACAGAGCTCGGCCCCCACGTCGGCCAGCGGGTATCCGAAATTGATGTGCAGCAGCCACGCGTGCGGGACCGGCTCGTTGCCAGCATTGAAGAATTCGTCGGTCAGCTCGATCTCGTTGCGACCCAGCATTGAACGGATCGTGCGGCGGAGTCGCATGCACGGCCCGTAAAACGCGCCGTAGTGGATCGTCCCCGCGATCGACATCTCCAATTGCCCGCAGTGGGGATCGGGCTGAACGACCGATTCCACCGTCGCCCCCGAGTTGGAGTGCGGCCCGTGCAGCCCCAGCTCCTCCCCAGCGTCTTGGTCCGGCGGGCCGATGTTGAACGGGCCGCAGCTCGTCAGCAGCCCCCCAGGGAAGCTCTTGAGCCAATCCAACTGCCGGTCGAGCCCGCGCGTCGGCGCCGTCACGCCCTTGTGGGTAAGAAACGCCAGACTGTGCTGGTTGAAAAATGCCTGATCGATATCCAGCCCGCGGTCAACCAGCACGCGGTAGCGCAACCCACCGCCGGTGTTGACGCACATCGCCCGCACGCCTCGCGCCGGGCCTTCGTCGATGCAATAGGCGTCGATTCCCCCGGCTTGCGAGGCGTTGATGAATTTTGCCGGATCAAAATCGCCAGCCGCGTCGGCCATCGCAGTCTCCTTCGCCCGAATTGACTTCGCCCTCTCGTCGGCCCCCGGGCCGGCAGCTTCGACAGGCTCCTCGGTGTGAGCACATCGAACCGACTGCGGGCCCGATGGCTGAATTTTGAGAGTTTGGCCGGGTTGTCAAGAGATCTGATTGGCGCGGGCAAGGACGCCGCATGACCGCCGGGCCTACCGACGGATACACTCGCCGGCAAGCAGGAGGAAGCATGTCTCGATTTGGCCTTTCAGCAATCGCACTCGCGATGTGTACCGGCGTCGCTCAAGCGGACCAATTCGTCCAACCGTTAATCAGCGTCAGCCGCAATATCAACATCGAGAGCTGGGAAGCCGACGGCGGCAAATTGACGCCGGGATGCCCGATTCACTGGACGATCCAAAAGCACCGCCTGCACGGCGGCAAACAGGAAGGGGTGGACCTCATCGTCCTGAACAACGGGAAACTCGAAATCATCGTGATCCCCACCCGCGGCATGGGGATCCTTTCGGTCACGTGCGGCGACGTGCGACTGGGATGGGACTCGCCGGTGAAGCAGGTGGTGAATCCCGCCTTCATCAACCTCCAGAGCCGCGGCGGCCTGGGCTGGCTCGAAGGCTTCAACGAATGGCTGTGCCGCTGCGGGCTGGAGTACAACGGCCATCCCGGCACCGACGAATTCATCAACAACGTGGGCGACAAGGCGACCATGGAACTCACCCTCCACGGCCGCATCGAAAACATTCCCGCCAGCGAAGTCGAGCTCGCCGTCGATCAGCAACCCCCCTACCGCATTCACGTCCGCGGGCGCGTCGATGAGCGAATGTTCTACGGACCCAAGCTCGAGCTGCGGACGGACCTTTCCACCGAACCCGGATCGAGCAGCTTTCGCGTCGAGGACGTGGTCACCAACCACGGGCCGTCCGAACAGGAGTTTGAGTTGCTCTATCACACGAACTACGGCCCCCCGCTGCTGGAAGAGGGATCAACGTTTCTCGCGCCGGTCACGCGGGTGACGCCGTTCAACGCCAACGCCGCCAAGGGGCTCACTTCGTATCCAACTTACGAGGCGCCACGGCTCGGCTTCATCGAGCAGGTCTACTGCCTCTACCCGCTGACGGACGAGAACGGCAGATCGGTGACGATGCTGCGCAACCGCGCCAAGAACCGTGCCGTCGCCATTAAATGGTCTCCCAGCGAACTGCCATACCTCACTCTCTGGAAGAACACCGCCGCCGAGAAGGACGGGTACGTCACCGGGATCGAGCCGGGGACGAATTTCCCCTACAACCGCCGGATCGAGCGCGGGTTCGGCCGCGTGCCCAAGCTCGCCGCCGGCCAGAGCCGTCACGTCACGCTTGATTTTTCGATACTCGTTACCCCGGCTGAAGTCAGCCAGGCCGCCGCCGAAGTTGATGCCATTCAGGGCAATCGCAAGCCGACGATCGACCCTTCGGCGCTAGCCGTGGAGTAACGACGTCACTCCCCTGGTAATCCGCCGGATACGAAAATCGGTCAGCACCTTTAAACAGTTCTTCCATCCGGGATCCACTCACTGCCGGCCAAGCAGCCGCTCGACGGCCTGGCGCGTGGGAAGCGCGGGTTGAGCGCCGAATTGGGTGCAGCAGGCCGCACCGGCGGCGATGGCGAACGTCACGGCCTGGCTGGGCGTCTTTCCCTCGGCATGCGCCACCGCCAGCGCGCCGCTGAAGGCGTCGCCGGCGGCGGTGGTGTCGGTTACCGTTACCCGAAACGGCCGGAACCTCTCGATCTGGCCGTCCCGGCGGACCATCACGGCGCCCTTACTGCCCAGCTTCAAAACCACCGTGGCGGCGCCGAGTCCCAGCAAATCGCCGGCGACCAGCTTGGGATCGAAAAGCTTCTTGTGTCTCACCCGATGCGTCCGCCGGCGGCCGATCAGCAGTTCCGCCTCGCCCTGGTTGGGGATCAACATGTCCACGTGGAACAGGTCCCGCGGCAGGCCGTGCGCCGGGACCGGAGCGGGATCGAGCAGCGTGAATACGCCGTGCCGACGCGCCAACTCGATCGCGTGACGCACGGTTTCGAGCGGCACCTCCAATTGCAATACAACCGCTGCGGCCCCGGCGATCAGCGACTCGGCGCGATCGATGTCCGCGGGCGTGAGCTTCGCATTGGCGCCGGGCGCGACGACGATCGAATTCTCTCCCTTGCGATCGACCAGGATCATGGCACATCCGCTCGAGGCGCACTCGGTGATGGTGACGTGCTCGGTGCGCACGCCGTGGTGCGCCAAACCGTTAAAAAGCCGCTGGCCGAAATCGTCATCGCCAATGCGGGCGATCAGATACACGTCGATGTCCGGTCCGGCCAGCTTCGCGGCGGCCACTGCCTGGTTGGCTCCCTTGCCGCCCGGAATTGTCATGAGACTCTCGCCCAGGATCGTCTGGCCGGGTCGCGGGATCCGCGGCGCCCGACAAACGAGGTCCATGTTCGCCGAACCGATGACGATAATCCGTTTTGCCAGAACCATCGCGTCATTGCCTCATCGCGCCCAGCAACGCGTCCGCATAAAGCTTTACCTTGTGCGGCCCCATCCCTTTGATCTGCTCGAGCGACTCGCGATTCGCGGGCGCGGCCTGGGCGATCAGCCGCAGCGTCGAGTCGTGGCAGATGCAGTAGGCCGGCAGGTCGCGCTCGCGGGCAAGCCGGGCTCGCACCAGGCGCAATCGCTCGAAGTGTCGCTCTGCCTCGGGCGAAAGGCCCGCTTCGCCGCTTTCGCTGTCGCGGCCGGATGAAACGCCGCGACGTCGCGCCGACGCTGGCAGCGGCGATTGGCGCCGCGGTAGCAGATCGGCCAGCCCTGCCGGCGGCATCTGCTCGCCTTTCATGACCGCAATTCCTGCGGCCGTCAGATCCACCACCGGACGGAACTTCACCCCTTCGGGGTCCCGCTGGCGGGCCAGGCCGGCTTCCAACAGTCGATGCAACATTGCCACGATCCGCTTGATCGAGTGCGCCCGCAACATCCCGAATACCGTCAGATCGTTAAAGCCCCATCGAGTCGTCTTCTCGTTTTCCGTTCCGGCCAAAACTTCGGCGACGACGCCCACGCCGAACTTTCCGCGCAGGCGGGCGATGGCGCTGAGAAGCTGCCGGACCAGCGTGATAACTTCGTCGGAAACGATCGGCGCCGCCCCGAATTGGCTGGGCACGGCGGTTGGGTGTCCACAGACGTCGCACCGGCAGTCGTTTACTTCAGCCTCGTCGCCAAAATAATCTAGGATCATCCGCCTGCGGCAGCGGTGCGTCTGGGCGTAGCGGATCATCAGGTCGAGCTTTTCCTGGGCGTGTGCCTTGAGGGCCTCGATCGCCCGCCGGTCAGCGGAGGGGTTTTCCTCGCCGATCTTTTCGATGAAATATTCCTGCGTATAGCGATCCTGGTAGCTGAAGAAGATGACGCACCGCGCCGGCAGCCCATCGCGCCCGGCCCGACCGGCCTCCTGGTAATAGGCCTCCAGCGTTCCCGGAATGTTGTAGTGAACCACCAGGCGGATGTCGGGCTTGTTGATGCCCATTCCAAAGGCATTGGTCGCCACCGCCACCGCCTGCGGCGCGTTCATGAACTTTTCCTGGTTGATCGTGCGCGATGCCGCCTCCATCCCCGCGTGGTAGGCGAACACCGGCCGGCCGTTCAGCGCCCCCGACAGCAGCCCCGTCACTTCATCCACCGCCTTTCGCGTGGCACAGTAGACAATCGAACTACCCGGCTGCGAGACGATCAAATCGATCAGCTCGCCCGGCTTTTGCTGCGCCTTGGGAATCCGGCGGGATTCATAGCAAAGGTTGGGCCGGTCAAAGCCGGTGATGACGATCGTCGGCTCCCGCAGGCCGAGTTGGTGGATGATGTCGTTGCGAACGTCTTCGGTGGCGGTTGCCGTCAGCGCGATACAGGGCGGCGAGCCGAGTTGCCGCCGCACATTGCCCAGTTTGGAATACTCGGGACGGAAGTCGTGGCCCCACTGGCTGATGCAGTGCGCCTCGTCAATCGCCAGCAGCTTCGGCCGGATCTTCGCGACCAGTTCCTGAAAATCCGCGGCTGCAAACCGCTCGGGCGCAACATACAGCAGCCCCTCAAACCCCTCGTGTAGCTCCCGCATCGCCTGGCGGCGCATGGCCGGCGTCAGGGCACTATTGAGAAACGCCGCGGCGATCCCTTCGTCCCGCAGTTGCTGGACCTGGTCCTCCATCAGCGAGATCAGGGGAGAGACGACGAGGCTCAGACCGCCCTGCACCACTGCGGGGAGCTGGTAGCAAAGGCTCTTGCCTGCCCCGGTCGGCATGACGCACAGCACGTCGCGGCCGCGCAAGACGTCTTCGATCACCCCGCGCTGGGCAGGGCGAAAATCGTCCAGGCCGAACAGGTTCTGAAGCTGCTCCCGCAGATCGGGCATGGGCCGCGGATTATACGTCCGAACTCGGTGCACGGCCGAGGTGTCCACGTTGCAAGAGAAGCTCCGCTCACACCTTGGGTCCGGGCTCGTTTAGAATTCGCGGCCGAAAAACCGCTTTCGAAGACGCCCGATGCCGCCGCCAATCCCAGTCGTGCTTGAACCCTATGACCCGATCTGGCCTGCGCTGGCAAAACAGGAGGCGACTCGTTTAGTTGACGCAATCGGCGACGGGCTCGCGGCGGTCCATCACGTCGGCTCGACGGCGATCTGCGGCATTCGCGCCAAGCCTATTCTGGACCTGCTTCCCGTTTTCGATGCGTTGACGGCGATGGAACACGCGCGCTACGCGATTGAATCGCTCGGCTACGAGTGGTGGGGAGAATACGGTCTGCCGGGGCGGCGCTACTGCACGCTTGACGACACGGCAACGGGACGACGCCGGGCACAATTGCACTGCTA
>Ga0307477_10001677_pt1 | contig 18168 bp, 15 predicted proteins | sample atmos_gasesECM2C_FD_203316 | JGI IMG/M metagenome (GOLD analysis project Ga0307477, IMG submission 203316) | Hardwood forest soil microbial communities from Morgan-Monroe State Forest, Indiana, United States - atmos_gasesECM2C_515 | ecosystem: Environmental > Terrestrial > Soil > Temperate...
TTCACCAAGGCGGTCGAGTCGGGCCGCGACTACGACGAACAGCTGCGCGATCTTCTCCGTACCCACAGCGTGGAAGACGCCTACTGGGAGCTCGTGATCACCGACATCCGCGACGCCCTGGCGGTGCTGCGGCCCGTGCACGACGCCTCGGGAGGCATCGACGGGTTCGTGTCCTTGGAGGTGGCACCCAACCTCGCCCACGACACCGCGGCCACCGCCGCGGCGGCCCGCCAGTTCCACGAGCGCATCGCCGAGCCCAACCTGTTCGTGAAGATCCCCGCCACCGCCGAGGGCGTGGCCGCGGTCCGAACCATGATCGCGGAGGGACGCAACATCAACATCACGCTCCTGTTCAGCCTGGAGCGCTACGACGAGATCATCGAGGCGTACCTGGGCGGACTCGAGGACCACCTCGCGGCGGGAGCGGCCGATCTGTCACACGTGCACAGTGTGGCGTCGTTCTTCGTGAGCCGCGTCGACACCGAGGTCGACCGGCGCCTCGAGACCCTCGCCCACCAGGCCGACGGCGAGCGCGCCCGGGGGCTGCTCGCGCTGCGGGGAACCGCCGCCGTCGCCCAGGCGCGCCAGGCGCACCAGTTGTTCCGCCGCCGCTTCGCAGGACACCGATGGGAGGCGCTCGCCGCCCGGGGGGCGCTCGTGCAGCGTCCCCTGTGGGCCTCGACGTCCACCAAGAACCCCGCCTACCCGGACCTCGCCTACGTGGACACCTTGATCGGCCCCGACACGATCAACACCCTCCCCGACGACACCATCGCCGCCTTCTTGGACCACGGCACCGTCGCCCGGACGGTGGACGCCGACCCCGACGCGGACCGGATGGCGCTCGAGCGCCTGGAAGCTGCCGGGATCGACATGGCAGACGTGGCGCGAACGTTGGAGGACGAGGGCGTGGCGAGCTTCACCAAGTCGTTCGACGAGCTCATGCAGTCCCTGTCCGACCGGGCCAACGCCCTGGTGTCGGGGACCTGACCGCCGGCGATGTCGGGTGGTCACGGACCTGCGCGCTGCGATCGACGGATGGTGCCGCCATGGTGACTGACGACGCACGCACGCTCGTGGAGCGCCTCGTGGCGCGCGACGCGACCTTGTGGCCCAAGGGGAACGTCGCGCCGAACCGGCTCGGATGGCTGGACTCGCCGCGCCGCATGATGGCCGAGGCGGGCGAACTGGCCGCGTGGGCTGGGACGATCGAGCAGTCCACGGTGGTGCTGCTCGGCATGGGCGGCTCGTCGCTCGGGCCCGCCGTGCTCGAGGCGGCGCGCGCCGCGTCCGGTGACCCCGGTGGGCCCGGCACACAGCGGCGCCGGCTCGTGGTGTGCGACACCACCCATCCCGTCACCGTGGGATCCCTCGACCTGTCCGACGCGTTCGTGCTCGTGTCGTCGAAGTCGGGCACGACCCTCGAGCCCAACGCCCTGTTCGCCCAGGCGTGGTCGCAGCTGCCCGACCCGGCGCGCTACGCCGCGATCACCGACCCCGGCACGCCGCTCGCCAAGCTGGCGGCCGAACGCGGCTTCGCGCGGTGCTTCGAGAACCCCCCCGACATCGGGGGCCGGTACTCGGTGCTGTCGTACTTCGGCATGGTGCCGGCCTCGTTGATCGGTTACGACGTCTCGGAATTGTGCGAGCGCGCCCTCGGTGCCGACCTCGACGAGGCCGCCGGACTCGGCATGACCATGGGAGAAGAGGCCCGGGCCGGACGCGACAAGGTGACGATCGTCGTCCCGGAGCGCTTCGCCTCGTTCGGGTTGTGGGTGGAGCAGCTCATCGCCGAGTCGACCGGCAAGCAGGGCACGGGGTGCGTCCCGGTACCCACGGTCCAACCCGAGGAGGGTCCGGACCGCCACGTGGTGCCCCTGCACCCCACGGACCTCGCCGACCTGGCCGAGCAGTTCTACCGGTGGGAGGTCGCCACCGCGTTGTGCGGACACGTGCTCGGCATCGACCCGTTCGACGAGCCCAACGTGGCCGAGTCGAAGAAGAACACGAACGACGTCCTGGCCGACCTGCCGCTCCCCGACGTGCCGGCCGAAGCGCCCGATTCGGTCATGGGATGGCTGGCTTCGACCGTCAATCCAGGCGACTACGTGTCGCTGCAGGCGTACATCCCCTTCGGGCACGACGCCGAGCTCGAGGGCCTGCGCCGCAGGGTCCGGGACCACCTCGGCGGCGTGGCCGTCACCGCCGGGTACGGGCCCCGGTTCCTCCACTCGACGGGCCAGCTCCACAAGGGCGGGCCCAACACGGTCGTGGCCGTGCAGATCGTGTCCTCGACGCCGGGACCGGAGGTCCCGGTGCCCGGCGCCGGCTACGACTTCGGCACGCTGATCGCGGCCCAGTCCATCGGTGACCACCGCAGCCTCCTCGCCCACGAGCGCCGCGTCCGGCGGGTCGCCACGGACGAGCTGGGCGACATCGCGTGACAAACGACCGGACGGGCACAGCCCATGGCCGGCCGTGCCGGCCGTGCCGGCCGCGGTGGCGGGGACCGTCGGTCCGACCGTGCCCGAGCGCCCGGGCACGGCGAGAAAGGGGTGCGACATGAAGATCGCCATGGTGGGCCTCGGGAAGATGGGGGCCAACATGACCGTGCGCCTCATGCAGAAGAACCATCAGGTGGTGGCGTTCGACCTCTCCGCCGACGCCCGCCAGGCCGCCGCAGCCAAGGGCGCGGCCACCGCCCCCACGCTCGAGGAGACGGTGAACCAGCTCGACTCGCCCCGCGTGGCGTGGATCATGCTGCCTTCGGGTGACCCCACCAACCGCACCATCGACACCCTGAAGGGCCTCATGAGCGAAGGCGACGTGATCATCGACGGGGGCAATTCGAATTACAAGGAGGCGGGGCCGACGGCGAGCTCGCTCGCCGAGAAGGGCATCGCGTTCGTCGACGCCGGCGTCTCGGGAGGCGTGTGGGGGCTGACCGAGGGGTACTGCCTCATGGTGGGCGGCTCCCCCGAGTCCGTGGCGGTGTGCGAGCCGATCTTCGTGGCGCTCGCCCCCGAGGGTGGCTACGCCCACGTGGGCCCGGTCGGGGCGGGGCACTTCGTCAAGATGGTCCACAACGGCATCGAGTACGGGCTCATGGAGGCATACGGCGAGGGGTTCGAGCTCATGCACGAAGCACAGGAGTTCTCGTTGGACCTGCACCAGATCGCCTCGATCTGGCGGTACGGGTCGGTGGTGCGCTCGTGGCTTCTCGAACTGACCGAGCGGGCGCTCGCGCCCGGGTCGGGCTTCGAGCAGATCGAGGGGTACGTGGTCGACTCGGGCGAGGGGCGCTGGACCGCGCTCGAGGCGATCGAACGGGGCGTGCCCGCGCCCGTGGTGACGCTCGCCCTGTTCCAGCGGTTCTCGTCGCGGGACGAGAACTCCTACGCCAACCGGCTCGTCGCCGCTCTGCGCAATCAGTTCGGCGGGCACGCGGTGCGGACCGAACCGGTCGGAGGCCGGGCGCCGTGACCACGACCGAAGTCGCCCCGGTCGAGCCGGTCGACATCGACGTACGCCAACCGGCCGCCGAGGTCGCCCACGAGCTCGACGGGGTCGGAGCCCCGCCGCCCCTGGCGCTCGTGGTGTTCGGGGCGTCCGGCGACCTGGCCCACCGCAAGCTCCTCCCCGCCATCGCGGCGCTGGCCGACCACCACGCGCTCCCGCGCGGCTTCACCGTGATCGGTGTGGCCCGCACCGGCTGGAGCGACGAGGAGTTCCGCCGGGTGGCGCGCACGGCGTGTCCCGAGGCCGGTCCCGAATGGCACAAGCTGGTGGAGCGCTTCCGGTACGTGTCGGGTGACTACGCCGAGAAGCCGACCTTCGACCGCCTGCGCGAGGTGCTCCTCGACGCCGACCGCACCCTCGGAACCGGGGGCAACCGGGTCTTCTACCTGGCGACCATCCCCGACGTGTTCGGCGCGGTGGCGACCGCGCTGGGCGAGCACGGGTTGAACGAGCCGGCCGAAGGAGGGAACTTCGCCCGCATCGTGGTGGAGAAGCCCTTCGGGCACGACCTCGCCACGGCGGTCGCTCTCGACGAGGCCATGCACGCCGTGTTCGACGAGAGCCAGATCTTTCGGATCGACCACTACCTGGGGAAGGAAACCGTCCAGAACGTGCTCGCCCTGCGTTTCGCCAACGCGGTGTTCGAGCCGATCTGGAACCGCCGGTACGTCGACAGCGTCCAGATCACGGTGGCCGAGCAGCTCGGGGTCGAGCACCGGGGCGGGTTCTACGAGAAGGCGGGCGCCCTTCGGGACATCGTGCAGAACCACGTCATGCAGGTGCTGTCACTCACGATGATGGAGCCTCCCGCCACAGTCAGCGCGGACGGCATTCGGGACGAGAAGGTGAAGCTCCTGCGCGCCGTGATGGTCCCCGACGTGGACGAGGCAATCGGGAATTCGGTCCGGGCCCAGTACGGGGCGGGAACGATCGACGGCGAGCCCGTCATCGCGTACCGCGAAGAGGACGGCGTCGACCCGAAGAGCCGGACCGAGACGTTCGTGGCGCTGCGTCTGGCTGTGGACAACTGGCGGTGGGCGGGCGTGCCGCTCTACATCCGCACCGGCAAGCGCCTCCCCAAGCGGGCCACCGAGGTGGTCCTGCAGTTCCAGCGGGTGCCGCACCTGGCATTCGGGGGCAAGCTGACCCGGGACCTCCGGCCGAACGTGCTGCAGCTGCGCATCCAGCCGGAAGAGGGCGTCTGCCTGTCGGTCGGGGCGAAGATCCCGGGGGAAGCCTTTCGGGTCCGGTCGGTCGACATGCAGTTCTCGTATGCGGATGTCTTCCCGGGCACCACGGCCGGTGGCTACGAACGGCTCCTGCACGACGTGATGATCGGCGACGCCACGCTGTTCATCCGCACCGACGAGGTGGAACGGGCGTGGCAGATCGTCGACCCGTTCCTCCAGGCGTGGTCGGACGAGAGCGCACCGCTCGGGAGGTACCGGGCGGGAACGTGGGGCCCGCGCGAGGCGGACCTGCTACTCGCCCGCGAACTGCGTCAGTGGCACGAGCCTTGACCGGCCCGCCCCGCCCGCCCGGCACGCTCCGGATCGTCGACGACGTCGCGCCCGCATTCGCCGACACGGTCATCGATGCGTTCGACCACCGGCCCGGGCCTCGTTTCGCGCTCGTGCTGTCGGGCGGCCCCACGGCGCGCCGGTGCTACGAGCGGCTGGCCGAGGTGGCCGCCGATGCCGTCGACTGGTCCCTCGTGGACGTCTTCATGATCGACGAGCGCTGCGTCGCACCCGACGACCCCGACGCCAACCAGCAATTGGTGCGCGAGGCGCTCCTCGAGCGCGTCCCCCCGGTGGGCTCGTTCTGGCCCATGTCGTGCGCCGACGGGCCCGAGGCGTACGAGCGCGTGGTCGAACGGGTCGCGGCCTTCGACCTGGTGCATCTGGGTCTCGGCGCCGACGGGCACGTGGCGTCGCTGTTTCCCGACGACCCCGGTCTCGAGGCCCCTCCCGGGCGCCTCGTGGTGCGCAGCGCCGACCCCCACGACCGGAACCCCCACGAGCGCATGAGCCTCACCCTGCACGCCCTGGCGCGGGCCCGGCTCGTCGTGTTCACCGTGTCGGGCGAGTCCAAGGCGGACGCCTTCGCGGCCGTGTCGGCCGGCCACGAACTCCCCGCCACGCGGGTGCGGGCCGGGCAGATCATCTGGCTGGTGGACCACGCGGCGGCACGCCTGGTCGAACAGGCCCGACGATAAGGTGACCGACGTGGCCCCCGACACACTGCTCTCGGCCACCGCGCTCGAGCTCCAGGCCGAAGCCCGCGCCATCCGGGCGCGCTGGCACGGCAACCGCGTCACCTACTCACCCAAGGTCTTCATCCCACTCACCCAGCTGTGTCGCGACCGGTGCGGCTACTGCACCTTCGCCAAGCCGCCGGCGCGACTCGATGCCCCGTACCTCGATCCCGAGACCGTGCTCGACATCGCCCGCACCGGCGCCGCCGCCGGGTGCCACGAAGCGCTGTTCACACTGGGCGAAGGCCCTGAGGACCGCTACCCGGTGGCGCGCGCCTGGCTGGACGGCCACGGCTACGGCTCGACCGTCGAGTACCTGGCGGCCATGTGCGCGCTGGTGCGCGACGAGGTCGGCCTGCTCCCCCACGCCAATGCCGGCGCGCTGAGCCGCCACGAGCTCGCCGTGCTGCGTCCGGTCTCGGCCAGCCAGGGGATGATGATCGAATCGCTCGACGCCGGTCTGGCGTGCCATCGGGGCGCTCCCGACAAGACTCCGCAGCGGCGCCTCGCCACCCTGCGCGCCGCGGGCGAGCTCGCCATCCCCTTCACCACCGGCGTCCTGGTGGGGATCGGCGAATCGCGGGCGGAACAGGTGCGCGCCCTGCGCGCCATCGCAGAGCTGCACGGCGAGCACGGGCACGTGCAAGAGGTCATCGTCCAGAACTTCCTGCCCAAGCCGGGAACCGCCATGCACGCGCACCCCGCCTGTCCACCCGAGGAACTGTGCTGGACGATCGCGGTGGCGCGCGTCCTCCTCCCGCCCGAAGTGCACGTCCAGGCCCCGCCCAACCTCTCCGACGACCTCGCTCCCCTCCTCGACAGCGGCATCGACGACTGGGGCGGCGTGTCGCCGGTGACGCTCGACCACGTCAATCCCGAGCGCGCCTGGCCCGCGCTCGACCTGCTGCGGGCCGCGACCGAGCGGGCCGGCCTGGTGCTCGCGCCCCGCCTCACGGTGTACCCCGAGTTTGCGATGGACTCCGGACGCTGGCTCGACCCCGCCATGCGCTTCCCCGTCCTCGACCGCGCCGACGCCGAGGGCCTGGCCCGCGAGGACCCGTGGTGCTCGGGAGGTGAGGCGTCGCCGCCGGTGCTCGTCGGCGCGCCCCGCCTCACCCGGGTGGGCGCCGGAGGGCCCGTGGCGGAGGTGCTCTCCGGTGTCGCCCTCGGCCAGGAGGTGGGCGAGGACGAGATCGTCACCTTGTTCTCCGCCCGCGGCCCCGACCTCGAGGCCGTGGCCGCTACCGCCGACGAGCTGCGCCAAGAGGCCGTGGGGGACGTGGTCACCTGGGTCGCCAACCGGAACATCAACTACACGAACGTGTGCACCTTCAAATGCCGGTTCTGCGCCTTTTCGAAGGGCCCCCTGTCGCTCAACCTGCGCGGCGCGCCCTACCTGCTCGAGCTGGACGACATCACGGCGCGCGTGGCGGAGGCCGAGGCGGACGGAGCGACCGAGGTGTGCCTGCAGGGCGGCATCCACCCGAGCTTCGACGGCAACTACTACCTCGAGGTCATCAAGGCGGTGCGGGCCGCGTCGGAGCGGATCCACATCCACGGGTTCACGGCCCTCGAGGTGACCGAGGGGGCGCGCCGGCTCGGCGAGTCGCTCGCCGACTACCTCGGCCGGCTCAAGGACGCGGGACTGGCGACGCTTCCCGGCACCGCGGCCGAGATCCTCGACGACGAGGTGCGCGCCGTGCTGTGCCCCGACAAGATCACCACCGACGAATGGCTCGAGGCACACCGCGTCGCGCACGGCATCGGCCTGCGTTCCAACGTGACGATCATGTTCGGCGCGGTCGAACAGCCCCGGTCGTGGGCGCGCCACCTGGTGCGGACGCGTGACCTGCAGCGTGCCACGGGCGGCTTCACCGAGTTCGTGCCCCTCCCCTTCGTCCACATGGCCGCGCCCATCTATCTCCAACGCCGAGCGCGCCGCGGCCCCACGTTCCGCGAAGCACTGCTCATGCACGCCGTGGGCCGGATCGCGTATCACGGCTGGATCCCCAACATCCAGGTGAGCTGGGTCAAGATGGGCACGGCGGGGGCGGCCCAGGTGCTCACCGCGGGCGCCAACGACCTGGGCGGGACGCTCATGGACGAGAACATCTCGCGCGCCGCGGGGGCGCGCCACGGTCAGCGGATGGACGAGGACACGTTCCGGGCCATGGTCGAGCCCCTCGGCCGGACCCTCGAGCAGCGCACCACGTTGTACGGGCGAGTCCTCGGCCCCTGCTGAGGAGAGCGGGAAGGTGGCCGACCGGCGTTCGAGCGCACCGGCCCCCGGCGTGGCGCGGGAAGCGGCGGACGAGCGCGACGACGCCCTCGGCGTGGACGGCACATCGCTCGTCCCCCCGCTCGCCGCCGACGAGGCCGGCCTCGAGGACGTCGCCGCCGAGGAAGAGCTCGACGCCGGTCGCGAGCGCCTGGTCGACGAGCTCCTCGACTCCGTGGACGTCACCGAGCGACGCGACCTGTACCGCTCCATCATGGGCACCGTCGTGCACATGGCCGAGGAGCACACCGACGCCCTCGACCTCAAGCTCGCCCGTGCCGCGCTGGCCGAGATGGCCGAGGCGTTTCGCGTCTTCCGCCCGTTCCGCTCGGCCCAGAAGGTCACCTTCTTCGGCTCGGCCCGGACCCTGCCGGACGACCCGCTCTACCTCCAGGCGCGCCAGTTGGCCGAGCGCATGGCCAAGCACGGGTGGATGGTGGTGACCGGCGCGGGCCCCGGCATCATGGCGGCGGCCATGGAGGGCGCGGGTCGCGAGCGGTCGTTCGGGGTGAACATCCGCCTCCCCCAGGAGCAGGGGGCCAACCCGTTCATCGCGCAGGACCCCAAGCTGGTCGAGATGCGCTATTTCTTCACCCGAAAGCTCATGCTCATCAAGGAGTCCGACGGCTACGCCGTGCTGCCGGGCGGCTTCGGCACCCTCGACGAGGCCTTCGAGCTGCTCACCCTGCTGCAGACGGGGAAAGCCCAGCCCGCTCCGCTCGTCCTGCTCGACGTGCCGGGGGGCACCTACTGGCAGGGATGGCAGGACTTCCTCGACCGCCAGGTCACCTCGTCGGGACTCGTCAACCTGGAGGACCACGCGCTGTACCGGATCACGTCGGACGTCGACGAAGCAGCCGAGGAGCTTCTCGGCTTCTACCGGAACTACCACTCGGCCCGGTGGGTGGGGGATCTCCTCGTCATCCGCCTCAAGGTCGCCCCGACGCGCTCCCAGCTGGCCGAGCTGAGCGAACGGTTCGCCGACATCGTGACGAGCGGGACGATCCGGCCCACCAAGCCGCTCGCACCGGAACGCTCGAGCTCGGACCACCTCGAGCTGCCGCGCGTCGCACTTCGTTTCGACCGCTTCCACTACGGACGCCTGCGCCAGCTCATCGACGCCCTCAACGCGTTGGCGCCACCGGTGTCGGTGTAGCAGAGCTGGAGTCCGGCTGAGCGGGAGGCCGATCAGGCGTCGACGTCGGAGCCGGGCGCCGGTGCGCGCAGCACCATCACCGCCTTGTCGATGGCGCGCCGCGCCCGGGTGAGGCGGCGTTCCTCGGCCAGCACGGACGGATCGGGCCGTGACCCCCGCCCGGCCGACTCGCTCGCGTGGCGGAGCCGGTCGAAGGCGATGTCGCCGAGCTCGTCGGACAGCTGCTCCAGACGGTCGGCGAGATCCTCGATGTCAGCCACGTGGGGTCGGCCACTCGGGCTCAGGCGTCACGCGCCGGCAGCTCGACGACGTGCACGTCGAGACCGTCCTCGGCGCAGCGGGCCCGCAGTACCTTCTTGTCGAACTTGCCCACCGACGTCTTCGGGATCTCCTCGACATAGGCCCACCGCTCGGGCAGCCACCATCTCGCCACGCGATCGGACAAGAAGGCCAGGATCTCCGACGGCTCGGGATGCGCCCCCTCGACCGGGACGACGACCGCCAGGGGACGCTCGTCCCACTTGGCGTCGGCGACACCGATCACGGCCGCCTCGAACACCTCGGGATGCGCCATGATCTCGTTCTCGAGCTCCACCGACGAGATCCACTCGCCGCCTGACTTGATGACGTCCTTGGTCCGGTCCGAGATCTGCATGTAGCCGCGCCCGTCGAGGCTGCCGACGTCCCCGGTGCGCAGCCATCCGTCGTGGAACCGCTCCGGCGTCGGCTCGCCGTAGTACGCCCCGGTGATCCACGGGCCGCGCACTTCGAACTCGCCCACCGTGGTGCCGTCGTTGGGGACGACATCTCCCTCCTCGTCCACGACGCGCACCTCGACCCCGGCGATCACCCGTCCCGTCTTCGCCCGCCAGTCCATCTCCTCGTCGGCCGGCACACCTTTCGGGGCCCGCCCGAAGGCGCACACCGGGCTGGTCTCGGTCATCCCCCAACCCTGGAACATGGCGACGCCGAAGCGGTCCTGGTAGGCCTCCATGAGCGACCGCGGCACGGCCGAGCCGCCCGCGGTGATGAGGCGCAGCGACGACAGGTCGACGGGGTTCGACTGGCTGTAGCGGAGCAGGTCGTTCCAGATCGTCGGCACCCCGAGCGAAAGGGTGGGACGGAGCTCGGCGATCATCTTGGCGAGCGGCTCGGCCTGGAGGAAGCGCTCGGGCAGGATGAGATCGGTCCCCGCGAAGAACGCCGTGTACGGCATGCCCCACGCGTTGGCGTGGAACATCGGCACGATGACGAGCACCCGGTCGGTCTCCGCCGCGCCGATGCAGTTCGTGGACATGCCGGCGAAGGAGTGCAGCCACGTGGAGCGGTGGCTGTACGCGACGCCCTTCGGGTTGCCGGTGGTGCCGCTCGTGTAGCACATCGCCGCGGCCTGACGTTCGTCGAGCTCGGGCCAGTCGTACCCCGGCTCCTCTGCCCCCACGAGCTCCTCGTACGAGAGGACCTCGCCCAGCTGCGACGTGTCGCCCTCCCCCACGACCACGACGTGCTCCACCGTTTTGCACTCGGCCCGGATACGGGCGAACAGCGGCGCGATCGAACCGTCGACGATCACGACGCGGTCCTCGGCGTGGTTCACGACGTAGGCCAGCTGATCAGGGAACAACCGGATGTTGAGCGTGTGCAGGACGGCCCCCATCGACGGCACCGCGAGGTAGGCCTCGAGGTGCTCCTGGTCGTTCCACGCGAAGGTCCCGACCCGGTCCCCGTCACCGATGCCGAGCCGGCGCAGCGCCTTGGCGAGCTGTTCGGCGCGTCTTCCGACCTGGGTGAAGGTCGACTCTCGGTAGCCGGAGGGCTCGACGGTGATCACTTGGCTGTCGCCGTACACGGCGAGGCCGCGGCGGAGGATGCCGCTCACCAGTAACGGCCCCTCTTGCATGGTGCTGAGCATCTCCGGAGCATACCGGCGGACGTCGCCCTAGCCTCGGTGGGCATGGACGCCCCCACCGCCTTGGAATTCATCCGCCGTCACCACCGCGCCGTGCTCGCCACCACGCGCGCCGACGGCGGACCGCAGCTCTCCCCCGTCGCAACCGGGGTCGACGACGACGACAAGGTCGTCGTCAGCACGCGCGAGACGGCCGTGAAAACCGCCAACCTCCGGCAACGGCCCCACGCCGCGCTGGTCGTGTTCACCGACAGCTTCTTCGGCGAATGGGTGCAGGTCGAGGGGCCCGTGGAGATCGTGTCGCTGCCCGACGCGATGGAGGGCTTGGTCGCCTACTACCGCCAGATCGGAGGCGAGCACCCCGACTGGGACGAGTACCGCGCCGCCATGCAGGCCGAGCGCCGGGTACTGCTGCGCATGACGGTGGAACGCGCCGGCCCGAACCGATCGGGCTGAACGCGCCGGCCCGAACCGATTGGGCTGAACGCGCCGGCCCGACGGGGCCTTGACCGCGACGCATCACCGTGGTGCACTGGCGGTCGACGGCATCGCCGCCTGCTCTGAGCTTCGGCTCACCCACGTTCGAGCGAGCGGTCGCGGCGCGCCGGTGCTTCCGGACACGCCGGAGTCCGACCGTGTTCGGCCCGAGGTCCGCCGGTGCTGTCACCTCTGCGCGTCGTCGCCGCCGCCACGGCGTTCGTCGGCATCAGCGCGTCCTGCCTCGCAGTGGGCGCGGCCGTCACGGTCGGGTCCCGAGGCACGGGCCGCGCCCCCTCATCTCTCTCGCTCGACGTCTCCCCGGCACCTGCGGCCGATGCCGCGGTGGCATGGGCGCTGGCGCGCGTCGGCACCCCGTACCGCTGGGGCGGGGTCGGGCCGGGCGGCTTCGACTGCTCGGGCCTCATCCAGGCGGCGTACGGCGCGGCGGGCGTGACGCTGCCACGTGTGGCCCAGCAGCAGTTCGACGCCGGCCCACACGTGGAGACGGGGTCGCCTCTGCGTGCCGGAGACCTCGTCTTCTTCGGTTCTTCGCCGACGTCCGTCGACCACGTCGGCATCGCGCTTGGACAGGGTGACATGGTGGACGCTCCGCACACCGGTGCCGTCGTGCGCGTCGAGCCGATCTGGTCGAGCGGATTCCTGGGAGCGACGCGTCCGGCGGGTTGAGTGCCCGGGCCGTCGGGCCGACCGACCCCCGAGCAACCGGCGCGGAGGCCGATAGGGTACGGCGCAGTCTCTGACAGCGGCGGGAGGAATCTGCAATGGGGCAGGTCAACACGGTGCGTGGGCCGGTCGACGCCGAAGCGCTCGGCACGACGCTCATGCACGAGCACGTCTTCGTGCGCTCGCCCGAGGTGGCGGCGAACTGGCCCACGGGCTGGGACCGCGCCGCGCGCGTGGCTCAGGCCGTCGAGCGGCTGCGCGAGCTCAACGCCGAGGGGGTCGACACCATCGTCGACCTCACCGTGGTGGGACTGGGCCGTGACGTCGAGCTCGTGCAGGAGGTCGCCGAGCAGGTCGACCTGAACATCGTCATGGCCACGGGCCTGTACACCTACAACGAGGTCCCCCACTACTTCGACTACCGGACCGCCCAGTTCCGCCCGAGCGGCGTGGACATGCTCGACGAGTACTTCCTCCATGACATCGAGTCGGGCATCGCCGGCACGGGGGTGCGCCCCGGCATCTTGAAGTGCGCCACGGACGAACCGGGGCTGACGCCCGGGGTCGAGCGCGTGTTGCGGGCCGTGGCGCGTGTCCACCGGCAGAGCGGTGTCCCCATTTCGACCCACACGCACGCCGCCACCAGGCGCGGGATCGACCAGCAGCGCGTCTTCGCCGAGGAAGGCGTCGACCTCGGTCGTGTCGTGATCGGGCATTCGGGGGACAGCACGGACCTCGACTACCTGAGCGAGCTGGCCCGGGCCGGGTCGGTGTTGGGCATGGACCGCTTCGGGGTCGACGCGTTCTGTCCCACCCCCCAGCGCGTCGATACGATCGCCCGGCTGTGCGAGGCGGGCTTCGTCGACCGGATGGTCCTGTCGCACGACGCCGGGTGCCACATGGACTGGTTCGACGAGGAATTCCTGGCCCAGGTCCAACCCAACTGGCACTTCCTGCACATCAGCCGCGACGTGCTCCCCGAAATGACCAAGCGCGGCATCACCGACGAGCAGATCCAGGTGATGCTGGTCGACACGCCGCGCCGCATCCTGGACCACGGCCCGGGATACTGAGCGCGGGGCGCCGCCCGACGCGCGCCGCCCCGGCCGACGCGGCGCTTGCCGCTTCAGCCGAGCGCGGCTGCCCCCCGCACTCCCGCAACCCCCCGGTGGACGCGGCTGCCCCCGCGTCCGGGCGACCCGGGCCGGGTCGGCACCGGCTCGAGACCGGCACCGAGCCCGATACACGGGCCGTGTCGCCGCTGAACCGCTCGTTCGGACGACCTGGGCAGTGTGCACGCCGGGGATCAACCGCTTCCCATCGGATTCCCAACATGCTCGCAACAGGGCGCGGCCACCTCCGGCATCGGCCCTGGCCGCGGCCCGTACCCGACCAGGCCTCGGTACGCTTCGGCCGCCGTCCACTCACGACACGTCGGAGCACCGACGCCGTCCCCGAGGAGCCACCATGGCCCAGCAGGTGTCCCGGTTCGCCGCGCCGTGACAGCGGCGCGCCTCCGGACGCAGCGACCGGACCGGCGGTGGCGGTCTTCGCTCGCCGGCATCGCCGCCCTCGTGGCGACCGCCGTGGTCGTGGCGTCGTGCACCGACCCCGTGGCGCGCGCCGCGTCGCGCCAGAAGCCACATGGCGCGACCACCACGACGACGGTCCCCGTCCCCGCCGGGTCGGTCCCCTTCGCCGTGTACGTAGGACCGGGCGACCCCGGTTCGGTCGCCACCTTCGCCGACCGCACGGGGACCAAGCCGAGTCTCGCCTCCGACTACCTGCCGAGCAGCAAAGGGTGGTCGGCGATGACCGATGCCGACAAGCTCGCCACGTTCGTGGGGCCGTGGCAGGGAAGCGGCTATCGGCTCGTTCTCGGCGTGCCCATGATCCCGACCGACCACGGCAGTCCGGTGGGCTCCCTGTCGGGAGGTGCGTCGGGGGCCCACGACGAACAGTTCAAGACGCTGGCGCGCACGCTCGTCGGTTACGGCCAGGGCAACGCGCTGCTGCGGCTCGGATGGGAGTTCAACGCCAGCTGGTACCCGTGGGCCGTGTCGGATCCCCAGAGCGCGGCGCAGTACGCGGCGTACTTCCGCCACATCGTCACCGCCATGCGCAGCATCTCGGGCGCCTCGTTCCGCTTCGTGTGGAACCCCACTCCGGGGAGCTCGCCCGTCGACCTGTCACTCGCCTACCCCGGCGACGCCTATGTGGACTACGTCGGGCTCGACGTCTACGACCAGGTATGGGACGTCGCCCAGGACCCGACCGACGCGTGGCGCTACTACGTGACCGAGAACTTCGGGCTGCGGTGGCTGTCGTCGTTCGCCGACGCGCACCACCGTCCTCTCGCCATCCCCGAGTGGGGACTGGCCATCCGCTCCGACGGCCACGGGCTGGCGGACGACCCCACGTTCGTGGCCGACATGGGCACCTGGCTCACGACCCATCACGCCGCGTTCGCGAGCTACTTCGACCTGAACGCCCCCGACGGCGAGCACGACATCCTCGACGGGCACTTCCGCCGGTCACTGACGGTGTTCAAGCGCACGTTCGAGGCGAGCCGACCGGTGTCTCTTCGTCCCTAGGCCCGAGCCGGTCAGGCGATCGAATCCGCTCGAAGCAACGAAGGCGCAAGAACGCTCTGACTCCGGGTCGGCGCGATGACTTCCGGCCCGACGCAAGGTCACTAGAGGACAAGCCGAGGCGAGGAAGGACGCAGATGACGAATACCGACCGCGTGCGCGCCATGTTCGATGCCTACCGGGCGGGAGACCGCGACGCCGCCGAGAGCCTCGTGGCCGAGGAGTTCACCTTCACCAGCCCGCAGGACGACCACATCGACCGTGCGGCGTTCTTCGACCGCTGCTTCCCCACCGCGGACCGCCTGCGCTCGCAGGACATCCTCGAGATCGTCGACAGCGGCCGGGACGGGGTCTTCATCATGTACGAGTACGAGCTCAAGACGGGTGAGCGGCACCGCAACGTCGAGTACATCACCGTCCGGGACGGACGCCTCGTCGAGTCCCAGGTCTTTTTCGGCGGTCGGTACCCGTAGGTCTCGTATCGACCTCGAGCTTCCGACCGGGGTCAGAAGCGCCAGCGGGTCGCACCACCCGGTTCGGCCACCCCGAGGGCGGTCGCCCGGGCGAGGGCGATCCGGTACACGAACCAGGGCGGCGGCCCGGCGGAGGGGGCGCTGAATTCGGCCGTGAGCGCTGTGCCGCGGTCGTCCGGGTGGGCCGGCCATCCTTCTGCCGCCCAGCGCGCCGCCATCGCCGCGACGGTGTCCGGGTCGGTGTCCTTGCGGGCTTCGCCCTCGACCACCAGGTCGAACTCATCGGTGGCGACGCTCAGCGTGCACCGCGGGTCGCGGGCGAGGTTCTTCGCCTTGCGGGTCCGGTCGCCCGTCTCGAACCAGAACGTGCCGTCGACCCACAGCGCGCCGACGCCGGTGACGTGCGGACTCCCGTCCGGGTTGATCGTCGCCAACCAGCACGTGTGCCGGTCCGGTCCGCGCGTGTGCGGCGCCTGGGGAACGCCTTCGTCGAGACGTGCCTGGATGCGGGCCCAGTCGAGCAGGGGCGACCCGTAGATGTCGTCGAGGTTCTTCGCTTCCATGGTGTTCGGACGCCGGGAACGGGCGGGACTCATCGGGGCCGGGCTCGGCGCCGGGCGCCTGGCCGGGTACGAGTCCGATCCGAGGGCCCCGCAAAGTACCGGATCTATGCTGCGACCGCGTCCTCGTGACTTGCTGGATGACCGTGTCCGAACGTGTGCACATACCCGCCCTGAGCGGGGCGACCCAGTGGCTCAACACCGGCTCGCTGGGCCCCGCCGAGCTCCGCGGCCACGTCGTCGTGGTGGATTTCTGGACGCTGACGTGTATCAACTGGCTGCGAACGGAGCCGTATGTCCGGGCGTGGTCCCAGGCCTACCGAAACGACGGGTTGGTCGTCGTCGGCGTCCACACTCCCGAGTTCTCGTTCGAGCACGACGTCGACCGCGTGCGGCAGGCGACCCAGGAGCGAGACATCGACTACCCGGTGGCGCTCGACAACGACTACGCAATCTGGACCGCCTTCGACAACCACTACTGGCCGGCGCTCTATTTCGTCGACACGGACGGCATCATCCGCGACCACCACTTCGGCGAAGGGCGCTACGAGGAATCGGAGCGGGTCATCCAGGAGCTGCTCGGCGTCGAGCGCGACCTCACCTCGGTCGTCGGGCTGGGCGTGGAGGCGGAGGCCGATTGGGAGCACCTGGGGACGCCTGAGACGTACCTGGGCTACGAGCGCAGCGAGCAGTTCGCGTCGCCGGACGACACCGCGTTCGGCGAACGCCACGCCTACACGCTCCCCGAGCACCTGGGCGTGAACCATTGGGCCCTCGCCGGCGAGTGGACGATCGGCCGTGAGAACGTCGTGCTCGATGAAGCGGGCGGCAGCATCGCCTTCCGGTTCCACGCGCGCGACGCGCATCTCGTGCTGTCCCCCGGGGCACGAGCGCCGATTCCCTTCCGACTGGTCCTCGACGGCGAGGCTCCGGGCCCGTCACACGGCGTGGACGTCGACGCCGACGGGAGCGGCTTGCTCGGGGACGGCCGCCTGTACCAGCTCGTGCGCCAGCACGACGCGGTCCGTGACCGCACGCTTCGCCTCACGTTCCTCGAGCCCGGCGCCGAGGCGTACGTCTTCACGTTCGGATAGCCGGAGAGGGCTCAACACTGGCCGACCGCCTCCGGGCGCCCGCGCCGGTTCAGCGCAAGGCGAGCTGGCCGGGCTCGAGCGGGGCGGGCAGCGCCGAGTCACCCATGAGCCACCGGTCGACGCTCGCCGCGCACGAGCGTCCCTCGGCGATGGCCCACACGATGAGGCTCTGGCCCCTCGTCATGTCGCCGCACACGAAGACACCGTCGCGGCTCGTGGCCCACCCGCCGTCGCACGCCACGTTGCCGCGTTCGTCGAGATCGAGGCCGAGCTCGGCTACGGTCCCCCGGCGCTCGGCGCCCAGGAATCCCATGGCGAGCAGGACGAGCTCGCACTCGATGACGAAGTCGCTCCCGGGCACGGCGTCGAAGCTGGCGCGTCCTTCCTCGACGCGCATGACCACCTCGTGTCCCTTGAGCGCCGCCACCGTGCCGGTGCCGTCGTCGACGAACTCGTCGGTGGTGACCGAGTAGAGCCGCTCGCCTCCCTCCTCGTGGGCGGAGGAGGTGCGGAACACGAGTGGCCAGGTCGGCCAGGGGTTGTCGTCGGGGCGCGTCTCGGGGGGCTGGGGAAGGATCTCGAGCTGGCGCACCGAGCGGGCCCCTTGTCGGTGGACGGTCCCGAGGCAGTCGGCTCCGGTGTCCCCGCCCCCGATGATCACCACGTTCTTGCCCTTGGCGTGGATGGGGGAACGCTCGAGCGCTCGTTCGCGCACCAGGTTCGACGGCTTCAGGTAGTCCATGGCGAAGTGGATCCCGGCCAGGTGTCGGCCGGGCACGGGGAGGTCGCGCGGCAGCGTCGCCCCCCCGGCGAGCACGACCGCGTCGAACTCGTCGGCCACCTCGAGCGCAGACACCACCGACACCCCCGGGGCGCACGCGGCGCCGACGCCGCGCCCCTCACCCGGCTCGAGCGGCCTCCGGCCGTCGACGCGGTCGTCGGCCCCCCGGTCGGTCCCGCCCGGGGCGGGCACCGCCTCGGTCGCGCCCACCGAGGTGGCGCACCGGAACGTGACCCCCTCGGCCCGCAGCTGGGCGATACGGCGGTCGAGCACCGCCTTCTCCATCTTGAACTCGGGGATCCCGTACCGGAGCAACCCGCCGGGACGCTCGGCCCGCTCGAACACCACCACGGTGTGCCCGGCCCGGGCGAGCTGCTGGGCGCACG
>Ga0307477_10001678_pt1 | contig 18167 bp, 14 predicted proteins | sample atmos_gasesECM2C_FD_203316 | JGI IMG/M metagenome (GOLD analysis project Ga0307477, IMG submission 203316) | Hardwood forest soil microbial communities from Morgan-Monroe State Forest, Indiana, United States - atmos_gasesECM2C_515 | ecosystem: Environmental > Terrestrial > Soil > Temperate...
ATTTCGCGAGGAAGAAGAATTGACGACAAAAAATTCCTCATTGATGATCCCGAGGAATCGTATCGTCCCAGGCCTTCGCCCGAATTTCCTTCCCGTTTTCCGTCAGATGCCGCTCAAAATGATAGTAGAAATTCTTCGCGTCGCTGCGAATGTCCAGCACCACGCTCCACAAGAGCGCACGATTCGGCAATTCAACAGTCGTCGAACCCTCGCCGTGAACCTTGCTCGTCTCAGGTTTTGAATCAGCCACCTCATAGCTCATCTGTTCGTGATCTTTCATTCGTCCCCAGGGAAATTGGCTCTCGTCGTTGCCGCTCCAGAAAACGCGCGTCGTTCCAGTCATCAAGTCGCGCGTCACCGTCCAATCTTGCGGCGGCCAGGTGTCGCCTTTCGACGTAACATGCTCGGGCATCGGTGGTGCAGGCTCGATTGCGGGATACCTCGGTCGCGACGACGATTCGCTCGGCACGAGGGGCAGCTCGAGGCGCGAAGTATCTGTGCCACCCAGATACAACGAAGTCGTCATCGGGTAAGGTGTAGGCCAGATCATCGGCCACAGCGCATTGGAAATCGCCAGCCGAATTTTGTGCCCGGCGGGAAACACCCAGCTCGTCACGTGCAGCTCAATCGAGATTTGATACGCCTGCCCCGGCGCCAGATCCGTTGGATTCGATGCGCCCTTGACTTGCGCGCCGCTTTGCCCCGCGCCCGTAATCATTGTCACGGTTCCGTCGGGCGCCACGTCGGAGAGACGCGCGAACCAATCCGCCAACGGCGCATTTGCCGACGCCTGCAAAATCACCCGTGGCCAGCCGAGAATCGCAGTGTCTTTCGCAAGCGGGGCGGAATCGTAAACGAGGCTGTACGCATCAATGGGCCGCTGGTCCGTCGTGAAATCGCCCCACCAGAATCCAGCCTCGAGTCCGATAGACGGAACATACTTCAGATCCTGCTGAGCCGCACCGCGTGTGGCCGGTGGCACCGCGGCCAGTGAGTGATCCCGCTCGAGAAAAAGCGTCTCCTTCGTTGCGTCAAGTGGTGGCCATGATTTTTCCGCCCGCCACTCGCCCGGCACTTCAGAAATATTCGGATCGGGCGCGTACCAGTGGCGCATATAAACTTCAAAGCGCGGCTCGTCGAGAATGCCGTTCTGCTTTCCCTTCAGCCAGTAATCCCACCAGCGCGTCGCTTCGTCGCGCCATTCGATCGCCGGCCCTGGATCGGCATCGTGTGGGAACGTGTGGTTCCAGGGCCCCAGAATCGCTTTCACCGGCGCTTTCACATTTTCGAAAAAGCGGGGAATGCTGTCGCGATAACCATCGAGAAAACCGCCGACCAAAAACGTGGGCACCTTGTAATCCGCATAACGATTCGGCGCTACCGACGCGCGCCGCCAGAACGGGCCATCGCGCTGCTGCCGCAGATACAGCAGGAACCATGGCGCCGCGTCGAACCGCGCTGCAAGCGATTTGTGGTCAGTCGGAAAATCCGGCGCGCGCGTAAGGCCCAGCTGCAAATCCATGCCCAGCTCGTATTCATCCACGTGCATCAGTCCGTCAATGTAGTGAATGTCGTCGTGAAACAATTCTTCCGTGGCGCACGCGGCGATGATCGCCTTCAGCGCAGGGGGATGAAGCAGCGCCATCTGAATCGCGTTGAATCCGCCCCACGAAATCCCCATCATGCCGACGTTCCCGTTCGACCACGCCTGCTTCGAAAGCCAGTCAATCACTTCGAGGCCATCCTGCTGCTCCTGGTCCGAATACTCCCGATCGGGCGGATTTCCTTCGCTCGCCCCGGTGCCGCGAATATCCACTCGCGCCGTAACGTAGCCACGTCGCACAAAATAGGAATGCAGATTCCAATCGCGCGCCAGGCTCCAATCATCTTTGCGGTAAGGCAAGTATTCGAGAATCACGGGAAACTTGTCATTTGTCTTGGCCCCTTCAGGCATGTAGAGATTTACAGCGAGCCGCACGCCATCCTTCATCGGTATCGTCGTTTGAACTTTCTTCATCGTGGCAGAGGTCGGTGGGGTCACTTGTGTTGCAAGGCCTGTTGCAATAAACAGAATAAGGCTCAGAACAAGAGCGACGCGAGTGGGCAACTGTAGATTGGCCTTCATGGAATGGAGAACAGTAGCACAGGCATTCCTGCCTGTGCCCACGTAACAATATGAGACGATCGCGATACGTGGCACACGCACCGCATTATTCTTCTCGCTTTTACGTTTCCGAAATAGGGTCACGGCATGCCGTGCTCGAGCACCATTCTTGGCACGGCACCTTCCATTCATCTCCGGCCAGTTGCTCTCATTTTGCAAAGAAGGACCGATTGGACTAGCATCAAAAAGTAAAGCGTTCAAGGCGACATGAAAAGAAATTCCACTCGCAATCGCGTTCGGCCCAGCCGAACAAAACCAGCGCAAAAATCAGGCACCCTTGCCGCCTCCAAATCGCCTCCAAGACGCATCTTCCTGCTCTCACCGGCCAATGCAGTCGGCATCCGCGCGCGCACCGTCGCAAGCGAAAGCGCCAGCTTCGAACTGGCAACTCGCCTCAGAAGTGAAGGAGCACCGCTCGGCGAAGTATTCAGTTTCATCAGCGGCTTATATTTTCGCGGCAAACTTGCCTACGCACAAAGATTCGCCGAAGCACGAAATGGAATCCCGGGAGCCTTCGTGATCACCGCGTCCGGCGGCTTGATTCCACCCGAGACTTTGATCACGACCAAAGAGCTCGCAGCGCTTTCCGCCGCCTCGATCAGCACCACCGACCGCCGCTACCGCGAGCCGCTCGAGCGTGACGCCCGCGCGATTTGCGAAAAGGCCGGGCCAAGGTGCGAAGTGGTACTGCTCGGCAGCATCGCGACACCGAAGTATGTCGAGCCGCTGATGGAAATTTTTGGCGAGCGCTTGCTCTTTCCAATCGAATTCGTAGGGCGTGGCGACATGAGCCGCGGTGGCCTGATGCTGCGAAGCGCCCATTCAGGCGAGCAACTGACATATGTTCCGGTTGCAAGCGCAGTGCGGCACGGGCCCAAGCCGCCGAAGTTGCCGAAGCTGCCCCGCGATTATTACGCGCAGCTGAAATGAGTCCTGGCGCCACGCTTCAAGGATTGCGCTCGCGGCTAATGGTCGCAACAAAACGCCTTGTGGATCGCCCCTTCAGGGGCGGCATAAAACAAGAGCGAGCAGTACGGGCTTCAGCCCCGGAAGTTCTCAACCTGCGCTGCGAAAAGGCATCCCGTGCCGGAGTCTAGTAGTGCAGTCATAATATTTGGAAGGCCGCAATGGAGGCTGTGATACTCGTGGGAGTGCAAGGCGCGGGCAAGAGCACATTCTATCGTGAGCGATTTTTCGATACGCATGTGCGAATTAACCTGGACATGCTCGGAACGCGCAAACGCGAACAGCTCCTGCTGGCTGCCTGCCTCGATGCGGGCCAAAGTTTCGTGGTGGACAATACCAACCCGCAGGCAAGCGATCGCGCCCGATATATAGCAATGGCCCGCGCACAGGGATTTCGCGTGATCGCTTATTTCTTCGATGTGCCGCTGCGCGATGCGATGCACCGCAACAATCAACGCAAGCTTCGGAAAAAGATTCCCCCCGTCGCGGTGGCCGGCACCCACAAGAAACTTGAGGCTCCCAGCAAGAATGAAGGATTCGATCAGATCTTTACCGTCCAAGTCACCGACCCCGCTGGATTTGTCGTGAAGGAAGCCGCATGAACCAAACGGGGCAAGCGCCAGAACACAATGCGCGAAAATTGACGACGCACCAGAAGGCCGTGCTGATCCAAGTGTTGCGAACGTTCCCGGACGAGCGTGTCGACATCCGTTATGCGCCGGACGCAGACGATGCGCTCTCCTACGCGCAGGATTTCATGGCAGTCTTCAAAGCGATCGGCTGGGACGTCAGTGGGCCGGAGGCCGATGCACCCGGAAACCGTCCCGCTCTCATTCTCCTGGTTCGCGATGCAACATTGCCAGCTTGCGCGGAAGCGTTGCGCGACGCTCTCCGAATTTATGAGACCTCAGTTGAGACGCAATGCGGCGCAGGAAGCCCGGCCAACACATTTACCCTGTGGGTTGGTGCAGGTTCCGCTTCTCGTGGGTAGCCACGACGACGCCCCCCTCGTCGTGGGCCTTTCAGTAGCGTAGGCTTCAGCCTGCGCCACAAGCCACAGTAGCAACGCCTCGCGATAATCAAAAACCGTGAGGATTTGACTTCCGGCGAACTTCGCTTCAGCGCTTGGGAACTTCTTCGAGGAGTTTGCCCCAATGGGAAAGATGGTTCAATGAAGGTATGTGCGTGTGATCGAGCACCAGTGGCGTGATCGAAACCGCGCCTTCACGGATCGCGGCGATGTCCGTATCCGGCTCGATACCTTCCACGCGATGCTGCTCGTGAAGCCAGTAATATTTGCGGCCGCGAGGATCAGTGCCAGGCTGCAATAGATTGCGTGTGATCTTTGACGACTGCCTCGTGAAACGCACTTTGCCGCCCCAGGGCTGCGGAAAATTCACGTTGAGCAGCACGCCCGGCGGCAATCCTTCCTTCAGAATAATCGGCGCAAGCTTGCGAGTGAATTCCGCGGCAGGTTCGAAATCCACTTCCTTCGTGCGATACGTCTGCGACACCGCGATGGCCGGAACGCGGTTGATCGCAGCTTCACGCGCGGCGCCCACGGTGCCGGAATAATAGACATTCTCACCCATGTTCGCGCCGCGATTAATTCCGGAAATCACGAGGTCCGGCTTCTCCTGCAGCAAAGTATGAAACGCGAGAATCATCGCATCCGCAGGAGTTCCCTCCACTGCGTATTCACGTTCGCCAATCTGCTCGCAATAAATCGGCTGCCGCAGCGTGAGCGACTGCGCCGCCGCACTGCGTTCCTGCGAAGGAGCGATGACCGTAACATTAGCGCAATCCTTGAACGCGTTAACCAGCGCGCGCAGGCCGGCGGCATGAATCCCGTCATCGTTGGTAATTAAGATTTTTGGCAAGCTCTCGGGCATGCTCTTGATTACGTTCCAATCTGCTGAAGCGGGTCTGGTGACACCCTTGCTTCCTGCGAACTTCCGGCCGCGTCATCTGGCGTGGACTACCGGCGAAGGGCACAACCGAATAACGAATGGTCGGGACGACTGGATTTGAACCAGCGACCTCACGCACCCCAAGCGTGCGCGCTACCAGGCTGCGCCACGTCCCGACGACCAGCGCTAATCAGCGTATCACTCGCGTTCGAGAAGGGTCAAGACAGCCAGCAGCTCTTCGTGCAAATCAAGCAGGAATTTGCGTTGCGCGCGCGATGCAGGCTCGCGACGAACAGGCGCGGCAGGCGCTTCGGCGCGAGGTTCGTGCTCCGGGTGCGCAGTTTCTCCGCTGCCGTGAACACTCGCGAGATCGGCTAGATGCTTGCGGGCGCCGGCGATCGTGAAACCTTCTTCGTAGAGAAGGCGTTTGATTTCGAAAACGGTTTCGATGTCATCGCGCCGGTACAGGCGATGGCCGCTCGGGCTTTTCACGGGTTGCAGAGTCGGGAACTCGGTCTCCCAGTAGCGCAGGACGAAAGTTTTCGTCGCCGTCAGGCGGCTCACTTCGCCGATGCGGAAAAGGCTCTTTTCCGGAATTTCAGACGCGGCATGTGCAGCGGTGGCCATATGTTTTCTGTATCGTACTACTCCGGGTTGAGAGTTAGAAGATGGAAATTAGCCGATGCCCCTCATTTGCGCCGGCTCTTATCGCGATTGCCGCGGCGTTTTTCGTGCTTCCGCTGGCGGCGCGGGCCCTGGCGTTTACGTCGCTCGCGGTCTTCGCCGCGGGGTGCGATGTGGGTGCGCGCGGAGCGCTTTTTGAGGCGCTGATTGAAGCGTAGCGGTGTGCCAATAAAATCGAAAGCGGCACGCAGACGGTTCTCGAGAAAGCGCTGATAGCTGAAATGCAGCGGCTTCAGCTGATTCGTAAAGAGAACGAATGTGGGCGGCGCGGCCGTGGCCTGCGTGATGTAGAAAATCTTCACTTCACGATCCGCTGGCGACGTGCCGCGCTCCAGGTCCACGTTCGAAAGCCAGCGATTCAGTTCGCCCGTTGAGACGCGGCGCTGTCTGGCTGCTGCGACTCGATCCAACATGGAATAGAGCTTCTCGACCCTGTCACCCGTAAGCGCCGACAAAAAAACAATCGGAGCGTAGCTGAGGAATTTCAGTTTCGCGCGGACGAGAAGCTCGTAATCCGCCAGAAGCTTTTGGGGATTTGCGCCGGCGCCTTTTTCTTCGGGCTTTTTCGAGGCTGCGGCTTTTTCTGCGGCTGCTTTCAGCGCGAGGTCCCACTTATTCATCACGATGATCACGGAGCGGCCGGATTGCTCGGCGTAACTCGCGATGGTGGCATCGTGCGAAGTTACGCCGACGGAGGCGTCGACGATAAGAACGGCGATGTCTGCGCGCTCGAGATGGCGGCGCGCCATGATGACGCTGAGCTTTTCGGCAATGAGTTTCGTTTTGCCCTTGCGGCGAATGCCGGCCGTATCGAGGAAGCGATAGGTTTTGCCCTGGCGATCGACGACGGTGTCCACCATGTCGCGCGTGGTGCCGGCTTCTGGCGAGACGATGGCCCGCTCGCTGCCGACGAGTTGATTCAGCAGCGTGGACTTGCCGACATTGGGCCGGCCGATGATGGCAACGTTAATGTCAGCGCGATCCTCGGATGCCTCACCTTTCGGAAAATCGGCGGTAAGCGAGTCAAGAAGCTCGTCGATGCCGAAACCGTGCTCGGAAGAAATCGGAAACACTTCGTCGCTCAACTCGTAGAACGGCGCGGCCATCGTCACTTGATTCGGCATATCCACTTTATTGACCGCGATCACCGGAGGTTTGCCGGCGCGACGGAGCAATTGGGCTAGCTCGGCGTCCAACGGCACCGGGCCGGCTCGGCCGTCAACGACTTGCACCACGCGTGTGGCGTTTTCAAAGGCGACTTTTGCCTGGCGCAAGATTTCAGCAGGAATGAGGGCTTTGTCGTCGGGGACGATGCCGCCGGTGTCGACCACTTCGAACGGGTGTCCATCCCAGTGACCGGTGCCATAGATGCGATCTCGCGTGATTCCGGGCTCGTTGGTGACGATCGAGCGGCGCGAGCCGGTGAAGCGATTGAAGAGCGTCGACTTCCCGACGTTAGGGCGGCCGGCGATTACGATGGATGGAAGCTTGTCGTTCATGTCGATTGAATCCGGGAGAGCGTACGCGTTGCGCTGCGATTGAGCAACGGCTGCGGTCTTCGCGACGGAACAGACATGATACTTTAGCGCGGGCTGAATCGAACGCAGATTCTTATGCAAAACGGCGGGGCGCGGGCGCCTGCTAAGGCAACTGCTAAAGCGAAAGAGCCGGCAGGATGCCGGCGCTTCAACGGAAAAATGGCGGATACCAACCAAATTGCGCCGAGCATGAGCCGCGGAAATTTGCGCGAGGTGGCTTCGTTTTTTCTGAAGCTGGGGTTGCTCGCGTACGGCGGCGCGGCGGGGCATGTCGCAATGATGCGGCGCGAGCTTGTGGACCGCAGGAAATGGATTTCGGAGCAGGATTTTCTCGATCTTTTCGGAATCATGAATCTGATTCCTGGCCCGTCGTCCACGGAGACGGTGATCGCGCTCGGTTACTGGCGGGCGGGGTGGCCGGCGCTGATTCTTGCCGGAGTGCTGTTCATTTTGCCGGCCATGTTAATGATTCTCGCGCTTTCCTGGGCGTATGTGCGCTACGGCACCCTTCCAGCCGCGCAGTGGATTTTGTACGGAATCAATCCGATGGTGATTGCGATCATTGCGGATGCGCTGTTGAGCCTGGGGCGAACGGCCCTGAAGACGGTGTGGCTGGCGCTGATGGCGGTCGCTTCGCTCGCACTTTATTTTGCCGGCGTATCGATTGTAGCGATCATCGCGGTCACGGCGGTGCTCGCGGCTATCGCCGGTTACGCGAAAACGAAGGGCCGGCAGAAGGCTCTGAGCATTTTCCCGTTGTCGGCTGGCGGAGCGAGGATTACGTTGACGAAGGTTACGTTGACGACCTTCGCGATTGCTGCGGCGAGTGCAATTCCGTTCAGCATGACGCGACTGTTCCTAACATTTCTCAAGATCGGAGCGGTTGCCTACGGAAGCGGCTATGTTCTGCTGGCGTTTCTGCGCGCCGATTTTGTCGCGCATCTTCATTGGCTGACGGACAAGCAACTGCTCGATGCGATCGCGGCGGGGATGGTGACGCCCGGACCCGCTTTCGCTTCGGCGACGTTCGTAGGTTACCTGACTGGCGGTTTGCAGGGTGCGCTGCTCGCCACGCTGGGGATGTTCTTGCCGTCGTTTGTGTTCATCGCGATCGTGTTCCCGCTTATCCCCAGGTTGAAGAAGGCTCCCGGAGCGAGAGTATTTCTCGACGCGATCAATGCAGTGACGGTGGGATTGATGGCGGCGGTTTCCTGGCAACTGGCGCGCGGCGCGATTCTGGACGCGTTTACGGCGGTGGAAGCGATCGTAGGTTTGCTGATCTTGAGGCGCTTTCAGATCAACTCGGCGTGGCTGATTCTGGGCGGATTGTTGGCCGGATTTGCGTGGAAATTCGCGACGCGCGCCGGTTGAAGCCGCGCTGAAATTGCCGACAGATAGACAATGCAATTGTTTATTCGCGCCGCATTGAAGCGTGTGGCGGACGGGGATTCAGCGACGTGCGCTTGAGTTTTGGTTTATCCTTAGAAGCTCTGCTAAAAAGTGAGCGGCCTCGGAATGGAATCAGCCAAAAAAGTGTCTGCAACAACCACGGCCGGCGGTAAGAAACCGAAAGCCGCAAAAACCGAAGAACCAATTTCGATCGAGGAGATCTTCGGAGCCGGAGGATTGCTCGAAAAGCGGCATCCGGGATACGAATTTCGCGGGTCGCAGCTGGAGATGGCGCAGATTGCTGACGATGCGTTTCAGAAACACCAGCATGTGGTGATCGAGGCGGGCACGGGCACGGGTAAGACGCTGGCGTATCTGATTCCGGCTATCCGCAGCGGACGGCGCGTGGTGATTTCGACTGCAACGAAGTCGCTTCAGGAGCAGCTTTTCCAGAAGGACGTTCCGTTCCTGCAGAAACATTTCGCACCGAATTTGAAAGCGGCGTTGATGAAGGGTCGCTCGAATTTTCTTTGCCGGGAGAAGGTGCACCAGATGGTGGGGCAGCCGGTGCTGAAGGGCATCGACGAAGTGGACTGGTTCGCTCAAATCAAGGATTGGGAGAAGCTGACGGAGACGGGCGACCGCAGCGAGTTGACTTTTCTGCCGGACGACGCCGAGCTGTGGCACCGGATTGACGCGCGTAGCGATCTTTGCACCGGAAAGAAATGCGCGGAATTTCAGAACTGCTTCATCACCGCGATGCACCAGCGGGCGCAGGAAGCGGATTTGATTATCGTGAATCACGCGCTCTTTTTTGCCGACCTTGCGATCCGGAAGGACGATTTCGGGTCGATCCTTCCGGAATATTCAGCGGTGGTGTTCGACGAAGCGCACGAGATCGAGGATGTGGCGAGCGATTATTTCGGGCGTCAGGTCTCGAGCTACCGATTCGACGAGCTGGCGCGCGACGCGGAGAGCACGCTGCGCGTGCTGCAGATTGCAGCACCACAGCTTCGGCGATACCTGAGCCGGATGCGCGAGCGAGGGCACAGTTTCTTTGAAACTTTTCCCGAGCGCGAAGGGCGCTTTCCGTTTGAACAGGCGGAGCGCAGCGCGTTTCTTCAGCGGAACCTGGAACGGTACGAGGAACTGGCGAGCGCGGTAAAGCGAGTGGAGACGGAACTCTCGGCGCTTTCGCCGAAACCAGAAGAAGTCCTGACGCTGGCGCGGCGGGCGTCGGAAATCCGTCGCGAGCTGGAATTTCTGCTCGAGAGCGAAGAGAAAAGCTACGTTTACTGGTACGAGCGGCGCGGCAAGGGAGTGTTTCTTGCGGCTACGCCGATCGACGTGAGCCAGATTTTGCGAGAGAGGCTCTTCGACCAGTTCGATACGGTGGTGCTGACGTCGGCGACACTCGCGGTTGGCGGGCGGTTCGACTATCTGAAGCAGCGGCTCGGAATTCAACCTGCCAATGAAAAAGTGTTGCCGCAGGAATTCGATTTTCGCGAACAGGCACTGCTTTATATTCCGCCGACGATGCCGGACGTGCGCGATGCGAAATTTTCGGCGAGCGCTGCGGATGAGATCACGCAGATGCTGGAAATTTCCGAGGGCCGCGCGTTTTGTCTCTTCACCAGCTACGTGCAGATGAAGGATGTGCACCAGCGAGTGTCCTCGCGGGTGAAATTTCCGCTGCTGTTGCAGGGCTCCGCGCCACGAACCGTGCTGCTCGACCGGTTCCGTTCCACGCCGAATGCGGTGCTGTTCGCGACGGCGAGTTTCTGGCAAGGCGTGGACGTGCCGGGAGCGCAGCTTTCGTGCGTGATTATCGATAAGCTGCCATTCGCTGTGCCGAGCGATCCGATTGTAGCGGCGCGCGTGAAGGCGTTGCAGGAGGACGGGCGGAATCCGTTTGCCGAATACCAGTTGCCGGAGGCGGTGCTTGCGCTCAAGCAGGGATTCGGGCGATTGATCCGGTCGAAGACGGATCGTGGAATTCTGGCGATTCTCGATAACCGTATCCGGCGAATGCAGTATGGTAGAATTTTTCTCGAGTCGCTGCCTCCCTACAAGACCACGCAGGACCTGGCCGAAGTGGCGCGCTTCATGGAAAATAATTCGAAGTAGGCGAGCGTACAGGCGGTGCTCAGCGAGTCTTTGCGGGATGACGAACCGTCCCCCAGCGGCTAAAAGCCGCGTCGCGCAGTGTCGGTTACGGCACGGCTGAAGCCGTGCCCTGACGTAAGTTTGATTTTCTGAGAAAGGAATTCATGTACGAAGTTTATGTCGACGAATCTTTTGCGGCGGCGCACAACCTGCGCGGGTACAAGGGGAAGTGCGAGGATTTGCACGGGCACAACTACAAGGTGCGCGTGACGCTGGCCGGCAAAGAAGTGGATTCGGTGGGGCTGCTTTATGATTTTGTGCATTTGAAGCAGGTGATTCAGAGCGTGATCAAGGCGCTCGATCATAAATATTTGAACGAGTTGAAGCCCTTTGACGTGCTGAATCCTTCGGCTGAAAATATTGCTCGGCATATTTATGAGGAGACCGCGAAGCAATTGAAGCAGACGGCGAATGGCGCCGCGGTGGCGAGTATTACGGTATGGGAGACGGACGTGACGGCGGCGACGTATCGGCCGTGAAAGCTTGTGGCGTTCGATGGAAGAAAATGCAATTTGAAATAAAAAAATTAAGCCTTCAGATGAAGGCGTCGGCGAAAGCACCGACAAAGGCTAGTCGCCCGCCTGAAGGCCGCTACAAGTGAATCGGGCGTTTTACATTATTGTGGTGCCGGCGATCGTGACTACGTTTGGCTGGGTGACGTTTGGATGGGGGTGGCGGCTTGCGGCAGTTATCACCGGAGCTGAGATTGTCCTCGTGATTTCGACTGTGGTTTTTCTGGTGCGGCGGCAGAATACGCAGAAGGCTGGGCTGAAGAAGGCCTCTTAGTTTTTTGGAATTTGGTGAACGGTACAGTTGGCGATGGTCATCACTGAGATTTTCAAATCCATTCAGGGTGAAGGGACGCGGGCGGGTTTGCCTTGCGTGTTCGTGCGGCTGACGGGGTGCAATCTTCGATGCACCTGGTGCGATACGGCTTACGCGTTTTATGGCGGGACGAAAGCTTCGGTGGACGAAGTGCTCGAGAAGGTGCGCGAGCTTGCGGGCGCCGAAGCGGGGCCACGCGTTTCGTTGGTGGAGATTACGGGTGGCGAGCCGCTGCTGCAGCCAGAAACGCCGGAACTGGCGGCGCGGCTTCTCGCCGAGAGCTATACGACGATGATTGAGACGAGCGGCGAGCGATTCGTGGGAACGCTGCCGCGCGAGGTGATCAAGATAGTGGACGTGAAATGCCCGGATTCGGGAGAGGCGGATACGTTTGATTTCGCGAATTTCGAGGCGGTGGATGAGAAGGACGAAATCAAGTTCGTGATTTCGACCCGGCGGGACTATGAATTCGCGCGCGACTTTACTCGCGAGCACGGGCTTGCGGGGCGAGTGCGCGAGGTGCTGTTTTCGCCGGTGTTTCCCGATCCAGCGGGAAAATGGACGGGGCTGGAAGCCCGCGAACTTGCGGAATGGATCCTGGCGGATGGGTTGCCGGTGCGGCTGGGCCTGCAGCTGCACAAATTCATCTGGGATCCGGCGATGAAAGGTGTCTGACTCAAAGCATGCCGGCTTCCTGCTGCATCGCGTCCTTGTTCCTGGCTTTCGCGCCGTGTCGGGCTCTAGTTCACGCCTTTATTAGTGTTCCGCGCCATTGTTGGCAACTGCCACCGGGTTAGTAAAGAGAACGGCGTTCGGAATTACGACTCGCCGGCCTTCCTTTGTCGTGACGACCGTGGCGCGGGCTTGAATATCTTCCACATTCCCCTCGATGCCAGTCACGCTGATCAGATCACCTAGCCGAAACGGCTCGTTGACCAAGAGCAGAATGCCGGCGAGAAAGTTCTGGAGAATGTTCTGGAACGCGAAGCCGATCGCGACGCTGCCGATGCCAGCATTTTGATGAGGTCGGCGGCTTGGAACGATGGCGCCACTACGGAAAATGCAATTAGAAATCCCAGAACAACAATGCTCGTTTGGACCAGGCGGCTGATCAGGAGCGTGGCTCCCTGGTGAGTGCGGCGTTTGACGGCGAAGCGCCGGGTTAAGGATTTACTGGCTGAGGCAAGAACCAAGAAGAGCACGAAAATTACGATTGCCAGAATGATGTTAGGCAGAAGCGCGATTCCCGTGTTGATGATCCTGGCGCCGGTCTTCCAGGCGTTTCAAAAATCGACTGGCATGAGGCCCTCCCGTAAGAGTTGGGGCGAGAGCCGGACGGTAATAATAATAAAAGGATAGCGGTTTCGAGGGCCGCTTTCCAGGGGGTAGCGCTCGAGTGTTTCGGTTGAAGTCTCAGAGCCAAGTGGATCGGTCTATACTGTTGGGATGGTTCTGGGGAAAGCGAAAGCGGTTGTACTGTTGAGCGGCGGAATGGATTCGTGTGTGACGGCGGCGATCGCAAATCAAACGCACCAACTGGCGTTGTTGCACGTGAGCTACGGGCAGCGGACTGAGAAGCGGGAGCGGCGGGCGTTTGACGAGATTGCGGATTTTTACGGCGTGCGCGAGCGGATAAGCGTGCGGTTTGACGTGTTTCGGCAGATTGGCGGGTCTGCGTTGACGGATGCGGACGTTGCGGTGCCTGAATCGGGAGAAGCGGTCGGGGCGGCGGATGCGGCGATTCCGGTGACGTACGTGCCGTTTCGCAATGCGCATTTTCTTTCCGCAGCGGTGAGCTGGGCGGAAGTGATTGGCGCGAATGCGATTTTCATTGGGGCGGTGGCGGAGGACAGTTCGGGCTATCCCGATTGCCGGCCGGAGTATTACCGGGCGTTCGAAAATGTGATTCGGGAAGGGACGCGGCCGGAGACGCGGATTGAGATTGCGACGCCGGTGATCGCGATGCGCAAGAGCGAAATCGTGCGGCGGGGATTGGAGCTTGGCGCACCGCTCGAGCGCACATGGTCGTGCTATCAATTTGAGGACGAGGCGTGCGGAGTGTGCGATAGTTGCCGGTTGCGGCTGCGGGCGTTTGCGGAGTCTGGCGCGGCAGACCCGATTGCGTATCGTGTCGCCGGGCAGGCACGAGTTGCGCGATAATTGAATTGCGCCACGGCGCGGCGGCTTGGTAGATTGCGGCATAAGAAAACTGCACGGAGGATTGAACCACATGCGACGAATGATTCCAGCCTGGATAGCACTGATTCTTGCGCTTTCGTTTGCGACGGTCGCGGCTGCGCAGGGGACGGGGCGCGTTGCGGGTGAAATTCTTGACCGGGAAGGCAAGCCGTATCCCGACGTCAATGTGGAAATCAAAAATCCGGATACGGGCCAAACTTATACGACGAAGACGGACAAGAGCGGGAAATTCCAGCAACTTGGATTGTTGAGTGGCGTGTACGTATTCACGCTGACGAATGAGAAGGACCATCTCGATTTTAAGGTGCAGTTTCGCGTGGTGCAGGACCAGGAGAACGTATTCAAGCTGAATTTCAAAGAAGTGGCGGCGCAACAGGGGCCGAGCGCCGAAGAAGTGAAGAAGCGCGAAGAGGAAGAGAATAAGTTCAAGAACATGAAAACGCATTTCGACGCCGGAATGGCGGCGATGAATGATTCCACGGCGCTTCGCACGCAATTGAAGACTGCGCCCGCCGATCAGCAGAGCGGGATAAAAGACAAGCTGAACACGGACTATCAAACTGCCATCACCGAGCTACAGCAGGCCGAGCAGGGCGTTCTGCCGAAAGACACAAAGACTCATGCCATCGTTTGGTCGAACCTTGGACAAGCGTATGAATTCGCGGGCCGTTATGATGAGGCGGCCGCTGCCTTCACGAAGGCGACAGAATTGCAGCCTCAGGCGTCGTACTATGACCATTTGAGCATAAATCTCGCGAACGCCGCCGCCGCTCAGACTGCGCTGGATAAGGCGAAACTTGCAGATGCCGGCGCGGCCTGCGATAAAGCGGCTGCTGCTGATCCCACAACGGCCGCTCGCTGCTGGAAGAACATCGGAATCATTCTGAGCAACAAGAACCATCAACCGGACGCGGTGGCCCCTCTCCAAAAGGCGACGCAATTGGATCCGAAGGACGCGCAGGCGTGGTTCCTGCTCGGCGGAGCGCTTTCCGCGCAGATTACTCCGAAGCAGGAAGGCGACAAGATGACGTATGTGATCCCGCCGGGCACGACCGAGGCGTATCAAAAATGCATCGACCTGGCGCCATCCGGGCCATACGCCGAACAGGCCAAGCAAATGCTAGACGGGCTCGCCGCGATGGGAGGAGGCGACGCGACGTCGCTATCCACAAGAAAGGCCAAGAAGAAATCGTAAGCGACAAATTCAGATCGCGCGCAACGAAGCGGTTACAGAACTCCTAGTGCGGCACAGCAAACTAGTAGAACCGTAGATTTGCACATGAACCAGTAGTTCTCCGCTCTCGACCCATTCACGCGACAGTGCTATGCTCGCAACGTTGAATCTTCAGGGAATGGTGCCAGCGGTGGGATCGACGCAATCCAGCACAGAACGACGACGTAGCGCTCGTGTGTCGGAATCATTTCCTCTTGTGATTCGCGGGAGCGATCTGCTGGGGCAGCCGTTTGAAGAACGCACGTCCACACTGAATTTTAATCTTCACGGATGCCGCTACTCTTCGAAACATCACCTTCCGAAAAATACTTGGCTCACGATCGAATCGCCGAAGAACTCCGCGCGGCATAACGTGCGAGCGCGAGTGGCGTGGATCCAGCGTCCTCATTCTGTGCGCGAATTTTTTCAAATTGCCGTGGAGCTTGAAAGCCCGGAAAACATCTGGGGACTCGATTCGCCGCCGGCGGATTGGTTCTCAGAGGTGCCGTCATACCAGCGGACGGCAGAAACGCAAGCAGAGCAGACAGAAATCCGCGCCGTGGAAGAGGTAAACTCCGGCGCCATTCCGGCGAGGCCCGCCTCGTATATGGGAAAACCGATGACCGATATTAATGAAAATTCGATTCAGGATAGTTCGCTGGCAGCTTCAGGTTCTGGAAACGATTTCACGCCCGCGCCGGACAGTCCCTTCCTGCGTGAGCTTCGCGCGGAACTCAATCGTCACGCGGAACAAGCCGTGGAGAGCGCGGCTGCAACGGCGCAGGAAAGAATCCGGCAGAACGCGGACGAATTGGAGCATCAACGGCGGGCGGCAAGCGACGAGTCATTTCAAAAGTGGAAAGAAGAGTTCGCGAAGACGGCGGGTGGGGCGATGGACAACGAACTTGACGCGTGGCGCAGCCGTTTGCGATCGGAGATGAATCTCGCTCAAGCGGAATGGAGCGAGCTGCTGCAATCATCGCTCGACGGGAGCATGCAACGGCTGGTGGAGCAACTCTCGCAACGATCGCAGGAAGTGCAACGCGGCGAAGAGACCCGAATGGGCGAACGGTTTGCCGACTTGATTCATCCGGTGAACGAGGCAGCTGCGCAAGCAGGACAGACGCTGGCGGAAATTCGCTTCGGCCTCGAAACGCAGGTGGCTGCGGCGCGCTCGTCGCTGGAAGATATGGAGCGGTCGGCGGCACGTATTCGCGAGAACTCGGGGCAGTTCGAGGCCGCTGGGCACGATAGTCTGAACGAGCTGCATCGGCGGCTCGAGAACGTGCTTGACGCTCAGACGGCTGAGATGTCGCGGCGCGTGGAAGCGATGGCGTCCGGAATGTCGCAGAGAATTTCGCCCGCGATCGAGGCGATGGGAAATCAGCAGGTGGAAAGGGCCATGGCGCAGATGGAGGCGAAGTTCGCGCCACACCTCGAGCGAGTTCCGGCGCTGCTGCGCGAACTCGACGCTCGGGAATTGCAGACGGAGGAAGGATTGCGGCTGCATCGCGAAAGGCTCCGGCAGATGGCGGAGAACAGCCAACGCGACGTGGCCTCGCGGATGGTGTTCACTCTTGCCGAGCTCCAGCGCGATTTTGAATCCGCGCGCACGCAGGCGCTGGCGAAATGGAATGAAGAGCTTGACGCGAGTGGTGTTCGAGCGTCCCATTCGGCCACGGAAGCACTGGGCCAAGCCTCGGAGTGGTTTCAACAGGAAGCACGGTCCCGATTGCAGGTGTTGGTGGAACAGGCACTCGCGAGCGCAAATACCGGGATGGACGAGAAAGTTGCGGATGCGACTCACAAGTTCGAAGCTCGGCTAGGTGAGCAGGCGAATGACCGGGTCACGCAGGTGAGCCAGCACATAGAAGGACTCGGCAACGAGGTCGCTGAGCGAACCAAGACTCGCCTCGAAGCAGCGGCAGAGACGGCGGCCAGGTCGTTTGGAGAAGTCGTGCGTGGAATTTCCGACCAGGAAATCGATTTCCTTGGCCAGAGAAGCCGAGCTGCTGTGCAGGACCGAGCACAGGAATTCGAAAGGACTTCGACAGAGCTTTTGGGCAATCTCGAAGCCGGCGCTCGAGGCTCGCTCGAACAGTTTCATGCGCAGTTCGGCGCTCATTTTGAGAGCCGCATCGCGCAAGGGCGAAGCGCGCTTGCCAGTGAATTCAGCTCTGCGATGGACGGATATCGCACCGAAAGGGATGCACACGAGCAGCATTGGAGCGCAAAGCTCAATGAGTTAACCGAAGAAGCGGAAGGGAAATATCAGGAGCGGCTCGATAAAGCGGCCGATTCCTGGAGCGTTTCATCCGTGCGCCGGCTCAACGAGCATGGACAAAACGTCATCGAATCGCTGATGCGTTCCGCCGACCAAACTCTCCGCGACTCCTTCGCCAAGATTTTTGACGGGATGTCCGAGATGCTTCGAGAGCGGGTGGCGGCAAACGCTTCCAGCGCGTTTGCTCCATCATCGAATCGCGAAGCGGGCGAGCAACCCTCTTCGCACCAATAAAACGCGCGAGCGTTAGTTTGGCTGACTGCCGCGGCGGCGGTTTGTAACCTCTACCACCACTACTTCGTTTCCACCACTTCCAAAACCGAATTCGCCACATGCGCCACTTGCTCCGCCGTCATGCTGGGATAAATCGGCAGGCTCAGGACGTGCTCACAGGCGCGTTCGGCAATCGGAAACGAACAGCGTGGGTACGCGAGCGAAGAATAGGCCAGCTGAAGATGCAGCGGCTTGGGATAGTGGATCGCAGTCTCAATTTCGCGAGCGGCGAGTTGCGAGATGACTGAATTTCGATTGGTCACGTAGATCGCAAACTGGTGGTAGACGCACTCGTCCTCCGCGGCATCGGTGGGCATTCCTAGTTTTGCGTTAGCCAGCACGCGGCGATATTCGCGCGCAATTTCCTGCCGTCGGGTGGTCCACCGGTCGAGATAGCGTAGCTTAATGCGGAGCACGGCGCCCTGAAATCCTTGCATGCGATAGTTGTAGCCGACGAATTCATGCTCGTAGCGCGCGGTCTGGCCGTGCGAGCGGGCGGCGCGAGCGTATTTCGCGATCGAGTCATCGTTCGTCGTAAGGGCGCCCCCTTCACCAT
>Ga0307477_10001679_pt1 | contig 18152 bp, 14 predicted proteins | sample atmos_gasesECM2C_FD_203316 | JGI IMG/M metagenome (GOLD analysis project Ga0307477, IMG submission 203316) | Hardwood forest soil microbial communities from Morgan-Monroe State Forest, Indiana, United States - atmos_gasesECM2C_515 | ecosystem: Environmental > Terrestrial > Soil > Temperate...
AACCGCCGCCGAGATAGGTCTGATGGATCTTGATCTTGTCCGGCGTCAGGTTCGTGAAGCGCTGCGCGACTTGAAGCATCGGGCCGGGAAATTGCGTCGGCGCCCAAATCTGACACGAATCGGGGGTAACGTGCGCCGTGCAATTCATCGGCTCCATCGTCGCGTGAGCGAGGTATGGGACGTGGTACTCTGCCGAGACGACCTTGGCCGCCCCTTTGAGCGCCGCAGGGGCATCGCCGACCTGTTTGGCCACGACGGCGTTCCCATCGTCGCCGAGCGCGGCTTTGAGTTCGGCTGAGATCTTCGCGTCGTCGAGCGACGCATTCGGTCCGTCGATCCATCCGATGTCGAGCACGTCGAGCGCGCTCTTGGCGCGCCAGAACCGGTCGGCGACGACCGCGACGGCGTTCTTCAAGTTGACGACCTTCTTGACGCCGGGCCGTTTCAAAATCTTCGACTCGTTGTAATGTCCGACGGTGCCGCCGAAAACCGGCGACTGCTTGATCGCGGCGTAGAGCATGCCCGGAACGGCGACGTCGATCCCAAATTCGGCGCGGCCGGTGACTTTGTCGGGGATATCGATTCGCTTGATCGGCTTGCCGATGATGACGAACTTGTCGGTCGTCTTCAGCGTCACGTCGGCCGGCGGCGCCAGTGCCGCGGCGGCCGAAGCCAACTCACCGTAGGTTGCCTTGCGCGCAGAAGCGTCGTGGTAGACGACGCCGTCTTTCGTTCGCAGCTCGCTTGCCGCCACGCTAAATTTCTGCGCCGCCGCGGAGACGAGCATTGCGCGTGCCTGAGCGCCGGCCTTGCGCGCCGGCATGAACCAGCCGCGCACCGAGGAGCTGCCGCCGGTTCCCATTATTCCGAAGGCCGGATTGCTATAGATCTTGTCGATCGCAGGGAACGACTCGACGCGCACTCGGTTCCAGTCGCAATCGAGTTCTTCGGCGATCAGCATCGGAATCGAGGTCTGAACGCCTTGGCCCATCTCGGCTTGCGGTTGCACGATCGTGACGGTGTCATCGGGCGCGACGGTGACGAAGCCGATCAGGCGCGTCGTCGCTGCGTCGACGCTGAGCGACGCGAAACGCCCCGACGGGGAGATCTCGAACCCGAGGACGAGCGCGCCGCTCGCGGCCGCGCCGGTGGCAACGAAGGTGGAGCGCTTCATGCGGCGCCTGCGGCTTTCTTGATCGCGACGCGGATGCGGTCGTAGGTACCGCACCGGCAGATATTCGTGACGGACTCGTCGATCTGCGCGTCGGTCGGCTTCGGATGCTTCGCCAGCAGGGCGGTGGTCGCCATGATCATGCCGCTCTGGCAATAACCGCATTGCGGTACCTGCGCGTCGACCCAGGCCTGCTGAATTTTGCTGAGCGTCCCGCCGTGAGCCAAGCCCTCGATCGTCGTTACGTGTTTGCCGGCGACGCTGCCAAGGGGGACCATACACGAGCGCGTCGCCTCGCCATTGACGAGAACGGTGCACGCTCCGCACTGGGCGACGCCGCACCCGAACTTCGTCCCGGGCAGACCGACGCTGTCGCGAATCACCCAGAGAAGCGGGGTGTCAGGCGAGTCGCTTACGGTAACTGCCTTGCCGTTCACTACCAATTTCATAGCTTGAACCTCAGCTCGCTGGTACCAAATAACGACTCGGGACGTTCATGACCCTCTTTTCATTTTACACGGCCAGATAGCGCTGCATCGCGGCGGTGTCCGCTCTCAGTTCGGCGATCTTCCCGCTGGCCATAACGCCGCCGTTGGAAAGGATGTAGCCGCGGTCCGATAGACTCATGGCCACTTCGGCGTTCTGCTCGACGAGCAAAACCGTATGGCCCTCCTCGCGGATGCGCCGCACCACGTCTTCAACGTTCCGCGCGATGAGCGGCGCGAGCCCCTCCATCGGTTCGTCGAGCAGGATGATGGCGGGATTCGCGATCAGGGCGCGCGCGATCGCCAGCATCTGCTGTTCTCCGCCCGAGAGCTTCGCCGGCTTGTCGCGCCGCTCACCAAGGACCGCAAAATACTCGTAGATCCGCTTTTCGGTCCAGGCCCCTTTGCGCCCGGCGAGGGCGGCTAGGCGTAAGTTTTCGCCGATGGTCAGATTCGGGAAGATGCGCCGGTCCTCCGGAACGTAAGCGATGCCGAGCTTCGCGAGACGGTAGGTCGCTTGATGCTGGATCGGCTTGCCGTGAAAACAAATCTGGCCTGTCCGAACTGAGGTCAAGCCCATCACCGATTTGAGGGTCGTCGAGCGGCCGCTTCCGTTGCGGCCGAGCAGCGCGACGACTTCGCCTTCGCCGACGGTCAGAGAGACGTTTCGCAAGATGTGGCTCTTGCCGTAGAACGCGTTGACGCCCTCGAGTTCGAGTAAGGCGCTCATGCCAGGCCACCCAAGTACGCGCGTTGCACGGCCTCGTTGTTGCGGATCTCCTCGGGCGTGCCGACGGCGAGGATTTGTCCGGTCTGCATGACCGTAATGGTCGTCGAAATCGACATGACGACGTCGATGTCGTGCTCGACCAACATGATGGTTCGGCCGGGCGAGACGCGCTGGATCAACTCCACCGTAGCATGCGTCTCAGTTGGGGACATCCCGGCCGTCGGCTCGTCGAGCATCAAAATCTGCGGATCGCGCGCCAGGACGAGGCCTATTTCGAGCCGGCGCTGATCGCCGTGCGACAGGTTTTCGGCGAGACCGTCGGCGACCCGGCCGAGACCGATGTCGTCGAGAATTGCGACGGTCTTGCCGTGCAAGTCGCCCATCCGGCCGCTCGGGAGCAAGAAGTTTGCTTTCCCGTCATGCAGCGACTGGACGGCGAGGCGCACGTTCTCGTAGACGCTGAGCTTCCCGAAGATATTCGTGATCTGGAACGAGCGCGCGATGCCGAGACGCGCGCGCTGAAACGGATCGAGCGACGTGATGTCGCGATCCTGGAAGATGACGCGTCCGCTCGATGGGGGCAAGAGTCCCGAGAGCAAGTTGAAGAACGTCGTCTTGCCGGCGCCGTTGGGCCCGATGATCGTCCGCACGCCGCCGCGCGGAATCTCGATGCTGATTTCGTTGACCGCAATGAATCCGGAGAACGAGCGCGTCAACCGTTCGGTCTTGAAAGCGTAAGGATAGGTCGCGCCGTTGTCACTCACGATGGAGCCCATCCGCCGGGTCGGTCACCGCCGGTAGCTCTTCGGCCAGGTCGGTTTCGAGCCGGACTTCCGGGGAAAGCGCCCGCTTCAAAGCGGTCATGAGCCCGTAGCGGCGCACGACCTCGAAGAGTCCGGCGATCCCGCCCGGCGCGGCCAGAACGAAGACGACGAAGACGGCGCCGAGCGCCGCGGGCCAGTATCTGGTTGCTTGCGACGCGCTATTTTGAATGTCCCAATAGACGAACGCGCCCAGCATCGGACCGACGAAGGTCTGTATCCCGCCGAGCAAAGACATCATGACGACGCGGCCGGAGTAATCGACCGAACCGGCGTCGGGGTTGATCGCCTGGTTGAAGTACGTCCACAGCCAGCCGCCGACTGCCGGAAAGAGCGCGGAGAGAACGAAGGCGTTGACGCGATACTTGTTGGCGTCGTAACCAAGAAAGCGCGCCCGCTGGCGGTTTTCGCGCAAGGCGTGGAGCACCGAGCCGAATGGCGAGCGGACGATCCAATAATTGAGCGCAACCGCGATGAACGTAACGACGGCGGCGAACGCGTACATGTGCGAGCCGCCGCTCTGCGAGAGCCAGTCGGCCGGCAATCCGGGTAACACCGGCCGCGTAATGGCCTGAATGCCATCCTCGCCGCCGGTGAGTTCGGAGCAGTGGAACGCCAGGAAATAGATGACTTGCGCCGATGCCAGCGTGATCATCGCGTAGTAGATGCCGCTCGAACGCGGCACGATGAGCCGCGCGAGAAACCACGCCCAGAGCGCCGCCAACCCCAAACTCAAGCCCAGGCCAATCCAGAGATTATTGACCGGATCGTGGTGCAATCCGAACGCGCCGATGCCGACGCCGCATAACGTCCCCGTCACGTTGAAGCCCTTCGTGAAGAGCGCGCACGTGTAGGCGCCGATGGCGAAGAACATCGCGTGGCCGAACGAGAGCTCGCCGCTGTGCCCGAACAGAAGGTTGAAGCCCAGAGCGAAAAGCGCGAAGGCTAAGATGGTGGTTGCCAGATCGACGAAACCAGCGTGGAAGGGCAGTCGCTGAAAGTTGAGCGGGTTGAGATCGAGCGAGCCGCCCGGCATCACGAATGGCAAAATCACGAACGCGGCGGCGATGAGGCCGAGATCGAGCCACCATCGTGATGCTGGGGGCGCCTTCGTCATTCGAAGAGGCCTTCGACTCCAAAGATGCCGCGGGGCCGAATCAAAAGGATGATCGCCATGATGATGAAGCCGCTCAGGTCGATCATCGTCGGCCCCAAATTCGGAATCAGCTCGACCATGCTCTGAACCATTCCGACGATCAGGCCGCCGACCACAGCGCCCCAGAAGGACCCGATCCCGCCGACGATCACGATGACGAACGTCAGGACGATCCACTGAGAAGCGAGGGTCGGAATGATCGCATAGACAGGGGCCGCCAACGCCCCCGCGAGGCCGGCCATGAAGGAGCCGATCCCGAAAACCAGCGTGAACATCAGCGGCATGTTGACGCCGAGAATTCTCACCATCTCGGCATCCCGCGTCCCGGCGCGGATGATCATCCCGATATCGGTCTTATTGATGAGCAGCCAAACGCCGATCAGGATCAGGATCGTGATGCCGACGAGAAAGACGTCCTTGTAAAGAGGCACGATGAAGCCGCCGATGTTGACCGAGCCCGCCAAATACTCAGGTGTCTGCGACGGGATCGAAATGTCGCCCCATTTCCAACGAACGAATTGCTCGAAGATCAGCGCCGCCCCATAGGTGAGGAGCAGCGTATACTCGGGAATCCTTCGATACAGCGGCCGAATCAGCGAGGACTCGAAGAGCATCCCCAAAACGCCGATGATCAAGGCCGCGCAGAAGATTGCCGGCCAAAATCCCAGATGCGGGCGCAAGTCGATGGCGACGTATGCGCCCAGCATGAAAAAAGAACCGTGCGAAAAGTTGACGACGCCCATGAGCCCGAGAATGATGTTCAGGCCGAGCGCCACCAGAATATAGAGCATGCCGAGCGTCAGGCCATTGATGAACTGATCGCCAAGCTGGTGCAGCACGAGGCGCGGATTCGGCGAGGTCGGGCAAACCCTTCCCGTGCAGGGGTACGGTCCGAGCGAGCCATCCTTTGAAGGGTGTCAAACCAGCCGAGCGAATGGCTGGCGACGTGAAGGGAAGACCCCGCGGCGTTTCAAGCGGCGCGAATTCGGCCGTCAACGACGGCCAGCCGGTGAAGCTCTCAGTCAACGTTTCGGCGGACGTCGGCGCGCGCTTGCGTCGGGTCGCCTTCGACGAACGGTTGAGCGAAAGTTCGATCGTCGAGATCGCGCTGGCGCAGCTCTTCGGGAAGAACTCCGGAGATGGGAGTCTGGGGCGGTTCCTGCGCGAGCACGGCGCATCTCTGAGGCGGGTCGCCGGCCGCTGACGCTGCCTTCGGGCGGCTAGGGCCCCTCTGGGACGGCCCCTGGGGGTCGGAAAGGCCGAGCCGGGGGGAACCCACGGCTGGAGAAAATCGCGGCTCGGGGGTGCTGCCTGGTGACCGAAACTCCTCGAACTGCGTTTCTTGTTATGCGACTATACGGTAAAGCTGGATTGAGACCGACAACACGCACAAAGGGTAAGTCGGTGGAACCCCGCAAGTCGTAACCCAAGGTGCCGCCGGAGCCATCAGAGGCCGGCGGGCAGGAGCCAAAACCAGAATGTCAATGTGGGAACCGTTCACCGAGCGCGCACGACGCAGCATCGTGCTCGCGCAAGAAGAGGCGCAGCGGCTCGGCAACAACTATATCGGGACTGAGCACATCTTGCTCGGGATCATTTCCGAGGGCGAGAGTCTGGCGGCCAAAGTGCTGGAGACCCTCGGGGTCAACCTCGCCAAGGTACGCCAAGAGGTCGAGGCAATCGTGGGCCGCGGAGGCCAGACCGTCCAACAGGAGATGGTCTTTACCCCCCGGGCCAAGCGCGTTATCGAGCTTGCCTTCGAAGAGGCGCGCCAGCTCAACCACAATTATATCGGTACCGAGCACCTGTTGCTCGGGTTGATCCGCGAAGGCGAAGGTGTCGCAGCCCGCGTTCTCACGAACCTCGGTGTCGACCCGGCGAAGGTCCGCGTTCAGACGACCTCGCTGCTCGGAGCCGAGGGTCAGCCCGTGACGCCCAAAGGGAAATCCAAGACGCCGACCTTGGACGCATACGGTCGCGATCTGACCGCTTTAGCTCGGGACAACAAACTCGACCCGGTCATCGGGCGCGCCAACGAGATCGAGCGCGTCATCCAGATCCTGGCGCGGCGCACCAAAAACAATCCCGCCTTGATCGGCGAACCCGGCGTCGGTAAGACGGCCATAGCCGAGGGACTGGCGCAACGTGTCATCAAGGGCGAAATCCCCGAGCCCCTGCGGGATCGCCGCGTGATAACCCTCGACCTGGCGGGTCTGGTCGCGGGTACGAAATACCGCGGCGAGTTCGAAGAGCGCATGAAGCGCGTCATGGATGAGATCCGCGCCGCCGCCGGCGAGATCATCCTGTTCATCGATGAATTACATACGCTCGTCGGAGCCGGCGCCGCCGAAGGCGCGATCGACGCATCGAACATCATCAAACCCGCGCTGGCGCGCGGCGAACTGCAATGCATCGGCGCGACGACGCTCAACGAGTTCCGCAAGCATATCGAAAAAGACTCGGCGCTCGAGCGGCGGTTCCAACCCGTCATGGTTGGCGAACCGTCGGTCGAAGAGACCGTCGAGATCCTCAAGGGCCTGCGCGATCGGTACGAAGCGCACCACAAGGTGCAAATCACCGACGAGGCGCTGGTCGCGGCTGCGCGACTCTCCGATCGCTACATCAGCGATCGCTTCTTGCCCGACAAAGCCGTCGACTTGATCGACGAGGCTTCTTCGCGCGTACGCCTTCAGGCGACGCTGCCGCCGCCGGAGATCCGCGATATCGAAAGCGAGATCCGCAAGATCAAGACCGAAAAAGAAGCCGTCGTCAAATCGCAAGAGTTCGAAAAAGCCGCCGCGATTCGGGATCGGGAAGAAAAGCTGCGGATCGAGAAGCAACGCCTCGAACAAGAGTGGCAAGACCGCAAGTCGCAGTCGGACAAGACCGTCAAAGTCACCGAAGAAGACATCGCGTACATCGTCGCTTCTTGGACCCGCATCCCCGTGAGCCGGCTCGCGCAGGGTGAGACGGAGAAGCTGCTCTCGATGAAGGAGCAGTTGCACAAGCGGGTGATCGGTCAAGACGAGGCGATCGGCGTCGTCACGCGGGCGATTCGTCGTTCCCGCGCGGGGTTGAAGAACCCGAAACGTCCGATTGGTTCTTTCATCTTCCTCGGACCGACGGGCGTCGGGAAGACCGAGGTTGCGCGCAGCCTCGCCGAGTTTCTCTTCGACGACGCCGAATCGATCATACGTATCGACATGTCGGAGTACATGGAGAAATATGCCGTCTCGCGTCTGGTCGGGGCCCCTCCGGGCTACGTCGGCTACGAAGAAGGCGGACAGCTCACCGAAGCGGTGCGGCGCCGTCCGTATTGCGTGGTCTTGCTCGACGAAATCGAGAAGGCCCATCCCGACGTCTTCAACTTGCTGCTACAGGTTCTCGAAGACGGGCGGCTGACGGATTCTCAAGGCCGCGTCGTCGACTTCAAGAACTCGGTCATCATCATGACGTCGAACGTCGGTGCGACCGGGATGCAGACGACGACCGAGATCGGCTTCCGCCCGTCGAAATCGGCCGGTGAGAGCGATTTGGCTGCCTACGAAAAGATGCGAAACAAGGTGCTCGAGGAGGTCAAACACACGTTCCGCCCCGAGTTCCTCAACCGCGTCGACGAGGTGATCGTCTTCCACCAGCTCAGTCGCGAAGAGATCGAACAGATCGTCGGCCTCGAGCTTGCCAAGGTGATCCGCGAGGTCAAGGCTCAGGACATGCACCTCGAAGTCGCCGAGGAAGCGAAGGCGTTGCTCGCACGCAAAGGCTGGGATCCGCAATTTGGCGCCCGCCCGCTGCGACGGGCGATCCAGCGTGAGGTCGAAGACGAATTGGCCGAGGAGATGCTCAAGGGGACCTTCTCCGCCGGCGACCGGATTTTGGCCGAAGTCAGCCTCGACAACCCGGACAAGTTGCGCTTCTCCAAGATTCCATCCGTGGAGCCGCCTGCGGCTCCATCTCCGGAGCTGACCGTAGGCTAAGTGGCTCGACGCCACTAACGATGACACCGTTCGCAACCTGGCGGTCGCGTTTGCCGGCCTCCATCGGTTCGTGGTTTGCGCGCGATCTGACGCGCGATGCGCTCGCCCTCTTTGAAGGCGGGCGCGTCGTCGTTCGTGCGGTCGAGGATCTTCGCATCGAAGCCGTCGTCGGCGACGCGCGCGGCGAGCATCGGGTCGTCGTCGAATGGGGCGGGGGGACCGGCCCGCTTGCCCTCCGCCCGGTCTGCTCCTGCGGAGCGAACGGCGTTTGCGAGCACGTCGTCGCCGCACTCGAAACGGTGCGTTCGCAAACGGAAATCGAGGAAGCGGCGCAGGTTGAAGAGATCGATCTGAGCTGGTTGCCGGTGCCGAGGGCCGAGTCGCGCGAGCGCCGCGCGCGCTGCGTGTGGCCCGTCTTTTCGTCGCCTGACGGCCAAACGTTGAACGCGCAACTCGTTCTCGATTCGCCGCGCTTGCGCGCGGCGGCCCGCGACGCCCAGTCGATCGCGGCGATGATGGACACGACGCCGGCCGACGACTGGGATGAAATCGATCGCGAACTGATGCGCGACGACGCCGTCCAAGAGGCGTTCGCGGGCCGCAGCGTCCCGCGCGCGCTGGCGCGTGCCCTCTTTCGGCTGGCGCGCCATCCGCGCTTGCGTTTCGACGACGATCCGGCCGCGGGCCGTCACCCCTCGGAGCTGGCAGATTTTCAGGTCGACTTGCGTGGGCTTAGCCTGCGCGCGAGCCGGACCCGAAGCGGTTTTGCGCCGGCTTTCGAATCCGTCGATGGTCGATTGGTCCCGGCTTCCGATGCGCTGCTTCTGGAAGGGCCGCCGACATGGATCGCGACCCGGCACGGCGCGTTCTTGATCGGCGGGACCTTCGACGCGCGCAAAGTCATCGCGGCAGCGCGTAGCGCTAACGGCGCTGTAGGAGGAGAGCCGCGGCCGCTTACCGCGCGCACCATCGCGCGCGTCGCGCCCTATCTGTCCGAGACCGATCGATCCGAACTCGGCATCGTCGACGCGACCGACCCGTCGGCGGACCTCGCGTTTGCTTGGGACCGCGGCGTACTTCTGGTGAGCGTGACCTTTATCGACCGCGCCTCGGGCGCTCGCGCGCCCTACGCGGCGGTCGGCGCGATCTCGCCGTGGCGCGCCGGCTTCGTTCGCTTCAGCGCGGAATATTCCGCGCAATTAGGGGCGCGGCTGCTCGAAGCCGGATTCGTTCCGCGCGCCGCCGACGGCTTCGCACTTCATGGTGCGGATCGGGCCGCGTGCTTCGTCCGCGACGTCTTGCCGGCTTGGGACGATCTCGAACGACGGCTCGATCCCGGCCTGCTCGACATCGCGCTGGGACACACCGAGCTCGACATCGACATCTCCGCCCAGCGCAGCGGCGAAGATCGTAACTGGTTCGAGTTGCGCGTCGACGTTTTCGTCGGCGGCGGCGAAGCGCTCACGCAGAAGGAATTAGCGGCGTTGCTTTCGTCGAACGAGCGCTTCGCCGACGTCCGCGGAAAACTTGTCGATCTCGCGAAGCTCCGGACGCGCAACGCGCTATTGAGCGATTTGTCGGAGCGCAGACGCAGTGGTTTTGCAGCGCTCTTGGCGCTTCGGGACGAGCTGCACGAGAACTTCGAGCGCGTCCGGCTACCGCCCGAGGTCGAAGAGTTGCGCGAGAAGCTGCGCGGCTTCCAGGGCATCGCTCACGTCGAGGCTCCACCGATTCACGAGGGAGCGCTCCGCGGCTACCAGCACATCGCGCTCGATTTCCTGTCCTACCTGGCGGAATTCGGATTCGGCGGCGTCCTCGCAGACGACATGGGCGTCGGAAAAACGATCTGCGCGATCGCCTACTTGCTGCGGCGCAAGAGCCAAGAGGGTCCCGCGCCGTCGCTCGTCATCGCTCCGACGTCGGTGACGCACACCTGGCAGAGCGAGATCGCGCGCTTCGCTCCGAGCCTGACGACTTTGCGCCTGCATTCCGGCAACGAGCGCGCCGCGCGCTATGACGAGGTTCCGAATCACGACGTGATCATCACGTCCTACGCTCTGGCCCGGCTCGACGCCGATCAGCTCTCGCGCTTTCGTTTCCGCACGCTGATCCTCGATGAGGCCCAGATGGCGAAGAATCCATCTTCGCAGATTGCGCGAGTCGTGCGGGCTCTGCGCGCCGATCATCGTCTGGCGCTGACCGGAACGCCGGTCGAGAACTCGTTGCGCGATCTGTGGTCGATTTTCGCTTTCGTCGAACCGGGTCTGCTTGGAAGCGAAGGGTCGTTCAAACGCCGTTTCGAGACGCCGATTGCGGAAGACGGACCGGAGGGTGAGCGAGCCGCCGCGACCCTGCGCACACGTCTCGAGCCATTCGTCTTGCGGCGAACGAAGGAAGACGTCGCGCCCGAGTTGCCGGAGCGAACGGAGGTCGTCCTCGAATGCGACCTCTCACCTTTGCAAAAGCGGCTGTACCGAGGCGTCGCCGAGGCGGCGCGGCGGGAGGTTTTCGAAGTCGTCGACCGCATGGGGGTCGGGGGCGCGACCGTCCACGTTCTCGCGGCGCTGACGCGATTGCGACAGATCTGCTCCCATCCGGGATTGATCTTTGAAGATTACATCGGCGAACCCGAAGCGAGCGCGAAATTCGACGCGTTCCTGGAAACGGTCGACGAGATCCTTTCAGGCGGCCATCGCATGCTCGTCTTCAGCGCATTCGCATCGATGCTGCGCATCATCCGAAGCGAGCTCGATCGGCGCAAGATCGGCTACTGCTATCTCGACGGCTCGACGAAGGACCGCGACCGCCGTCTCGAGGTCGAGCGTTTCATGGATCCGAGCGGGCCGCCCTTGTTTCTGTGCTCGCTCAAGGCGGGCGGCGTCGGCTTGACGCTCACGGCGGCGGATTACGTCGTGCTGTACGATCCCTGGTGGAATCCGGCAGTCGAGCGCCAGGCCATCGACCGGACGCACCGGATCGGCCAGCATCGTGCCGTTACGGCTTACCGCCTCTTAACGAGCGGAACCGTCGAAGAGAAGATTCGTTCGCTCGCAGAGCAAAAGATGTCGCTCTCGAAGAGTATCATCAAGGCCGACGGTGCGCTGGCAAAATCTTTGACGCGGGCGGATCTAGAGTCACTATTCTCTGACCCGGAATAGAGACGTGTCACGCTGAGCGGAGGCGCCTCAACGTGTCACGCTGAGCGAAGGCCCGAAGGGCCGGAGTCGAAGCGCGGACGGAGTCCCGTTTGCCCTTCGACTCCGTTCGCTTCGCTCACTGCGCTCAGGGTGACAAACGTTTATCAGTAACCGAGACGCGGGCCCCAGCCGGCGAATCCGGATTCGGATCGGCCGAGCGGCACGGTCAAGCGGGGCTTCATGTCGACTCTTGTCTGGTGATGCTGCGTGATCATTGTCCGAACTCTCCTTCGTGTTACTCACCTATATAGTAGGGAGCGGAGAGCATTGTTTCATTGGCGCCGTATGAAAGCCTAATTATTGCCGGATGAGAAACTGCTGTCACGCTGAGCGCAGCGAGCGGAGCGAGCGAAGTCGAAGCGCCGAAGTGACGTCGAACGCCGAACTCCGCTCAGAATGACATTGCTAATTTGTTACCGGGGCGGGCTCCTCTGTCTGAAACTCGGTGCCACGGTCTTGCTCACCCTTACTCATGGCATCGAACGACACCGAATGGCCAACCTTTTCCATCAGGGTGCTCCCGTTGAAAGGAGCTTGTGGTGTCTTCAGCATCCGTACTTTATAGAAATAACCATTTTCAACGTGCAGGTTCGATGAGTTGTCGATCAAGAGACCGGTTAAGTTTGCGCCGCGTAATACCGCATTGTGCAAACTGCATCCGAGCAGCTTAACGTTGCTTAGATCAGCTCCATCGAGTCGCGAGTGACTAAAGTCTACCGACTCAAATGTCGACCCGCTCAAGTTGGCGTTTCGCAAATCGACTCCGCGCATGCTCGTGGCGACGAGATGAAGATTTCTCAGATCCTGTCCGCGTAGGTCGAGGCCGCCGAAGCTGCACTTTCTGCAATTTTCGAGCAGTGAACGAAGTCCGGCTCCGCTGATCTTGATGCCGCTCAGATTGCCACCAACTATCGAGATCCCCTCGAGGCGCGCATTCTTGAGCGAAGCGTTGCGCAGGTTGCAACCGATCAGTTTTGCGTTGCGAAGATCGCTTCCGTCGAGTTTCGCATCCTGGAGATCGACCCCGACCAATCTTACCCCGGCGAGCGTGGCGCCGGTCAAATCGGCTCCGTGAAGATTTGCCCCGACGAGCGAAAGATTGCTAAGGTCGACGCCGTGCAGCTTCGCGTTGGGGAAAGCGCAGCCGATGCAATTCCGGAGCGATTGCGGATCCCGCATGCTGCCGAAACCTTCCGCAAACGGTACCACGAGGTAATTGCGCCGCTCGCTCCTTTCGGAGAACTGCTGCTGCATCTCCTCGATTTTTCTCTTCAAACCGTCGCGCAACTTCCGCAAGCTCTCGTCATCGTTGACTCGGAGTTGTTCCAACGTCTTGCGGAGCTGTGCGCGCAAGGCTTCGATCTCGGCCCGGTTCATCGTGCGCACCTCGATCTCGCGGCGCTCGATATGTGCGGATGGAGCCGGCGCCGGCGTCGTTCCATCGACCGGGGCTGCCGGAGGCGCTGGGGGAGCCGGCGGCGCGGGCGGTAAGGGCGCGGGTTGGAACCCGAGGACCGGTAGGGTCAGCGTCGGCGCGGCGAGCGTGACGAACCGCTCGTCTTTCAAGACGACCGTCGCTGCACCGACGTGTTTCGTGTGAACCAATGTCGTGGAGGCGTTGCGGATACGCGTCGCCGGCGCGGAGGCTGCAACGGGCACGGCCTTAGCCGCGATACGAGTCGGCTTCGAGGGTACGGCGAGCATAGTCGAAGAACCGTCGGCGCTTCGACTTCGCCGCGGAGCCTGCCCCGAGCTATGTCGAGGGGCGCCTTCGCTCAGCGTGACAAACGCGCTGACATTGCCCGTCACATTGTGCTTTGGTACCGTGCGCAAGACGGCCGGGCGTTGCACCGAACGTGCAGATACTGCGGGTGCGGGGATGATTTTTTCGGTGAGCGCGATGACGGGAGCGCGTTGCGCCTGAATGACGACCAGCACGATGCACAGGCCGCCGACCGCGAGCGCTCCGAGCGGCGAAAGCCGAGGCGGCGAGTTTCGGCGCGAGTCGAGCAGTTGCTCGATCCGGACGGTGATTTGTTTTGGCGACTGAAGCGCCCCCGGCGCGAGTATCGGCTTGGCCGGCAAGCGCGAAGATTCGACGAGCCTCCACAAGCAGGTCGCGTAGCGATGGGCGCGACCGGTTTGCGCGACGACCCAGTCGTCGCAGGCAATCTCGCGCTCGAGCGAGATGCACCGCCCGATGAACGTTACGATCGGATTGAACCAAAAGACGCGTTCGAGAACGCGCTGAGCGAGATTCGTCCAATCGTCGTAACGCTCGAGGTGGGCGTACTCGTGCATCGCGATCTGGTCGATGTCGGAAGCGGCTTCGCGTTCGACGACGCCGATCGGCATCAAGATGGTCGGATTGCGAAAACCGACTGCGACGGGGACGTCGATCTCGTTCGATACGGCCAGCGCGACGGGGCGGCCGTGGCGCGAGGCATGCCGCCAGCGGCGCAGTCTGCGCAGCAGCTGCTCGTCGAGCGGGGAGGCGCCGCGTTTCAGGGCGCGCAAGGTGCGGAAACCGCGGCCGAGCGAAACCAGCCCGAAGATCACCACGGTGAGCCAAAGCGCGATCAGCGCGAGGCCGGTGAATCCGGAATCGATCGCCGAGAAGGCGCGGCTCGTGACGGCACGAGCTTCAAGCAATGCGTCGGCGGCACGCGAAACAGCGGCCGCCCGTCGCGACGAGACGGCGGAGTCATCCGGGGTTGCCGGCGTTTCTGCAATCCGGCTTTCGGAGATGCGGGTCGCGCTCGATAAGGCCGCCGAGTCGCTCGCCTGTCGGCCTTGCGAACGCACCTCTCGTATCCGTTGCGGGGGGAGTAGCCGCTGTGCGGCGGCAGACGCGGGGAGCGGCGCCTCGACGACGCGACGGTGTTCGATATGACCGAATGAAAACACGATGCTGACGACCGGCAGCGCGACGCTTGCAGCGAGCGCGCTCCACCAAAAGACGTGCCGTGTCGTCGCGCTCGGGCGCGGACGTACTTTGGTAAGGCCGAGGATGACGAAGGCTAGCAGCGCCGATTCGAGGATGCCGGCGCCCAGCGCGCCGACGATCGTTCTGGCGAACGGCTCAAGGAGCTCGGGATGCATGATCACTTCTCCCTCTCGGCTTTTTCGAGCAGCGAGCGCAGGCGGCGCGCTTCGCTTTCATTGAGTTCTTCGTTGTCGAGTAGTTTGAGCATCAAGGCTCGCGGCGAATTATCGAAAAAACGCGAGACGACGTAGTCGATGACGGTAGTCTGGGCTTCGCCTTGGTCGATGCGCGGCGAGTAGACGAACGCGCGGCCGACCGCGCGATGTCTGACGTAGCCTTTCTTCTCGAGGATGCGCAGCGTCGTAAGGACCGTGTTGTAGGCGAGCGGCGGATCTCCGAGAGCTTCCACGACCTCGCTGACGGTCGCGTGATCGCGGCGCCAGAGCACGTCCATCAGCCGCAGCTCCGCCTCCGTGAGGGTCGGGGACTTCTTGCGCGCCATCAGCGGCCGGCCGGCGTGAGCGCGATCGATCCGTTGACGGTCTTCAGCGTGAGCGATCTGCCGGCGGCGCTCGAACCGACGGTCCCATCGAGTCTCCGGCCCACGAAACGGCCTGTGGATTCGAGACCGAAGGCCTGTGCGTCGATCGCACCGTTGACGGTCCGCGCGCTCACGCCGAACGAAGCTCCGGACGGCACGACGATCTTGATGCTTCCGTTGACGGTGGCGAACGCCAAATCGCCGCTCCAGCGTGGATCGCCGATCTGCGCGTCGATGCTGCCGTTGACGGTTTTGGCCCGGATGCGCTCGGCTGATGCAACCGAAATCGATCCGTTCACCGTCTTCGCGTCGACCCGTCCGCTCAGCGGAGCAATTTGGATGCGGCCGTTCACGGCGCGAGCTTGGAACTCGGCGCCGCGCGGGACGTGGACGGTGAAGTCTATGCGTATCGCGTGATCGCGATCGACGCTTTCGATGGAGTGACTGGACGTGCAGTCTTCCGAGACTTCTTGGTACGGCGTGACCGCGCAAACGACCACGCCGCGAGCGGACTCCTTGACTTGGAGCCGCACCTTCGAGAGATCGCCGAGCTTCGAGGTCGCGTGCGCGACGACGGTGGCGGCCTCCGTCCCCCGGGCCGCGTCGGCGGTGATGTTGCCGTTGATGCTGTCGACCGTCAGAGTCGCCCCGGCCGGTACGCGGCCGCTCCAGTTGAGGTCGCGCGCCTGATCGGCGCCGGCCGGGACCGCCGCGAGCAGGAGCAGCGGTATGATGGGAAGCGCGCCGAGGCGCGCGATTCGCAGCTTCATGAGCGCATCGTAGCCGACTACGCCGGAGCTGTCAACTAAGAAATTAAGAGATGATTTGAAAACGGCTGCTAGGGCCGCCTCTAGACCCGCCGAAGCGCGAGGGATGAGGCAGCCCAGCTACAGCTCCGGTCCGAGCAGCGTCCCGCTCATCGGCGAGACGATCGGCGCGTACATCGATCGGATCGCCGCGGCGAATCCCGAAAGCGAAGCGGTCGTTTCGGTCCATCAAGAAGCTCGACTCACGTATCGGCAGCTGCGCGAGGCGACCGACGAGTTTGCGCGCGGCCTCGCTGCGCTAGGTGTGAAGCACGGCGATCGCGTCGGCATCTGGTCGACCAATACCGTCGAATGGGTCATCGCGCAGTTCGCGACCCCCAAGATCGGCGCGATTCTGGTCAACATCAATCCCGCCTATCGCAGCTCCGAGGCGTCGTACGCGCTGCGCCAGAGCGAAATCTCCGTGCTTCTGTCGCAAGCGCGCCACAAAACGAGCGACTACGCCGGCATCCTGCGCGAGATCCGCGGCGCGTTGCCCGACTTGCGGACGGTCGTCTACATCGCCCCGGAAGACCGCGATCTGGGGGAAGGCGACCTTCGCTGGAGCGACGTCGTGGAGGCTGCCGGCGACTTTTCGGCCGACGAGTTGCGCGATCGGCTCGACGCTACCCAGTTCGACGAGCCGATCAACATTCAGTACACCTCGGGGACGACGGGATTTCCGAAGGGCGCGACGCTCTCGCACCACAACATCCTCAACAACGGTTTCTTCATCGGCGAAGGCTGCCGCTATACCGAGCGCGACCGCGTCTGCATACCGGTCCCGTTCTACCACTGCTTCGGCATGGTGCTCGGCAATTTGGCCTGCGTCACGCACGCAGCGACGATCGTCATCCCGAATTACACCTTCGATGCGCAGATGACGATGGAGGCGGTACGGAAGGAACGCTGTACGTCGCTGTACGGCGTGCCGACGATGTTCATCGCCGAGTTGGCGCTGCCGAACTTCAAAGAGTACGACTGCAGCACGCTGCGCACCGGAATCATGGCAGGCTCGCCCTGTCCGGTCGAAATCATGAAGCGCGTGCAAACGGAGCTGCACATGCCGGAGGTCACGATCTGTTACGGCATGACCGAGACCTCGCCGGTTTCTACCCAGACCGCCGTCGACGACCCGCTCGACAAGCGCACGGGGACCGTCGGTCGCGTCCACCCCTTCGTCGAAGTGAAGATCGTCGACGAGCTGAACCGGATCGTCCCGCGCGGGACTCCCGGCGAGTTGTGCACGCGGGGCTACAGCGTGATGCTCGGCTATTGGAACGATCCTGAAAACACAGCGAAGGCCATCGACGCTGCGCGCTACATGCATACCGGCGACATCGCGGCGATGGACGACGACGGCTACCTGAACATCGCCGGCCGGATCAAAGACATGGTCATCCGCGGCGGCGAGAACATCTATCCGCGCGAGATCGAGGAGTTTTTGTACACCCACCCCGCCGTCAAAGACGTCTCGGTCGTGGGCGTCCCCGACGAGAAGTACGGCGAAGAATTGTGTGCTTGGGTCGTGCTGAAGTCCGACGGCGCCGCGACCGAAGAAGAACTCCGCGAATACTGCCGCGGAAAGATCGCGTATTACAAGGTGCCGCGTTACGTCAAGTTCGTTGCGGAATTCCCGATGACGGTCACCGGGAAGATTCAGAAGTACAAGATGCGCGAAGCGTCGACCGCCGAACTCGGCCTGGAGAAAGCCGCCGCGATCGTCACGGCTTAACCTCCGGGGCTTCGACCTCAAATTCGGGCTGGGTCGCTCTTCGTGTGCCGGCCGCGCGGAAAATGACGGCCGAGGTAACCGACCCCAGTATCGCAACGATCGCGGCGACAAGAATTGCAAAAACCGCGGCCCCGACGAGCAGCGCCGGCGTTGCTCCCGGCGGCGGCAGTCCCGGACCGATTGCGGAGGCGATGGCCCAGCCGATCGTCTCGCCGACGAAACCTACGATCGCTCCGCTCGCAATACCGGACAAGGCCGCGTTGCGTTTGTGCCGGGCGGCCCAGCGCCCGACGGCCACACCGACGACGACGTAGATCAAGAGCGAAACGATCGTCAGCGAGCTATAGGGAAAACCGAATCGCTCCGAGGCAAGCGCGCCAAACGTCCCGAGAAGGATGACCGCCAGGCTACCCGCAGCCGTGATTCGGACCACCTTAGCAGTATCGGGCGTTTTCGAACGGATTCTGAGCGCTCTGAACCCGTCGGCGGTGTCGCGAACTCACTCCTTGGCTTTCTTAGCACGGTCTCGCCAATCCATAACGAAAGC
>Ga0307477_10001680_pt1 | contig 18143 bp, 14 predicted proteins | sample atmos_gasesECM2C_FD_203316 | JGI IMG/M metagenome (GOLD analysis project Ga0307477, IMG submission 203316) | Hardwood forest soil microbial communities from Morgan-Monroe State Forest, Indiana, United States - atmos_gasesECM2C_515 | ecosystem: Environmental > Terrestrial > Soil > Temperate...
GGTTATTGGCATAGGCCAGACTGCGGAACGCCAGTCGAGCGCCGGAGTCGGTGACCCCAGGAGAGATCAACATATTGGTCATGTCCATATCAAACGTCAGCGCCGTGTTGCTGGAGTTGGCGGTGACGTTGGTGATGAACAGGCCCTGCTGCAGCCACTTCGCACCGAAGTTGGTCTGCGTGTCGGTGAGAAACAGCTTGGCGGTAGTCACCGGCGCACCCCCGATGGCCACTTGCCCGGTGGCGTTCTCGGAAATCACTGAATTCGTGATGTCCGCAGCCGCATCGAACTTCGTCAGATTACCCACCGTCCCACCTGCCGTCGTCACCGGCGTTGTCCCCGTGGCCAGGGGCTGCGTCCCCGACGTACTCGCTGGCAGCGCTGTCCCCCCTGTTGCAGCTGCCAGTGCTCCCGAAGTTCCAGTTGTGCTCGGCACAAATGACACTCCGGCCCCCGCCAGCGCGTAAGCCGAGGCCGGCTTGCCAGCCAGCGTTTGCGCATCTCCTGCTTTCAAGGCATAGGGCACGCTCACCAGCAATATGCGCGGCTGCTCCGCTTGCCGCTCCACTTGCACTTCCAGCCAGCGGGCTTCGCCCGAGGCGAACAATTCCGCGGGCACGCCGTTGGCGCTGTTGGCGCCCAGCAAAACGGTGTAGACACCGCTCGCATCCGGCTTCACATTCTGCGTCTCCATCCACAACGCGGCGCCGCCGGTCTGCTGCGCATGAAGAGCAAAGGTCACGCCGACGGGACCCGCCATGGGGCGGTCCTGGGCATCCAGCAGCGTGCCGCTGAACTTGATGAGCCGGGGAACTTCGGCTGCTGAAGCCGAAGGAGCGGGAGAGGCCGCGCTCTGATTTGCGGAATCGGGCGACTGCGCCAGCAGTGCGGGGGAAAGAAACAGAGACACCACGAGCATTGCAACCGAGATGGGAGAGGGTTTCATCTCAATCCTCCATGGCAAACGAAATCGATCGACGAGCTCGGAAAAATCTAAATACAAGGGAACCGGAGTATTCGTTCCCAAGAGCATCGGGGCGATGCGGGAAGGGACGTGCGGCGGATTCTAGCACAGAGACAAAAAGAGGAGACAAACCAAAATGCGAAAGAGAAGAGATGGGCGTACTGAAGCTACTAGCAGCAGCGGCATAAATGCTTAGGCACGATGGGCGCGCCGCTTCAGGAACTGAAGGGGAGCCAGCGACGGTTCCTGACAGGGTCCGGGAGAAGCTCGGGGCGGGCGGGACAGGCCGCGGCCATTACATGGGCAAATGGGGTAAACCCTTCGTATTTTCCACCGTGGAAAACTGTTGGGGAAGCCCGTCCCGATCAGAGTCGGGACTCGCGCCCTTCATCGGGCGCTCGCGGCTTTCTTCCGCTTCCTGTAGCTCTGCAACGCAAACAGGAAGCCTGCAAGGGCAACTCCCAGACCGGTCATGATCAGGCCAACCCTTTTGTCGTCGGACGGCGCACGTCCCGCGTGCACTACCCAGACAGTATCCGCCATGGGGGTTCCGTTCTTCTCGAACGCGTACTTGACGTCACCTTCGAGTCTCTTGTCCGCAATGCCGCGCACGCTGTATGTGCCGTCGGCTTCTTTGTGCACGTACTTGCGGGTATCGGTCTCGTTTATTCCTACTACCAGGGTGACCGGGCCGGTCGCGTTTTCTTCACTCGTCATCGGGAGGTACAGATAGTTGTCTTTGCTTAGATACGGCCTATTCAAATGCCCGCGTACCTCTGCGTACACCAGGCGAGCCTGCAACTTCCCGCTCTGGAAATCGGCGGCGCTCAGTTGCCGCAGGCTTCCTGCGTGTGCTCCGTTGTAGTAGCTATTCGCCCCCATTCCGAGAATCACAAAGCATGCAAGAAGAAGAGCGAAATATCGCACGAGCTCCAAGGTAAGTTGCCGTGCATCGTTCGCCGCGACTGAGGCGACTGGCGTCGCAGCCGGCATTCCGGGGATCGGCATTTCCGCACCTTTTAATAGGAATGCCTGAATTGCCGCTATAGTTGCGGTTACCAAAAACAGACCGCTAAACACGATTGTGAACGTGATTTTTGGCACGTGCGACCCGAACCATCGGATCTGCAGCTCAGCAAAATAGCGGTACGGCCCAGTATAGGTAAACATCCAATAGAAAGAGATCCCGACCAGAGCCAGGATCACCAGTGCTACCCACTTGGCGTTTTGCGGCTTTTTGAGTACAGGCACTAGGTGAGTGCCAAACAATCCGTGCTCCGTTATTTCCGCCCACTTGTTCTTTTGCGGTTTGACCTGATTCATGATCGCCTCAGAGCCGGAACTGCTCCTATAGGCCCATCTTGGCAGAAGCATTGAGAATGGCGGGAGTCGGAACGGGTGGCTGTTTGCAATGCAAAACCGTACGGAGGGACAGGCCGGGATGACACCCGCGGAAGGGGCGAGGGGCGCCTGCCTCAAAAAGATATGTCGGTCGGTCGTGTGAAGGTTGAGGTCCTTCACCCATCCTCGTCGGATGGGTTCAGGATGACAGGCGCGGGAGAGGGCGCGGGGCGCGAAGAGGGTGGTGGAGCGTCGGCTACCTGCCCGACGGAGAGCGAACGCGGCTATACTCCAAGACCGGGAGAGACGATATGGCTGAAGTGGGAAAAAACTTGTTCCTGATTCTCAGCGCTCTGTTTCCCATCGTGGACCCGCTGGGAGGAAGCCCGATCTTTTTGGCGTTGACGAGGGAATATTCATCGGGCGCGAGGAAAGCGCTGTCGTGGCGGATTGCGATGAACAGCTTCTTCTTGCTGGTGGGGTCGTACTTCATTGGGACACACGTACTCGCCTTCTTTGGGATTTCGTTGCCGGTCGTGCAGGTGGGCGGAGGATTAATTGTCATTTCGACGGGATGGTCGCTGCTGAAGCAACGCTACGACGATGACCACAAGGGAGTGAAGGGAAAAATGAAGCCACAGGATCCGCTCCGCCACGCGTTTTATCCGCTGACTATGCCCCTTACGGTGGGGCCCGGATCGATTTCCGTAGCCATCACGCTGGGCGCGAATGCCACGGAGCATCAAGGAGTGAATATCCTGGCCATACTGGCCGCAATCGTGGCGTCAGTTTTGATGGCGGTCAGCATTTTCCTGTGCTATGGATTCGCGGACCGGCTGGCGCGGATGCTGGGAACGACCGGGATGACGGTGATCATGCAACTGTCGTCATTTCTGCTGGTGTGCATCGGAGTGCAGATCCTGTGGAACGGGGTCAGCGCATTATTGGCGACGTTGGCGGTGCATGCGCATTGAGAGAAAGCGGTGCTGGCGAGAGCCGCGCAGAGGAAACGCGTCTGCCTATTTCTGTTTAAGGAACTTGTGGCGGATATCCGGCCAGAACTCCCTGACGAGGTTATTGAGGCTGGCAGCTTCCAATTGTGCGACCCAGTTCACCGCCGTATTGTGCAAGCTGCGCTCTTGTGCCGGGTAATAAAGGTTGGCTAGTCCCGCCTCCATTCCATTCCCCAGAACCTCGGAGAAGTTAAAACTTGTGCCACCAGAATCGGTCTTGGTAAGAACGACACGGGATAGCGCGTACTGTACCCGGCGGAGAAAACCCCCATGGCCGAGGGTATAGTAACGCGGGTCTTCGTGGGTCATCGCGGGAACAATTGCTTCCGTGAAATAAGATCCAGTCGCTTGATCCACAAACGCCCGCCAATAATAGCTCCTGTACCCGGCGGCTCCATGGCCCAACTCCGGATACGACCTCAAAGCCATGCTCTGGCCAGCTTGCATTCCCGCCCAAATAAACGACGAATAATCCACGCTGTCCCTAGTTGCAAGGATGAATTTCCCCCGGACGGTAAGCGGAGGAAGTTCGGTGTCGGCGCTCACGGCCGCAAAATTTGGAATAACCCCGAACATGCGTGTGGTCTGTTTGCCTACGGAACTATCTATCGCCTGGCCGGCCGGGGATGGAATCAGCGGCGGAGTCGCTGCCGCGATCTCGGGGTTTGACGGGTTACCGTCGTCCGATTGCGATGCGGAGGCTGCGGTGCTTCCCGATTGTTGAGTCTGTTGCTCGCGAGCTGGGCCGCTGCGCGGGTCTGGAACTGCGGTCTGGGACCAGACGAGCGCCGGAGACAGAAGGAGAAATAGACCCACAGCAATATTTCTAGTTGCAGACACGCGTACTCCAATCGAACCCATGTATGCAGGCAGGTTTACGTTGGGGGTACCCCGATACTGCTCTCAAGCGCGAAGCAAAGATGTCCTCTAAAGCACAGATCGTCACTTTCCAATGGAGAAAAACGTCACCATGGATTTTGACTTCGACTCGCTTGCAATCTCCACGCAAACAAATTGCGAAAGTGTATACAAGAGAACAGACGCGCCTCTTGACGAAGTCTAGGATTCAGTTCGCAAGCTTACGCGGTTAGATCCGCCATAACCATCCGAGCCCAGATGTACGGGAAGCGCAGGGGCAGATGAATTTTCTTTCTCGGTCCTTATGTATTCTGTTTCCTCCTCGATTGCCGAGGCTTAGACCCGAGGACATGGCTGCCAGCGCGGAGTATTACAATCGCCTAGCCCGGCATCATGCGGCGACTATAAATCCTCCGGGCGCGTGGGTAGGGCGAATATCGACGGAGCTGGCGATGCGTATACAGCTGTTCAAGACTGTGAAGAAGGTACGTCAACAGATTCTTCGTCGCGCCGCGTAGCAAGAGTCTTGCAGAAAAAGGACTGTTGTGCTGGCCAGTTCATCCCCTTAGGCCGGTTTTCCGTGCCCCACACAAGCGTTGAGGACGAAGAAGCTCAACGATTGCAAAAGCATTTCTAGCTATGGAGGTAAGTGATGAAGCGATATTTTGTAGTTGCAGTGTGTCTCTCGTTGGCCGCGTGCGCGGTTTACGCGGCAACTAAAGAACAAAAGCGCCTCGAAAATTGCGGCGTTGTAATGCAGGAAGTCTTGAACATCCCGGATAATCTACCCCAGCAGGTTTTGTCAAAAGCCGAGTGTGTCGTCGTCTTCCCCTCCGTATTGAAGCTGGCCTTCGGAATGGGCAAAGACTACGGCCGCGGAGCGATGGTTTGCCGCACCGGCAAGGAATTCAATGGACCCTGGGGTGCGCCGGCAATGTACGCCCTCGAAGGCGATAGCCTCGGGATGCAAATTGGCGGCGAATCCACCGATCTGATTCTTCTGGTGATGAACCAAAGAGGCGCGGCTTCCATTCTGAGCAGCAAGATCAAGCTAGGTGGAGACGCATCCGCCGCTGCAGGTCCGAAAGGACGCGATGCTTCCGCAAACACCGATCTCTGGATGCGCGCAGAGATCCTCAGCTATTCGCGTTCCCGCGGATTATTCGCCGGCATTTCCCTCGAGGGTTCCACCCTGCGCCCAGATAACAAGGCGAACGAGCGGATTTACGGCCGCAAAATTAAAGCAAGAGCAATTTTGCTGGCCAACGAAGTTGCCATTCCCACGTCTGGCCGCCACCTCGTTCGCGTATTGCAAACGAATGCACCGCGGAATGAATCGAAGCAGATTGCCTCAAGGTAGTCACTACTTAACGCCCCATTTGCACTTGGGGAACCGCGCTGAGGAGTGCGAGCAGGACTTCAATTGCGAACGCGAAGGCGCCGACGTGCATTCGGAGTGGGTCAGCAGCGCACCCATTTTGGCGCCCCCAAAAGTTGGTGCTTATTCGTGCAGGACGACGCTTAGGAGCGAACTGTTGACGTGAAGTCCGCCATTGTATTTGATGAAACCCATTTTCCTGAATTTATTCATGAAAAAATTGACCCGGGGGCGTGTTGTGCCAATCATCTCCGCCAGCATCTCCTGAGATACGTTGGGAAGAATCTTGAGGGCTTGCGTTTCCTTGCCATAGCGAGCGAGCAGCAAAAGTGTCCGAGCCAGGCGTTTCTCACTGGAGTTAAAAAGCTGATCGACCAAGTCCTCCTCGATGCGGATATTCCGCGAAAGGACATAAGACATGAAGAGGTCGGAAAGTGCACGTTCTGAGTGGAGCACGCGCATCATCTCTTTTTTTTCAATGACTAAAACAGTGGACGGCGCAATCGCGGTGGCCGTTCCCATACGAATATGCTGACCCGCCAAGCATCCTTCACCAAAAAAGTCCGAGGGTCCAAGAATCGCCACGACTGCTTCTTTGCCGACCTGATTGACAACGGAAAGTTTTACACCGCCTTGTTGAAGGTACATCACAGCCTCGGCGGGATCACCTTGAGAGTAGACCTCCTGTGATTTTCGGTACTGCAAAACTTTTCTCGCCACGCCGGCCGAGTCGAGAAAAGTCTGGGCGTCGAAAGAGTACTTTTCCTTAGGTTTTGTTTTGGATTTGATCATGCCTGAATTCGCGATTGCTTGCATAAAATCACCGCTTAATGGCTATTTTAGCGACGTCAAGGGCTTCAATGCAAGATTTTTTCAACTTCTTCACGGTCAGGTAGGTTTCCTAAATTGGTTAAAACTATCGGGAAGGCGACCGCTTTGTCTTCGAGCCGCGGGCTGGCTCCTCCTTGCGTGCGGACTTGGCTACCCGCGGCTTCGCCATTTCCCTCCGGATGCCGGCGAGGGTCGCGTTGGCGCAGCCCTTCTTAGGTTTCTGCTTCGACATACATTCATGATGACCGAAAGCCCGAACCGATTCTGTTCAATCTGGAACAGTCAAGAGTTCTAAAGCCTACCGCTATGGCCTGGTTGCGGCAGCAAAAGGGGTAATCTTGATGCCTAGCCGGATCCTCGACGGTTGATGGATCCACCGCATACCCCGCGCTCGGACAGTTTCTTGTCTCTAGCGATTCGCTGCGGAGACGCAGTGTGCTAGGAGATTATCCCGGGTCGGGCTAGTAAGAGCGGCAGAGTCGTTTGAGCCCATTGTGGAGCGAGGTGAAGCCACGCCGGATTGCTCAAGCGAGTTTAGTGCCCGGCGGCGGTTTGCTTGGAGTCTGGAGGCACAATTCTTAGCTGTTTCCCCGAGTAAAGTCTCGCATCTGCTGCGCACAAAAGGCGCTCTATCGAATCACCGTTTTGGGGATAGACGGCAACACCGACGCTTGCGGAAAGCTTTGGTCCTTTGCCGTCATCGGCAACGCTTTCGCAGATACGGTGTGACACCAGGTTGGCCTCCTCAGCGTTCGTCTCCGGCAAGACAAGGGCAAACTCGTCCCCACCAAAGCGCACGGGAGTGTCGATATCCCGGCAGCAGGAGCACAAAACATCGGCGAGCCGGCAAAGCGCTTGGCTGCCTATCATGTGTCCGTGGCGGTCGTTGATTCCTTTCAGGTCGTCCAGGTCAAAGAACAGCAGGGCAAACTCCCGGTTCGTGCGCTTGCTACGCTTGATTTCCAAATAGAGGACATCCACGAGGCGACGATAGTTGCCCAGGCCGGTGAGCGGATCGCTGGCAGCCTGCCGGCGCAGGTGATCCTCCAGCTGCCGCTGCCGGGTGACATCCTCGATGATGATCTCGTAGGTTTCCAAGTCACCCAGCTCGCTGAGGACTTCTCGCCCGCTGAGCCGGATCTTGAGGGCTGCCTGGTCCTTACGCTTCCATTCCACCTCGATGGGGTCGGCGAGAGCATCCGCGCTCGATTGACCGAGCAATTGTGCGCGTTTGACAGGATCTTGAACAACGTCCCGCGCAAGGTCCAGAGCCAGGAGCTCTTCTCTTGAGCCATAGCCAAGCATCCTCATCATCGCCCGATTCACTTCCAGAAACCTACCATCGAGGCTGCAGCGGCAAATTCCGTAGCTTAGATTTCCGGCCAGGGCACGGTAACGCGCCTCCGAACGGCGCAAATCCTTTTCGGCCCGATCACGCTGGTCGCGCAACGATCTTTCATCGAGAGCGCGATGAATGGCCACTGGCAGATGGCCAATGTTATCCGCTTCAATACAGTCCGCCGCGCCATTCAGAATGAACTCCGCAGCGATTTCTCGTTTTAAACCGTGGACTAAAAAGATTAGCGGGATATCCTTCTTCATGTGGCGCAGGATGTCCACCGGCCGCGTCGCACGCCAGCTAGGGCTGGGGTACTCGGCAACGACAAGATCAAAGCTCTCCGAACGGAGTCGTTCGGCAAACTGCTCAGGGGTTAAGACAACCTCCGAGCTGACTGTGAATCGCATCCTCTTGAGTTCATGCAAGCAGCACTCCACATCCGTCAAGGAACGATGAACAAAAAGGATTCGCAAAAGATTTTGTCTGCACGCAGGAATGTCGAGGACAGAAGGTCGTGCCAGATGCTCGAGGACGGGTTCAGGTTTCGAAAACATGGCTAGCCTGGATAAACCTCGGGGTCACAGTTTCCTTCCGCTCCCAACCCCCCAGGCCTAGTCGGAGTCAACTAGCACAAAGGATATGCGTGGAGATTTATTAATTCTGTACACTTTTGTACACTCGGAAAAAAATCGATGCCGGATAAAGCACAGTTCTAGTGTGTTCCATTCTGAAACAGTGACAAGTTGAAGCGAATAGAAAACTAATTTGGAAGGCGGCTGCTACAAAATCGAAAAGGGAGAACGCGGACAAAAACGGGGAAGCGATGCGGCCTTGACGGCTGGATGACCGCGAGTCCACAATCCGCGTCAAGGAGGGAAACTTATGAGGCACACAGTCGTTGTCCTGCTGCTGGCGATAGGCGTCGTGGCGCTTGCGCAGACGCAGAAGAAGCGGCCTGTACAAGGAACCGACGCCACCGCTGAGGCGGTTTTAGGAATTGAAAACAAGTGGGTGGACGCGTTGGTGAAGTCCGACGCCGCGAGCCTGGATTCCATCTTCGCCGATACCTACGTGGATACGGATGAGCACAGCCAGCGAAGCGACAAAGAAGGAGTGCTTTCGGTTTTGAAATCGGGGGAACTGAAGATGGAGTCCATAAAGCTTTCCGACATGAAGGTGCAGGTATACGGTGATGCGGCAGTGGTGATTGGCGGCGCCACGCAATTTGGGAACTTCAAAGGCCAGGCGCTTGCTCCCAAGATCATGTTCACGGACACCCTCATCAAGCGAAATGGGAAGTGGATAGCAGTGGCGTCTCACCGCTCTGCCGCAGAGTAAGCCACACACGCAGGGCGGGGACCGCTCAACAGCCAGGTTTCCCTAATTGGATTTCGATTACCCCATCCGATAGAATCGCCATTCCGTGCCATTGCGAGAGAGCGGCGCGGTGCGCAGGCGAAAACGAGGAATCACCATGAGCAAGACGACAGCAGCTAATGAGCGTATGAACCGAGCGCTGGAAGTAGTGGACCCGCAGATCGCGGAATTGCTGAAAGAAGAGGCGAAGCGGCAAGCGACGGGGCTGGAATTGATTCCTTCGGAGAACCTTGTCTCGGAAGCAGTGCTGGAGGCGATGGGGTCGATCTTCACAAACAAATACGCCGAGGGCTATCCTGGGAAGCGGTACTACGGCGGCTGCGAATTCGCGGACAAGGTCGAACAACTGGCGATTGACCGCGCGAAGGAACTGTTCGGCGCGGAACATGCCAACGTGCAGGCTCACTCGGGAACGTCGGCGAACGTCGCGGTGTATATGGCAACGCTGCAGCCGGGCGATACCGTTTTGGGGATGAATTTGTCGCACGGCGGACATCTGACGCACGGACATCCGTTGAATTTTTCCGGGCGCATGTACAAGTTCGTGGCCTACGGAGTGCGGCAGGACAACGAACAGATCGATTACGACGAAATCGAGCGACTGGCGCGCGAGCACAAGCCGAAGATGATCGTGGCGGGGGCGAGCGCGTATGCGCGGGTGATCGAATTCGAGCGCGTCGCCAAAGCGGCAAAAGCGGTGGGCGCGCTGTTTTTTGTGGATATGGCGCACATCGCGGGACTCGTCGCTGCGGGGGTGCATCCAAGCCCAGTGCCGCACGCGGACATTGTTTCGACGACGACGCACAAGACACTGCGCGGGCCGCGCGGAGGAATGGTGTTGTGCAGAACGGCGTTTGCGAAAGAAATTGACAAGCTGACGTTTCCGGGGACGCAGGGCGGGCCGCTGGTCAACACGATTGCAGCGAAAGCGGTGTGCCTGAAAGAAGCGATGGAGCCAGGCTTCCAGGAATACCAGCAGCAGGTGGTGGCGAACGCCAGGGCCATGGCCGCGACGATTGCCAAGCGTGGCTTCCGGATCGTAAGCGGCGGAACGGACAACCACTTGTTTTTGATCGAAGTGCACTCCCGCGGCATCACCGGAACGGATGCGGAAAAGGCGCTGGACCGCGCGGGAATTACGGTAAACAAGAATTCCATTCCGTTCGATCCCCTCCCACCAATGAAGGGCGGCGGCATCCGGCTGGGGAGTCCGTCTATCACCACGCGCGGCATGCGCGAACCCGAGATGGAGCGTATCGGCGGGTGGATTTCGGACATCCTCGGACATATCGGCGACGCCGCCACGGAACAGAGCGTTCGCAAGCAGGTGGCGGAGCTGGCCGGACGATTCCCCATCTACGAAGCTCGCGTGCAGGGCGGGCCAGTGCGCGCGGACCACGCGCGGGTGTAAGAGAAGACTCCAGTCAGAATGAACGCCGCGAATCACGAGCGCATGCCATGAACATCATCAAGGCCACCGCGGATTTCGAGCACTGGCTCGCGAAGCAGCTGCCCATCATCCGGCAAGACCTCGCGCTCAAACACCAGCACATGGCGGAAGCCGCGTTCCCATTTTTCCGCGCCACGTTCTACCGCTGGCTGCAGCTGTGGCCGGAAATTTGCGGCGATTTGGTGAAAGCGCCTACGGTGCTGGGTGTCGGCGATCTGCACATCGAAAACTTTGGGACCTGGCGGGACGAGGAAGGCCGGCTAATCTGGGGCGTGAACGATTTGGACGAGGCCTGGCCCGCGCCCTACGCCCTGGACCTGGTGCGCTTGACGGCCAGCGTTTACGTTGCGATCAGTGAAGAACATCTGAGCCTGACAAGACGAGTAGCGGCGGAAGCGGTCGAAGAAGGCTATCGGGATGCGCTGGCGGACGGTGGCAAAGCGTTCATTCTGGCGGAAGATCATCGCTGGCTGCGATTGCTGGCGCTGGGAAAGTTGCGCGATCCGGTGCGTTTCTGGGACAAATTGCAGCACCTAGCTCCGTACACAGCAAAACCTCCGGAGGAAGTACGCCGGTTTCTGGAAGAAGCGCTTCCCAGCCCCCGAGCAGAGTACCAATTGAAGAGAAGGATTGCCGGGCTGGGGAGCCTGGGGCATCCGCGGATTCTGGCTGTGTCCAGATGGAGGGGAGCATTCATCGCGCGGGAAGCAAAGGCCATCCGGCCTTCGGCCTGGGTGTGGGCCAAAAAAGCGAACTCCACGGAGATCCACTGCGCGGAGCTGGTGCAACGCTCGATTCGTGTGCCGGACCCGTGCGTCCAATTCCGTGGCCGCTGGGTGGTGCGGCGGCTCGCACCGGATTGTTCGCGCATTGAACTGGCTTCCCTATCGAAAGATCGCGACGAAGCGCGGCTGCTCTATTCCATGGGCTGGGAAACAGCTAACATGCACTTCAGCACGCCAGAGGCGATATTGAAAGTGAAGCGAGACCTGGGAACCCGGCGCGCCAAATGGCTGCACAAAGCGGCGAAAGCAATGTTCGCGGCAACGCTGGATGATTGGAAAGATTGGAAGCGCGGCTGGAGACGCGCGTCCAAGGACTAAGCAGACCTGTTCTTGCGAAAATCCTATTACTAGAGTGCGGCTGTCCCAAGACTGTCCTCCCGGTCAGTAGATTCCCCCATAAATAGCGCGTAATTTCAGGAAGGACTGGGATGGGAACCGCGCACGCCACTCTGAGCTTCGAATCCAGCCGGCCGGGCCCGTGTATCGCCTGGATGACTGGAACTCTCCTTCACTTCCACGATAACCGGCAGGGTGTGCTGGCCTGCTTCGCGGCGCGCGGATTTTCTGAAATTTCCGGTGAAATAATTCCTTTGGCCGACCTTACAGGGCCGACGAGGTGAAACCATGATGGATACCGAAGCGTTCCGCGAATTCAAGCAAGGATTGACGTACCTCCGCGACAATTATGCCGAGAAAGCGCTGCCGCACATGCAGCGCGCCGTCGAGCTGGACAAAAACAATCCCTATTATATGTCCTACCTTGGCGTGGTGCTCGCGCGCTCGGAAAAGAAGTGGGGCGAGGCAGAAAGACTTTGCGACACCGCGGTGCGTATGAAGAGAAATCAAGCACAGCTTTACCTGAACCTGGCGGAAGTATTTGCCACTGCGGGAAGGCGCGAAGATGCCGTGGAAGCGCTTTCGGCAGGGATGAAATTTGCGCGGCGCGACGTGCGGCTGACGATTGCGATGAACCGGCTGACGGAGCGCAGGTCTCCGGTATTCAGATTCCTCACGCGCAAGCATCCGCTGAACCGGCAGCTAGGGATACTGCGGCACCGGGCGATGCAGATGTTTCAAATCTCGGAATAACCGAATTCCCCCACCCCCAACACGGGAAAGGGCGTCCCAAGCCATTGGGACGCCCTTTCTTGCTTTTAAGATGTTTGTAATCGAACGGCGATTGCGCCTTACTTGCGCTGTGCAGTCGGAGTGAATGAATAAGTGTGCTGCATTCCCATTTCCATGAGGATCTTGATGCCAATGCCGTGCAGGCCGTTTGGCAGAGTGTCCCTGCGGACCACTTCCGCGAGATATTCTCGGCTCATGGCCACCGAGTCATTCGTATAGGGTAGAGTGACAAACAACCGCATGCCGAGTTCGTAACCCGGTTCGCTGGAATGGAAGTAGACACCGCTGCGGGAAACGCTGACGGTGCCGCGCAGGTCCTCGAAGTGCTCTTTCTGAGGGTCGGACGGGCGGAGACGCATAAGCTGGGTGATCTTGCAGCGGCGGCTACCGCGCCGTTCGCTGACTGAGGATTTACGATTTGCTGCAAAACCGCTGGGGGTAGTTTTGCTCATCAAATCCTGGGTCGCCATTAATCTCTTACCTCGTCTGGGGAATGTGCTTCCCCGCTGGTAAGAGTCTATGTCCGGTACGACCGAAAACCTATAGGTGCAGCGTACCCGGACAAAAGGTGGGCGCCCACCCAAGATGGTAGTACGGAAGTACCAGAAAAAGAAAGAGGAATCAACGAGATTTCCACAAAAATACAAATCCAAGTACTTCCCAGCGAAGCGCTCGACGTTGGAATTGCCGGTACAAGTTTGTTTAGTCCGGCGTTGCTGAGGGCGCCGGCCGGGTGAAAAGCACTGTGGTGACTTCGGTGCACGCTTTGTGCCATTCTTCTCCCGGATGGGAGTGGCGAAAAAAGCTCTATGCTGAAAAAATTTAAAGATTTAACGGAAAAAGAGATTCTGGCGATCGCCATCGGCGCGGAAGAGGAAGATGGGCGGATTTACGGGGAGTTTGCGGACGCGCTGCGGGACGAGTATCCGTCCACCGCGCAAATGTTCGAAGAGATGCGCGAAGAAGAGGTGGGACACCGCGACCGGCTTTTCGCAATGTTCCGCCAGCGATTCGGGGAGCACATACCACTAATCCGGCGGGAAAACGTGAAGGGGTTCCTGCAGCGGAGACCCGTGTGGCTTGTCCGGCCTCTCGGCGTGAAGGTGGCCAGGAAGCAAGCGGAAATGATGGAGATGGAGGCGACCCGATTCTACGCGCGAGCGGCGAGCAGAACCACGGATGCATCGACACGGGAATTGCTGAACAAGCTCGGGGACGAAGAGAGAAAGCACACGCAGACAGCGGGCGTACTTGAAGAAAAACACCTCACGGCGAGCGCGAAGGCACAAGAGGAAGAGTCACATCGAAAGTTATTCCTGTTGCAAGTCGTGCAGCCGGGACTCCTCGGGCTGATGGATGGGTCGATCTCGACGCTGGCGCCGCTATTTGCCGCAGCATTTGCGACCCAAAATAGCTGGAAGGCATTCCTGGTGGGCTTGGCGGCATCCGTCGGTGCCGGCATCTCGATGGGGTTTTCGGAATCGCAATCCGACGATGGTTCGCTGACGGGGCGAGGCTCGCCCTGGTTGCGCGGAGCAATCACCGGACTGATGACAACAGCGGGCGGAATCGGGCACACACTTCCGTTCCTGATCAACAATTTTCATGTCGCAACAGTAATAGCAACCATCGTAGTTGCGATCGAGTTGATGGTCATCAGCTACATTCGTCACCGCTACATGGATACTCCGTTCTTGCAAGCGGCATTTCAGGTAATTGTCGGCGGCATTCTGGTATTTCTGACGGGCTATTTAATCGGCAACTCGTAGGGAAAACCAAACGGGCCCCGCCGCTCTCCTCAACCAACGAAGTCAGAGAAGAAATTGTTAGTCCGTTTGCGGTGCCGGCGCGACGGCAGGGGCGCCGTGGGCGCGGGCGCGCTGGATCCAGGACTGCAAGCGATCCATGTAGATGTATACGACTGGAGTGGTGAAGAGCGTGAGCATCTGGCTGAGGATGAGGCCGCCGACGATGGTGATCCCCAGCGGGCGACGCAGTTCGGAACCGACGCCCTTGCCCAGCGCGAGGGGCATGGCGCCGAGAAGAGCGGCCATGGTGGTCATTAAGATCGGCCGGAAACGCAGCAAACACGCCTGATAAATCGCTTCGACGGGCGATTTCTGCCCCTCGCGTTCAAGCTGGACCGCGAAATCGATCATGAGGATAGCGTTTTTCTTGACGAGGCCGATGAGAAGGATTATGCCGATCAGCGCGATAACGTTGAGATCGGACTTCATGAGCTGGACCGCGAGGAGCGCACCGATGCCGGCAGAGGGAATAGTGGAAAGAATGGTGATGGGATGAATGAAGCTTTCGTAAAGAATCCCGAGAACGATGTAAACGGCGGCGAGAGCGGTAAGAATCAGAACCGGCTGATTGGCTTTCGAATCCTGGTAGGCCTGAGCAGTGCCCTGAAACGTAGCGTGAACGGATGAGGGAACGCCGAGCTCGCGCCGTGCGGCTTCAATATGATCGACGGCCGGGCCCAGAGAAGCGCCAGGGGCCAGATTAAAGGAAAGGGTGATGGCCGGGAAGATGCCCTGATGGTTGACGGAAAGGGCGGTGTTGGAATGCTCATAATGGGCGAAAGCGCTGAGTGGGACAAGCTTTCCGGACTTGGAGGGAACGTAAACCGAGTTGAGGGCGTCCGGACCTGGCTGAAACTCGGGCGCGACTTCCAGCACCACGTGATATTGGTTCAGGCCTTTGTAAATGTTGGAGACCTGACGCTGGCCGAAGGCGTCGCTAAGGGTGTTGTCAATGTCAAGAACATCGACGCCGAGACGACCGGCGGTGTCGCGATCGATGACGATGGCGCTTTCGAGCCCGTGCATCTGCTGGTCGGAGTTGACGTCGCGCAACTCGGGAATCTTGGCGAGACGCTGCTGAAGAATCGGGGCCCAATGCATGAGATCGTCAAGACTATCGGCCTGTAGCGTGTATTGATATTGCGCAGCACTGCCCCGGCCGCCGGTGGTGAGATCCTGAACGGCTTGTAAGTACAAGGCGGCGCCGGGGATTCCGCTGGTCTTGGAGCGGATGCGCGCAATGACCTGGTCGGCGCTCAGCTTCCGCTCGTTCAGCGGCTTGAGCTGAGAGAACAGGCGAGCCGTGCTGCCACCGCTGCCGCCGCCGGTGAAAGAAATTACGGTGTCAACTGCCGGATCTTGCGAAACAATGTCGGTGAAAGTACGCATCTTCTTCGACATCGCGGCAAACGAGAGGTCCTGGTCGCCTTGAATGCTGCCATTGATGCGTCCGGTGTCTTGCTGCGGGAAAAAGCTGCTGGGAGTCTGATAGAAGAGATAGACATTCAGACAAACGGTACCGATGGTAACGAGCAGGATGAAGAACTGATGGCGAAGTACCCAGCGCAAAGAGAAATCGTAGGTCCGGAGAAGGCGATTAAAGGAGTTTTCGGAGAAACGGTAAAGCCTGTTGTGCTTGCCCGTTTCATGGCGGAGGAAGCGGGCGCACATCATGGGCGTGGTAGTGAGAGAAACGAAAAGAGATACACCGATGGCCACGCTGAGAACAACGGCGAACTCGCGGAAAAGCCTGCCGACGATGCCGCCCATCATCAAGATCGGTATAAAGACGGCCACGAGCGAAGTGCTCATCGAGAGCACGGTGAAACCGATCTCGCTGGCGCCCTTCATGGCGGCAGCGAAGGGTTGCATACCACCCTCGATGTGACGGGAGATGTTCTCGATGACAACGATGGCGTCGTCAACTACGAAACCCGTACAAATGGTCAGGGCCATGAGAGAGAGATTGTCCAGGCTGTAGTTGCAGAGATACATCACGCCGAAAGTCCCGATAAGCGAAAGCGGGACAGCGACGCTGGGGATGATGGTGGCCCAAACATTCCGGAGAAAGGCAAAGACCACGAAAATCACCAGGATGATGGAAATGATAAGCGCAACTTCCACGTCGTGAACAGAAGCGCGAATGGTGGTGGTGCGGTCAACAGCGACGCTCAGATGGAGCGAGGGAGAAATGGAAGCGCTGAGTATCGGGAGAAGGGCGGTGATACGGTCCACCGTCTCGATCATGTTGGCGCCGGGCTGGCGAAAGATGGCGAGAAGCACCGCGCGCTTTCCACCTGCAAGTCCCAGGGTGCGTGAGTCTTCGACGGAATCAATGACCTCGGCGACGTCCCGCAAGCGCACCGGAGCACCAACGTGTCCAGCAACGATCAGCGGCTGGTATTCGAAGGCCTTGAAAAGCTGATCGGTATCGGAAACGGCCCACGATCGATCGGAATCAGAGACGGAGCCTTTTGCCAGGTTTGCGTTAGCCCCCTGTAGCGACTTGCGAACGGTTTCCAGGCCGATGCCGTAGCTGTTGAGCTGATTAGGGTTCACTTCGACGCGAACGGCGGGGCGGGCGCTACCCCACGTAAATACCTGGCCGACGCCTTCGACCTGTGCGAGCTTCTGGGCGAGGATGGAATCAGCGGCGTCATAGACTTGCGCAGGGGGGATATTTTCCGAGGTCAGAGCAAGCAGCATGATGGGAGCATCCGCGGGATTGACCTTGCGATAGGTGGGCTGGCCGGGCAGATCGGCGGGAAGCTGGCTGCGAGCACCATTGATCGAGGCTTGAACGTCACGCGCGGCGGCGTTGATATCGCGATTGAGATCGAATTGGAGAGTGATGGCGGTGGAACCCAGGCTGCTGGAGGAGGTCATCTGGGTGACACCGGCAATGCGGCCGAACTGGCGTTCGAGGGGAGTGGCGACAGCGGAAGCCATGGTCTCCGGGCTTGCGCCGGGAAGGCTGGCGCCGATGGAGATGGTGGGAAAATCGACTTGCGGGAGGGGTGCAACGGGCAAGAACCGGAAGGCCACAGCACCAGAGAGAAAGATGGCGAAAGTGATCAGCGACGTGGCCACTGGCCGCCGGATGAAAGGCGCCGAAAAGTTGGAGGAGAAATTCATGCTAAGCCCTAGTCTCCCGTAGCAGGCTCCTCAGTAGGATTGCCGATGTGGAACGAGAAGCGGTGCGCCAGCCAGTCAAACGCGAGATAAACCACCGGCGTGGTGTAGAGCGTGAGCAACTGGCTGAGGATGAGTCCACCGACGATGGTGATGCCGAGGGGGCGCCGCAATTCTGAGCCGACGCCAGTGCCGAGGGCGAGCGGCAATCCACCGAGCAACGCCGCCATGGTGGTCATCATGATGGGCCGAAAACGCAGGAGGCAAGCCTCGTAGATGGCGTCGAGCGGGGCCTTGCCTTCCTTGCGCTCGGCCTCGAGAGCGAAGTCAATCATCATGATGGCGTTTTTCTTGACGATGCCGATGAGGAGGATCAATCCGATGAGTGCGATGACGCTGAAATCGGTGCGGAAGAGCAGGAGAGCAAGGATTGCGCCGACACCGGCGGACGGAAGCGTAGAAATAATCGTGATGGGATGAATGTAGCTTTCGTATAAGACGCCAAGAACGATGTAGACGGTGATCACAGCCGCGAGGATGAGGATGGGCTCATTCGCAAGTGAGTTGAGAAAGGCAGCGGCGGTGCCCTGAAATGTGCCCTGAATGCTCGCGGGCATGTTGAGATCGTGCTTGACGAGATTAATGGCGTTGACAGCATCACCAAGCGCGGCATTGGGAGCCAGGTTGAACGAGAGGGTAACGACGGGAAACTGGCCCTGGTGGTTCAGCGCCAGAGCCG
>Ga0307477_10001683_pt1 | contig 18139 bp, 13 predicted proteins | sample atmos_gasesECM2C_FD_203316 | JGI IMG/M metagenome (GOLD analysis project Ga0307477, IMG submission 203316) | Hardwood forest soil microbial communities from Morgan-Monroe State Forest, Indiana, United States - atmos_gasesECM2C_515 | ecosystem: Environmental > Terrestrial > Soil > Temperate...
GACGCCCGCAGATGCCCGAGCAGCGACCCGCCGCTCTCCGCGGCAGCGGCGACACTATGCGATGAGGAAAATTCGGATGTGTCTTTCATGTTGAAGTTCCTTATTTACCGGTCATTCGATGCCAAGTCCCCCGCAATCCGATCCACGCAATCAATAGAGGGTCCTCGACCCCTGCATGACGAAGTGCTCGATCACCGGTCCCATCGCCAAGCCGGGGAAGAAATTGAGCGCCCCGACAATCACGATGACGCCGATGATCAGCAAAACGAACGTCGGGCCGGTGACGGGGAAGCTGCCGGCCTTGCTGACGGCGACGGGCTTCTTCCACGCCAGCGCGCCGGCCAGGGCCAGCACCGGAATGATCTGGAAATACCGCCCGAACAACATGCAGAACGTTTGCGTCCAGTTGAACATGGTGCTGGTATAGACGGTGGCTCCATTGACGGTCCCTGTCGGGGAGTAGCCGTACCCGCCGAACGCCGTCCCGTTGTTGGCCACGCCCGAGCTGTAGGCGTAGAAGATTTCGCTGAAGCCATGCGGCCCGTTGTTACTGACGTTGCCCGCGCCCCAGGCGGTGACCACGGCCCAGGCGGTCAGCCCCAGCGAGATGATCAGCGTCGGAAATATGAACAGCGACGCCAGCTTGACGTCGTAGCCTTCGATCTTTTTGCCCAGGTACTCGGGACTGCGTCCGATCATCAGTCCCGCGAGAAAGACCGACACGAAGATAAAGACCAGGATGCCGTACAACCCGCTGCCGATTCCGCCGAACACCACCTCACCCATGTGCATGTTGAACAGGAGCATGAACCCGGCCATGGGAGTCATGGAATCGTGCTGGCAGTTGTTCGCCCCCTCGGCGGTGGCCGTCACGTCGTTGGCCCACGCGGCGGAGTTGTAGATCCCGATGCGGACTTCCTTGCCCTCCATGTTGGCAGTGGCCGGATCAATTCCCATCTCCGTCAGCCGCGGATTGGGGCGGGATTCGAAGTACCAGGTCGTCAGCAGTCCGGCCATCAGGAGGATGAACATGACGGCCCAGATGTTCCAGGCGTGCAGCGTGTTTTTGATCATCCTCCCGTAGTAATAGGGAAGCCCGGAAATCACCGAGAAGAAGAGCATCAGTTGCAGGAACTGCGAGAGCGGCGTCGGATTCTCGAACGGATGGCAGTTGTCCGCGCCTGTATACCCGGGACCGTTCAACCCCAGTACTTTGGGTGCATCAAAGGATGCCATGGGACCCTGGGCGATAGTCTGCACGCTCGGCTGAGTAGTCGAGGCGGCGGCCGACTGGTCGAGCGTGGTCGCCGAAGTGTAGGGCTTGAAATTCATCGGCGTCCCCTGCCAGGCGAGCAGAAGGGCGTAGACAAAGCAGATCGGGAGAAAGAGATAGAGCGTAATGCGGGTCAGATCGACCCAGAAGTTGCCGATGTCGCGGGTCTGCCTGCGGGAGATGCCGCGCACCAGCACCGCCGCGACCGCGATCCCGATCGCCGATGAGAAGAAGAAGTGTATCGCCGTCGAGACCGTCTGAGAGAAGTAAGTGAACATCTGCTCCGGCTCGTAGCTTTGCCAGTCGGTGTTGGTCTGGAAGCTGACGGCCTGAATGAAAGCGATGATGCCGGGGATCTTGCCGCCGCCGTTGAGCGCTCCTGTCTTGTCGGCGGATTGCGCAAGGCTGGCCAGGTTCTGCTTGAGCGGCAGGATGTCCTGGATGCGGTACAGGGCGTAGCTGAAGAGCGTCGTCACCAGGCTGAAGATCAGCAGGGAAATTGCGTACTGCTTCCAGTTCTGCTGCTTCTTGCGGTCTACGCCGCCCGTCCGGTAGATCAGCCGCTCGACCGGGCCGAAAACGCGCTCGAGGATTCCCATGCCCCCTTCCTTTTCGGGGTCGAGCACCCGAATAAGATAGATGCCCATGGGTTTGGTGATGCACACCAGTCCGATGACGAACAACCCGAGCTGAAGCCATCCACTCGCATTCATAGTTCGCTCCTTACAGGTGGTTTCCGGCCACCTCGCGGCAGTTGTGCCACGCACGTGGGCGGTATCCTGCGGCCTGCCGCCTTGCGTTGCGGGCGGTTTCCGGCGGTGCGAGGGTTCAGTTCGCACCACAGCGGGCGGCAAAGCCGGGAGCGCGGTTTTGGTTCCTACTTAAACGGGGTCCGCGGCGGCCCTGTGGCAGTACCGCCGCGGCCCCGACCTGCGAGGAGGGCGCCTCCCATGACCGTGGAAATTACGATGCCGGGCTCGATGCAGCGGTAGTCGCGGGAGCGGGCGGCGGCGCGGCCACCGGCGCGACTTGGTCCAGCGCCAGGTTCAGCCGCAGCACGTTCACGCCCGGATCCCCGAGAATTCCCAAACTTGCCCCCTCCGTATAGGTGTCGATCAATTCCTTGACTTTTTCGACCGGCATTTTTCGCGCATCGGCAACGCGGGCCGCCTGAACCTTGGCGTTGGCGACGCTGATGTGAGGATCGAGTCCCGACCCGGATGCGGTCACGGCGTCGGCGGGAACGGGCGTGGCCGGCGTAATGTTCGGCCCGGATGTGCCGTTGAACGCGGTGATCAGTTTCATGTCGTCTACGCCGTCGGCGTCCATGAAGGCGCTGTCAGGAACCGATGATTTGTATTCGATCTTGTTGTCCTGGCAGTAATGGATCACGCGGTCGGCAATGCCGTCATAATCCATCACGAGAGCAACGACGCAGTGGACGGTCATGTCCGGCGTAACGGCATCCAGCTTGGCGTCGGAACTTCCGTTGACGACAAAAACCGTGTTCTTTGGATCGACGTTGAGAACGGTGGCCGAAGAATCGTTCAAAGTGATCTTGTTGGCGCTGGTGTCGACGGAACTGACGCCGCCGTCGATTTCCTGATCGGCCACGTTGATGGCAGTGACGGCCGGCGGGGTCTTATCGCTTAACTTCAATTCGACGATCGCGCCGGCGGGTATTGTCGTCGCGTGGACGGTCCGACCATGAAAGTTGACCACCGTGTTTGGATCAGCAACCGCGGGATCGAGAGCATATGTCGTCTTTGCCGCAGCGCCGCCCTGCGGGCTGACGGTAATCGAGGTCTTGGTCACCGTGGCCACCACTCCCTGTACGCGACGGCTAACGGGACCGACCGCTTGATGGGACTTGTCGGCGGCGAAGACGGTGTACGCGAAATCCTTGGTCGTGCCGAACATCAGCTTGGCGCTGGTCGGGCCGAGATTGCTGCCCTGCGAAGCGGTCGGATCATAACCGCTTCCGGCAGCCGAGGGACGCGGATGGAAGTACTTGGCATCGGAGAAGCTCTGGCCGAGAAGTGCGGAGCCGACCGCGTCCTTGTCTTCCGACACGGGCTGGCCGTCCTTGCCGATCAGGGAGCCGTTGGCCTTGTTATGGAACAGGGCTTGGGCGACGCCCCAAACCAGGGCGGGATAAATTCCGCAGACAACGATCGCCAGAACAATCGTGGCGATGATGCTCACCTTGATGTGGTCCAGCATGTCCGCGATGAACCCTTTGTCTGGGGGGTTGTCATCTGGCTGGTGATGCACGGCTGATTGGCTGCTTTCAGTTTTCATTAAGATGCTCCGGCCGGCAATGAGGCTTCGCGGGCTTTACGAGTTAGACCATGTGGACGAAGTTGACCAGGATGTCGATCAGCTTGATCCCGACAAAAGGGATGATGATGCCGCCCAGGCCGTAGATCAGCAGGTTGCGGCGCAGGATGACCGCGGCGGGAAGCGGGCGGAACTTCACGCCCTTGAGGGCCAGCGGGATCAGCGCGATGATGATCACCGCGTTGAAGATCACCGCGCTGAGGATCGCGCTGTACGGTGAGACCAGCTTCATCACGTTCAGCGGCGCGATCACCGGAAACGTCGCGACGAGCATGGCCGGGATAATGGCGAAATACTTGGCGACGTCATTGGCGATGCTGAAAGTCGTCAGCGCGCCGCGGGTCATGAGGAGCTGCTTCCCGATCTCGACGACTTCGATCAACTTCGTGGGGTTGGAGTCGAGATCGACCATGTTGCCGGCTTCCTTGGCAGCCTGAGTGCCGGTGTTCATGGCAACTCCCACGTCGGCTTGCGCAAGCGCCGGGGCGTCGTTGGTGCCGTCGCCGGTCATAGCAACCAAGTGCCCCGCAGCCTGTTCGCGCCGCAACAGCGCCAGCTTGTCCTCGGGCTTGGCCTGGGCGAGAAAATCGTCCACGCCGGCCTCGGTGGCGATGGCCTTAGCAGTCAGCGGGTTGTCTCCGGTAATCATGACCGTCTTGATCCCCATGGCGCGGAATCGCTTGAAGCGGTCAGGGAGTCCGCCCTTGACGATGTCCTTGAGGTGAATGACGCCCAGCGCCCTGCGGTTGGTGGCGACCACGAGCGGCGTGCCGCCGTTCTTGCTGATCCGCTCGACTTCCGTATCGATTTCCGGTGCAAGCGAGCCGCCCACGAATTGTTTAACCGAGTCGGCGGCGCCCTTGCGGATCTGCTGGCCGTCCATGTTGACGCCGCTCATGCGGGTCTGGGCGGTGAAGGGGACGAACTCGGCGCCGGGGATTTCCTGGATTTCGCGCCCTTTGATGCCGAACTTCTTGGCCAGTACGACGATGCTGCGCCCCTCGGGCGTTTCATCGGCGAGGCTGGAAAGCTGCGCGGCATCCGCCAACTGTTCGCGGGTGACGCCTGGCGCCGGGACAAACTCGGTGGCCTGACGGTTGCCCAGGGTAATCGTGCCGGTTTTGTCCAGCAGCAGCACGTCCACATCCCCTGCCGCTTCGACGGCCCGGCCGCTCATGGCCAGTACGTTGTGTTGCACCATGCGGTCGATGCCGGCGATGCCGATGGCGCTGAGCAGCCCGCCGATCGTCGTCGGAATCAGGCAGACCAGCAGCGACACCAGCACCGTCACCGATGACGCGGATAACAGGTGCGCCTTGGAGGCTTCGTCGGTCAGGTAGGAAGTCGTGTAAATGACGAACGGCTTGAGCGTGATAATGACGACCAGAAAAATGATCGTCAGAGCCGCCAGGAGAATGTTGAGCGCGATTTCGTTGGGGGTCTTCTGGCGCTTAGCCCCTTCGATCAACTCGATCATCCGATCCATGAAGCTTTCACCGGGATTGGCGGTGACGCGGACCTTGATCTGGTCGGAGAGGACGGTGGTGCCGCCAGTCACGGCGGAGCGGTCGCCGCCGGCCTCGCGGATGACGGGGGCCGACTCGCCGGTGATTGCGGATTCATTCACCGTCGCCGCGCCCTCGATGATTTCTCCGTCAGCGGGGATGACCTCGTTGGCGATGACGACAAAGAGGTCGCCCTTGCGCAGCGACTCGGCCGGCACGTTCTCCGTGCTGCCATCAGACCGCAGCTTGTTGGCGAACATCCGGGTCCGGCTCTTGCGCAGGGCATCCGCCTGGGCTTTGCCGCGGCCTTCAGCCATCGCCTCGGCGAAGTTCGCGAAAAGCACGGTGAACCACAGCCACAGCGCGATCTGAAGCACGAACGCCACCGACTCGCCGTGCTGGTGGGCGAAGAACAATTCCACCGTCGTGACCGCGGCGCCAACCTCGGTCACGAACATGACCGGATTCTTGACCATGTGAACCGGGTTGAGCTTTTTGAAGCTCTCGCCGATGGCCGGCATCACGATCTCGGGATCGAACAGTGAGCGTTTGCGGGCCCGCGGGGCTTCGCGCTCATACTCGATCGGCGGCGATGACTTTGGCGGGGTAATCATTGTCGTCATAGGGTCCTCGAGGCAAAGATCGCGCGGTTACTTTCAGTTCGGGTGCAATGACGCTTTTTAGTACAACGGTCCACTCCCGTGCATCAGGAAGTGCTCGACGATCGGCCCGATGCTCAGCGCCGGCACGAACGTCAGGGCGCCGACGATGACCACGGTGCCGATCAACAGGAAAACGAAAGTCGGTCCGGCGACGGGGAAACTCCCGGCGCTTGCCGGAATTCTCTTCTTCGCGGCTAAGCTCCCGGCCAGGGCCACGATCGGGATGATCATGAAGAATCGCCCAAGCAGCGCATCCAAACCAAGGGTCGTGTTGTAGTGCTGGTCGCCCGCAACGGGGCCGCTGGTCGGGTTGCCGGTCAGCCCGGCAAACGCGCTGCCGTTGTTCCCGGCGCAGGACGTGTACGCGTAATGGATTTCGCTGAACCCGTGCGGGCCGTTGTTGTTCAACCCCGCCTGGCCCCATGGCGTGACCACCGCCCAGGCACTGAAGCCGAGGATGATGACGGTCAGAATCAGGATCGACAGGGATGCGACCTTCACATCGTAAGCCTCGATCTTCTTGCCCAGGTATTCGGGCGTGCGTCCGACCATCAGGCCGGCGATGAAGATCGCGATGACAACGAAAACCAGCATTCCATAAAGGCCGGCCCCGACGCCGCCGAAGACGACCTCGCCCATATGGATGTTGAACATCGGGACCAGGCCGCCGATCGGCGTCAGCGAGTCGTGCATGCAGTTGACGGCGCCGCACGAGGCATCGGTGGTGATCGTGGCGAAAAAGGCCGAGTTGAAGATGCCAAAGCGCACTTCCTTGCCTTCCATGTTTCCCGGGGCCGCGGCCACGCCGATCTGCGTCATGCGGGGGTTGCCGTTCACTTCCGCCGCCCAGCAGGTTAGCGCGCCGCCGAGGAAGAGGATGAACATTGCCGCCCAGACCGCCCATCCATGGAACTGGTTCTTGACGGTTCTTCCCAGGTAATAAGTCAGCGCACTGGGAATCGCGAAGATCGAGAGGATCTGAATGAAATTCGACAGCGGCGTGGGATTCTCGAACGGATGAGCCGCGTTGGCGTTGGTAAAGCCCCCGCCGTTGGTGCCCAGCATCTTGATGGCCATCTGCGAGGCCATCGGTCCCTGTGCGATCGTCTGCGTGGCCGGGCTGCCGGCCGCGGCGCCGGACTGATCCAACGCGGTCACCGTTGTGTAGGGCTTGAAGTTGTCGATCATACCTTGCGAGACGAGGAACAGGGCGTAGATGATGCAAATGGGGATCAGCAGATACAGATGGATTCGCACGAGGTCGGTCCAGAAGTTACCGATGGTTTTGGCCTTGTCGCGCGCGATGCCGCGCACCAGGGCAGCCGCGATGGCAATGCCCACCGCCGCCGACCAGAAGTTGTGAGATGCCAGGGCAACCATTTGCGAGAAGTACGACATCGTGTTCTCGCCGCTGTAGTTCTGCCAGTTGGTATTGGTGGTGAAGCTCGCCGTGGTGTTGAAGGCCAAGCCCGGCGTCAGGGCTGTTTTGGAGGCACCCAGATTGTCGATGTACTGGTGCCAGGGCAGATGATCCTGGAGCCGCATCACCGCATAACTGAACAGCGCCGTGACGCCGCTGAAAATCAGCATCGCGGCCGAATACTGCTTCCAGTTCTGCTCCCTCAGCGGGTCAACGCCGAAGAGCTTGTAGAGCAGTCGCTCGAAGGGCCGGACGATCGGATCGAGAAAGGTTTTCTCCCTGGGGTCCAGGACCTTGCACAGGTAGATCCCCAGCGGCTTGGTGATCGCCAGCAGGATTCCGACATAAAGCAGAAGTTGTATCCAGCCCATCTTGTCCATTTGATATCTCAGTAGATCAATTGCACTTCCGCATTCAGAACTGCCAATTCATTCGTCTCCGTTGCCGCGCGTCGGGGCAGAGAATTTCAGCCGCCCGGCGTGATGGCCACCAACCCGCTTACCCAGCCACCACCGCCGGACGGCCACGATCGACCAGATTCCTTCGACTATGCCGAACGGCCAGGCGCCCTGGAGGAAGCCGTAAACCGAGGCCATCAGGCACGCGGCGGCGAACGCCAGGACAAACGCGGGCGAGCGGGGCTCGGCCGCGTAGAAGACCAGCATCGCCGTCACCGCCACGAGGCCGAACAACGTCAGGCCGCTCATGCTTTCCCGATTCCGCTTAGAACATCTCCGGCCGGATCAACGCCACGAACAGGTAAATGAGCAGCCCGACCGATACGAGTCCGACAAGCACGTTTTCCATAGGTTCACAGCCTCCCGCACGCGTAGGTGTACGCGATGCTTAAAACGAAGAATCCGATCGTCGCGCCGATGAATGCAAGGTCTTGCATGAATCTGGTCCTTTCAATTCCGCGCCGCGTACCGTGAAGGTTCGGCCCGCCAGACCCCGTCGAGCGGGGGCAGCACGGGGGAGCGCGCGGCCGGTGAACTTCGCATCTCGCCAAGTGCCACGGCCCGTTGGCTCTGCCCGCGGGTGTTGATTTCCGATAGCCGCCGCAAGTTCTCCTGCGCCGGCCAGTAGGCCGGGCTGACGGCGGCGGCGCGCTGGTAAAACTCTCGGGCGCCGCGCATCCGGCCGTGGCACTCATAGACGACGCCGGCCAGGTTCAACGTTGCGGCGCCTCCGGACGGCGACGGTTTGACCATCGCGGCTTCCGCGGCGGCGAACGTCCCCGCACGCAGGGCGCTCCGTACGATTTCCAGGACGCCTTCGGAATGCTCGTCGCGCCATTCCGCCTGTGGCGCCGCGTCGTTCAGCACGCTGGCGACGCTCGCCTTGGCTTCGTCAAGCGTGATCGGCTTTTCCAGAAAATCGCTGGCGCCCAGGCGCAGGGCATCGATCGCCGCCTCGACGGCCTTGCCGTCCGCCAGCACAATCACGCGGTAGCCGGTCCCGGGCCTTGCCCGCATTTCCGCCAACAGCGCGATGCTTCCGACTGCCGGGACCATCAGATCCAGCAGCACCAGGTGCGGGGGTTCCTGCCGCATGATCTCCAGTGCCGCCCGCCCGTCGGCCGCCTCGGCAACGAGATAGCCATTCAGTTGCAAGCCGTGTCGCAACGTGGCCCGCAGTTCGCTTTCCTGTTCGATCACCAGGATCTTTACTGCTTCCATGGTGAGTCTCCGTTGGGTGTGGGATTGGCCGCCCGCCATTGGCCGGCAGGAACCGCGGCCTCGTCGCCGAAGGCCACAGGCCGCGTGGACTTTCCGTACCGTCGGATTTCGCCCAGGCGCTTGAGGTTTTCCTGGGCCGACAGGTAACGCCGATTTTTGTTTGCCGCCCGCTGGTAGAAGCGCGAGGCGCTGTCGACGCGCCCGTGCGACTCGTGAAGCACTCCCGCCAGGTTCAGGAACGCCGGATCGTCGTCGGTAATCGTGCCCGCGCTCATCAACGCCGCCTCGGCTTCCTTGAACTTTCCCGCCCGCAGCGCCGAACGCACGGTCTGCAAGACTTCGCCGTAACCGGCGCCGGGCGCGGGCAGGTGCCGCGGCAACTCGTCATGCAACACGCTGGCGACGCTCTGGCGCAGGTCATCGGGCGTGAATGGTTTTTCGAGAAAATCGCTGGCGCCTAAACGCACGGCCTGGATCGCGGTGCGTACAGACCCGTGCGCCGTCATCACCACCACCCGCGGCGCTCGGTCCTTCAGCAGCGCGCGAATTTCCGCCAGCACGGTCATGCCGTCCATGACTGGCATCGCCAGATCCAAAAGCACAAGGTCCGGTGCGGCGCGATGAATGAATTCCAATGCGTCCGCGCCGTGCGTCGCCTGCTCGACACGGTATCCGGCGGTCTCGAGGCACAGCCGAACCGACGTGCGGATGCTGGCGTCGTCGTCCACAATCAGAATCTGCGGCAATTCCATGACGCACCTCTACTTCGCGTCCATCCGCCATCTCAGTTGCGCGCCGCCGGGGCGCTTAACCCCCACAATTCGACCGGCTCGTCCCCGAGCACGACGTCCTGGCGGCTTCGGCCGAACGTGTGCAGCTCGTACAGCCGCCGCATGTTCAACTGGGCCGGTTCGTAGCTTTTGTCCGCGCGCATGGCTTTGCCGTAACACTTGCGGGCCAGCCGCCATTTGTGCTGCGCCTCGTAAAGCACGCCCAGCAGGTTGAAATACGCCGCGGAGGATTTGGCATTCCGCTCCGCGGCCTTGGTCAGAAGCGATTCGGCATTATCGAATTCCGCCAGGCGCAGGGCCTTGCGGACACGTTCCAGCGCTTCGTCGTAACGACCAGACGAGTCGGCGCCGCCCGGCGGAGGCGGCGCATCGAGCTCCGGCTCCTCGAGCACGCTGCGAACCGCCTGGCGCAAATCTGAGGGCGTGATCGGTTTCTCCAGAAAATCCACCGCGCCCAGGCGGGTCGCCTTCACCGCCGCCGGGATCGACCCATATGCGGTAAGGACGATCACACGGGGCTTGGAAACCTCCGCGAGCGACTTCATTTCTTCCAGCACCGCCATTCCGTCGAGCATCGGCATGTTCAGATCGAGCACCATCAAATCCGGCGCGCCGTTCTCAATCGCGTCCAGCGCCTCCTGGCCATTGGAGGCTTCCTGGACGTCGTACCCCTCACACTCCAGGGCGGTCCGCAGCATCAGGCGGATGCTGCTCTCATCGTCCGCTACCAGAATAGATGCCGGTTTCATGTGTGACCTCGCCTTGACTGCTCGCCGGCTGGCCCAGGTCGGCCCGCGGCAGCGTAAAGCTGAAGCGGCTGCCCTGACCCTCGCGGCTCTGGACCGTGATTTTCCCGCCGTGCCCTTCGACGATTTCTTTGGCGATCGCCAGACCCAGCCCCGCGCCGTGCGCCTGCTTATCACGCGGCACGCGGAAAAACCGCTCGAACACGCGGCCGAGATATTCCTGTGGAATCCCCACGCCGCTGTCCTGCACGATGAACCGTACCGCGTTGTCTTCGGTTTCGGTGGCGACGCCGACGCGCCCGCCGGGCGCGGTGAACTTCAGCGCGTTGGACAGAAGGTTCGCGAAAACGTATTCGACGCGGGCCGGATCGGCCAGCACGAGGGGCGTGTCCGCGGGAACATCGGTCGTCAGCTCCACTCCCTTGTCGTGGAACGCCGCCTCCTGGCGCGTCACGGCATCGGCTATCAGCCGCTCGGGCTGCTCGGGATGCAGGTCGAACTGCACCCCGCCCGCCTCCAGGCGGCTCATATCGAGCAGGTCGTCGATGATCGTCTGGAGCCGGTCGCTTTCATCCCGCGCCGCCAGCATCAATTCGGTCTGCTTGGAGTTCAGCGGGCCGACTTGTTCCTCGAGCAACAGATGGATTGCCATCCGGACCGATGTGAGCGGCGTCTTGAGCTCGTGCGAGACGACCGACAGCATCCCGCTTTTCATTTCGTCGAGCCGGCGCAGGTTGGTGACATCCGCCAGAATGAGCGTGACGCCCAGCAGGTGATGGTCGCCGTCGACGATCGGAACCGCGTGCGGAAGGAAGTATTTCATCTGGCCGCCCTGGTCGTAGACCTCGATGGCAGACTCGTAGCCGCTTGATTGCGTCGGCCTTCCTTCGCGAGTCACGTTGCGATACAGCTCGGCCAGGCCGTTCTGAGCTGCGCCGGAGATGGGTTGGCCCGGCGACAGCCGGAAGAGCCTCTGCGCCGTCTCGTTGGACAGCTCGATCACGCCATCGGGACTCACGATCGCAATGGCGTCCGGCAGGCTGTTCACCGCGAGCTGCGTGGTGCGCTGCGTCCTGACCAGCTTGGCGCGATCGGTGCGGCGGAACTCGCGGAGCTTCGCCGCCATCGAATTGAACGCTTCCGCCAATTGGTGCAGCTCATCCCGCGATTTGACCTGCACGACCAAATCGAGATTTCCCTGCTCGATTTCGCGGAACGACTTGATGAGCGTCCGAAGCGGCCGCAGGATCGTGCGGCCGACGGTGAGCGTCAGCATCACCGCCAGCCCCGCCCCGGCGACGGCCAGCAGGATCATCAGCCGCGTGGCCCGATCCGCCATCTGCTTGGCCTGGCCGTCGATCGGTTTCATGTTGTCGAGGTTCAGCTTGATCACCGCCTGGGCGGCGGCTTTCACCTGCGCGGAAAGTCCTGCCAGCTTTTGGTAGGCCACTCTGCGGGCCGAATCCGAGTTGGCCGGATCGATCGCGGCCAGGTAGGTCACACGGTATCCGTCTTTACGCGTCCACAAGTTTGTAAGGTCGCCGGCAATTCGATCCTCGCCGGGGAGCGTGATGTTGCGGTTCTCCTGATCGAGGTTCTCATCGAACACCGTCAAGGGCTGCTTGGATGCCGCGCGCGCCGCGGCAAGATCACCGGACGTCGGCGGACGGCTCGAAGAAAACGCCGGTGCCGCCGCGTCGTTCAGGCGTTCCAGCGCGTCGATCATGTTCTGTCCGTACTCGACGCTGCGCCAGTTCTCGTAAAAGAACTTGTCCAGCGCGCCGCGGTATTGCGTGAGCACGGCGATTCCCAGCCCGCTGACGATGAACAAAATCGCCAGCAGCCCGCCGAAGCCCAGCATCAATTTCTGCCGCAATCCAAACATGGGAACCTCTCGCTTAATGCGAATGGAGTGCCAACCCCGATAACGACACGTCCGAACGGGACGAATCGCATTGCAATGGTATGCGAGTGCCGGGCGCGCAAATCGGTCGTGCAATCTGCATCGCCGGCCGGCTCACTGGCGTTGCATAATGCACGGCCGTACTGGTGGGCCGCCTTGCGGCCATGGGCACGGCCATATGCCTTGAAATCAATCAACCCATCGCACGCGGTACCTTCTGGTATTGCATATTTCAATTCGCGGGGTCCAAGCACGAATGAGGATGGCAAGCGAGCCGGGTCCGATGACCCGGCTCGTTTCCGCGCCGAAATCGCGCCGCGATTCACCGTCGGGCGACGGTCTTCGCCGGAGATGCTTCCGTCTTGGCCGGCGTCTCGTCTCCGGCCGATTGCATCGTTTCCATCGCCTGGCGCGTGAGCTTCTCGGCAAGCTCCTTCATCGCCGAGCTTTGGCCGTTGCCATCGACGTTGAAGCCGGATTTCTCGGCGACCAGAAGGCTGATCAGCGTGCCAAGCAAGCCCTGGCCGGACGTGGAAGATGCCGATCCGTCCGGCGCGCCGCCGGCGACAAACATGTGCTGCGGGACCAGCGGCTGGGCGCTGTGGGCCAGGTGCTCGGCGACCTGCGCTAGCGCATACAGCCGCGGGTCGCCATAACTCGAGACCTTCTGCATGAGCACCGACGCTTCGGACAGACCGATTTGCAGCAGGCGGTGGCCTTCGCCTCTGCCGGCCAGGACGCGCTGCTGGCTCTCGGCCTGCGCGGTCACCAGCAGTTGCTCGGCATGAAGGCGCGATTTCTCCAGCTCTGCCTGGGCCATCACCACTTGCTGCTGCGCCTGCTTGCGGGCGCGGGCCAGGTCGGCGTCACCCTGGTTCTCGGCGATGCGCACCTGCACCTGTGAAGCCGTCAGCTCGGTCTGCTTCTGGGCCAGGGCCAGGGCGTCGTTGAGGGCCCGCTGCTTGTCGGCCGCGGTCCCCTGCCGCTCGAAAGTCTCGAGCTGTTCGATTGACAACTGCCGGATGCGCAACTGCTCGAGCAGCGTTTCGATCTTGCCGCCCGCTTCGGCGGTGTCGGGTTTGCCGATCAGCACGTCTACGCATTCGATGTCAAACTCGTGGAACCGCCGCTGCAGGTTCTCACGTGCCTCGGCCTGGATCGAATCGCGGTCGTGCAGCAGCTCGAGCATCGTCTTCTTGTGCGCCACGTCGCGGAAGTAGGCGCTGAGCATCGGGTCCAGGGTCTGCGTGATCAGCTTCTTCACGTCGCCAAATCGCTGGATGACGCTTGGCGCCTTCATGTAGTCGATGTGGACGACAACGCTGAGCGGCAGGAGCGGCTCATACGCGTCCTTGGTCACCAGGTCGATCGACTGGAGGTTGTCATCGTACTGGTGCGCCTCGGACTTGCCGGTGATCCAATGAAGCACGAAGTTGGTCGTCGGGACCAGGATGATCTGGCCGGCGTAGGTGTTGAACGGATACTTGCCGGGTCCGAAGGGCTTGTCCCACACGCCGCGTTCGCCCCGCGCCACGCGCTCGCCGTGGCGGAAGGCATCCCCCGACAGGTCCTTGCCCGGCGGGCCGTAATAGCTCACCACCACGCCCACGTATCCCACCGGAATGACCGTCTTGGGAATCAGCTCGATGGTGGCGAACCAGCGGTTGATGAAGTAAGTGCCATCGGTCAGCGGCACATATTGCCGTCCGCGGCGGCCGCCGGCGCTGAGGAACGCTTCGGGGTCCTGATAGTTGTTGTGATAATTCCCTTCCGCCGGGTCGTTGCCGACGGATGGCGCGATGATCTCGCCGGGGCTGAGGGATGGGCCGTCATGGGTCGTTACGATGCCGATGCTGTCGACCGCCATCCGCTGGCTGGGCTTGAGCGGGTCGAATGCCTCGACCAGCCGGCCGATCACCACCGGATCGAATCCGCCCACCTCCTTCAATTCCCGCTGCCAGCCGATGAGCTTTTCCAGCTCCTGCCGGCCCTGGAGGTTCAGGTGATAAACATAGTCCTCGGTAATCACCACGAACAGCGCCAGGTTGATGGCGTAAACGCCTTCGCGCAGGATCGCCCGCTGGCGGCCACGTTGGCCGGTGGCCAGAAACGCGCGGGCGTCCTGAAAGTTGTTGGATTCGACGACGCGAGCCAGAGTCTGGCTGGGAAGCAGCGCATCGCCGTCGCGGGCGTAGACGTAGCCGACCTTTCCCTGCGGGATTGTCACCAGCGGCGCCTTGTGGATGCGGCACTGCCAGCGGCCCAGAAAAAGATGGACGCCGCCGCGAAGCAGATCGGCCTGGTAGCCCGCCTCGCGGTTGAGGGCAATGATGTGCCCCGCCCGCACCGATCCCTTGCGCGACCAGAACTTCTCCACGATGCCGACGCGGTCGTTGGGAATGTAGCGCACGCCGAACAGCACGAGCAGAAGGACAAAGACCGCAAAGAAGGCGATCGCGGCGTACGTCCAGCCGCTGGAGATCGGATCTCCCGCGGCTAACGCCGCATGTTGCGGACCAGCGAATGCAACCGTGTTTAGAAGATTCGTCCAGAACATGGTGAACCTCCCTGTTAAATGGACCCAGAACGGATCGTCAAATGCTCTTCAAAAATATACGGCGCACACGCCGCGGATGCGAGACGCCCCGCCCTGACCCCTCCAGCGTTAAGTCTCATTAAAACCAGCCGTTGCAACTGATTCGCAGATATGCTCAGCTTTATAAGGCATTGGATGAAAATCAGAAGATCGAAGACTGAAGACCGAAGGAGGAGCGCCCGGAGCGCGGTATTTGGAGTTTCCGTCTTCTGACTTCTTCTGTCTTCTGTCTTTTAACTTCTTTCCCCGCTTCTTCGCGCCTTCGCCCCTTCGCGTTTAAACGTTTGAATTCTACAGCCTGGCTGTTCTCGAACGATCTCCGAAGCTGCTCAGCCTTGCGGCCGTTGTCGAACTGGTCGGCGGCGAGCGCTGTCTTGAGCTCTGGCCAGTCGATTTCCGCCAAGTCATTTCGATAAGTGATGGTCATCTCTTGTTCTGCTCCCAAGTCCCGCGAAACATCTTAGTAATTGACTTTTAAAGCCAATATCGTATTCCCGACCATCGCAAAGACGTTTATGAAGAGTGAGCCATGAAGACCGTCACAACCTTGGAGTTGAACGGCGAAAAATACGCTGTTGTTCCCATGAACGAATATCGGCGGCTGGTTTCGGCGAATGATGCGGCGATCGCGGATGACGATTTGCCCCCCATGCCGCCGCGGCGGCCGAACGGCGATTATCCCGCCATCGCCGCGGCGCGCGTCTCCATCGCACGAGATGTTATTCGCAGCCGCAAGGCGGCGGGCCTGAGCCAAGCAGAGCTCGCCCGACTTGCCGGCATTCGCGTCGAAACTCTGAATCGCATCGAAAAGGCCAAGGTGACGCCCGACGTGGCGACGATGCAAAAGATCGACAGGGCCTTGGCCGCTCGATAGGCAGCCGTCCTTTGCTCGCTCGGGATGATCCGCTCACGTTGCAACGACTGGACCGCCGCCGAGTAGAATCGACGATATGCCGATCTCGAGCGCGTCGCGATTTATCCTGACATGTTGGATCATTCTGGCCGCCCGCCTGCCCGCGTTCGCAGCCGACCAGCCCCAGTGGGGGCAGAAATTCTCACGGAATATGGTTTCCGATGAGAAGAACCTGCCCGATTCCTTCGACCCCGCCAGCGGCAAGAACATCCGATGGGTAGCCGACCTGGGCTCGCAGAGCTACTCCACTCCAATCGTGGCCGGCGGCAAGGTCCTCATCGGCACCAACAACGACCAGCCCCGCGATCCCAAGCACCAGGGCGATCGCGGCGTGCTCATGTGCTTCGACGAAAAGGACGGCCGTCTCGCGTGGCAACTGGTCGTACCCAAGATGGAGGATGACCCCTACCTCGACTGGCCCAAGGCTGGAATGGCTTCCGCGGTTACCGTCGAAGGCAACCGCGTTTACACCCTCACCAACCGGGGAGAAGTCGTCTGCCTCGACCTACACGGCATGGCCGACGGCAACGACGGCCCCTTCACCGATGAAGCCCGCCACATGACGCCGCGAGGCCAACAACTGCTGACGCCTGGACCCACCGACGCCGACATCATCTGGATCTGCGATCTGGTCAAGGAAGCCGGCGTCCACATTCACGACCAGGTCGAGGGCTCGGTCCTGATCGACGGCGGTCTGCTCTACGTCAACTCCTGCAACGGCGTGGACAACACCCACCGCCGCATCCGCTCGCCGGATGCTCCCAGCCTCGTCGTGCTGGATAAACGCACCGGCCGCATCGTCGCCCAGGATGCCGAGCACATCGGTCCCAATATTTTTCACTGCACCTGGTCGTCGCCGTCGCTGGGAATGGTGAACGACCGGCGGACGATCTTCTTCGGCGGCGACGACGGCGTCTGCTACGCCTTTGACGCCCTGGAATCGGTCCCATCCGGCGATCAGGTCCTGAATTTGAAGCGAATCTGGAAGTTCGACTGCGACCCGGCCGCGCCCAAGCAGGACATCCACAGATATCTGTCCAACCGCCGGTTCGGCCCGAGCGTCATTCTGGGCATGCCCGTGTTTGACAACGGCCGCGTGTACGTGACGGCCGGCGGCGATCTGTGGTGGGGCAAACATCAGGCATGGCTCAAATGCATCGACCCCGCCGGGACTGGCGACATCACCCGCACCGGCGAAATCTGGTCGTACCCGCTGTCAAAGGAAAGCTGCTGCACCCCGGCGATTTACCAGGGTCTGATCTTCGCCGCCGACTGCGGCGGGATGATCCACTGCCTCGACGCCGCGACCGGCAAGCCGTACTGGACTTACAAAGCCGACGGCGCCTGCTGGGCCTCGCCGATGATCGCCGACGGCAAACTCTACATCGGCACCCGCGGCGGCGAGTTCGACGTTCTCGCCGCCAGCAGGGAAAAGCATGTCATCAGTTCGGTCGAGACCGGCGAACCGATCAGCGCCACGGTCATCGCCGCCAACGGCACACTCTACGTCGCGACGATGACGCATCTCTACGCCGTCGCCCGCCCATCAACTCGGTAGTCAGTTCCATTCAAACGCGAAGGAATATCTGCCGTTTGTATAAAAACCTTGCGATTATCAGGATGAACACCAGCGCCAGCGCCGAATTCACGACGTCGGCCCACCCATGAAAGACGTGCTTGCCGAACTCACTGCTTTCGCTGCCGACGAAAAGCGCTGCAAGTTTCTGAAATTCCACGATGTGCCAGATGAGATAGAGCGTGATGGCGTTCATCCCGATCCAAAGAAACGGCGCCGTCCAGAAGCGGATCTTCCAAACGTCGATGATTAGGTAGAACAGGCCCAGCAGCAGCGCACTGTATCCTCCGGCAACCAGCACGAAGGAGCTGGTCCAGAGCTTTTTGATGACGGGGAATTGGTATCCCCACGCCGTGCCCAGAGCGACTCCGGCGGCGCCCGCGGCGATCAGGATCAGCGCCTTGAGGTAGGGCCCGGGCTTGCCGGCCTTGAGCAAGAGACCCGCGAAAACGCCCAGCAGACAACTGGCGATCGCCGGCATCGTGCTGAGCAGACCCTCGGGATCATGATCGAGATCATCCCACTTGTAGCCGGGAAGAAACTTCGCGTCGATCCAGTTCGCCAGGTTCTTGCCCTCATCAAACGAAACGTGACCGACCCCCGGCGCGGGCACAAAGCTCATCAGGCCCCAGTAAAGGGCCAATAGCCCGATGGTCACGCCCAGCAGCGTTCGCGGGCGGAAGTAACAGAACAACAGCCCGGCCACCAGGTAGCCGATCGCGATGCGCTGCAATA
>Ga0307477_10001684_pt1 | contig 18116 bp, 17 predicted proteins | sample atmos_gasesECM2C_FD_203316 | JGI IMG/M metagenome (GOLD analysis project Ga0307477, IMG submission 203316) | Hardwood forest soil microbial communities from Morgan-Monroe State Forest, Indiana, United States - atmos_gasesECM2C_515 | ecosystem: Environmental > Terrestrial > Soil > Temperate...
CGACGCCGAGGCGCGCGCAAGCGAGCATGGTAATCGGAAGCTCTGGGATCATCGGCATGTGGATGGTGACGCGATCTCCGGTTTTCAATCCGGCAAAATCGCGCAGCATCGCGGCGACTTCATTCACCCGGCAATACAGCTCGCGGTAAGTCAGTACGATGGGCGCTTCGCCTTCGGGTTCCGGCACAAAGATGATGGCTGCCTTGTTTTTGTGTTTTTCCAGGTGGCGGTCGACGCAGTTATAGCAGGCGTTGAGCTTGCCGCCCACGAACCATTTCCAGAACGGGGGATGACTGGTATCGAGCGTGGTGTGCCAATAATGGTCCCAGTCCAGCAGTTGGGCGTACTCATGGAAACATTCGGGAAAATGCCCCTCGCTGAATTTTTCGACCACCGCGGGATCGGAAAGATTGGCTTGGGCAATGAATTTCGCGGAAGGATAAAAGTACTCTTCTTCTTTCCAGTGCACGGCGATTTGCGCTTCGTTAACCCGCTTTGCAGGTTGGCGTTCACGCTTCTTTGCAACTTTCGGGGGACGATTCTTGCTCTGAGCTTTTGGCACGGCCGTGGCTCTCCCTTGAAAAACCAGCCTATTCTATGACGATGTCGCAGGGAACTGCACGCGCAGAATCGCCCGCTCTGAAATTGAACTATTCCTCGATGCGTTGCGGAGGTTGAGGCCACGTGGAGCCGGCCGCCGGAATCCTGGTAAAAAATCGCACTGAAAGAGACCTGACCGCTTGACAATGCCTCAGTCATGCGCAGAGACTCTTCGCCATCACCTACCGGAACAGGTTTCCCGGACTTGTCAGAAGTTAAGGCGGCTCATGTGATCGCTGAACGAAAGTCGGGGGAGAGATAATGAAGACAAATTTCGCGGCGGTGTTTGTCTCGGCTTTGGCGTACTGGATTCTCGGAGCAGTGTGGTTCGGAGTTCTGTTCGGCAAACCGTGGATGGCGTTCGAACATATCACGGAGGAACAGGCACGCAGCATGAATCCAGTACTGCCCTACATTATTTCGTTCGTTCTGAATCTGGTGATCGCATTTGTGCTGGCGCAGCTTTGCATTTGGCGTAACGCGGGCACCGCCGCGCGAGGCGCAGCCCTTGGCGTGTTCCTCTGGATCGGTTTTCTCGGCCCGGTGACGTACACAACCTATATGTACGAGATGCGGCCGAGGGAACTCTTCGCCATCAACGAATTTTATCCGCTCGTCGGGCTGTGTTTGATGGGCGCGATTCTCGGCGCCTGGACCAAGAAATCCGCGTAGACTCGTCTTCACCTAGGAAAGCGTCGGCGTCCTGGAGACATTTTGTTTTTTCATCTCAAGAAATCGGGCCTTCCACCCAGGATGGAGGCATCGAGTAACTGAATTGTGTGGACAACCGGAGTCTTGTGACCTGCTCGCGCCAGCGACGATTGCAACTGCATCAGGCACCCCGGATTTCCCGTGGCAATCACTTCGGCACGTAGAGGCGCGATGAGCTTCGCCTTCCGATCGCCGAGGGCGTTCGCTGTTTCTGGCTGAACGAGGTTGTAAATTCCCGCCGAACCGCAGCAGATAACTGGTTCAGGAATTTCCACTAAATCCAAATCCGGAATTTTCGACAGCAGCGACCTGGGCTGCGAACGCACGCCCTGCGCGTGCTGCAGGTGGCAGGAGTCGTGGAAAGCAACGCGCATGCGAAGAGGGTGGCGCAGCGCGCGCGGCTCGAACTCAGCGAGTATTTCGCTCACGTCTTTGCATTTGGCGGCGAACTGCGTGGCGCGCTCGGCATATCGCGGATCGTCCCGGAGAAGATGCCCGTACTCTTTCACGTTCGAACCGCAACCGGCCGCATTAATCACAATCCTGTCGACCCCCGCCCGCTCAAACACATCAATTGTCTCTCGGGCCAGCGTGAGTGCGGCTTCTTCTTCTCCAGCGTGTACGAGTAACGCTCCGCAGCAAGATTGCTCCCGCGGAGCGACCACCTCGCATCCCTCAGCAGAAAGCACGCGTGCTGTGGAGGCATTGATTTGAGGAAAGAATTCGCGTTGCACGCATCCCAATAGCAAGCCGACTCGCAGACGTTTTTGTCCTTGGGCGGGCGTCACTTCGGCGACGGCCTCGCTCGCAGACAAATTCGGGAGGAGTGCCTCCATGGCTCGTATCTTCTTCGGCAAGAGCTTAAGTGCGCCGGCGCTGCGTAAGAGTGCCTGCAAGCCTGACTTCTGGTAAGCGAGGAGGGGCCAGCGCATCAAGCGCAAGCGGTCGGGGCGAGTAAACGTGGACAATATAAATTGCCGATGCAGCCTTTCGCCGATCGATCGCTTATGATTGCGCTCGATCTGGGAGCGCGTGGCCTCGATCAGTTTGCTGTAATCCACCCCTGAGGGACACGCGGGCATGCACGCCATACAGCCGAGGCACGAGTCGAAATGGCTGACCCACTGCGGATTTATCGCCACTGCGCCCTCGCTCGCCAGCTTCATCAAATAAATTCTGCCGCGAGGGGAATCCATCTCCTGACCCCAAAGAACGTAAGTGGGGCAAGCAGGCAAACAAAAACCGCAATGCACGCACGTGTCTATGAGCTTGTTCGAAGGAGGGTGGCGGTCGTCGAACGCGGATGGAAGAGTCGGCGTCGTTTTCTGATTCGCTATCAAATTCCACCCACGAAACGTCCCGGATTCAGGGTGCTCTTCGAATCGAATTGTCGCTTTACCGCGCGCATGAGCGGCAGCGCGTCTCCGGCGTTTCCCCAGGCTTCAAGCGGCGCGAATCCTGCAGGACGATGCAAAACGGCCAGCGAGCCACCCCTGCTTTCGAATTCTGTGCGCAATTCTCGAAAGGCCACGTGCAAATAATGCGGCGAACCATCTAGCCGCAACCAGCCAATTCCAGTCGCTTCGGCGACTGCCTTCCATCGGATTTTGTGATGGTCCGCGACGCGCCGAACTGTTTCCATCCCATTCGCTATGCTCGCGGGAAGAAGTGAAATTTTTGCAATGACTGCTGAGTCTGAGGTGAACCATAGTTCCTGCCGTGCACTCCAGACGCTCGCAGGAGCTTCTGCGACAACCACGGGATCGAGCGATTTCTTCAAGTGAGTTGCTTGAGCAGCGAGCCCAGCCTTCGTCCCTTCGAACAGAACATCCACTTCTGGCGGCACATCGCCAGCGGCTCGCACCTGCATCGCGGCGTGCGCGAGCTTGGAGTTCTGCACGGAATGAAGCGCTCGCTGCGCGGTTTCGAGGTTTGACATCCGAGCTGAAAAGGATTGCGCGATTTTCGGAAGCGGATGGAGGCGGAAAACGGCGCGCGTGATGACTCCAAGGGTTCCCAGAGCGCCGGTCATTAATTTCGGCAAGTCGTAGCCCGCGACGTTTTTCACCACCTTTCCTCCGCTGGATGCCAAAGTGCCGTCCGGCAAAGCGATGGTTACGCCGATGATCAAGTCACGCAGCGAGCCAAAGCGGAGCCGTAGCGCGCCGCTGTCGTTGGTCGAGAGAACTCCTCCAACCGTCGCGCGCTCAGGCCACAACGGGTCGAGCGCCAGGCGCTGTCCGTGCTGCGAAAGCGCGTCCTGCAGTCTTTGAAGAGTACAGCCGGCTTCGACGGTTACGGTGAGGTCCGCCCACACATGTTCGATAACTTTGGCTAATCGCGCTGTCGAAAGGATCAGGTCTGCACGCGTGGGAGTATTTCCCCAGTCTGGCTTCGTGCCACCGCCGCGGGGAATGACAGCGAGACCTACCTCGTTAGCCAGGCGCAAGACACTTGCGAGTTCCTGGTCGCTTCCAGGCTCGACGACAATTCGCGCATGCTGGTCGGAGATTGCATCGGCCAGGCTTGCCGCACGCACACTTGCGGCTCCCACAATCTCACGCAACTTTTCTTCGATAGCTGACGCAGCACCGATCGCTTTTAGAGAAGCGCTCGTTTCCATGGTCAGAAACGTTCCGCGAGGCCCGCAGTTTCCAGTGGGTGCGCGACATACTCGCCGGGTTTCTCGCCGCAGAGCCGGGTGCGCGGGAAAATTTTTGTTGGATTGGAAAGCTGCAAAGGATCGAAAGCGCACCTTACCCGCTGCATCGTGTCCAGATCGGGCTCGGAGAACATTTTCGATATCATCTTTTTCTTATCTTCGCCGACGCCGTGCTCACCGGTGATCGAGCCACCCGCTGCAATGCAGAGTTCCAGAATCCGGATGGACAACGCTTCCGCCGCTTGCTCTTGTCCTGGAATTCGCTTGTCGTACAGCACGAGCGGGTGGAGGTTGCCGTCGCCCGCATGGAACACATTCGCTACGCGCAAACCTGCTTCGTTGCTCAAGCGCTCGATTTCGCTCATGACCCGCGGCAACGCGGTTCGCGGGATCACGCCATCCTGAATGATGTAATTGGGCGAGATGCGTCCCACGGCGGCAAATGCGGACTTACGTCCCTTCCAGAACAGCGCGCGCTCTGCATCGGATTGTGCTAGACGTATTTCCGATGAGCCATTCGCCCGGCAAATCTCAGTCACCTGGCACATCTGTGCTTCGACTTCCGCCGTGGGGCCATCTAACTCTACGAGCAGGAGTCCGCCGCAGCTTGGATAGTTCGCGTGGACTGCCGCTTCGGCGGCCTGGATCGCCAGATTGTCCATGATTTCCATCGCAGCGGGCAGCATCCCAGCCGCGATGACTCCGCTTACGGCCGCGCCCGCTTCGTTGGTCGAGGGAAACGCCGCAAGGAGTGTCTGAACGCACTCCGGACGCTTCACAATTCGCAGGACGATTTTGGTGGCGATGCCCAGCGTGCCCTCGGAGCCGACAAATACACCGGCGAGATCGTAGCCGGGAGCATCGAGAATTTTTCCGCCAAGATGAATGAGCGAGCCATCCGGGAGCACGACTTCCAGGCCGAGGACGTGCGTCGTAGTGAAGCCGTATTTCAGGCAGTGCGCTCCGCCCGAATTTTCAGCCACGTTGCCGCCGATGCTGCACACCGATTGTGAGCCTGGGTCAGGCGCGTAGAAATACTCTTGCGACTGCACGCGACCGGTTACATCCAAGTTAAGCACGCCGGGCTCGACAACCACACGTGCATTTGGTAAATCCACTTCGAGAATTCGGTTCATGCGCGTCATGACGATCACGATTCCATTTTCGACCGGCAGCGCCCCGCCGCTTAGACCCGTGCCCGAGCCGCGCGCAACAAAGGGAATTTTTTCGCGATGGCAGACACGGACGATCGCCTGTACCTGTTCCCGGGAATCGGGCAGCAACACTGCGCAGGGCATGACGCGGAGATTCGTCAAACCATCGCACTCGTAGGTGTGGAGTTCTTCCGGGGACGTAATCAGACCGTTCTTACCGGCGATGGCGCGCAACTCCCGAAAAATGCGGGCGTTCACGGCAACCTTTCCAGGAGCAAGGCCGCTGCTCCCAAGCGAGAGCCACGACAGCAGCTTGCCCCATCAGTGCGCGAAGGTCAAACCATGAGGAATGAATTGGGGAAAAACGTACGCGTACAGGAGCACGATTACGCCGACGATGGCCGCCAGGGCAACGGAGTGCCAGAAGACGAAGCGGAAGATCATGCCTTCGTTGCCAACTTGGTTGGTCGCGGCTGTTGCAATGCAGATGGATTGCGCGTCCACCATTTTGCCCATGACTCCGCCGGCACTGTTCGCCGCGCACATCAGAATGGGGCTGAGATGCAATTGCTCCGCAGTGATACGCTGCAAGCTGCCGAAGATCGCGTTGGATGATGTGTCGCTGCCCGTCAGCGCGACGCCGAGCCAGCCGATGTAGGTTCCGAAGAAGGGAAAGAGCCAGCGCGTTCGCGTGAGCGCCAAGCCCAAGACAGCGTCCATGCCCGAGTATCGCGTGACGTAAGCCAATCCGAGCATGCAAGCCATCGCCACGATGGCATAGCGCAGGCGAAAAAGCGTGTGCCCAAAAATCCGAGCGATTCGCTTGGGGCTCAGCCCCAGAATCGCGCCTGCGAGCAATGCCGCCAGGAAGCATCCAGTTCCAACCGTCGTCAACCAGTTAAAGTCGAACTTGGCATTTTCGGGTGTAGGCTTTGCTACAACGGGTTGCGCGCGAGAAACAGCTCTGTGCAGATAAGGGACTTCCCATCCTCCATTTGCGAACGCGGGAGTTGTGGCTCTGCCCATCGCTGTCTTGATCGAAGGCAGACCCCATACGAGCACAAAGAGAGAAAGAATCGCGAATGGCATCCAGGCCTTCGCTACCTGCCCTTTCGTGTATTGCCTGGCAACTTCTCCCCTCGCCAGTTTAGCGGCGTCCTCTTCGCGCTCCTCGTCGAAGCGCCAAATTTTCTTAGGCTGCCACACGCGAAGGAAAATCAGCGTCGCGGCCATCGATACAGTGGCGGCCGCGATGTCCACGAGATTGCTGTCCACGCGGTTGGACCAGAAATATTGCGTTCCCGCGAAGGAAATGCCCACGACGAGGATGGCTGGGAGGACTTCAAGTGTTTCCGCCCAACTGACCATCGTGCGCACCAGCCAGAACGGCACGATGACCGCGGTGAAAGGAAGAATGCGTCCGATCATGGCGCTGAGGTCGCTTTCCGGAAGTGCGCTCACCGCCGCGAGCGTGTGCACAGGGATGCCGATGGAGCCCCACGCGACGGGCGCCGTATTGGCGATCAAGTTCAGCACGGCAGCGTGGAACGGTTTGAATCCAAGTCCGATCATGAACGCGCCTGCGATCGCTACGGGTGATCCGAAACCTGCGGCGCCCTCGATGAATGCGCCAAAACAAAAGGCCACCAGAAGCAACTGCAAGCGTCGGTCCGGCGTAATGGCCGCGACGGAGTGCTTCATGATTTCGAACTGGCCTGTTTCCACGGAAATGTTGTAGAGAAAAACGGCGGCGATCACGATCCAGACGATTTTCAGCAGGCCGAAGGCCGCGCCGTAAAAGAAACTCGTTACTGCGAGCCGCGCCGGCATCCCGAACACAAAAATCGCGCAGAGTAACGCGGTTGCTGCACCGGCGAAGGCGCAGAGGTGTGCGCGCACCTTGAATCCCGCCAGCAGGCCAAGCAGCACTAGGATTGGAAGTGCCGCCACCAGTGTGGAAAGCCACCAGTGGCCGAGCGGATCGTAAACTTGTGTCCAGATAATGGGCAGCTCTCCGGCAAGTTAGATTGTTAGGGCATCGATCCTTGAAACGGCCAAGTTACGCTCCGAGACGCCGGAACAAGCAGCTGCAAAGGCCGCCCATTTTCTAACAAGCGTGTGTTGCCGGTGATGGGATACTTTGTCGGCTGCACAATGTCAAGCAGTGAGTCATCGCGCGAGGGGGACCCCCCGTGGCGTGGTTTACAATGCAAACGGGCAGGGGACAGCCTCGTTGCGACGTTGTAAGGCTTGGTGAATTCAGGCGCAGAAGAGCGCAAGGCTGTTATACTCTGGGGCGTTTCACGCTGTGCGCGAGACCCAATAGTTCGAGCGCAAAGATAAAATACCAGCCGATGTCGGTCTGATACCAGCGCAGCCCCAGACGCGCAGAGCCGGCATGAGTGTGGTGATTCTTATGCCAGTTTTCTCCCCACGCAGCCAGTTGGAACGGGCCCAGCCACCAAACGTTCTTGCTTGAGTCCCCTTCGGCAGCATGGTCGAGATGCGTGAGGCTGTTCACCAGGCACTGCATGTGCAGCGAATAGACCAGGCGGAGCGCGCCAAGCCAGAAGAAACCTTGCCATCCGAGACCCAGCAATAGGCCGCAGAATATCGATAGCACGATTACAGGTGTTTCCGCGTAGCCCCAAATCGTATAAATGCCTCGGTCCAGGTCGGCGCACCAGCGCTGCCGGTCGGCGGGTTCGGTTTGATACAGCCACCGAAGATGCGCCCACCAGAAGCCGCCTTGCTTCGGGCTGGAAATATCTTCAGGGGTGTCCACGTGCGAATGATGAAGCCGGTGATAGGCGACCCAACTTGCCGGATGCCCAGAGCCATTGAATACTGCCCAAAAAATCAGCGTTTGCTCGATGAATTTGTTTACCTTCACGGTGCGGTGCGCCAGCATGCGGTGATAACAAACTGTCGTGCCCAGGCCACCGAGAACAAGAAAGAGTAGCGTCAAACCGAGGATTCTCATGCTCGGCAGCGGAAACAAGATCAAGCCGATGACTGTAAGCACGTGAATGAGGACTAGATAGGCAAATACACCTTCTTTTCCGCGCACGGGTTTCCAAAATGGCCGATCCCATGGCCGTGACACTTCGATTGCGCTTTGATTCATTTCAGCTCCGCATCTTCAATTTCTTGCTTGTACAGCGTATGTACAGTCGCCTAGGCCGCCGGACTATTCCTGTCCGGCACGGGACCGTGGAAAACAAAGTTTACACCACTGCAGCGCCGATTTCTGTTCAATTCGGAACAATTGTTGATAACAAGGCACTGACCCTTGGACCAGCGCCAGCAATCCAGCTCATTTTAGGTAAGTGCGTACGATTTGAATCACATCGTCGGCGGCTTCTTCGGAAGATTTTGATTTGCGCGGCATGTGATTTCGAATGTGATCTTCCATCAGCTCACCCATCAGGCTATTGATCGCGCCGCGCGCGGCCGAGAGGCGTTGCAGGACGTCCGCGCACGCCTCATCTTCCTCCAATGCGCGTTGCACGGCCTCCATCTGGCCCACAACCTTTTTGGTGCGATTGACGAGGTCTAACTTTTCTCTCGACGTATGCGACATTTTTCTTGACTACCCTATGGGGGTATGGTATCAAAAGCAGCGGCTGACAAGCAACGGCCCTTGGAGACAGTAGAGCAAACGGACGTTTCTGTGCAAGAACCAGAACCTCCGGGTAGAAGCAGTTCGCCGGAGCTCCGCGAAACGCGAGTATAGGGCAAGGCGCCATTCCTCGGCCCGCTCGCTCTCGCGGAAAGATAAAAACCTGAGCGAGTGGGGATCTTGCCGCAGCCGGAAAGATCTCAACCAAGAAAAATGATCGTGCAAACGTGAGCGCGAAATCGCGCGGGAGGGAATCGCGCGAGGTGGTCCCGATTGACGGTTGCTCGTATTAAGTATAGTATACGAAATTAGTTTAGTTCAGTTAACTAACCCGTGTACCTACGGAGCCGCTGGCACGTTGCAGCGTTCAACATTTGGAAACATCTCAGTTCTAGGATGCTGAGCGCATCTGGCGTCCTAATTTTACAGTCTGGCAGCAAACGCGAGGGGAAGCCAAGAGTGCGGAGGAATAATTTGGCGTTCGGTGGGCGCATCTGGGTGCTTCTTGGTACTCTGTGGTTTTTCTGCGCGCCACCCCTGCCCGCACAAGAAACGGCGGCCGATCAAGAGCAAAACTCCGTCAGCAAGTCCGGAAAAAATCCCGACCCAGATCCACTGTCAACGATGTTCCCGCGGCTCGAGTCGGATCGTCTTTGGATTTCGGGGCAGGCCAACTTCATCTCTCAGTGGCATCCGGCATTTCATTCCCCCTATCAGGGAGTGAATAGCCTTACGCCAGAGGCGCAGGACGCGGCCTCACGCGTATTGACCCTTTTCACGGGACTGCGCCTTACAAGTACGACCGAGCTTTTGTGCGATGTGCAAGAGAGCGGCGGGCACGGAATCAGTGAAGCGCTGGGCCTCGGGGGTATCACGAATCTCGATGTTGTGCGAAATACGACATTGAGCAAAGCTCCTTACGTTGCGCGATTGATGTGGCATCAGATAATTCCGTTGGGCCGGGAGAAAATTCCTTCGGAAAGAAATCCGCTTTCCCTGTTTCGTGAACTTCCCGCGCGGCGCTTGGAAATTCGATTTGGCAAATTGAGTTTGGTGGATTTCTTCGATCTCAATATCTACGGCAGCGACACCAATTTTCAGTTTATGAACTGGACGGTGGACAACGCCGGTACCTACGACTATGCGGCGGACACGCGAGGTTTCACGTTCGCGGCGATGCTGGAATACCACGACCCCCGCTGGTCCGTGCGCTTCGCAGAAGGGTTGATGCCAAAGATGGCCAATGGCATCAACCTCGATGCCGATGTGGGCCGTGCTCACGCCGAAAATCTGGAAATCGAACTCCACGGCACGCTCCTCCCTAAACGCGAGGGCATTCTCCGGCTCCTGACTTTTGTGAACCACGCCAATATGGGGAGTTATCGCGACGCGGTCGACAACTTTCTTGCTGGCGCCACACCGCGTCCGGAGATTACCGCGCACCCGCTTCAGACTACAGTTAAATACGGATTCGGCGTGAATTTCGAACAGTCGCTGAACGACTGGATGGGCGTTTTCGGCCGCTGGGGATGGAACGAGGGCCGCCACGAATCGTATGCGTACACGGAAGTCGACCAAACCGTGTCAATCGGAGCCGGCGGCAACGGCAAGCCATGGAACCGCAAGTTGGATCGACTGGGGGTGGTCCTCGTCTCGAACGGAATTTCGCGCGACCATCAATCATATCTCGCGCTGGGCGGAACAGGCTTTCTCTTGGGAGACGGCCGGCTCAGCTACGGCCGCGAAAATATCATCGAATCCTATTACACGCTTCATGTCTGGCGCGGGATTTATCCATCCTTCGGGCTTCAACACATCAACAATCCCGGTTACAACCGCGACCGCGGCCCCGTGCTCGTGCCCACGCTTCGCCTCCATCTCGAATTCTAAGTCCGCTAATTCAGCGCCTTCTTTTTTTGGTCGGGTCGCGTGGCTAGAGGTCCTTCGCGGCCTTCCGGGGACGGAAGCCGTTGGCAGCCTTCGATGCGTGGGAATCGCGGTACTCGTCTAGATCGACTTCACTAATGCGGTAATGTGTTTGCGGGGGTTGGTTTGCATAAGTAGCCAGCTCACGGTGGAGCTTGAGCGAGCAGATGTCGGGACCGTCCTGATAGCGCACCCGGCGGGAACTAAATGCCTCGTTCACAATGGTTAGTGCAAATTCGCGAGTCCCGCTTGAGGCTTGCCGCACCAGGAAATTGTACTCTCGGACGAGCGCTTTCGACTCGAAACCCACATACTGCACGTTGACGTTTTCGCTCAATGGGCTCCTGCATTTCCTGCGGGAAGGGGTACTCCCACCGCTTTCTTGCTGCGCTTCGGGCGCGCGCGTTTCGGAGGCGTTCCTTCGGCAGGATCAACCGCCATTATGCCGGTGACGAATTTCTTTATTCCATGGATATCGAAATCGATAGAAGTGCGTTGTTCGTTCGATTCAGTGATGACGCCAAGGCCATACTGGAAATGCCTGATGTATTGCCCTTTCGGGAGAGCCTTCATAAGTGTCTCTCTGTTCTAACCGGCGAAGCTTTCTCTGAAACTCCCTTTTCTTTCTTGCCCCGGCTGCCTCTGTTTCCTGCCCAGCGCTGCATTGCCTTTTTCCTGCCGTCAAGCTGCAGTTGTTTCTCAATGCCATCAGCCTCCAGGTATTTGTGCATCGGGGCGACTGATCCTTTTGGCTGGGAATGGCCTGGCGTTCTTTTTTGCAGGGTCTGGCTCACGGCCGCGCGAAAATGGAGGGGGTCCCTCAGGTTCTGCAGCTCCCGGTAATAATAAAGCGGCGTCGGGCGCTTTCCGTTGAACTTCAGTTTCTTCAGGAATTCGAGTTCCTCCTCGGTCGCATCACCGCTCACAGTCTCGTTCCGAAGGAATTCCTTGAGCCCTTGCTCTTCCTCAGGCTGGACAGACTCGCTTTCGACAAACTCAAATTTCTTGGCATGCCCCGAGAGAAGTCTACGATTTAGCACGATTTCCATGCCGAACGTCGCGAGGTCGATATCCCAGGATTCGATCAGCGGATCCAGGAAGGAAGCGCAGTTCTCAACGGACACGTTGAAGACATCCGTCTCCAGGAACTCTAGAATGCTGACTCGCATCGCTTCATAGCTTTGGCCGCTGAGTCGCGCCATCGACTGGAGCCAGTTCTCACTTTCCAATTCGTTTTTGGCGACTCTCTTGACCACGTCCAAGAGCTTTTGTGTGACCAGGCGCTCGAGTTCGCCGAACGGCTGCTTCTCAAAAATCACGTGTATCTGTTTTTCTTTCGCGGGCGCGCACTTGCGAAGAATCAACTCTCGAACTTCTTTAAACAGGGGCTTGGGTGGGTCGTCTAGATTTCGTTTCAATACTTCCTTGCGTTGGTGGTCTGCCAGTTTCGAAAGCTTTCCGCCCGGGAGCTTCAAAAATTTATCCATCTTGTCATAAATATCTGTTCGCCCAGGCGCGGGAGGCAATTTCTTCCGGGTCAGGAGCTGAGAAATATAGGATTCCGTCACTTCCGCGGCGGCCGCCAGATCTCTCTGCTCGAGCCCTAATTCTTCCAGCCGCTGTTTGATCACCAGGCAAACGTCCACCGGGGCCTCCGCGCGATTAACTAGATTTGCTTAACCACCAAAGATCATCCCAGATTATACTTGACAAGTCAAGTTAATTAACCTAATCTAGTTAAGCCACTGAGAAAACTTTAGGTTATTCAAACGGCCGGAGGTTACCTAAATTCCCGTGGCGACCAGCGATCCAAGGAGAGTGCCATGTTTGCACGCAAAGTATCGATGCAGTTGAAGCCCGGCGGGGCCGCGGAATTCAAGCAGAAAATAGAGAGCGAAATTATTCCCTTGCTGCGCAAGCAGAAGGGCTTTCTCGACGAAATCACTTTTCTGTACCCAAGTGGGAAGGAAGTCCATGCCTTCAGTTTGTGGGAGACCGCTGAAGACGCGGAGGCGTACAACCGCCTGACCTACCCGGGAGTCTCAAAAGTTTTGGCGTCGGTCGCTCAAGGTACACCTCGTGTGCAAACTTACGAGGTCCTTAACTCCACCTTCCACAAGGTCGCCGCTCTCGCCGTAACCGCCTAGGCTTGTTGATTTTTTTCCGAGGGCAAGCCGAGTCTGCCCGTCCGCGTAGCACTCGACCCGGCAAAGGGGAATGCATGTATCTGGTTTCTTGGATATTCATTGGATTGGCGGCCGGATGGTTGGTCGGGAAAACTCTTAAGCGTGACGCGTACGGTCCGCTCATGGACATTGTCATTGGCGTTGGTGGAGCTGTGGCTGCCGGGTTTATCATGCGATCCGCAGGCTTCGTCGGCTATCGGGGAATCTTCCTGACGACTTTCGTTGCCATGATTGGCGCAGTCCTACTGACACTTCTTGTGGGTTTCGTGAACGGCAGAAGGGTGTTAGCCCGGCAACTCTAAGAGTCTTGGCGCGCGAACGGGCGCAATGCGCGGTTCCGGCTAAGCTCCAATTCCGGTGCCCCGATTTCTCAAGTGCGATTTCAAATACTTTCGTCTTGGAATAAAGGAAGCTCAAGTGTCAGACACGAACAACAAAAGAGCTATTTTCATAAGGGAAGACACTCCATTACCCGAGAACCTGTCGATCGAAAGTGAAACTTTTTTACCTGGCTGGCGAGTCGTCAGGAATCTCGATCGCTCCACTTTGACCCGAGACATTGAGAGTAGGAAATGGTTCTTTTTCTACCTGGCCGGCGAGATAAGAGCTACCGTTTTAGGTCGTGACCGCCCAGGAACCCTGCGCCGGGCTGTGAGGTGTGTTCTGGCGAAGCACGAAGGGCAGAAGTTTAATTCTCTGGAGATTACGAAAATCGTTTCGAAACGGTTCCTCGGCATTCCTTTCATGAGTATCACAGCCCATTCCCGCCATATCCAGCAAGGCATCGCCTTGGTCCCCGCAAAGGATTTTGTCTTGAGAATGCCTGCTGCTCTAAGTGGAGAAGTGGCGGCAAGGCAATATACGGCCCTGATTTCAAGTACTTAGGAATTCGTAGGAGATATGAAAATGAAAATGCTACGTAGTTCGATCCTCTGCTTTGTTATCGTGCTTCTTGCCGCTCCATTGCTCCGTTCACAGGATTTTTCCAAGTACCGGCACTTTACCCTTGGCATGAGCTTGAACAGGGTGTTGGAGCGTACTGAGCAAAAGATCGCCGATGTAAAGGTGACTCATGACCGCCCAGCACTCATTCAGGAACTGACTTGGTGGCCGCCGAGCCTTCCTGGGACTTCGCTCCAATCGGATGCCGTCGAGCAGATTCTTTTCTCCTTCTACAACGGCGAGCTCTATAAGATTTCTGTCACGTACGATCGATCGGCAACGGAAGGGCTCACCGCAGAGGATATGGTGAAGTCCATTTCCGAAAAGTACGGCCCGCCGACAAGCGATGTGCCAGATTTTGATTTCGCATTAAACGAGCCCTATGTAGCGACGCAAAAGCCGGCTGCTTCGTGGGAAGATTCACAATCTTCTTTTAATCTTGTCCGTTCTTCCTTCAGCGGTGTTTTGGGACTGGTCATTTATTCCAAGCGTGTCAATGCAGAAGCTGATCTTGCCATTGCTGAAGCCGCGAAACTGGAAAAGCAAGATCAGCCGAAGATAGAAGCCGAGCGTCAGAAGAAGGAAACGGACGACCTCGAAGCGGCGCGCCAGAAGAATCGGAAGATTTTTCATCCGTAGTTTTTGCGCGCGTGGGATCCCTCCGTGGGGTCGAACGACCTCAGCAAAGGGGTGGTCGGAGTGTCCAGATTTGAACCGGAGACCTCCTGCGCCCAAGGTAAGTGCAGAAACCCTAAGTAGTTGGTTCGTCTAGCATTCTCCTATCTCTCGCAGTACGGTTTTGCACGGTATTCGGCGGTGTTTGTTCCTAGATTGTTCCCAAGTTTTGAGGTGACCTCCTATAGTGTCACAAAAACTTTGGGCACAGTCTCCGACTTTATTTCAACGTCTTTGCATCTCCTAGCGAGGGTAGGGGTCTGGGGAAGGGGACGGCATTTGAGTCCCCTTCCCCAGCAGCGCTGCAGTGATCTTCTCGTTGTTCACTTCATGGACGCGCACCGCCGAACTAACCGATCATGTATAGGCCGCGTCCAGGCACGCAGCAGGTCAGCACACATCCGGCGGTCTGTTGTGGTTCGTTTTCGCGTTAGCCGTGTTTGATGAACGTGCCGTCATTCAGCTCGGCCACGGCCTGGCGTAGCTGCTCTTGGGTGTTCATCACGATGGGGCCATACCATGCCACTGGCTCCTCGATTGGCTTTCCGGACACTAACAGGAACCGAATTCCCTCAGGTCCGGCATGCACCGTCAACTCATCACCGCGGTCGAACAGCACCAATGAATGGTTACTTGTGTCATACACGGGCGGCGCATCGGGTTTTGCGACCTGCTCGGTAAGAACCGCGCGGGGATTCGAGGCGTCACGGAACGTGCCGGAGCCCGCGAACACGTAAGCAAAGGCGTTGCGCGTAGTCTCGACTTTGAGCCGCTTCCGCTGACCGGCCGGCACGAAAATGTCGAGATACTGCGGATCAGCGGCCACGCCCTCCACCGGTCCCTTTTTCCCCCAGAATTCGCCACAGACGATGCGCACCCGGGTGCCGTCATCGTCGGTGACCTCGGCGATCGCGCTCGAGGGAATGTCCTGATACCGCGGGTCGGTCATCTTCAGCGATGAAGGCAGGTTGGCCCACAGTTGGAAACCGTGCATGCGGCCCTGCGTATCTCCCTTGGGCATCTCCTGGTGCAGGATGCCGCTGCCGGCGGTCATCCATTGCACGTCGCCAGCGGTCATCTTGCCCTTGTTGCCGAGACTGTCGCCGTGCTCGACAGAGCCGGCGAGCACGTAGGTAATCGTCTCAATCCCTCGGTGCGGATGCCACGGAAATCCCGCCAGGTAGTCTTCGGGATTGTCATTGCGAAAATCGTCCAGCAGAAGAAACGGATCGAAATCCTTCGTTTTGCCGAACCCGAAGGCGCGCTGCAGCTTCACGCCAGCGCCCTCGATCGTGGACTTCGTTTGAATAATCTGTTTGATTGGACGGAGTGACATAATTTTCCCCTTTCTGCACCACACAGCACTTTGGATGTGTGCCGGGCGGCAAATGATTCAGACCTTCGCGAACTGGAGGTCGACAGTGATAATCAAATCCTTCCAACCCATTAGATGCGTGTCAACGATAATCGTTGCAACAGCTATAGACAAGGCCCGAGACCGGCCCGTGGCCGTCAGGCGGCGTAGACTCCCCGAAGAAGCCCTGGGTTCACGCTTCCCCGTAACTTCCGGCGTCCTTGGAAAACACGCGCTTTCACGGCGGTAGTAGAAGTCCCTAGAATTTGAGCCGTTTCCTTGACCGATCGTTCTTCGATGTCGCGGAGCAAGATCGTGCTTCGAATCTTTGGACCTAATCGATTGATCGCCGCGGTCAAGAGTTGCGTGCGCTCGCGTCGCCAACAGCACTCTTCGGGATTGGGGCTCTGGTCAACGAATGCCTCCGAGCCGGACTTCACGCCATCGTCAGAGCTGTCGGGCAAGACTTCGAAAACTCCCCGCCTCCGACGCAACAACATGAATGCTTCATTCATGGCGATGCGTGTCAGCCAAGTAGAGAAGCGCGACTTTTCTTCAAAGTCGTCGAGATGAAGGAAAGCATTGTGAAAACTCTCCTGCGCTACATCTTCGGCATCCTCCCGGTTATTCGTTATCCGTTGCGCCACCGCAAGAACTCTCGGCTCGTGACGAAAAACCAATTCCTCGAAAGCCTGCGTATCTCCGCGCTTTGCAGCAGCCACCAACGCGCCGTCGGAGTCTTTGTCTATACTGTTTGCATAGGATGTTTCCATGAATCCGACCCTCCACCGACACTTCGTCACACAGTAGCCGCCCCTGAAAAAGCAATCTGTGTGCCAGAGACCTTGCTTGACGAAAACAGCTTGGAAGTGGCTGGCAGAGTGGGAGATACGCCGATTCATAAGCGTCTTGGCGACGTCAGTCGGCACCCAAACCTGTCGGAGTGTTGGCGCTCCGTCTATTGCGCTGGATGAGCCGAGGGCAGCTACCTCTCCACAAGGGAAGGCTGATATGCGCCACTCGTCAGACATGGTCGGAGCAGGACACTTTCTGATGTTAAGCTTTTGATTGCAGGGAGCGATGCTCTGCCTTGCCGGAGCAGAAGTATGTTCAGGTCCAATCCTCTTCTATGGCCTAAGCCGGATGCGATTTGGAGCTATGGGATTGGTGTTCTTTCGGTCGCTGCAGCCCTGATCATTTCACGGTGGCCGGCGGTTCATTTGCAAGATGCTCCTGTGTCACTTTTTCTTTGCGCCGTCATATTGAGTGCGTGGTTCGGTGGAATCGGGCCGGGATTGCTCGCGACAGCATTCTCCGCTCTGGCTTTCTACTATTACTTTCTGCCTCCGATCTATTCGTTGGATGCAAAGCCCGGGGAAACACCACGTCTTGTCATCTTCATGGTGTCAGCCCTGTTTGTCGGGTCGCTGAGCGCTGCGCAAAGGAGCGCCACAGAATCGCTCAGGCGCGCGCGCGATGACCTGAAAGGAACAGTGCAAGAGCTCCAGAGCACCAACGAGGCGTTGCAAGCACAGAGTCGTGAACGCAAGCGGGCCGAAGAGGCGTTGAGCCAGGCGCAGGCGGATCTCTCCCGCGTTAGCCGGGTGAATACGATGGGAGAGCTGACAGCCTCCCTGGCGCACGAGCTGAATCAACCGATTGCCGCCGCCGTCACCAACGCGAATACCTGTTTGCGCTGGCTTACACGCCATCACCCAGATGTTGAAGAGGCGCGCGCGGCTGCGTCGAGAATCGTCAAAGATGCAACCCGTGCAGCGGAAATCATCAGCCGGATCCGCCTGCTCTTCAAGAAGGGTACTCCGCAACGGGAGTTGGTGGATTTAAACGAAGTCATTCGAGAGATGATCGTTCTGCTGCGCAGCGAGGCAACGCGATACAACGTATCAATCCGGACGGAGCTGCCCGCAGATATTCCCCAGATCATGGGAGATCGCGTGCAATTGCAGCAGGTCATGATGAACCTCATGGTGAACAGCATCGATGCGATGAAGGATGTGGATGGGACGCGGGAGCTCGCCATCAAGTCGCAGCGAGGGGAAACCGACCAAGTTCTGGTGTCCGTCAGCGATACCGGCGTGGGGCTGCCCGCGCAGCAGGCGGACCAGATCTTCAAGGCGTTCTTTACCACCAAGCCTCACGGCACGGGTATGGGACTGTCCATCAGCCGCTCGATCGTTGAGTCGCATGACGGCCGCTTGTGGGCTGCCGAGAACTCTCCACGCGGCGCAAGCTTTTGCTTCACTCTACCCACCAAAGCCGAGGC
>Ga0307477_10001685_pt1 | contig 18109 bp, 11 predicted proteins | sample atmos_gasesECM2C_FD_203316 | JGI IMG/M metagenome (GOLD analysis project Ga0307477, IMG submission 203316) | Hardwood forest soil microbial communities from Morgan-Monroe State Forest, Indiana, United States - atmos_gasesECM2C_515 | ecosystem: Environmental > Terrestrial > Soil > Temperate...
TCGATCACCAAGGGAGCGGGGCAACAGTTCACGGCCACCGGGACGTTCAGCGACAGTTCCACGCAGGTGCTCAGTAACGCGGTGTGGGCATCGGCCACTCCAAGCGTGGCCACGATCAATGCGACGGGCTTGGCCACTGCCGTAGGCGTGGGGACCTCCACGATCTCGGCCACGGTCGGCAGCATCAGTGGCTCGACGCTGCTGACGGTAAATGCGGCGACGCTGGTATCGATTGCCGTGACCCCGGGGAATCCTTCGATCACCAAGGGAGCGGGGCAACCGTTCACGGCCACCGGGACGTTCAGCGACAGTTCCACGCAGGTGCTCAGTACCGCGGTGTGGGCTTCGGGAACGGGGACGGTGGCGACCATCAACGCGACGGGCTTGGCCACTGCCGTAAGCGTGGGGACCTCCACGATCTCGGCCACGGTCGGCAGCATCAGTGGCTCGACGCTGCTGACGGTAAATGCGGCGACGCTGGTATCGATTGCCGTGACGCCGGTGAATCCTTCGATCACCAAGGGAGCGGCGCAGCAGTTCACCGCCACGGGGACGTTCAGCGACAGCACGACGCAGGTGCTTACTAACGCGGTATGGGCCTCAGGAACAGGGGCGGTGGCGACGATCAACGCGACGGGCTTGGCCACTGCCGTAGGCGCGGGGACCTCCACGATCTCGGCCACGGTCGGCAGCATCAGCGGCTCGACGCTGCTGACGGTCACTCCGGCGACGCTGGTATCGATTGCCGTGACCCCGGGGAATCCTTCGATCACCAAGGGAGCGGGGCAACCGTTCACGGCCACCGGGACGTTCAGCGACAGCACCACGCAGGTGCTCAGTAACGCAGTGTGGGCTTCGGGAACGGGGACGGTGGCGACGATCAGCAACACCGGACTGGCCACTGGCATAGGCGTGGGGACCTCCACGATCTCGGCCACGGTCGGCAGCATCAGCGGCTCGACGCTGCTGACGGTCACTCCGGCGACGCTGGTATCGATTGCCGTGACGCCGGTGAATCCCTCGATCACCAAGGGAGCGACACAGCAGTTCACGGCCACCGGGACGTTCAGCGACAGCACCACGCAGGTGCTCAGTAACGCAGTGTGGACTTCGGGAACGGGGACGGTGGCGACAATCAGCAACACCGGACTGGCCACTGGCATAGGCGTGGGGACCTCCACGATCCCGGCCACGGTCGGCAGCATCAGCGGGTCGACGCTGCTGACGGTGACCCCGGCTCCCGCCCCAGCAATCCAGGTGAGTCCGGCGCCCATCAGCTTTCTAAACGCGGTGGTTAGCACTAGCTCGTCTCAGGCGTTAATCATCACCAATACCGGTACGGCCACGTTGACCATCACCCAACTGACTACATCTGGATCCGCCACGTTTAGCGTCAGCGGGTTCTCGCTGCCCTTGAGCGTAAATGCGGGGAAACAAACCACGATTACGGTGACATTCCTGCCGACGTCGGTTGTCCCAGTATCCGGCAACATCTCGATCGTGAGCAACGCGCCCAGTTCACCCACTTCTGTGGGTCTTAGCGGCACGGCAATCGCGGCCACCCTCACTTTGGGCATCAGCCCGCCGAGTCTGAGCTTCGGGAATGTAACAACGGGCACTTCCTCTGCCCCGCAGAGTGTGACCATTACGAATACTGGCAATGCGAATGTTACGATCACGCAGGTCAGCGCGAGCGCAGGCTACTCAGTGACCGGAGGGAGTAGCCCAGTGACGCTCTCCCCGGCACAAAACCTCATCCTGACTGCACAATTCAGTCCGACTTCAACCGGGCTCATAGGCGGAAATATCTCAATCGTCAGCAATGCAACAGGGTCACCCGCTTTGGTCCCTCTATCAGGAACGGGGGTCGCCCCAATACAGCATTCGGTGGCGCTAACCTGGAATGCAAGTACCTCGACTGTGTCGGGGTATAATGTCTATCGCAGCACGGTGAGCGGCACCGGATACATTAAGTTGAATTCTTCACTCGTTAGCGGCCTGGCTTATACAGATTCGAGCGTGCAGAACCTCACAACCTATTTTTACGTGACAACTGCAGTGGATTCAGGTGGCAAGGAGAGCACGTATTCCAACGAAGTGTCGGCCGTCATTCCGTAGCCTGTTGCTCCCTGCAACCATTCCTTGGCATGGCTCACGGCTCCAAGGTAAGCAAACAGGCCGGACTCGTCAGCCTCCCCTTCCATCACGATCTTAACTACCAAATAGGGCCTGTCTAATCGAGGGATACTTGCACGATTAAGTCAAAATGAGAAATTCTGGTTGATCGGAGGGCACTTTTTTGCGCATGCATTGTCCACGTTTTGGCGCACTGGCGGGATAGTCATCCAGTGTGTTGATATTACTAGACTTATTCAACTGCCGTGACTGACGGCGTCAATGCAGCTGGTACTCCAATTGCTAGATCATAAAGTAGAAACGGGCCAGAATACTGGGGTGCGCATCAGGCATCTACTGGGACATGCGGGCCAGCACTTTTCAGGGGAGATGTTTGATGAAGCTTAGAGTCGCCACGATTTTAGTCCTCGCGGGCCTGATCGCCCTCATTCCGAAGTCTGCACGGGCCAACGGCATAGCGTACGATTTTGGGGGATGCACCGACAGTTCCTTATGCTCAGGTGATGTCGGCACCACTGCCGACTTCACGTCGAACCTGCTCAAGATTACTGCGACCGCATTTTCCTCAGATGGCGACCACCTTTTCATCAAGACTGGCACCGGGGATGAGCGCGGTCTCGGTATGACCGGTACGACGACCGATGAAATTCAACCCGGAGAGTTCATCCAGTTGGATGTCAGCAGCTTGGCCGCGGCGGGTTTTACCAGCGGATCGCTGAAGCTTGGCAGCGTTCAACCCGGAGAGGGGTACAAAATCTGCGTTTCCAATGTCGCTGGAATTATCTCAACGAATTGCATCACCGGGCACTTGGACTTAACCTCAGTCAATGTCAATTTCAAAGGCTACAAGTACATAGACGTCACTGCCACAACCGGTGACGTCCTGCTCGCAAAAGGGTTCATCCCGATCCCCGAACCCCCCAGCCTGATGCTGCTTAGCAGCGGCTTGTTGGCACTGGTGGGATTCGCTCTGAAGAAGGCAATCGCTTAGTCAGTGCTCATCCGCTATCCAGCGCTACCCACTCGCTGTGCAAGACCGGTTGGCGAGTTTTGTTTCTAGCGAACCCTGATCAGATCCCTCCCTTGACGCCACTATAGTGCGCGAGATCTGCGCTTCTCGTGGCTCCTAAACGCTTTCCAGGGCCATCAAACCCTCGGTGCCTACGAATTCGTTAACTATTTCGGATATCCGCATCTCGCGAATTTACGGGATCAGTTCGTCCGTCTTCCCTTCCTGGAGGAGATCGGTACCGAGGGCATCCCGCGCACCAATAAGCAGGACGCGCATCGGGCTTACTAGCGCCGCGTTTCCCAATCGTAGGCGATGTCGGGGTGGTTGTATGATGAGTGGAAAATCCAGCTAGGTGCCGGTCATTTGACTCAAAGCGCGGCGCGCCTCATCTGCGGTGGGAGACTTAGGATCTATACCGATGGCTTTTTCGAGCTCGGTGCGAGCGCGGGCGGAGTCGTTGAGCTTCTGATAAGTCAATCCGAGATGGTAGCGATAGGTAGAATTGCCAGGCGCTTTCTTGACCGCGTCTTCCAAGAGTGGAGCGGCAACCGAAAATGCACCGTTGTGGAAATAGGCCCAAGCGAGCGTGTCGGCAGAGTTGGCTAAATCAGGCAGTCCGCGCCGTGCGGTTTGGGCGAGCGTGAGAGCGACGTTGACGTCGCCGCCATGTTCGAGCATAAGGTAAGCGAGATTATTGGCAGCAAGGGCATCTTCCGGTTGGATGGAGAGCGCCTTCTCATACCAACGCTGCGCCTGCTCCCAATTGCCGCGCGATTCGAACAGGCTTCCAAGAGCGACCTGCACCCGCACATCGCGGGGTGCGAGCTCGACGGCTCGTTGATAACTGCCAATTGCTTGATCGGTCTCGCCTCGCGAGGCTTGCACACTGGCGAGCAGAATTAACACATTCGGGTTCTGCTTATCGATGTCGGCTGCACGAGCCAACGCGCGTTCCGCTTCCCCCGGTTGCCCGGTCTTGAGCTGCGCCTGGCCAAGCAGGAAATAGAGCGAAGCGTTCTCCGGGGTATGCTCGAGCTGCGCTTGCAACAAGTGCACGGCGTCGGCGGCCCGGTCGCGGCGGAAGTCGAGGTCAACGAGTCCCTGCACGGCTTCGAGAGATCCAGGCTCTTTTTTGAGAGCCTGGCCGTACAGCGTTTCTGATTCGCTCCAACGTTTCTGCGCCGCGCGAAGGTGGCCAAGGCGGACGTAACCCAAGGCGCTTTGCGGGGCAAGTTCGACCACGTGCTTGAGATCCGCTTCCGCGCTGTTGGCGTCACCTTTGTTGAATCGAGCGGTCGCGCGAAACAAGTACCCTTCAGCAGCGGTCGGGGCAATCTTCTTGAGCTGATCACCGATGGGTTCGAGTGCATTCCAATCGCCACGCTGAGTCGCGACGACCCCCAGGGCTCGCCAGGCTTCGGCCAGATTCGGGCGCAACCGCACAGCTTCCCGCCATTGGCTTTCCGCCTGTCCGGTATCGCCCTTTTCTTGGAAAGCAAGACCAAGCTGGTAATGGCCCGTGGCGTTGTCCGGGGAGTCCTTGACGGCCATCTTCAGCGTGGTAGCGGCGTCATCAAACTTTTTCTGTTGGATCTGGATTTGCCCCCGAAGGATGAGGGCTTCCGCATCCTGCGGCCGCTTCTTCAGAAATTCGTCGTTGAGGTGCGCCGCATCATCGATCCGATGGTTCAGAATCAGCAGCTGGATGTATGTCTTGCGAACCTGCAGATCACCTTGATGCTGAGCAGAGAGTGCGCCAAATTCCGAAAGCGCCCGGGCGGAATCATTCCGCGAGAGGTAGTATTCGCCTAGCAGCCGGTACGCTGACGGATCATCCGGTAGTTGTTGCTTGGCATCGGCGAAAACCTTTTCGGCCGCGCTATCCTGACCCTGGTTCAGATAGAGGCCCGCGAGAGCTGTGCGGGGCAGTGGATTCTTAGACGCCAAAGCAATTGCCGTTTGAAACTGTTTTTCCGCGTCCATCCAGCGCTTCTGCCTCTGGTAGAGGTTTCCAAGGGTCATCAGAGGCGCGATGGAGGATGGATCAAGAGACGCAGCTTTTTGCAGCTGCGCTTCGGCGTCATCGATTACGTTGGCTTTTTCCTCGATGACAGCAAGATTGATATACAACGCCGATCGATCCGGTGCCATCGCAATGGCATCCTGCGCTTCCCGCACCGCGTCTTTCGAATTGCCTAATACTGCGTCCACATCAGAAAGCAGGGTTTGAGCGTTGACGTTCTTGGGGTCGCTGCGTAGGACCAACATGGCGCGGTCCTTCGCATCCTGGCTCTTGCCCGCAGCGAGCAGGATTTGTCCGAGATCGACTTGGGCTTGCCAGTTCTCCGGCTGCAGGTCAACGGTTCGCTGCAGTTCTTGGAAGGCGGAAGGCCAACTGCCTCGCCGTAAATGACACTGTGCGAGTTTGTAGTGGGCTTCGGCAAAGCGAGGGTCGACCTGTAGAGCCCGGCTGAAGGAGATCGCCGCCTCTGAATACTTGCCCTTGTCAAAGTCGCGGACCCCTTGTTCGTAGAACTTCTGTTTTCGAACATTGGGATCACGAGAGCAGCCGCCCCCAAAAGCAGTTAACAGAACCAAGAAACTCAAGAACCATCCTAATTTGGCCGCACGAAACATATACGTCTATGTCGCTCTCGAGGCGAAGTTCTCGCCTACTCCTTTGAGAGAGCCCTTTCAAGTGCAAACATGTGCAATTTTGCGCCCTGCCGCACTAGGAGGGACGGAATCGACCAATTTTGCTGTAAACGCAGATAATAAATGACTTACATAAGCCGCCCTGCCCACGGTTCGATTCGTTTCGCGGACGGGCAGACTAGAAGAGATGACGATCTCACCTCAATATGGAGAATTGGAGGGATAATGTGGGTAGAATACTTCCACTCTCCAGTCTTCCGTCTTGGTTTAAGCACGATCAGGCCCGATAGGAATGGGCCATTCTTTTCCGTAAAGTGTTGAAATCAAATGGATTACGCAAAGTTGTAGAGTGGGCGCATTGCCTGTTTTCCTGGCAAGAGGCGTGCACCAACCCGATGCAGGGAATTTCTGTCTGGGCACCATGGCTTTTGTCCATTGCGATGGCAGATTTCGGGCCTGGGGATTCATAGGGAACGGAAAAGTAGAAATTTGTAGCGAGGCAGGTAATGGTTCGAAACGGTCAGATTGCACCTGAAGACGCAAAGCGGGTTCTTCGCAGGTACTGGTGGATTCTCCCGATTACGTTCGTGGGTTGCGGAACGATCGCGATGTTACTCGTAATGGCTCTGCCAAAAAAGTATACGTCGCAAACCCTCATACTCGTCCAACAGCCCACTGTCCCGAGCGATATTGTCAGGCCCGTCGTCACGGAAGACCTGAATCATCGCCTTGCATCGATGCAAGAACAGATTCTGAGCCGCACGCGTCTCCAACCTATCATTGAAAAATTCGGGTTGTATCCGGAAGTTCGTGGACCGGAAGTTCGTGGAAAAGTACACATCGAAGATTTGGTTGAGCAACTCCGGGCCTCAGTTGCGGTCACGCCGCTCGTGTCCATGCCGGGGACTCAAAACCAAAGCCTGCCCGGTTTCTATGTGAACGTAACTTTCAATGATCCACAACTTGCGCAACAGATCTGCACGGAAATCACGTCGATGTTCATGGAACAGAATGCGCACGCCCTGGAACAACAAGCGGCGCGGACGACTTCATTCCTGAGCCAACAACTGGATGAGGCTAAGGCGAAACTTGACGAGCACGATGCGAAACTCGCCCAGTTCAAGAGGCAATATCTTGGTTCGTTGCCAGAAGAAGAACAGACAAACCTGAGTTTGCTAATGGGGATGAACTCGCAGCTCGAAGCGAGTACTCAAGCGTTGAGCCGTGCGCAGCAGGATAAAGTCTTCAATGAGTCTTTGTTCAATCAGCAGCAAGCCAATTTGGAGGCCCCGCAAAAGCAACCGGGCCACGATCCGGAAACACTTGAGCAGCAGCTCAATGCACTGCAAGACCAGCTCACGGTGCTGCAGGCACGCTACACCACGGAACATCCAGACGTCATCAAGATTAAGAACAGCATCGAAGAGGTAAAAAAGCGGATGGCTGAAGAACCAAAAACAAATCCTTCGGGAAGCGAAAACGCCCAAACGTCAAGAAGCGAGCCTCCGCAGATGCAGCAGCTCCGGGCAAGACTGCGTCAAGACGAACTAAATATCACAGATTTGACGAAACGACAGGCTCAAATCCAGAATCAGATCGGAGTGTTGCAGGCACGTGTGCAGGCTAGCCCTGTTGTCGAGCAGCAGCTTAAAGAGATGACCCGTAACTACCAAAGCGCACTCGAATTCTATAATGAATTGCTGAAGAAACGTGACAACTCAGCGATGGCCACAGATCTCCAGCACCAGCAGGAGGGCGAACAATTCCGCGTGCTTGACCCGCCCAGTCTCCCGGATAAGCCTTCGTTCCCGAAAAAGCCGTATTTCCTGGGCGGGGGGCTCGGCGCGGGTCTTGCACTGGGCGTGGGAATCTTGGCCTTGATCGCTATGAGCGATACATCGATCTACACGGAACGTGACGTCGAGCTTTGTCTCAAGCTTCCGGTCCTCGGACTGATTCCAAACCTGGAAGTAGATACATCCGCCGGGAAGAGCACCCCGCGAGCGGAAAACGACTATTTGCCAATTAGCACGAGAGCCTGAGGGTCCTGCTAGAAGAAGGCATCCGAGGGAAAAATGAGCCGGATTCACGAAGCACTGAAAAAGGCAGCGCAAGGAAGGTCGTCGCAGTTAGCCACCGGTGTGCAACCCGACCTTGTGGACGTCGCGGCTGAAGTGCACAAGTCCATCGTTGCCGAGACTCATACCGCCGAGCGACTAGCCCGTGGCATTCGCGGTTCTGACGGTGTTCCCTATCTTCGCTTTGAAGACCTCGTGAAGGGGTGCGCCCATCCGAAGTGGGAACCAGATCCACGGATGAGCGTTTTCGAGAGCGGGGAAAATGGAAGCCTTGGCGCAGAGCGATTTAGAACGCTCCGCTCGCGTTTGTATCAGGTGGCCGGCACGAGGCCACTGCGGCGGATACTTATAACGAGTAGTGTTCCGGCGGAAGGAAAAACGTTTGTCGCTGCCAACCTGGCGCAATCATTTGTTCGTCAGCCGGACCGGCGAGTGTTGTTGATTGATGCCGATCTGCGAGCGTCACGCTTGCATCAAGTGCTGGGAGCACCTGGCACACCCGGACTGGCGGAATATTTGCGCGGCGAAGCGGATGAATTTGCAGTCATCCAGAAGGGCGGCGACGACAATCTTTGCCTCATCCCCGGCGGAGCCGAGGTTACGAATCCGAGTGAACTGCTCCTTGGCGACCGGATGAAGAAGTTGCTCGACGTCGTTACACCGGTCTTTGATTGGATCATTTTGGATTCACCCCCGGCCCTGGCTGTCCATGATGCGAGCAGTCTGGCAGATCTCTGCAATGGTGTACTTTTTGTTGTGAAGGCCGGAAAGACCGACCACCAAGTGGCGGAGAAAGCATCTTCAGAATTTCTGAAGAAAAATCTCCTTGGTGTGGTGCTTAACGGTGTCGATAAGCATGGGTCATACGGTGATTATTACTCTGGTTATGCGGGCTACGACCGAGAAGATACTGACAGGAAGTAGTCTCCTCAGGTCGCGCCGCACGCGTAAGTATCCGTTCCCACCCTAGCAGTCTGGATGTTGTAATTCTTAAAAGCATGAATCCGGGTCTATAGTCGGACGAAGCGTCTCTCGGGTGTTTCTTCTTCGGCCCCCCAAGCATGGTTCCTGATTCCTGTCGTCGACGGAGGCGGGATCACTCCCAATTTTCCCTATGAAAGCGGCTTGACCGTGCATATTCTTGGCCCGGTCACTCGCTCTCTTGCAAGAAACTGGTTTTCATCACGGGCGCCTTAGAGCGTGTTACCGTCTGAAATGCTGGCATTCCAGAGGCTGGTGGTATTCAATCAAACGCTTGGAAGTTTGTTTGCGGACTGCACAGACGGCACGTGAGTATCCTTTGCAGGCAGGGCTTCGCCATGTTGGAGCAACCATAGAAGAGGCGCGAGGAGTAACAGACTGAGGAGAAAGAAGACGATGCCACCTTGGTGATGGAGTTTTCCGTAAAGAAAGCTGGGATCAACATGCATGGCGAGGAGAGTCAAGCTGACGATGCGAATGCCGTTCTTCAAGATCATCATAAAGAGTCCGCAGACCAGGAACAAGACCTTCTTCCAGAAACTCCTGAGGCGGAAATGAGCGACCAATAGTGCCAGGATAAGCAACGCCAGGCTTGAACGGATGCCGCTGCACTCCTCTGCCACTTTGATATTGACCCCCGCAAGATGAAAGACAAAACCTTCACGCAATGCAGGGACACCCAAAAGGTCGAAGAGGGCTCCCGTTATCCAAGCGGAGCCCGCCTGAAGGAGATAGATAACATGGTCGAGAAGGAAATTGGGTGGCGGGACCATCAGCAAGAGGAAGAGAAGAGGGAAGCAGCCCGCTTTGGAAGCAGCTTTTCCAAACAGAAGAGCGAAGCCCGCCACCCAAAACAGCACGAGCGACAGAATGTAGCCAGAGAGTTGCAGATCGAGTGATGAGGCGCCTCCCGCAAGGTGTGAAGCGAGCGCTGCACAGCCACCCAAAAAAAGGAAACTACCCCCGAATACTTTATCGTAGGAGAGATCCAGAAAAACCTTGTGACGTTCTACGAACAGAACCCAGGCGCTGATGAATGGAATGAGTATAAGGTGGGAAGCATCGGCGTTCGAGAGAGACATCCGGACGAATGCGACCAAGGGGCTTGTAAACAGTAAGGACGAGAAAACAAGCCAACTGGCAAACAACCACCACCGTTTTGTGACGTCTGTATTGGTGCTACGCAACGCGGTGGCCTCTGCTGTCACTTCAGCGCACTTGCCGGCGTCTTGCAAGACGTTTTTATTTTGTTTGTGCCGAGCCATTTCCGCATCGGAATCTTTCATTTTGCGTCAACATCGCGGTCAGAACGGCACGCACTTGCAGGGGGTTTCTGTCTGACGCGTACGGTGCCTCGTTATAGCTCCGATGCTCGCCCAATCGCGCATCGTCGAGCTATTCGGTGTTCGTCTCATACCAATCGACGTGCGACGTTTGCGCTCTTCAAAGTTTACGATTGGAATCGACCCTAGTTTTCGTCGCCGGCGACCATGCCGGAGCGGGTCCGCTTGCAGTCGGACTGGATCTGAGTTCTCAGCAGTGCCGGATGCGAAAGAAAGGGCTACGATCGCCGGGTCTTTCTAGTGAGCGCCTTCACCACTGAGAACCGCACGTGGAGTCGCAATGAGGATTCTTAGATCGAGCAAAAGTGACCAGGACTGGGAATATCGAACATCCAATCGAACCATATCATCGAAGCACGTGCGGCTCCGGCCGCTGACTTGCCACAATCCGGTAACACCGGGCTTGGCTTCAAGAACTCTCCGTCGGTGCCAAATGTCATAGACATCAAATTCATAGGGGACCGGTGGACGCGGGCCAACAAGAGACATCTCACCTCTCAAAACATTATAGAACTGCGGTAACTCATCGAGGCTCGTCTTCCGAAGGAATCTCCCGATCGGCGTCACACGGGGATCGTTCGTGATCTTGTAAACGGCTGGCTTCCCCGGTTCAGTGTTGTCGCTACCCGACTGACCAGCAATAAAGCGTTGGATGTACTCCTGGTGGATCTTTGGATCGTTGTCCGCGGACATCGTTCGGAATTTCAGGCACTTAAAGCGCGCTCCAAACTGTCCAAGCCGCTCCTGCTGGAAAATTACGGGACCTTTGGAGGTCAATTTGATTGCAAGCGCAATTGCGGCAAAGAGAGGCCCAAGAAGCAGAAGCAACGCGCTACTTCCTACAATATCAATCATTCGCTTAATGGCCTGAGAAAGGTGCTTCTTTGAACCTCCCTTGGAGAGATCTGGATAGAGCCTGATATCTGCGACCGGTTCGGCCCTGTCTCGGTCCCGGTTCTCGGGGAAGAGATGAAGCGTGACAACAAGCTTTGAGGTGACTTTGCCGCTGAGTTCATTGTGAAGAGCATTTACAACCTTTGAGCGCAGAATTTCAGTGATCGGGGTCGTAAATTCTTGGCTGATTTCAGTGAAGATAACCCCTAAGATCACTCCTTTCTTGTACCATCCGACGAGATCAGTCTCGCGGGTGGATTTTAAAAGGACTGACGTCACCTGCGACATGAGGCGGTCGCCTACTTCGGCCGCAACAGATGGACCAGCCTCGAGCACCATCAAAACAAATGGTTTGCTAGATCGCTCCGCCCGACGACGCTCCAACGTGAGCATGTTGTGGAACGTCTCTTCTTGTAAGAAACCTGCCCCCGTTGCAATGGAGGAATCGAAAGCAGAAATAACTCTTTGGCCATTCAAGCGGCGTGCACCCTGTTCCCACAAAGCCGGAATTCTGAGGTAGCTATTTCCCATTTGTGTTCAAACCCCGTTCCATCCTTTGAGCTGATTCTTCGCGTTAGTTCGTCGGTCGATCAAAAAAGTCAATAAACTAAATCATTGCCCCTTCGAGTAACGGCAGAATCGCGGGTGGTCCAACCACGGTTGATCGCGTTGACTGAATCGGGCAGACTCCGGAACGATCAATGTCCAGCGCTACTGACCGGCAAAGCAAGGAAACGGAGACTACAACGCGGCGGCTTCCTCTGAAACTGATCAGAATTCCTTCGAGACCGTTCAGCGCCCCATCTTGAATTCGGACCTGTTGACCGATTTCTAGATAAGGCCAAGGTTCAGCCCGGAAGCCGGAGGAAACCACCCTGTGAACTGCGTCAATCTCCGAATCCTCGACAGGAACCGGAATGCGACCTCTTCCGACTACACTGAGCACGCCAGGGGTTACGAGAACAGGCAGACGGTTCAGGGCGTCAAATTGGCAGAACACATACCCCGGAAACAAAGGAGCATCCACTTTCCTAGGCCTGCCACGCCAGCGCTTCTCGGTCTTAAAGGTAGGAAGAAAGGTCTGATATCCCTTCCCAGAGAGTAAAGTCGTTGTCGAGCTCTCCCAGCGACTTCTCACTTGGAGTGCATACCATCGGTGACGGCTGGGTTCGGCGCTCATTTTGGGCTTAAATCTCAGCTTTCATATTGACTCTTACCAGGCACGAGACGGCCTGACAATCCAGTGGACGCCTGAATTGGAGACGGGGGAATTCCCGAGGGCCATGCAAAAACAGTGCGTGACCGCCAACCATCATCGAGAAATCCTCCTTCCAAAAGGCGGTGTCAGAAAAGTCCTGAAAACGATGTTCGGCCAAACTAAGGTTCTAAAGCGGCACGAACACATTGCCTGCTGTCGCAATCGGCCTGCCATACCGTGCTAACCTGGGGGGCTGCTGGCCTATCGGGCACACCGGTCAAGTGACTGAAAATGAGCAGTTTGCTGGGCATTCGCAAACTGAATTCGGCTTCTAACCCTTTCTCAACGGAGCTGCCTGACCAAAAGGTGAAAACCGTTACCTACATTTGACAATAGGTTTCCGAAATTGCTCCGGAGCACGAAATTCAGGAGAATTGGCATTAAACCATTTGTCTACAAGTAGTTACAGTGGCATTATGGAAGAGTGAAAATTAGGTCACCTCGAGATTCCCTTAAGGTGGTCGCAACCCGCAGAGTTTCTGGCGTGAGCGGACCAGTCGGCCAATTGCTTCGGCGACCTTGATTTTTCCCCTTGTGAGTTCTCACACCAAGAGATTGCGATCAGAAGAGATTGCTTGCAACTCGCTGAAGGACTCATCATGGAGCACACTGAACCCTGGATGGGAATGCCAGTCTCCGTAGCCGGGCATTCACGTGTTTCTTGGTCGTGTATACGGCCGAGTCAGTGCTCCGATGAGGAGGTTCTCCTTTCATTCATACTGACTCGCACTAAGTTGCGATGAGGGAGTGACCTACGATTATTAGAGGTTATGTCAACGGCAAGAATCCTTTGAGACATTCGGAAGAGAGCGGCACAGATGATGTAAAGATTTTCTCATGCCCGCCGGAGGCGTTCTGCCAAGGCGGGATCCTGGGGGTACGGTGTCCCACGGTTCTTCGATAAGCCCTTTATTTGTATAAGTTTACGTAAACAAGAGAGAATGCTAGGACCATAGAATTGGGTAGTTTGATTGCAGATCTCCTTAGGGCACTTCCCCTTGCGGATTGGTGTGAACGGGCCCGCAGCTCATCCGGGCGTCGGGAGGAGCGTGCGGGTACATCCCCAAGTGAGCTACCAAGTGTGGAAACTGCCTTCTGGAGGCTGCGTTGAAGAAGCGCTTACGAATGAGCTTGAACACTGTTGCAGCTGTGGTCGTAGTCCTTGTACTCGCTGAGACTTTGACCTTTGCGCGCGCTTTCCCGGGGGGCGGAGCTGCAAGTCCGGGAGGTGTCTCTAGGCCAGCCTTACTGCTTGCTAGAGTGGCGATGGCCCCGCCACCTCAAGCCCAGATTAGTGTAGTTGTCAGCCCAGCCGACTATGGCTTGACCGCTTCTCAGTCAGTCACTTTGGTCGCTACAGTAGTAAATGACTCTTCAAATCATGGTGTGACTTGGAGCGTTTCGGGTTCGGGCTGCTCGGGAACTGGCTGCGGGACACTGAGTGCAATAACTTCCACTTCGGTAAAGTACACGGCGCCGACGGCAGGGGGCGTGTATTTGGTAACAGCCACAAGCGTAGCGGACGTAACGAGGAGTGCCTCCGCGACCATCGGCGTGACAGACTTGTCCGGAGTCTTTACGTACCGCAATGATCACACTCGCACCAGTATCAATAACAAGGAATATACGCTGACGCCGTCCAACGTGAAAGCCTCCTCGTTTGGAAAACTTTTTACGTGTCCCGTGGATGGAAGCGTGTACGCCCAACCGCTATGGATTGCCAACGTGCCGATTGGCGGTGGCATCCACAATGTGGTGATTGTTGCGACGATGCATGACAGCGTGTACGCGTTTGACGCCGATAACGGCAGCGGAACGACCTGCACTCAATATTGGAAGGCCTCCCTGTTGCCCTCCGGGGCAACCCCAGTCCCCACCGCCGATACGGGAGAAACGGGAGATATCCTTATAGAGATCGGCATTACATCCACGCCGGTAATTGACTCTGCCACAAATCACCTGTTTGTAGTCTCCAAGACAAAAGAGAGCGGGCAGTACTATCAACGCCTGCACAGGCTAAATCTTGCGGACGGGACAGAAACAGCGGGTTCACCGCAGGTCGTTTCGGCCTCGGTGACGGGAAGTGGAAATGGATCATCCGGCAACAGTCTCCCCTATAATGCGCTGCACCAAAACCAAAGGCCGGGACTGGCACTCGTCAATGGCATTGTTTATATGGCCTCCGGATCGCACGGCGACATTTCGCCATGGCACGGATGGATAATTGGCTACAACGCGTCAACTCTTACACTTGCCAGTGCGTTCTGCACGACACCCAACACGACCGCGGGCGGCATTTGGATGTCGGGAAGCGCACCGGTCTTTGACAGCAGCAACAATGTTTTTGTGATCAGCAGCAACGGAACATACGACGGGAATACAGAATTTGGGGACAGCTTTCTGAAATTGAGCACCTTGAGCGGGTTGACGGTTTCCGACTGGTTTACACCCGACAATCAAGACTCACTTAGCGCGAACAACATAGATCTGGGCCAAGGGGGAGCGGTCACGCTCCTGGATTCGGTTTCAGGTCCGAATCCGCATCTCATCATCGGCGGCGGCAAGGGCGGCGTTCTGTACCTCATCAACCGCGATAACATGGGCCATTTTCATCCCAATGATAACAACCAAGCGGTGCAGACATGGTCCTTAGGCAACATAGTCTCCGCTTCCGGAACGTTTTGGCAGAACACTTTTTACATTGGCGCAGCGAATTCGCCTCTCCAAGCGTATGCCTTCAACACCACCACGGGACTCTTCAATACCTCACCCACCTCGCAGGCCAACGTTTCGATCGCATTCCCTGGCTTGGCGCCCGCCATTTCTGCGTCGGGCACAACCAACGCCATTCTCTGGGTGATTGACTCGTCGACCAGTGGCACAAACGGCGCCGCGACGGGTCCCGCTGTGCTGTACGCCTACGACCCGACGAACCTAGCAAACAAGCTCTACGACAGTACACAGGCTGTAAGCAACCGGGACCAAGCCGGCAATGCCGTGAAATTTGCGGTCCCAACTGTTGCAAACGGAAAGGTTTACGTAGCCGGGGTGGGAACGTTGACAGCCTACGGTCTGCTGAATCTACCGCCCTCGGCGGCCATTCCGACCTTCAGTCCTGCACCGGGAGGTTACACTACTTCTCAGAATGTCACCCTTTCCGATACAACCCCCGGTGCGACGATTTACTACACGCTGGACGGAAGCCCACCGACAACGGCCTCAAGCATATATTCGACCCCGATCAACATAAGTACGACGACAACCATCACTGCAATGGCTGTCGCGCCCGGCTTGAACAATAGCCCCACCGCAAGCGGAAACTATACGATCCAAGCGCAGGGAACAGGGACCATTACCTTCGTGCAAGGGAACTATGCCACGCCGCAGTCGACGTCCACGACGGTGAGCGTCACCTACACCGGTGCTCAAATGGCTGGAGACCTTAATGTGGTCGTCGTCGGCTGGAATGACTCGACTGCCGTCGTCAGCTCGGTCGTCGACACCAAGGGCAACAACTACACGCTGGCAGTAGGGCCAACCATAGTCAGCGGCGCCCTCTCACAGGGAATCTATTACCTCAAGAACATTCCCGCAGCTGCCGCGGGTACGAACACAGTGACGGTAGCTTTCAATCGCGCCGCGTTAGATCCAGATATTCGCATTCTTGAATATTCTGGTGCAGATCCAAATAGTCCAGTGGAAGGAACGTCCGCCAGTACCGGCCTCAGCGCCGCTAGCACCGCCACGGCGACAACAACAAACGCAAACGATTTGCTCTTCGCCGCTAATATAGTCCAGACCCTGACGACGGGTCCGGGGACTGGCTTCACTAGTCGCATGATTACCTCGCCCGATGGCGACATCGCCGAAGATAGCCAGGTCGCAGCTGCGGGTAGCTACAACGCAAGCGCTTCTTTGAATAGGGCCGGCCAGTGGATCATGCAAACGGTCGCCTTGTGCGCACCCGGTTGCGTGCCGCCGCCGGTGGATACGACGCCTCCAACTGCACCATCGAACTTGACAGGGCCCGGCCCGGCCGTTCAGGCCACGCAGAGCTACATTAATACGACGGCCCTGACAACCCATACGACGCCGACATTCGACAGCAGCGGAGGTGATTTGATCGTGGTCACTGCCTCCTCCCACGCCGGCGTCACGATGACTCCATCGGACAGCTTCAATAACACCTGGATTTCTGGCGCCGGCCCAACGAACACCAGCACCGGCGCCGACCTCCGGTCGCAGGTCTGGTATGCGAAGAGTCCGACGGTGGGTCCCGGCCACACTTTCACACTCACACTCTCCGCGGCGCAACCACTGGTGATTTCCGTGTTCGTCGTGAAAGGTTCGAACATTTCGGCCCCGATCGATGCAATCTCCACAGTTGGCGACGATGGTGGCGCACAGACACTCAACGTGACCAGCCCGAACATCACGACAACGATCGGTAACGATCTCTTGATTGGCTTTGCGAAGAGCTCGGTGTCTGAGACTTGGACTTCCGGGAGTGGTTACACGGCGGAGCCCGCAGCGTCTTCTAACTTCCTCGATGCTGAGACTGAGCTGATGGCAATGCCCGGTACGTACAATTCCACATTCACCATCAACGCCGCCGCGACATGGCAGGCCGCAGTGGTGGCTGTACGTCCGCCAGTGACCGCAGCGAGCGCCTCGCAGATCAATCTCTCGTGGACCGCCTCGACAGACAATGTCGCAGTGACCGGCTACCGTATCCTCCGTTGCCAAGGCCCCGGGTGCACCGATTTTGTTCACGTTACGACGATTACAGGGACGACGTACAGTGACGGAGGGCTGTCGCCGAGCACGAGCTATAGCTACAAGGTGCAGGCCACCGACGCCGCCGGCAACTTGAGTGCCTACTCCAATACGGTCACAGCCGGCACGCAGGCCCCACAGGTAGTGGTGCCGACGGTGAGCAATGTATCGCCGAACAATGGTCCGGTAGCGGGTGGAACGGGGGTGACGATCACGGGGACGAACTTTGCCGCGGGAGCGACGGTGATGTTTGGCAGTGCAGCGGCGACGAACGTGGTGGTGGTGAACGGCACGACCATCACGGCCACGACCCCGGCAGGCAGTTTGGGAGCGGTGACCGTGACGGTGACAGTCAACGGGCAGAGTGGAAGCCAAACCAATGGGTTCACCTACATTGCTCCGCCGACGGTGAGCAGTGTTTCACCGAATAGCGGGTCAACAGCAGGCGGGACGGCAGTCACGATCATGGGGACGAACTTTGCCGCGGGAGCAACGGTGATGTTTGGCAGTGCAGCGGCGACGAACGTGGTGGTGATGAGCGGGACCCAGATCACGGCCACGACGCCAGCAGGCAGCGCGGGAGCGGTGACGGTGACGGTGAGCGATCCGGGTCCGCAGAGTGGGAGTTTGCCGAACGGATTCACCTATGTAGTGGTGCCGACGGTGAGCAGTGTATCGCCGAACAACGGTCCGGTAGCGGGTGGAACGGGGGTGACGATCACGGGGACGAACTTTGCCGCGGGAGCGACGGTGATGTTTGGCAGTGCAGCGGCGACGAACGTGGTGGTGGGAAGCGGTGGGACCCAGATCACGGCCACGACGCCGGCGGGCAGCGCGGGAGCGGTGGCCGTGACGGTGACAGTCAACAGCCAGAGCGGAAGCCTAACCAATGGGTTCACCTACAATTCGGCGGTGGCGATCAGTTTCGGGCAGGTAGCGGCAGCTACCCCGCAGTCACCCACGGCGACGGTTCCTG
>Ga0307477_10001687_pt1 | contig 18090 bp, 24 predicted proteins | sample atmos_gasesECM2C_FD_203316 | JGI IMG/M metagenome (GOLD analysis project Ga0307477, IMG submission 203316) | Hardwood forest soil microbial communities from Morgan-Monroe State Forest, Indiana, United States - atmos_gasesECM2C_515 | ecosystem: Environmental > Terrestrial > Soil > Temperate...
GATGAGCGACGTCGAGACGATCAAGTCGAAGCAGCCGTCGGTCGACGTCTACACCTATAACGCTGATCACGGCTTCCAGTGCGACGAACGCGATAGCTTTGGCGCCGAAGCAGCTCAAATCGCTTGGGGCCGCACCCTGCGCTTCATCGACAGCTACATGTAAGATGATCGTCAGGGACAACGGCACGGAACTCACGTCCAACGCCGTACTCGTGTGATGTGGGGAGATCGGTGTGGAGTAGCATTACATGGTGTTCGCTGGCCAGAAAACGCGAAGAGGAATCGAACTTCAGAGAAGACAATTTCACCGTGCCGCGTCAATAAGGTAGTTATCGGTTCGTCTGTCGGATTAGTATCCGATAAACGCGCATCTCGTCAGTGCTTGATTTCCTGACGAGATGCTGACAAGGCAGGATCTAAACGCTTGTATCACGTGATCTGGCCAACTTCCTGGTCGGCTACACGGAAGTTACCCGTTGGGGAATACTGAACGGCGCGTCCTTTGTCGTAGATTGCGCCGTCATAAAATCGTAATCGTAATAGTAATAGCGGTGAATGGTGGCAAAATGCGAACGAAAGGTGAATAAAGAAGGAGAAAGTGATTCGTCCCGTTTCATCGCAACTTGTTTTATTCCTTCGATTAGCACCAACTCCGGCAAGTCCCGATTAAATTGGTGGTTCGGCTGTTAACCATACTGCTGAACAAAACGATGCACAAAAATATCCGAGAGTGGTGTATAATCATTCCGTGAGAACCAACATCGACATTAACGAGAGTTTAGTGCGCAAGGCACGAAAGCTCACGCGTCTCAAAACGAAGCGCCAGATCGTCGATAAAGCCTTGGAGTTGCTCGTCCGTTCGGAGAGCCGAAAGGGCATTCTGCGATATTACGGCAGTGGTATTTGGAAAGGCGATCTCAAAGCCACGCGGAGAGATCGCATTTGATTCTGGTCGATCGTTCTGTTTGGATCGATTTTCTAGGCTCGTCTCCTTCCTTTGCGGGCGCCGAGTTGCGTCGCATGATAGCCGATGCCGAGCCCTTCGCCCTCGCTGGAGTTGTGATCACGGAGGTTTTGCAGGGTCTCAAGCGTGACGTCAGCCGTCTCGAGCACTATCTGTCGCAATGGGACATGCTCGAACCTGGGGGATTTTCAACGTATCGAGAAGCGGCGGCCATTTTTCGGGATGCGATAGCGAAAGGTGTGGCGGTTACGACCATCGATGCTCTGATCGCAGCGATTGCTTTAGAACGCGGCGCTACACTCTTTACTCTGGACAAGGACTTTTCAAGATTAGCCGGCATCACCCGCCTGCCGCTTTATGTGTTTTGACCAAGTTTTTCTTTGTAATTCTCTCCAGAGCCTCGCTTGAAAATGCAGCGTAACTAGCAGAAAATGGGATTGATCCCCGGTTGCTCAACCGTAGGGCCATTCGGCTGCTAAATCACTCATGGCCCGAAGCAGTGACTGAAATGTTCGCGCCGAGACAATGATTCCGCAGCTCGAATCCTACTGCTCTGAATTCCTGTGCACATACGAGCACGCGATGTGGCCTGCCCCAGCATGTGCGTGGGAAGGTCAGTCTGATGGAAGTGGCTCGCGTGGTGTCGGTGTCTCGTCCCGTGTGGCATCGAGAAAACACTAGCATCGTTTCCAGTGGTCCGAAACTCGGACTGTGTTCCGCAAGGCGCAACCGACGGGGAACGCGGAGGCGGGATCGCGTTTTGCCGAGAGGCGGTCTGTGCCTCGCTATCCGTATGTCACTGGCGTACTGATCATCGAGCCCTCACTCAAACTCGACTGCCGGCACAAACCTCTGAGATAAGCGCCAGGGCTGTTACATCGACAAGCTTGACGAATTTCCGAAAAACACAGTTTCTACGCGTAGGATTGCCCCAAAGGCGTAAATATCAAGGATGGCGTTTGGTCCAGTTCTGGAGCTTGAGGCCGGGAACGCTCTTGAACTCGCGTTCATTGTTGGTGACGAGAGTGAACCCCGCGGATTTGGCATGAGCTGCAATCCAGAGATCATGGCCGCCGATCCTCTCACCACGGGCCTCGAGCGTCGCGCGGATCTCGCCATAGGCTGCCGCCGCTTCCTCCGGCAAAGGAACCACGGACAAGAGAGATACAAGACGCGCCAGAGTTTCCAGCGCATGGCCGCGTTGCTGGCTTCTCTCCGCACCGTAAAGTAACTCGCCATACGTAACCACCGATAAAACGGCATCGCCATGCTGCATTTGGCGAAATCGCCCCGCCACTTCCGGAGGCCGGTTCTGCCGTAAATAAATGCAAATATTGGTATCGAGCATATAGCGACCGCTCATCATAGGCCTCTGCGACGTTGTGCCTGTGGGTCCTTGCGCTTCTTTGGGAACATGTCCGCTGGCAAATCGGCTAGCAAATCCAGCACGCGGACCATTCCGCCGGCTTTCTCCCGTAATACGATTTCGTCGCCACGACGGAAAATCTCAACCTCCGAGCTTTTCACCCGAAACTTTTTCGGCAGCCTCACAGCTTGGCTGTTCCCGGACTTAAATACGCGAGCGACAGTCATGATTCGCCTCCCCAATATATATACACAAAAGTATATACATTCTCAAGCGACATTTGCTTCCGCGCTCCGGGGTACTTCATAATCCGTCTCTGTACCGTTACTTCCGACCCGACCCAGCACGCATGTTCGTCCGCTCTTGTTTTGCCTCCCAACGTTCTTTTTCTGCGGTGACGGCGCAGGCAGGCGTTCTGGTTTCTGCGCGGTCTGCCTTCCTGATCTATCCGCACCGATAATCATGTCCCCAAAGTCCCGAAGCCTCCGCTTGAAAGGGGCCCCGATTTTTTCGTGCCGGTTCGCAGCACCCGAGAAGTCCCGTTTCTAAAACGAAGTTCAGCAGAAAACTAACTATCTTCGGGGCGCGTGAATACGAAGGGGAAGCACTTTTGCGTAGTTTGAAAAATCAGGATCAGTGGTGAAGATCGTCCACAGCCGTTTGTTCGCGACCGCACATAGAAGAATGTCCACAATCGATACTACGACTCCCTTTGCTCTGCAACGATTGCCGGCCTTCGCCGCTTCTTCGTAGTCAGAGGTGTCGACAACCTCGTCTGGAAAGGAGCGAAGATGGAGCCTCAATTTTTCATACTGTTCCGTTGCCTTTATGCCCGAGAGGAGCTCTTGCCGAACTAATCCGATCATTCGCGCTCGGCCTTCTCGAATGAGTTCAGACAACTCGGCCACTAGGAATCTTTCGTTTGTGCTGAGACTCTCGTTCTTTCGACGAAGTGCAAGGGACCAAACCGATGTGTCTATCAAGACATTCATATACGCTTGGCCTTGCGCTCGCGCTTGTAGTCGTAGCCAGGCTCGTAATCAATTCTCCCAAACAGAGAAAGGATTTCTTGTTGCTTGCGATGTTCGATGTACTCCTGTAGCGCAACTGTGACGGTTTCCCGCTTCGTCCGGTGTCGGCCCACCTTCTGGGCCTCTTCCAAAAGACGGTCGTCGATTGCAAGATTGGTAGGCACTGTGTTCTCCTATGTGTAGAATTCTACACATACAAGCGTACAGATTCAACTAGATAAGGCAAGGAGCGACAGAGGCCCGGGCGCGTCTGACCTGATCGACAGCGGAGCGCCAACTCGGACACGAGTGAGCATTCTGGGCCGGATTCTCCAACTTCCGGTTTGCCACCCCGAAGTTGGGAAGACCAGTCAATACAAGCGCGTTTGAACGTAGCGTTTCTCGGCACTAATCAACTGAGGACAAAACGGTGACTGTCACTTGCTAAGAAATGAGTCCACTCAGGAAGCCTTCGAGCGTCCGCGTCAGAATTATCCTTCGCACCCAATAAGCTGGTGGGGGGCGCGCCGTGCGCTCCGCCTCGATCTCAAATCGCCCGCGCCAGCCCCATCGGCAGGCCAAGGCTTCAGCGGTCGCATCGGCCCCACGGACGTGGAAATGGTCGAGCGCCGCCAAACGCTCCGGCGGGCCAGGACCCAGAGTTTCAAGCAGAGCCCGCACCCGGTCAGCGACGTTCGGTCCACCGTCGCCAGTGTCCCAGGGTCCGGGTTCTGCTATTAATTCCCCGCGTCACGGCGAAGTGGAACACACCCGGAGATCACTCGCTAAATGTCGTATCGCACGTATCAGTTCTTCCGCGAGTTTGGTTTTATCCAAAGGCAACTCAACCGAAGAGGCGCGTTCACGGTCCAGGCGTCTGAACCTAACGTCAGAAAAAAAAGGCGGCTCGCGAAGAGCCGCCTTTTCTAGCGGGGACGGTCCGGTCAAAAGATGAACTTGCCCGTGATTTGGGCAATTCTCTGATCCGTGGCAGCGGCCGCGAACGATCCGTAGGGCGACGTCGGCGTGAACTGCATGAAGGCTACCTGGCCAAAGAAAGGCGCGTTAGTGTTCGGATAAGGCGAACCATAATTCGCATGGTTGAACCAGTTGTAGGCACTCAAACCAAGCTGGAACGTCATACGCTCGGTGACTGCAAAATTCTTCTTTACGCTCAAGTCGCCTCCCAGGAATCCTGGACCACGAAAAGCGTTACGGCCGACACTACCCATAAAGTCCGTGCTGGTGGCAAAGTCCGCCGATGAGAAGCACGGAGCCAGCACACAGGCTCGCCCGTTGCTGAAGTTCCTCTGAGTGAAGGTTGGAAGCGGCTGCGCAAGGATAGTTGCACCGAATGAACTTGTACCTCCCAAGTTGTTGCCCACCAGCCCCGCAGTCGCTCCGCCATCGATGATGCTGAAGGGGAATCCGGTCCGGTAGAACATTGTGCCGGAAATGGTCCAGCCACCGATGGCTGCATTCACCAAGCGCTGCTCGCTCTTGAACGGCAGTCGGTAGACGTAGCTGCCCGATATCAGGTGCCGTGCATCGTTATCTCCTGAGGCATATTGTGAGCGCAGATTGTTAGAATTGACCTGCGTAAGGATGCTGGTAATGACGCTGAAGGGCTCTTCTGGCACGTTCGAGAGCTCATCGAGCGCATGAGAGTACGTATAGTTAAGGCGGCCGCTCAATCCGTGCCAGTTGTTTTCCTGGATGGAGAACGTAACGCCGTTATAGTTCGAGACTGCCCCGCTATACAGCTGATCCACGCGGCCGACACGCGGGTCTGGTGCGGTTGCCGGAAGGCTGCCAAAGCCAAAGCCGTTCAAGGTGGGATTGAAAACTAAACCGTCATACCCGTGGTTGCCAACGTAATTGGCCGAGACGACGGTGTGTGCTCCGAATGTATGCTGTAATTCAAGATTCCACTCCACATACTTCGGATTCTGGAAGTTGCGGCTGACGTCATTCACGTTTGGAACGGAAAGGGCTCCTTGCGCGTTGAGGCAACCGCCGAGCGGCAGCGCAGCAGCAGCGTAGCCGGCCAGGTTGCCACCGCTCGCATAGTTCGAGGCAAACGCGCCATTGCACTGGGTCACCAGGTTCACGCCGCTGCCCGGAAATGCAGTGGATGCCGGGGACGCCAAGTCGAACGCCACGCTTCCCGTCGGCACGTCGAACAAGTTTACCTGCGGGAAATTCGTATCGAATAGGCTCAAAAGGCCGCCGGGATAAAGGTCGGTAAAGAGGCCCACGCCTGCGCGAATGACCGTATTTTGGCCGATTGGACTCCAGGCCAGGCCGAACCTCGGCTCGAAAACAACCTTCTCGATGCCAGGAATGATTGTCTTGTTGCCGCTGGGGAATGAGACGTCGTAGGGAATCGTCGAATCGTGTGACATGTTGTTGAAACCAGTGACCGGAAGGCTGGCGCAACTGGAGTGGCATATGCCGCCTGAGTTGCGGTCGGCCCTCAGTGTCAAGGTCAACTTTAGCTTCGAACTGGGACGATACTCGTCCTGAAAGTAGAAGCCGACGCTATAGTAGGCGATGGGTTGTTTGATCTGGGAAGCAAAGTTGTAAAGTACGCTGCCGCAGCCAAGCTGATTATTAGTTGGTGGGTTGGCGTTACAGCCTGCAGGAGCAACTTGATCATTCGCAAAACCAAACAAGGTGACGTCGACCTCAGGATACAGTGTGTTTTCGCCAGCCGTATAGTCCGAGACGTCGTCTCTCCGGAAGTTCATGCCCATCTTGAAATTGTGATTTCCTCGCGCGATCGACAAGTCGTCTACCAACTGCCACTGCTCCACATGGCGGCCTTGCGGGAATTGGAAACCTGCGGCGAATCCGTTGGGATTGCCGGATCCGGTGCCAAGTGGAGTCAATGCACCATCCACTAAAAATTCAAGGTTACCCGGAAAAAGGCTCAGCGCCGACGACGGACTCAAATTACCGAAAACCGCCGTGTAGTAAATATCGGAGAAGATAAAGTTGTTCACAACTGCCGGTGAGAAGATGTGCGTGTAATTCAACTGGCCTTCGTCCTGAGGCTGAATGCTCGAATTGTTAAACGCAGAGTTAATCGGGTCGGTGTAGGTTGGCTGTACTCCCCGATCAAATCTGACGCGCCCGAAAAGCTTGTCGTTTTGCCCTAAATTGTAGTCCACCCGTCCGCTAACCAACCATTCCTTGTTTCCGCTGGATACGGACTCCGAAAAGCTCTCGGTGCAGGCGCCACCTGTGGCCCCTGGCGCAGTTGCGAATCCCGGGCAGCTGTCGGCATTTGGTTTCGCGTTGCCGATCCCCAGGGCGCCGTTGTATAACTTGAAGATATTCGCATAAAACGCCTGCGTGGCCGGATCCCCAGGAACATTACCCTGCACGAAGCTTTCAAACGCTGGCGTGGGCACGCTGACGTTCTGGATTGAACCAAAGATGTACCGAATTCCTTCCGTATTCACGAAGAAGTATGCTTTGTCTTTCTTTATAGGACCGCCGAAGTTTGCCGCCCACTGGTTATTGTTTTCAAATGGTCTCGAATTACCGCTGGCTTTGTTAAGCGGATCGTTGGCGGTGAGCGCCCGGCCTGTCCAGTTGTAAACTGCGTCGCCGTGAAAAGTGTTGCTGCCGGATTTCGTGCTGTAATCGATTTGAGCGCCCGCCTGACGGCCATATTGTCCGGTGTAACCGTTGCTTACCACCGCAACTTCCTGAAGTTCATTGCCGCCCAGCAGCAAATTGCTCGAACCTGAATTGTTCAAGTTCAAGAACGCATCGTTGTAGTCATTGCCATTGACGGTGAAGAGGTTTGAGGTGCCTGGCAGACCAAACGCACTGAAGTTGCCATAGCCGCCGCCCGTCGAGGTGTTCATGGTGATGCCCGGCGCGGTCTGGGCCACGTAGGTAATGTCGCCGCCAGGGTTCGGGGTATTCTGAATCTGGTTCGTATCGAAATTCGAGGAGATGTTCGCGTCTTCGGTTTGCAGCAACGCGCCTTGACCGCTTACTTCAACGGTGACCGCACCCGCGCCGAGCTCCATCTTAAGATTTGAGGTAGATATCTGACCCAGAAGGATTTCGACTGTCTGACTGAGTTGCTTGAATCCTTGCTGCGTCACAGTCAAGCTATACGTGCCGGGCTTCAACAGTGAGAATTGATATACGCCATCCGCGTGGGAATTGGTTGTCTGCATCTCGCCAGTAGCATTGTTTTTGAGATTTAAGGTTGCGCCGACGATAACCGCGCCAGAAGGATCGGTAATGATTCCACTAATCGCTCCGGTTACTATGCTCTGCGCCGACACCAGAGTCGGCAACAAGAACAGCAAAGCTATAAACGAAACGGCAAGTCGGAAGTACTTTTCAAATCGCAATCGCATTTTTCACCTCGAGTCTTCTGTCGAATTTTCGGAGACCGCTAATCGATGAGCGAGCCTCACACGCCAAGGCATAAAGCACCTTCGTGTCCGTTCTTCGCGCCAAGTAAGTTATTTGCTAAGGGTCAGTTACAAAAATACGGAGAGATGAAATATGTCTTAACTCTATATAAAATTGTGGGCCCGTCCAATTATCTGAAATGACTTTTCAGGTGATGACCATACAGACCGGTACGTACGTTAAGCATTGAGGGAAAGAAGCCAATCTAATAATCGGGCGGCCGGGATTAAGAATATCGTGGCTGGCTGCGATCTCTGCGCCCGCCGGGCAACCCCAAGCGAGATTGATCGCATCGGTGTCTCAAGGAGCAGTTCGGGACTGGTACGTACCAACCGGTTGGTATTCTCGGACGGTCGGCATCGCAATCGGGCGAGCGTTTCAAACTACATCCCTGAGAAGGAGAACGAACAATGACAAGGATCGAAGTGTCGCGAAGGAATCTGCTCGCTACGGGGGCCTGCGCGCCAAGTGCCAGCGCATTGGGAGGGCAGAACTTAGCGACCGAGAAGGTAGTCCGGAAGTGGTAGCAGGTTGCGGGCAGAAAGACTGGGGCCCACTGGATAGCCTGCTCGCCGATGACTTCACCTTTTCAAGCGCGGCCGGCGACGAGCACATCAGCAAAAGCGCTTTCAAAAAGCGATGCTGGGAAACACAGATCAATTTCATTGGGCATTTTGACCTGGAGCGAGTCGCCGCTGGCCCGGAATGGAAGGCGCTTCGGTCCCGAGTACGGGTACGACACTGCCTCACATTCCTTCTCGATGAACTACCTGCGCTCTGATTCGTTGAATTCTTTCCAAACGAGTAAGATGGTACGTGCCCCGGAGCGACGGTATGCGCGCGACGACTTTCCACTCGCCGTAAAGGAACTCCTGGCGAAACGAGTTGCTTATCATTGCTCGAACCCAGGATGCCGCCACGTGACGAGTGGACCACAGGAAGACAAAACAAGAGTTATCAATATTGGTGTGGCCGCACATATCACTGCCGCCTCACCAGACGGTCCTCGCTATGATCCTTCTCTAACGGCGGAGCAGCGAAGCAGGGCGGACAACGGCATCTGGCTCTGCCAAAGTTGCGGAAAGCTAGTGGACAATGACAAGCTTCGCTACACAGTTGCTGGGCTAAGAGATTGGAAAATCCTCGCGGAGGCAGCCGCTGCTCGCGACCTCGAACCGCCGGGAACGAGGACCGTGATCTTTTCATCAAGATCGAACGAGCCATGCCCGACTTGTTACCCGAGAGTTCATTGTTCTAAAGAAACTGTGGGTCTACCCCTCATCGAAGGAGCGGGACACTGTTTCTTTTATGAGGATCACCCCGATCTTGAAAATAAGTTGCGCATCCTAGAGGAGACTAGCACCAGTTCGCAAGTTGTTGTAAATTAAAAGTCTACTTGCCCGTTCCCCGGTAGCTCAACGGTAGAGCATTCGGCTGTTAACCGAAGGGTTGCTAGTTCGAATCTAGCCCGGGGAGCCACTTCCTCTTTTATCGTCAATCAGTTAGAGACGGTCTTTAGTTGCTCCTTTTCCGCCTGAAGCCGAACGTAGTAAGAGGGTGTGCCACCCGCCGCAGTGATTCCAATTGGAGACACGAAGTCCGCCGAATCTCTGTTTGACTTGTAAGACTTCGAACGGGCGGCCGGTGCTTTCTCGGCTGCCGCAGCGAGCGGCTCCAAGTCCTCGTTTAGCATCCACAAGATATCGAACCAGCCGTCGCCATGGGCAAAGCCGTCCCACATTCGGAACCACGACGGCCCGCGCTCGACCAGCTTTTGCCCAAATTCTCTGCGCATGCCAGGCTTACTCAGGAAACTCGATCTTATGTTTGCCGTCCTGCCGCAAACGCAGGACGAACCAGCCTTCGGTCTTGAGCCGGAACTTTGTCCATGCGCGGCTGATCATGTCCGCCAGCGCTCCCTCGTCCGCCTTGACGTTAGTGATGTCGATGATCGAGAACTCCAGCACCGGAACTTCGTCAGCGTCCAACTCCTCGGGCCCGGGGCACCCGGCGTGCCGCGGGGCACTCAGAGATCGCCCCACACGGGGCGCCGATCAGACACTTCCTTCGGCCGAATTAGTGCTTCGCGGCGGCCGCCAGGGCAACGCCTTCGGAGACCACCTGGTCGAAGGCCGCCTGGGTCTGCACCGCGTCCCGCATCGTGGACTCGGTCTTGCGTTTCAGTCCCTGCACCCGAGGGTCGTTGGGATCGAGTTTGCCGTCCGCGCCTTTCCAACCCTGCGCTTCCGTGGTGAATCCCTTCATTTCCCCGACGAGAAACCGCATGTGCGTAACATACGCCCCCTTCGCGGAGAAGAGCTTGACCTCCCACGCCGCGCGGCTCGGGAACTGCACATCGCAATTTTCCGCCAAAGCGACGTTAGCGAGAGCGGCTTGGTCTAGGGCGTCCAACCGATTGAAGTCGACTTCCGCCTTATTGAATTGCGCCATGGCTTGGTCCAACGGGTTTTCGCCGCCGGAGGATGCCGAACTGGAACCGGTGACGTCCAGGCCCGCCAGTGCCCCCGAACCAGACGCGCTTTTCGGAAGCGTGTCGTCCGTGATGACCTTCTTGGGCTTGGCCGTGCTGTTTTCCTTGTCCTTGCGGGCCTGACGGGCGATCTCGCCTAGCGACGGCTGCGGAGGCGAGTCCTGTGCGAAAACGAACGGTGAGAATGCCAGTGCGCCGACCAGCGACGCGAGTACGATCGATTTGCGAACCATCAGGCCTCCAGATCGCGCCGAGTTGTATGGGAAGAGAACGGCGTAGCTACCACGGTCCCCTGCAAAATCGCGAACGGCCATGGACCGGTAGTACTTGGTTGTGCAAAGCGCTACCGTACTGAATGACAGCCGCCTCGATGCAGCTCGTCTTGTGCTGCGGTTGCGGGCCGGAGCTCCTAGCGCCCGGGATTGTGAAATGGGGCGGCCCAGGTTCACCGCTTGTGCGTTCGACGCGAGGAGCATCGAGACCTGAAAATGCGTCGCGGATAGTCGTCCAAGGCTTTAAGTCTGCAAGCGATGGAGACCGCCGGCAGATTCGGTTTCTTTACGTGAGCTTCATCCGTGAAAAGCCGGTACATAGGTACTTCCAGAGCGCGCGCCATCTTTTCCAACGTATCCACTGATGGAACGGTATGGTCGTTCTCGACTCGTGAAATGTAACAACGGAGGAGCCCAGTGCGCTTCTCGATGTCGCCTTGGGACAATTTTTTCTGTTCGCGCAGCGCCTTCAATCGTTCACCAATAACCATCACTCCCTCCCGCGGCATCGCCCCGCGACATTATCATGCGGTACGAAAGTGCTTCAAGATGAAGAGCGCACCTGGCTTGACTCACCGTCCGTCGAGCGCAATGATGCCGCCCCCGCATACCCGCTGCTGGTGCGAGCGACGACGGTCACTTGTTGATCGGACATATTCGTTCGCTAATTCCGCCTTAGAGCTGGAGATTCGACATCCCGCCAGCACGGAGCCGCCCTCTTGACCGTCCCGCCCTCTTATTTCAAAATGTCCCGTAGCGCACGGAATTATGCCCTGTGGCGTGGTAGCTTTCACGCGATTCAGCTCAGGAACCGCGACCGACATCTTTGAGGTGAGGTATGGAGCAACTACTCAAGGAAGTACTTTCGCTAGCGGAAGGCAATGCAGCATGGTTGGACAACGCCGCACAGCACTTTGAACATTTCGCAGTCTCTCACGTCTGAGATCGGCTGGGGGAGATCCAGCTAGTCCGCAGGCTTGACGCCGGCAGCGCCATAAAGCTCGGCGCTTCTGTACACCTCCCCATTTTTCATCACCAACCTGCAGCGGCGAATGTCGCTGATGTGTTCGGCTGGATTTCCTTCCACAAGTACGAGGTCGGCTCGCTTTCCCGGCACAATCGAGCCCAAGTTTTTCTCCTGTTTTAGAAGCCGGGCCGCATTGAAAGTCGCGATCTGCAATGCCTTCGCCGGCGGAATGCCCGCTTCTACTTCGAGCTCCAGTTCACGATGCAACATGATTCCGGCAGCCGCATCGGTTCCGGCTAGGATCGGAATGCCTGCATCGTACATTCGCTTGGTCATCCGCAACATGGCTTGATAAGAGTCTTTGTAAAGCTGGTCGTTCTCCTCCGTCACCGGAAGCCCTCCAGTGTAGGCGAAGCGTTGAGCCTGTGCGGGCAGCCGATTCAGCACAGGGGCGAAATCCGGAGAAACCTTTCCCGGACGTCCCGTGAACATCCCCTCAAAAGTGGCTAGGGTAACATCCACGGTGGTGTGATGTTGGACCAGCAGTGCGATGAAATCGTTGACCTGTCTTGACTGTAGATCGAGCTTCGCCGCATAGGCGCCCACAGCGGTAAACCGCTCGGGAGTGCGGGTGTCAATCACCTTATCGGCCATAAAGTTCAGGAAAATGAAGTTGATGTGTTGTATTTCATCGGCGCCGGCTTCCACAAACTGGCTTGCGATCATGCCGTTCGGAATATGCCCGCTCACGCGCAATCCACGTGCGTGGGCAGTCTTGACAATTCCGGGTACAAACTCTGGATTAAGTGAGCTATAAAGCTTGATCTGAACGTAGCCAAGGTCGGCATAACGATTGACAGCAGCCTGCGCCTCTTCGGCCGTATCAGCGTAGAGACCGGTTGGAGCCTGGTATGGCCCGTGCCCGTCAATAAAGCCGGATTTCCAGACACGAGGGCCGATTGCGCTTCCGCTCTCCCACTGGTCTTGCAAATGTCGGAGTTCGTCAATGTCATTGCCCATATCGCGAACGGTCGTCACGCCGCTCGCGATGTTCAAGATTCCGTCCCCCGCCTGGGCATGAGCATGCATGTCGAACAGGCCGGGCACGACCGTCTTGCCAGTTCCGTCGACGATCTCGGCATCCTTCGGAACACTGACAGCTGTAAATGGACCGGCGATCGTAATCCATTCACCCTGGATGACAATCGTCTGGTCTTCGCGTGTAGTGGCTTGCTCGGAATCAAACAGGCGCACATGCTCCACCGCCACGGGATGTTCCGGGTGCCGGGCGAATTCACGTGCTAGGCGAGCGTAACGGTCGTCCTGAGCCTTGCGGCCGAGGGAGTAAAGCTGATCGTTCGTATCCTCCCAGCCTTCTCTGAGGAAGGCGAACCACTTGCCCGGAAACCCAAAAAAGTGCTGATCGTCATCAAGCCACACGGTCTGTGGTTCGAAAGAGAGCCCGGTGATCGCGAACTCAGTCAAGTGCAATTTTTGCCCGTGGCTTTCAACGGTCACTTCCGTCATTCGTTCCAATCGGGCCTCACCTGCGGGGAACAATTTGACAGGAGCATTCTTAGCCTTTAACAGGGCCCCTACTAGCAAAGCCGACTCGGCGGCTGGCCCATTGATGCTGACGTAGAACCCCGGCGCGGGAGCCTGTCCGTTCTCGGAAGTGCTTTTCCAATGGCCAAGGCCGGCTTCCGCGGCGAAGTGTTCGTCAACCGGAGCCTGTAAGTAGTCGTTGCCGGTTATGTCGGTGCGCAGCGGCGATCCATCCGCGGCCACTATGTAATGCGCCGCGATTTTGGGACCGCGGCCACGATCGTTAAACTCGAACCTGGAGTCGATGTGACCGCCAGGACCGTAGACGTCCACTTCGGTTCCGGCAGTCCGGCCATTACTCAGGATTGTGTAGCGAAGCGTTTGGGGGCCGGCAGCGTCAGCTGCCCACAAATGAAAGCCGGTGAAAAACAGAGCACAGAACGATGCGAGACGAAGCGCGAGCATGGCTCCGAATTATGCCACCAACCAGATGAATCGGAAACGAGCAGATTGTTGGTTCTTCGCGAGTGACGGGCCACTCGGAAGTAATGCAAGGAAAGTGGCCAAGGTCGTGTGGCAAAGAACGAGCAAATAATTTGGCACGGATTGTCCCAACTTGTTGACAGCGATCTGTTCGACGCCGCGGCGAGGTGTGATAAAAGTGTCCAGGCAACTTCCGGCCTTCTTCTTTTCTGCTAGCTTAGGCAAGTTTGCGATACCCTGGTACGGTGCTTGACATCGGCCAAAGCGCGCCCGCGATACCTGGACTCGATCTGGGAAGCGACGCCGCGCTCATTGTTTTCTTCGAAACGGACTGCCCGACGTGCCGACTGGCTGTTCCCTACCTGAACAAACTGGCTCGTGGAGCGCGAGTGATCGGCATTTCGCAGGATGACCAGGCAGCGACAAACCATTTCACGCAACAACTAGCGACGGCGTTTCCGGTGCAACGAGATTCCGGCTTGGCACTGTCCCGTCGCTTCGATCTGACGTTCGTGCCCTCGCTTTTCCTGATCGATCACAACGGTCGCGTCCTGCGGTCGCATTTCGGATTCGACAAGGCCGTGCTCAATGAGATCGCAATGCAGATGCGATGCCCGCCGGTCGCCGAGGACTTCGACGGCGCTCCGCAGAGCAAGCCCGGCTGCATGTCACGACATCTCGAACCGAAGGTCGATGGAGAATTCGCGCCAGCCCCCGCCAGCGGCTTTATACGCAGCGTTCCGGCCTCAGTGATCGAAGTTCCTGACGGCGAAGATCTATTCGAGTATTGCTTCCGGAATTTTGGGGACGCGCTGCCGGTGATTCCTCCGACGCCGGAGCGCATCGCAAGCATGCTCAGCGGTGCAGCGGTGAACCCGAACGAGATTATTGCCCGCGTGCCGCCCTGCTATGGTGAAGCAACGGTCGAGAAGATCGCTGCAAACGCCGTGATGGCGGGTTGCATTCCGGATATGATGCGAGTCTTGCTGCCGTTGGTTCGGGCGGTTTGCGATGAACGCCTCAACGTGCACGGCGTACAAGCGACGACGCACTTTGCGGCGCCGTTGGTCATCATCAACGGCCCCATTCGGAATGAGCTGGGGTTCGCTTACCGTCAAAACGCCTTCAGCAATGTCGCTCGAGCTAACAGCACGCTCGGGCGAGCGCTACAACTGATACTGCTGAACATCGGCGGTGCGAGGCCCGACGGGATCGATATGTCAACGCTGGGAAATCCGGGCAAGTTTTGCTACTGCATCGCCGAGCACGAGGAAGCGAATCCCTGGGAGCCGTTCCACGTCGAGCGTGGGTTTCAACACCAGCAGAGCGCCTTGACGCTGTTTGCCGCGGAAGCGCCGCACGGCGTCAGCGAGCACACCGCGCGCACGCCGGAACAGGTCTTGAAGTCGATTTCCTACGCGCTTGCAACGGTCTGGACGTATCGCGCATGCCTTGGCTTCGACGCGGTTGTCGTTCTTAGCCCGGAACACGCGCGAACCATCCATCGAGCTGGGTGGACAAAGCAGAAGGCGAGAGAATTCCTATTCGAAAATACGGGCGTGCCGGTTCGCGCCTATCAGGACGCTCCCGACGCGGAAGGCAGCCAGCTCATTTCGAAATATCAAGAGATCCTGATCAATGGCGAACGTTGCTACCAGAAATTCCGTTCACCCGACTCGATTCACATCGTGGTGGTGGGCGGGACGGCTGGAAAATTTTCTGCGGTGATTGGGAGCTGGGCCGCCGGACCCCGGGGAAGCGAAATGGTTACCTATCCTATTTGAGCCTGGGCAATCGGAATATCTGGGGTATACAGCGGAAAAACTGCTTCCACTAAAATGCATTCTCCAGTGCAAAGACAAGTTTCGAGAAAGGAATGGAAATGTCGACTAAATTGATCAATCCGATGAACGAAACGCCGGTAAGGGTCTCGACGGCGCCCGCACGGCCGCGAAGTTTGCAGGGCAAGATCGTCGGTTTGTTGGATATCAGCAAGCCCGGCGGCAACCTCTTCCTCGATCGACTGGAGCAACTGCTTCGCGAGCGATTTCAGGTGGCAAACGTTGTGCGCACAACGAAACCAACGTACTCGAAGCCGGCCCCGCCCGGCATTATCGAACAGCTTCGGGCCGTCGACGCCGTGGTCGAGGCGCTGGCCGATTGAGGGTCGTGTACAACGTGCAGTTTGCACGACACGATAAATTTGGAGAATTTGGGAGTGCCCGCGGTACCCGTCGCCACTGGCGAGTTCCAGACGGCCGCGCGGACCCAGGCGGCGGCACTTAATCGTCCGGATTTTGACGCGGTGTACGTGCCGCACCCCATACAAGACCAAACCAAGCAGGAGATTGAGGCTCGGGCGGACGCTGCTCTGCTCGAGATTGTCGTGCGGCTAACGCAATCGTAAGGGGGATAAATAACAGCTGACCTTTCTGCTGCAAGGACCCGGCGTCCTCAAACTACAGGCAAGAAGGACCTGCGGACGGACAGTCACCTGCTGGCCACCTGAAGGGAAAATTCGGAATGCGAGAGGACCGAGATGGAAATCTTGAGGACGCCGAAAGAGCGCTTTGCCTTTCGTGAACGATCCAGAATGGCACAGCACGCGAACGCTAGAGCTTCCGCCCTTGCTCAGTGAGTGTTTTGGCCTCACGGCGAAGGTGTGCCCACTTGATCCGGAGATCCAGTATCGTACCCGGTTGTTCGCTCGACTCAAGCAAACCCAACACGGCGAGCACAACGCGGAGCTGCAGATCGCGATGGAAGGGCACGCCAAAGTGATGACCCATCGGCCAGGGAAGAAACAATGCGCGCGGAACTTTGATGGCCTCCGTCACGTCGCGCGCTACAGTGACCGAAACCGTGGGCACACCGCGGGCTTCGATGGCTCTCTGGATCAGTCCGACGGACTGATGACAGATCGGTCAAGCGGGCGCCAATAACGCACAATCGGCACGCTCCTCTTCAACGACCGCTTCGGCAATTCCCTCAGCAACGGTTCGCTCAAACTTCTCGGGGTCCATGTTGTAGCCGATAAAACTGAAGAAATTCGGAGTCAATCCGCCCAGGCGCCCTTCTTCCACGAGTTCCTGAAGACGTTCGATCGGAAAGATTACGTTAATGTCGAGGTCTGCATCGTCGTGAGGGTATTTCAACTGATGAATGATCAGGTCATCGTGCTTCGCCCTTGAAGGCACGCGCATAAAACGGAAGTCGCCGAAGGGATGGCAGACATCGAGAGGCTGGTCGGTCTTCAGATGCACGCCGCAGGAGCTCACCAGCGTCAACCGGGATGCGGCGAGCGGCTTTCCCAAGCGCGCCTGAGGCGCGAAGCTCTCTTTGCGAATCATCGAGCCGGGGTAGCGCTCGTTGATGGTGTGCCAGAGGCCCGGCCGGAGCTGCGTGCCAACCTCGCGCGGGTCGGCTGCTGACAAAGTGTTCTTATCGGCTGCCGTCATGAATCCACCTCCCGGACCTGCGGATGAAATAAAAATGCAGATGAAAGAAAAGGAGGGCCAGAGTCGATTCGTTCGTCTCGAGAACCCGGGAGATGAATTCGTGGTCCACCTCTTCGTCGCGAAGCAGGATTTTTATGGCTTCGGCCCACGACCGGTCGATCTCGTCCTTGCCGACGGCTTCGTTGCCGTCGCCGAGGTGCAAACGAACGAATCGAACGAGCTTTCCGAGATCGTCCTGGGCGGCGGCCTCTCGCAGATACGGAACGGACATGGATCTCTCCCTCTGATTCACAGAGAACATGTTGTAGCCCCATTGATGCCTTGCCTGACGGAACCTTCCACGGGCTGGTCAGATACGACTGCGACCACTAGCTTCTAGAGTTTTTTTTACGACAGCTTGTACGTAATCCAGTCCTCTACTTCGTCGAGATGCGAATACGGTACCAAGCTGCAATTCGGGTGCGTGATGCCAGTGATCAGAAGGGATATCTTCGTCTCTACCGCCCGCCGATAGAATAAAACCACTTTCCTGAAACCCCTGAGTGGGATGCGGTATTCGATGCGAAGTTTCATTTTAGAGGTTTACACAGGCTTCTCCATTTCGATAAATGCCGGCTCAACAGCAAACTGTCGATTATGGGTGGCACGACTTAACTCTTACACCGAAGGACGGCGGACAGGCTATTCATCGCAGGACGCGCTATGTAGATATTTGGCGCAGACGTAAACAGGGCGACTGGAAGCTATGGATGTATGTAGATAACCGAGACGTTGCGGATTCATTCCGACCTGCGGAGATTCGACCGCTTGAGAAAGGAGTTACTCGCTCGGATTGATCTTGCTGTACAGGCGCTTGTTGAAGCCCTCTGGGGTTTGAAACAATCTTCCGTCGGCGACCAGCCCTACGACATTCCGCATCCCGTCGAGAACCGCAGAACAGTGAGCACAGACTTTGAAATGTGCTTCCATCCTTACACGTATCTCCGCAGAGACATCCGCATCAACGTATTCAGATATTTCCCGCCAGACCTCAACGCAACTGATCTCAATCGTCGTCATTGCGCCTCTCTTTTTTTACCATGGTCTCACCT
>Ga0307477_10001688_pt1 | contig 18087 bp, 16 predicted proteins | sample atmos_gasesECM2C_FD_203316 | JGI IMG/M metagenome (GOLD analysis project Ga0307477, IMG submission 203316) | Hardwood forest soil microbial communities from Morgan-Monroe State Forest, Indiana, United States - atmos_gasesECM2C_515 | ecosystem: Environmental > Terrestrial > Soil > Temperate...
GCTGCTTGGCTCCGTCGCGACCTCGAAGCGCTCCTCGGTCCCTATCGGCGATCTGTCAAAAATTCGCGATCCAAAAACCAGAGAAGGAGGAAACGCTCCTGAGAATTTTGCGGACTTCGCGGGCGGTGCTCCCCTCGAAGGGGCGTGATGTGCAAGAGCAAAGTCAAGACGAAAAGAAACTATTGGTAGTTTACCTTAGTCCGTGTTACTGTATTTTTGCGTTTGTTGCTCTTGTATCGCCTTTGGGTAAGAAAGCGGTCGCAAGGTCACACTTGCGGCTTTTTTTTGTGCGGTAGACCGCTTTGCGGCCCACCGGACAAGCTTGAAGACGGCCGTGGCTCTGTGAGGGGCGCGGGACTTGGGGCATCAGATAGCTTAAAGTAGTGCTCAGCCGTAACCCGGCTGACAGAAACGAGTAAAAGCAGTGAATAAAGAACAGGGTACCGTGAAGTGGTTCAATGCCAGCAAGGGCTTTGGGTTCATCCAGCGCCAGAGCGGCGAGGACGTTTTCGTCCACTTCTCCGCCATTGTGGCTGATGGCTACAAGACACTGAACGATGGCCAAGCGGTTGAATTCGAAGTGACCAAGGGCCCCAAGGGTCTCCAGGCCACGAACGTACAGCCCCTCTAATTTCGCATCACAAGCAAGAACAAAGGGCGGCGCGGCTCGCTGCGCCGCCCTTTTTGTGTCTAGTGCGAGGAAACTCCCGCTAGCAAACGGAGATGGTGAACGATTCGGCCGAAACGTCGACGATTGCGCTAACGGGCCGCCGGCTCTGCGAGTTTCACCGCCCTTCTTGGCGAGCGGTCCTTGATGAATCCGCGGGCGGCGAGCAATTCCGCGTTCAACAGCGCCGCGCCTGCCGCGCCGCGGAGAAGATTGTGTGAGAGCAGCGTGAGCTTCACGTCGTGAAGCGGGCATTCGCGGATGCGCCCGACCACCGCCGCCATTCCTTCACCCGCTTCCACGTCGCGCCGGGGCTGCGGGCGGTTTTCTTCATCCATCACAATCACCGGATGGCGCAACGCCGTCGGCAATGCCGCTAACTCGTGGTCCACTTCAAACGTCCGCAGCGCTTCGCGAACCTCCGCCAAAGACGCGATTTTTTTTAGTCCCAAGGACACGCATTCCAGGTGACCATCCAGCACCGGCACGCGATTGCAGTGCGCGCTGATGCCCAGTCCCGCCTCGACAAACCTCGTGCCGTCCCACTTGCCCAGCAACTTTTGCGGTTCCGATTCCATCTTTTCCTCTTCGCCGCTGATGAACGGCACCACATTGCCCTGAATATCCATCGATGCGACCCCGGGATATCCTGCGCCGGAAATGGCTTGCAGCGTGACCACAAAAATTCGCTCGAGGCCAAACGCGTCCGCCAGCGGCTTGAGCACCAGCACGAGACCTGCGGTCGAGCAATTCGGGTTGGTCACGATAAAGCCGGTGTCGTAACCGCGGCTCTTCTGTTGCACGGGGATCGCGGCGAGATGCGCTGCATTCACTTCGGGAATCAGCAGAGGCACATCCACATCCATGCGGTGGTTTCTCGAATTGCTGACGACCGGGTAGCCCGCGCGCGCAAAATCTTCCTCGACCGGCCCGGCGACGGACGAGTCCAGCGCGGAAAAAACAAAATCGCAATCGAGTGTCGGCGCGACCCCTTTTACAACCAGGTGGCGCGCTGCTTCGGGAATGGGTGTCTCGAGGTGCCAGCGAACGGCTTCGGAGTACGTCCTTCCCGACGATCGTTCCGAAGCGGCAACCTCCGTCAGTTCGAACCACGGGTGTTCGGCGAGCAGCTTCACCAGTCGTTGCCCGACGATGCCGGTCGCACCGAGAACTCCGGCGTGCCATTTTCTTCCCATGTTCTTGACCCGCTGGTTTTCTTGCTCGCTTCGCGGCGTTTGGCCATTCCTCCCGTCCCGAGCTTGCGGGTTCATGCCGCACCTCCCGACAGAAGCGCGTCAGAAAGGTCGCCGGGCGGCCCAATCCGTGTGCCGCGTGCCTGCGGATTGAAGGTATTGCGCACCCACACCACCATTTCGCTTTCCGCGGCCAGCGGCAGCACTTTGGGGTGCAGCACTGTTGCGCCCCCGCGGGCCAGCGCGTGTGCTTCGTCATAGCTCAATTCATGGAGAAGCTGAGCTTCCGCCGATTCCTGCGGATTCGCTGTGTAAATGCCGTCTACGTCGGTCCAGATCACCAGCTCATCGGCCTCCACCACGTAGGCGACAATGGCTCCGGAAAAATCCGAGCTGTTGCGGCCCAGCGTCGTGATGCGCCCGTCGGGGGTGGCCCCGATGAACCCAGTAACGACCGGCACGGCCCGTTCCTCCAACAGTGGGAGGAGAATTTTGCGCCCGCGCTGTCTGCTTTGTTGGAGGTGCGGTTGCGCATGGCGAAAAGTGTCGCAGGTGAGCACAAATTCCGACGAAGTCACCGGCACCGCGGCGAGGCCGAGCTGTTGCAGCGCGGCGGCGAAGAGCCGGGCGCTCAACCGTTCCCCATAGGAAGCCAAGCGGTCAGAAGACTCGCCGCTGGCCGCACCATCCTTCCAACTGAGAACTTCGTGCAGCAGGTCGTGGCCGAGCAGTTCGAGTTCGTGGCGCATGCGGCGATCCGTTTCTTCGTCAAGCCGCAAATCCTCGAGCACCTCCAGATGCAAATCCAGGGCAACTTCCGCTTCCCGTCGCGCGTGGACGAGCTTGCCGGCAAGCAGCGCCTTTTCAATCGATAGCAGGTGGTCGGTCACGCCTTTCATGGCGGAAACCACTACCGCTACCTTCGATACCTTTGCCGCTTGCCGCACGAGCCTCGCCGCGTGGAGCATGCGCTCGGCCCCGAGCAGCGAGCTTCCACCAAACTTGAACGCTACGACCTTGTTGCGCTTATCGACCCCGCCGCAGCAAAGGTCTTCGCTTTGGTGCGCGGCGGGGCTAGGTTCCGAGGCCTCTTCCAATCCATGTTCCCGATTCATGTCCTGCGCTCCTGGTTCCATTCTCAAGTCCGGCGGCGGGAGCGTCTCTCGGGGGGAGGGGGCTTAAAAGAAGAAACCCACCGCCCGGTTCGCTTCCGGCGGTGGGTTGGAAACTTTTTTTAGCTTGCTAGCTGTTTCTCCCGTCGCCCGAAGCGGAAATAGTCTTGCTAGTCTTAGTCGAGGTAGTCGACATGGACTTAATTCGCTTCGTGGCGATGGTCATCAGCACCTCTCAACTCTATCACGTCTTTAGCCCGAAGAAAAGGTTTCTTTTTAGCCCTTTCAGCCCCTTTAGCAAGATCCCTATATCCCTTCGTGCCCGAAGGCACGGGGCTCTACGGCTCCATGCGGTAGGTTGCGGAGGATTTCAGAAGGATATTCAAATCGTCGGGATGAATCGCGCAAAGCTGAGCGTCTTCGCGTTCGATGTCCCCTTTGCGGATGAGCGTCACCAAAGATTCCTCCAGGGCGAACGAGCCGCGTTTTTTCGAGAGCGGTATCTCCTGGTGGAGGTACTGCAAATTGTTCTTGCGGATGTGATGCCGTGCTCCGTATCCCACCATCAGGAGCTCCGCCGCGGGCATGCGCCCGCCGTTTTTCGTCGGCAGCAAAATTTGAGTCAGCACGGCGGCAAGCGCCATCGCCAGTTCCTGCCGGATGGCGTTTTGCCGTTCCACCGGGAAAGAATCGCTAATCCGCGCGACCGTCGATGCCACATCGGTGGTGTGCAGCGTCGAGAAAACCAGATGGCCCGTTTCCGCGGCCACCACGGCGATGCGCATGGTTTCCGCATCCCGCATCTCCCCCACAACGATGACATCCGGCGCCTGCCGCAGCGCGGCGCGCAGAGCCGTCGGGAAATCCGGGGCATCGGTGCCGATCTCCACCTGTTCAATCACGCTCCGCAGGTGCTGGTGCTCGTACTCGATGGGATCTTCGATGGTTACGATGTGCCGCGCCTCCCGCAGATTGATTTCATGGATGAGCGCGGAAAGAGTAGTGGACTTGCCTGAGCCTGCCGGGCCGCCGATCAGCACCAGTCCGCGCGGCAAATGGGCAAGGTTCGAGACGGTCGGCGGCAGGTGCAGCTCCGCGAGCGCCGGTACCTTCGCGGGCAGGGCGCGGATCGCCGCCGCTGCCCGCCCACGTTCGCGATGAAGGTTAATTCGGAAGCGTCCCAAGCCCTCTATCCGATAGGAAGAGTCGGCGATCAGCGCTTGCCGGTACAGCCGTAATGCGTGCTGCGAGAGCGCGGGCAGTAGCGCCGCCTCGATCTCGGCCCCATCCAAAGATGCCGGCTCCAATTTGCGGACTTCGCCTTCGACTCGCGCGCAGGGAGGCGCGTTCTCGACCAGTAAAAGGTCGCTTCCGCCTTGCTCCACCAGCATCTTCAGCCACTGGTCCAGCCTCGCCGTCGCCGCCGAGTCCCGAGCGCCGTCGCCGCCGCCCGCACTCAGTTCCTTTGCCAGCTGATTCAGTTCTTCCGGATTCTCCATGCTCTGCCTCTGGCGGCGCCTCGCGTTCTCCCTTCGCAACGGGGATAGACGCGTTTCCCGGGCAAGTCTGGCCCACCGGCCTCGCAAAGTCCAGCCAGTTCCGCCGACCGGTGACCAGCAAACTCCTTTCCTTTCCCTAAAGGTATGGGAGCGATTGAGACGCTCGGCTCGGTCCTACCTCCCTCCCCCGTCGCCTTGAGGGTTCCCTTAAGTCCTTCTGGATCATTGCAAAGAGATAGGCGGGCGAGAGTCTCTCGACCACTGGGCCCTCGGTCGCTCCTCCCGCTAGCCTGTGCCCTTACCAGGAAGGAGGGTCACGCCTCACCGCGTGGCGCACAAAAAGAATTGCAGAAGAGAGCCTCCATGGTCTAACTTGCCACCCTTCGAGAACGCCATCGCCATCCAAACCGAGGAGGAACACCCATGTCGAAAAAGACCGCAGTGAAATCGGCCATCGGCGGAATGTCGCTCGCGAGCCTGCTGGCCACCGCGCAGATGCTTAACGCGCAAGCGCCAGCGCCCTATGGCGCACCAATCAGCCTTGAAAACGCCAAGAAAGCTGCTGCACCGGCGCTTGCCGAGGCGGTGAAAAACCACTGGAACATGGCCGTGGCCGTTGTCGATCCTTCGGGCAATCTCGTTTATTACGAGAAGATGGACGATACGCAACTCGGCAGCGCCAAGGTAGCGATTGATAAGGCCCGCTCCGCGGCTTTGTTCAAGCGGCCTACCAAGGTGTTTCAGGACACGCTTGCGGCAGGCGGCGAGGGCCTGCGCCTTCTCAAAATTCAGGGCGCCGTGCCGGTCGAAGGTGGCATTCCGCTGGTCATCGAAGGAAAGATTGTCGGTGCCATCGGGGTTTCAGGCGGCTCGAGCGCGCAGGACGGCCAGTGCGCCAAGGCCGGCGCCGACGCCATAAAGTAAGTGGCGTCGCGTATCGCTTGCCATGCGGAGGTAGTCTCATGCAGAAGAAGTCTGCCGGTGTATTGATTGCCCTGGTTTTGGCCGGGCCTTGCGTTGCGCAGGAAACCCCAACGGAACGCGAAGCAGCCCGCGATGTGGTCAAGCAAATCGCTGGCCTAAGCCAATCGCTCGGCGTTCCGGCGATGGTGGCAAAGCTCTCCGCGCCGGACAAGGGGCGGGACGAGGTCCTCGCGCGCGTGAAGCAGTTGATGCACTCCGAGCTTCTGCCCATGAGCGACTGGATTACCGAGCATCCCGAGATCGGCTTTCAAGAGACCCAGGCGGTCAGAAAACTCACGGCGTATCTCGAAGCGCATGATTTTGAACTGACCATGCCCGTGGCCGGACTCTCGACCGCCTTCGTCGCTAAATACAAGCGAGGCACTCCCGGCCCGAACCTCGGCGTCATTCTGGAATATGACGCCCTGCGGGGTACCAAGGGCGCATTTCACGGCGACCAGCACAGCGCGCAAGGTCCCGTGGGGATGGCTGCCGCCGTAGCCATCGCGGAGTTCCTCACGCGCACGCACACTCCCGGAACGGTCACCGTGTACGGCTGTCCTGGCGAAGAGATGATGCCGCCGGAAGCCAAAACCGTCATGATGGAAGCAGGCGTTTTTAAGGGCGCGGATATGATTGTGCGCAGCCATTCCTCAGCCGTAACCTCCAGGTCCGCCGCAGGCTTCGGCACGTGCTGCATGAATATTGACGGTGTGAAGTACACCTTCTATGGAGCACCGGCACACCAACTGACGGCATGGAACGGCCGAAACGCCTTGGAGGCGGTGATCAAGCTCTTCAACAATATTGACAGCGTGCGCAGCAACATTCGGCCTGAAGCTCGGATTCAAGGTGTGATCACGGAGGGTGGCGCGGCGCCGAATGTCGTGCCGGACCAGACTTCGGCGGATTTTTATATTCGCTATCCCGACGGAGTATACCTGGAACAAGTCTCCGAGTGGGTGGACGATGCGGCGCGCGCGGCTGCTCTGGCCACCGGAACAAAAGTGAAAATCGATCATTACGGAAAGGATCGCGATGGCATCTCACTTTCGAGCCTCGAGGAACTGTCCTTGGCCTATATGAAGCAATTGGGCGCGACCGGCGGGGAGCCGGAGCCCGGCAAGCCCAAAGGCTTCGAGGAGACCGGCAGCGTATCGAGCCAGATCCCCGGCGTCGGCGTGTCGGCGAAGTCCTCGAATTTCTCGAATCACACCTACGGCATGGAGGCGGACGCGCTCAAGGATGTCGGCCACGAAGGCTTTTTGATCGATGCGGGGACGATGGCGGCGATCCTCTATGACTATGCCACGCATTCCGAACTGCGTGACGCGGTGAAGACCGAGTTCACGCGCATCCAGGGGCTTTTTGGCGAATATCAAACGGCCTTAGCGAAGGCTTACCCGAAGCCGGAGATCGCCGAGCCGAAATAGCGGCGAGGAAACCCTCCAACGAAGCGCAGGGCGCGGTCGGGATTTCAGAATCGGTATCGCGAAAGCTCGTCACGGTGAGAAGTGGCGGAAACGGCGGTTTATCTTTCGCTCGGGTCGAACCTCGGAGACCGCGAGAAAAATCTGCGCACGGCAATTACGGCGTTGGGCGAAGCCAAAGTGCGGGTGACGCGGGTCTCGTCGTTCTATGAGACCGAGCCGGTGGACTTGCGCGAGCAGCCGTGGTTTCTGAATTGCGTGGTGCAAGGCGAGACAGAAGCTCCGGCTCCGGATCTGTTGCGCGCGCTGCGGGGAATCGAGTCGCAGATGGGAAGCGAGAAACTCGTTCCGAAAGGTCCGCGCCTGATCGACTTGGATATTTTGCTTTACGGCGATGACACGATCGACACGCGGACATTGCAGGTGCCGCATCCGCGCATGCTTCAGCGCAAATTCGTGCTCGTCCCGCTGGCGGAGATCGCGCCGAACCTAAAGCACCCCTCATGGTCAGAAACGGCCGCAGAACTGCTAAGCAGAGCCGGTGACTCGAGCGTGGTGCGGAAATTTGCTCCCTCGTTGTAGGGGCGCCAGCAAGGGTGCCCCTTCCGTTTGGGAGTCACGGGCGCGCCTTAAGTCGTACGGTGAAGCACGAGGCGATGAAGCTTCATTGGCTTTGGCTGCAAGGCTTCGAGCTCGATTTCGGCAAGACGGCCCTCGGTGATTTCGCTCCAGCGGTAGACGCCGGGCTCGGTCTCCGTGGTCTCCCGGCCATTCAGGCGGCGCAGAAACTCACTGGCATTTTCCCGCGAAGCCACCGCACGCACCGTGGGACGAGCAAGGGCTTCGACCGCGTAGCTGCGCAAAAGTTTGTGCCAGTAGTGATCGAACAGGTCGCCGGAGGCAAAGATGTCGCTCCAAGCGACTTCGCCGCCGTACCCGACAACCACGCCGACAACGCGCTCACCCTTGAGACCGGAAGTCGCGCCGCTGAAGCGGCGCTGGACTTCGGCAACGAAATCATCGATGGAGACGCCCACCGCGCCCGACTGATAAATCTTCTCGTAGGCCTCGGTGTGTGCATTACCGGCGATAGCGGATTGCAAACGACTTCCAGAGATCATGGGCGCAGGAGCGGCGGCGTCTGCCTGCACAGTGGTGCCGCTGCGCACGGCGTTCCAGACTTCGTTTTGCTTCTGGTCCACGGCCGCCCTCTCGCGCACGCTCGGATGAACGATCGTTCCTGCCGCGGCAAATTGTGAACTGCCCGTCCAGCGTCCATGCTCGACGCAGAAGACATCCAAGGGAAGCGGCGGCGCGCCGACCGGTACGATGCGGTCTTTGCCGATGACGCGGTCCTGTTTGCCACCACTCACCAGTTCGCCGGCAAGGAGCAGAAGCGGGCGTTTGCTGCGGTTGACCAAGACAAGCTGGTTCACCGAAGCGCCGGTCGTTTGGGGAATCAAAACTGGCCGGCCGTCACGGCCACGGACCATTTCTTCGGAGCCACGCTCCCGGATGAGGACTTCCCCGGTGGCCAAACCCTCTTCCAAAGTCAAAAAAGCGCCGGTGTCCTGTCCGTAAGGAGCGACGACCGGAAACACCGAAATGTTTTCGTAAGTCACCGGATCGAGGATTCGCCAGTCCCCTTCCGGCTTTGGCGGGAGCGAGGGCGTTGAGGTGTGCCCGGCAAAAGGTTGCGGATTCGAATCGAATTCTGGCCCATGAGGGGGGAAAGCCAGACCACCGAGAGCAAGGATTCCCAGAAATCCGCCAAAGATGGCGGCAAAAATCGAGCGCTCCATAAATCACTCCTGTGCCTGAACTTGGACCGTGTCGCACGGCGCCGCCGCAAGGACGGCTCAGGGTTAGAACGGGGAGCGCCCAGATTCTTGCAAAGAACTTTTTGGGGCGGCAGGACGGATGAATTCTCCAAAGCAAAGCTAAGGGCGAATTTGGGCTGGATGCCAGACCAGGGGCGGGAGTGCTGGCCCGTTTGACGGCACGTCCGCCCGGGAGTTATGCCGTCGTTTTACGATTCGCATTCTGCCGTTGTCCAAAAGTTGCGGGAAGCACCGACTAACTGTAGGGATCGCCGAGATTGCTGCGCGTCTTCCGCTTGTTCTTGAGGGCTTGCGCTTCCTCCCGCTCGTATTCGGCAATTTCCTCCTCGGTGTAAGAAAACGCGTCGCGCGCAGCGAACATGGAATTCAAGGCTTGCTTCTTCTTCTTGCGAAGGGCGCCAAATTCGCGGCGCACCAGGCGGATGGGCGCCTCAATGACCTTGATTTCGACCAGCAGATCGCTGACTTTCTCGAGGAAGTCATGAAGGTGGTAGGGGCGAACTACATACGGCAGGCGTGCCGCCTCGATTTGTGGGGTGAACTGCCGCTCGCCCGTTTCGGGAATGACAAAAAGCGCCCGAATGCGACCGCCGGCCTCCTGAGGGACCGTGGCGATCTCGCGCAGGGTGAAAAACGCGGGACTCTCGAGATCCATCGCAGCGGCGTTGGCCACAACGAGAGACCAATCCGCGCTCTTTAGTTCGGAAAGCAGCATTTTCGCGTCAGGAACGGCGCGCACGCGCCAACCTTCGGAGTCCAAAACCTGCTTCACCGCGCTGGCCCCGTGGGGATCGTTGTCGAGCACAAGAACCCCCACCTGACGGGAAGCGACCGTAGGACTGCTATCCATAAGTTTCAGTATAGGGGAGAAGGAGCACCGCCGGCCGAGCCGTCAAGTTCTTGAAGCCTATAAAATACTGATCTCCGGGACAGGGGCTCCGGGAGAGCTTTTTTTTCCTTAGACTCTAAAGTCCAACTACCAGGGACGTTCCCGCAATGTACCTCTGCAAGCCGAGGCCATCCCAAAAAATGCGGTAGGTGGCCCTGCGCTTTGCAGAATCCGTACCGGTGAAAAAGATTTGGAATCCATCGCGGGACCATTCCGCCTCGCTTGCCGACAAACCGGGTAGGGGGATAAGCGTTCGGCGCTTCGAACGAAATTCATAGAGGAAGAGCGCGCCGGCCTGACCGTTCTCCACTGTCGGAATCCCAGCCGGCGGATGGGCAAATAAGCCGGAAACCAGCACCAGGTCGGGGTTGCTAGGATGCAGCCGAACGGCGAGCTTGGCGCCAGGAACAAAATCGGGCCCGCACAAATCTCTGATGGGAAGAGCTTGGGTAGGCTTGCCGTCTTCCGCAATCCAGGCTAAGTCGGCCTGATTGGCCGTGACCGTAAGGAGAGTGTGAGGATCACTCCAGCCCTGAATGCTTTCGAAAGCATCCGCGCTAAGCGCCGCTGCCTTTGTTGGATCGTTTGACGGGAATGTCCAGAGCTGCCACTTCCCGCCTTGGTGATTGAGATAGGCCGCGCGGGAATCTTCAGGAGACCAGACCGGGTTGCGAACCTCGCCGCGAAGCAATTCCTTCACGCTGTTCGAATCGTAATTGTATTCGTTGATGGTGCGCACGGCACCTGCTTCGCGGGTGAAGAGCAACTTTTTGCCGTCATGGGAGACTCGCAAATCAGAGTCGGTCCCTCCAGGAATGTCGCGAACAATCGAGCCTCGCTTGAAAGCGAGCTGCTGGCTCGCGTTGAAGTAGGAAACCACGACGGGAGATTGGAACTTCGTGACACTCGAGACGGGCACGGGCGGCTTCTTCTTGGTGTCGTCGTCATTCTGGTCGGGCTGGTTGTTAATCTTGGGGAAAAGCTCGGTGGCGATACGCGCGCAGCCCTTCAGAGATCCGAGCTGGGCATGATCGATCGAAACCTTGAAGGAATATTTTCCGCCAAGCGGAGGGGTGGCCGACAGGGTGTCGTTGGCGGCGTCCGTGCAGGCTTCACGGGAAAGATGGACAGCCGCGGGGGCGCCGGTGGCGGAATCCTTGGCGTGGTAGGTCCAGGACTCCGGCGCGGCGTCCTGGGTGACCTCGCCCGGTTCGAGCGGAATAGGCGGGTAACCGTCGCGGTCCAGGCGTTCCGGGCCCTTCAGCCCGATCCGGAGGTTCCAATTGGGCTGGTTGCCAAAGACAAGAAGCAGGATCGGGTAGTGCGTGGAGTGGGGGGCTGCGGGTGGGCCCGTGGGGAGGCTTTTCTGCTGCGGCTGCTGGGGAGGGGTTGCCGTTGGTTTCGCCTGGCGTGCCAATGACGACGGCAAGAAACAAGCGCTCGATAGCGCCAGGGAACAAAGAAGGGTTTGCACCCGCCGGGTCATGCTCAAGATTTCCTCCGGAAGGTAAGAGGATACCGCCCTGAGCAGAAGGAGGCAATTATTCTGACCGAGAACCTTTAGGCATTTCCACAGGGACCCAGGGACGGGAAAGCCCCGGGGGCAGCGCCTTTTGGCGAACACCAAGCGAAAATAATGGTTGACAAAGCGAACAAAAGGCGAAATACTTGAGACCTGCTTCGAGGCGGGCCATGTCCCCAGTTCACTCCATCGCGGCGCCGGATCTCTCAATCCGGCACCACCACGTTTCACCGACTCCAGAAACACTCTTTCCCGAGTGCCCTGACGACCTGAGCCCACAGCAAGTGGCCGGCAGCCTTGTCCCGCTTGCCGGCCAACACGGCAGCAATGCGGATCGCGCGACGCCGGATTGCCCCCCGGCGCCAGTGGCTACCGACCGGCCCCCAAACCGCTCGAGTAGTCCGGTCCGAAATTCTGCCGCGGACCCCAGCAACCGCGCCCACGCGCGGCTGGTCGGCATTGCCCGCCTTGCCGCAGCTTCGCCTCCCGCAGAAACGACAAGGAGATCCGCCGAGCGCCCGGAATACTTCGTTTTGCCGGTGAAATCGATTTTAAACCGGTGTGATTCCGAGCGCGTACCGTTTGAATGGACCATCAATCCCTTCCGCGGGTGCGAGTTTGCCTGCAAGTATTGCTACGCGCGGTACACGCACGAATACATGGAGCTTGACGGAGGCGAGTTCGAGAAAAAGATTTACGTGAAAAAGGATGCTGGCCCGCTGCTCGCCTGGGACGTGGCGCACAAGTATTCCTATCAGTCGGAGGCTTCCGGGGGAACCCAAGCGGAGCACATCGCGATCGGGACCGCCACGGACCCATACCAGCCGGCGGAACGCGAATACCGCGTGACGCGCGCGTGCCTGGAAGAATTGGCGAAGAGGGAAGGGCTGAGCATTTCGATTATCACCAAGTCGGACCAGATCGTGCGCGATATCGACGTGCTGCAGCGCATCGCGGACCGGTCGGATTTGGCGATCGACATCACCATTACGACGCTACGCACGCGGCTGGCGCGAATGCTCGAACCGCGCGCGCCTCGGCCGGATTTGCGGCTGACGGCGCTGAAACAATTGACCGAAGCGGGGCTGGCGGTGGGCGTTTCCGCATCGCCATTGATACCGGGGATTACCGATCGCGAGGGAGATTTGGAGGCGGTGGCGGCAGCGGGGAAAGAGGCTGGCGCGCAATGGTTCTTCTCCGGCGTGCTGTTTCTGATGCCGTCGTCGGCGAAACAGTTTTTCCCGTTCTTGCGGGCGAGATTTCCAAGACTGGTCGAGCAGTATGAGAAGTGGTTCGCTAAGAGCGGATACGCTCCCGAACCGTACCGGCGCAAAATGGCGGAACGCGTGGCGCGCATTCGGCAGATGTATGGTCTACGGGCGCGGCCTTGGCTCGAGAAGAAACACACCATGCCATGCAGGCAAATGTCGCTCGAGTGGGATGGGGCGGCCGTGGCCAAAGACACCGAAAGAACGGCATCTTTGACCGGTGAATAGAGAGACTAGCACATCAAGACAGCGCCTCTGTGAATTGGCGTTTTCCTCGGAATGACAGGGAGTCTGCCTTACGGCATGATGATGCGGGATTGTTCGCGCTGAAGTTCGGGGGCTTGGGGGAACTGACGGCGCAGGAATTCGATGAATAAGCGCGAGCGTGGACGGCCATTGGTGCGCAGCAAACCCATGCGGTACAGAAACACCAACAAATAGAAAACTTCGATGTTTTTGAAAGCAGCCGAACCGGCCCGCTCCGCCTGCTGTTTCTTGATCCCGTCGAGAAAATCGCGAAGCGCGGCGTAAAGCTCTCGCTGCAGAGGAGCTTCGGGCGGCAGTTCATAGATGACACCGGAACTCAGCGTTTTGTAGGTTTGCGCGAGAGCCTCGAGTGCAGAGAGAATGTCGTTATCCACTGTCGCGGGCCGCGCGGCGCAGAATTTTGCGATGGAAAATGCCAGGGCGGCCATAGGTTGTTGATGGGCATGAAGGATGTCCTTCGGGCTGGTTTCATCAAGGAGGGCAGTACCGGCAGGCAGGCTGCGCGGATGCTCGCTCTCGTACCGGTGCGCGGCAATCAGATAAGCACAGTCGGCCGGGCAGTCGATGGTAACCTCGCGTTCGGTGCCGCAGCAGACGGCGCAAATCTTCGCCGCCTTGGCGGGACAGAATCGGGAAGCTTTGCGCTTTTGACAGATTGCGCAGGACCCAGACACGAGCGGCTCCTTAACGGGCAAAGACAGTTCCGCAGAATACGCCGAGGAGGGGCAAAACACAAAAGAGCCAGCCCAGCAAGCATTTTGCCCGAAAATGTTCTTGGGGAACCTTTTAGGCGCTCGCGCGTGCCGCACGCATCATGCAAGCCGAAAACACGCACCGCAAAGCTCCTCCAGCGGTTCATTCTGGTGGGGGCCTTTTCCTTCTTGCGTTTGTCCTGACGACGGGTTGGCTCAGGCCATGATGACTTTGTTGTGGAAGCGCCGCGCCGCCAGGATCAAAAGCACGGTGCCCAGCACGAACAGAGCGAGGCCGTCAGCCCAAAGATGAACCAGGCCGGCGCCGCGGAGAATGATCCCGCGCGCGATATTGATGAAGTACGTCGCCGGGATGAAATAGCTGATGGGATACAAGACCGCGGGTATGGTTTCGCGCGGAAAAATGTAGCCGGAAAAGAAAACGCTCGGAAGAATGGTGAGGAAAGCAAGCTGCATGGCCTCGGCCTGGGTATTGGCCTTGCTGGAGATGAGAATGCCGAGAGAAAGAGATACGAACAGATACGGCAGCGAGAGAAAAGCCAGCAGAAGAACGTTGCCGTGAATGGGCACGCGGAAAACGAAACGCATGAAGCCCAGAATCATCGAGAGCTCAAAGAAACCGATGCCGAGATAGGGAAGCAGCTTGCCGAGCAGCAAACCCATGGGCCGCACGGGGGTGACGAAAAGCTGTTCCAGGGTACCGCGCTCTTTTTCGCGAACAATGGAGAAAGAGGTTAGAAAAGTGGTCACGTTGAGCAGCAGGATGGCCGTGAGTCCGGGCAGAAAAAAATTCGGCGAACGGGAATCGGGGTTGAACATGAGCTTGGGGCGCATGTCCACGGCAAAACTCGCGCCGCTCGGAAGAACGCGCCGGAGAGATTCGTCCAGGCCGATGGCCGTGGTGACGTTGATGGCCGGACCGGCGACGGAGGAATCCGAGCCGTCGATGAGCACCAGGACCTGGGCGCTCATTTGGTGAAGAAGGCGGTCGGAGTAGTCGACGGGAATCTTAATGCCCACGCGAGCGCGGCCGGAAACGATCATGTCGTTGAGGTCCTGGTCGTTTTGCACGTGGCGCATCACATGAAAGGTGTCCGAATTCTTCAGGCGGTCGATAAGTTCGCGGCTTTCGCGGCGTCCGTCGGCGTTGAACACCACGGTGTTGATCTGCCGGATGTTGGTGTCGATTCCGTACCCGAGCAGCGTCATCTGCAGGATGGGAATAATCAGGGAAAAGAAGAGTGTGGCAAAGTCCCGTCGCACGTGCAGGACTTCCTTGTAAAACACAGCGCCGCAACCGCGAAAGACGTTAGTCACTGGCGGCCTCCAAAAGGGATTCCTGCTTGTAGGTGAGTTCGACGAAAACGTCCTCAAGGCTGGGCGCCAGGGGGCGAATCTCGTCGACGGCAATGCCGTTTTCCGCAAGCTCGCGGCGAAGACCGTCCAGGCTGAGATTTTCATCGACGAGCGCATGGACGGACTGCCCAAAGATGGTGGCACTCCGTATCCCGGGAATCCCGCGGGCCAGGCGCAGTGCGCGTGTCACTTCCGGGGCGGTGAATTCGACGCGCCGCGTGCCATCGGGCTGCACCTCAGGAAGCTGGCGAAGCGAATCGGGGGTGCCGTCGGCGATGAGCTTGCCGTAATAGATATAAGCGACGTGGCTGCAGCGCTCGGCTTCGTCCATGTAGTGCGTGGTAACAAAGAAAGTGATGCCGTGGCCGGAGAGCTCGAACAACAGGTCCCAAAGCTGGCGCCGCGCGACCGGATCGATGCCCGCGGTAGGCTCGTCGAGAAAAAGCAGCTGGGGTTCGTGCAGCATGGCGCAGCCGAGCGCCAGGCGCTGCTTCCATCCGCCGGAAAGCTGGGCCGCGAGCCGCTTTAGATAAGGGCCCAGGCCGTTGAGCTGAATGATTTCCTCCATGCGGCGCTTCAGACGCGCCGGCTCAAGGCTGTAAATACGGCCATAGAACCTCAGGTTTTCCTCGACGGTGAGGTCGTAGTACAGGCTGAAATTTTGCGACATGTAACCGATGCGCTCGCGCACCGCTTCGGAATCGGTTCGCACGTCGAGGCCTTCCACGTGGGCCGAACCGCCGCTCAGAGGCAACAGGCCGGTAAGCATCTTGATGACGGTGGTTTTTCCGCTGCCGTTCGGTCCGAGAAAGCCGAAAATTTCGCCTTTCTCCACGCGGAAGGTGACGTCGTTAACGGCGGTGAAACTGCCGAACCTCCGCACGAGATGCTCGGCGGAGATGGCCGCTCGGACGGGCGATTGCGGTTCGGTAGCCATCGTCTCAGCTCGTCGCTTTAAGTTTCACGTCCGCGGCCATCCCGGGGAGCACGCGGCCCGCCGGGTCGTTGATGCGGATTTTTACCCCGAAGACTTGATGGACGCGTTCCTCGCGGGTTTGTACGTTGCGGGGAAGGAATTCGGCCTGCTGATTGACTTGCTCCACTTCTCCGTCAAAAACGGTGTTGGGAAAGGAATCGACGCGAACTTCCGCCTTTTGCCCGAGCCGGATGCGTCCGAACTCCGTCTCGGGAATGTAAATACGGACGTAGATCTGGTCCTTCTCGAGAAGCGTGGCGACCGGAGTATTCGGGGGGATGATATCTCCCGGCCGGACATCGAGGACTTCCACGATGGCGGCGGAGGGCGCCACGACCTGACGCTCGCGGAAGCGGGCAAGGTCGTAAGCGTAGACGGCTTTGGCGTGTTCGATGTCTTCGCGGCGATTGCCGCGTTCCATTTTCTCGAGGTTGGCTTGCGCCTGAAGATAGCGCGCTTCGGCGGAGGCAATCTCTTCGGGACGGTACCCGCGCTGCATTTCATCGAACTTGTGCTGGGCCATGTCCCTTTGTGCGAGGGCCATTTTCCAATTTGCTTCCGCGGTGTCCCGCTGCTGCCTGGAGACCAGATCCTTTTTGGCGAGACCGTTGTAACGGTCAAAGTCAAGCCGCGTGCGGATTTCATCGGCTTTGGCGCGTTCCAAATCGTCCTGCGCGGCATCAATTTCCTCTTTGCGGTAACCGTTCTTCCTCAGCTCATAGTCCGCTTTGGCTTGTCCTGCGGCGGCGCGCGCCTCGGCAATTTCCTCCGGACGGTAGCCGCGCTCCGCCTTTAGCGCGTCGGCGTGGGATTGTTCGAGAGCAGCCGCGAGTTCTTTGTCATCGAAGGTGAGAAGAAGTTGGCCCGGCTGTACCGGGTCTCCTTCGCGAACGAACACTTTGTCGATTCGTCCGCCTACGATCGAGCCGACGCGCACGTCCCGCGCCTCTACCGTGCCCGAGCCATATAACGCCGTATCTCGGTGAAACCAGCCTGCGTAGACCGCCGTGGCCGCCACCGCCGCCGCCGCGCCCAGAAGGATCAAGAGGACTTTCCGGTTCATCGGGCTAATCTCCTTGAACAGGGAACGATCCTGCCGCTGGGAGGGTGAGGCCGGGGCGCGGCGCCATGCCCGTCCATAACAGGTTGAAAGCGGATTCAATACGGGTATGCAGGGTGGCGTCCCCGTAGAGCGACCAAATCAGAAGCGTGCCGAAGATGGTTTGCCGGAAGACGCAGGCAATCTCCTCGGCGGGAAGGTCGCTCCGAATCTCGCCTTGTTCTTGCCCGAGCCGGATCATCTGGGTATGGAGCCCTTGCACTCGCTTTTGCAAATCAAGCATGGCCTCGCGGACCGGAGTGCTCGAGAGATAAGCTTGAAGAACCGCACGAATGATTTCCGGGTTGCGCGTTGGCTCCTGGGTCATACGGACACCGAGGGCGCCCAAGAACTGCGGCATGGGCTCGTTCGTCCGGCGCGCCTCATCGACAGCAGCTTCGAGCTTCCCGAGCTGCATTTCGCCAAAGGCCAGCAAGATGTGGTCCTTGCTCGGGAAGTAGTTGAAAAAAGTGCCCTTGCCGACGTCGGCAGCTTCCGTGATGTCCTCGACTGTGGTTTCCGCAAAGCCTTTCTCGGCGAACAGGGCAAGCGCGGAGCGGAAGAGGCGCTCGCGGATCTCGGCGCTGCGGCGCTGGCGGCGGTCGGAAGGGGGCGCGAGCTTGGAAGTGAGCGTCATGCGTAAATGACTATTACTCATAAATGACTGTAGGTCATCTTTAGGCCAAAGTCAAGCGGCGAGAAGGAATGAAAGCTCAACGCCGGAGAGAAACGCGAAGCGGCGGACAAGCAAGCGTTCACTGCCCCGGGCAACCCGGGGAAAGGCGCAGCGGCGGTGTACGGCGACTATTCTTTCAGAGAGGTGGGGTCGGAGAGGTTCTTGGGTGACTTCTTGTTGAGAAGTGCCACCAACTCCTGCCCCGCGGGCGGCACGGCCACGGCGCCCTTGCGTATGATATTTTCTGCTGAAACTTTCTTGCCATAGAGGGTTTCGTTGCTACCGTTGTCCGGGCGGAGCGTCGAGCCTTCGAGCGAGACGCCGGCAAACAAGCCGCGCGAGCGGGAATAGGTAAGCATCTCGGCGCGCATGGTGACGTCGCTGGCCGCAGCAGCGTCGCGTCCCTTGGGGCCGGCGGCGGCCGCCGCGTCGGCTCCCAATTTCACTTTGCTTTTTAGAAGGGCTTTGGCGCCGCGCGGGTTCATTACCAGAATAACGAAGTCGGTCGCCTGTCCGCCAAGCTGAAGGCCGAAACCGCCGCCTTCGAGGCGCATCATTGCGGGCGCGCTCCAGGGACCGGTGAAGTGTTCGCCGGTACGGCAGGTCATGGCGCCCC
>Ga0307477_10001691_pt1 | contig 18074 bp, 21 predicted proteins | sample atmos_gasesECM2C_FD_203316 | JGI IMG/M metagenome (GOLD analysis project Ga0307477, IMG submission 203316) | Hardwood forest soil microbial communities from Morgan-Monroe State Forest, Indiana, United States - atmos_gasesECM2C_515 | ecosystem: Environmental > Terrestrial > Soil > Temperate...
CATCCGCTCGACGCCCGGATCACGGCACGGCGGCGCTCGGGACTCGCCGCCTCCCTCGGTTTCGGAAGGACCGCGTTGTGAGCTCGGACGCGCCCACACCCGCACGCCCGCAGGTCGTCTGTCGCGAGCTCCTCGCCGCGCTCGATGCCTCGGAAGGGCGCCGCCGCCGCCGGAAGCGGGACACGACGCCGGACGCCATCGGACTTGCGATCAAGCGCGCGTTGCTTGAGCGTGCGATCGAGGTGGACCCCGAGCCCGACGCCTTTGAGGCGTGGCTCGACGAGCAATGCCGGGCTGCCCGCGGCGGTGAGGACGGCGAGGGGGGCGTGCGGGCGATGGCCTTGTCCATCTTCGAGGAATGGCGTCTCGCCCAAGACGCCGACTCGTTCCGTCGCTGGCTCGCGCGCGGCGCGCCGTCAGACGACGCGACCTCCATATCGAGCGCCGATCAGTGAGGAGCTAACGTGAGGCTTCGGACGCCACTCGTGCTCGGGGTAGGGTTGCTCGTGGCGTGCGGGGGGAGCGCCGCCCGGCGGCCAAGAGCTGCGGTGGTTGCTGCACCGGAGTCCACCGTGATCGTGCCCCTCAAGTTCGCCCCCTCGCCTGGTGGCAGCATCTACGCGCCGCCCACGAGCTTGGCCAAAGCGCCCGACACAACCGCTCATCGCGGGCAACCGCGGCGGTAGTGATCCCGATCACATTCGCGGCAGAGTCCGATGCAACGTTTAGAGACGCGCGTGGTAAGCAGTTGCACGTGTGCACTCCGCCACATCCGGTCCGACCGCACAGCGACTTAACGTCCGGGCGCGCCGGAACCACCTTAGAGGGGAGGGGGAGGTCATGAGAACACGTATAGGACCGTTCTCCGGACTCGTCGCGGCTGTGGTCACGATGCTCGCTTGGGCGGCTCCGGTCCGCGCTCAGCAAGTGGTGAAGCTGGCGGAGGGCGAGACACTCACTATCAGCGGCTTCCTCAGCGCCAGCTTCTTCACAGACAACGGGTTCTTCAGCAATTTCGGCCAGGGGCAGAATGCGGAATACGCCGCGGCGCCCGTTGCCGGAGGTGCTGGTCAGCCCGGTAACAAAAGAGCGTTCATGGACGGCGACATCCGCAACACACGCATCCGCTTCGAGTTCGCGAGTCAGCCCGTGGTCGGCAGGTGGGCTCCCAAGGGCGTGCTCGAGGCGGACTTCTTCGGGTCGTTCGTCGGCGCCGGCGCGCCGCCCTTTCAGGATGAGCAACCCCAACTTCGTGGCCGCTTGCTGTATGCAGACATGAGCAACGGGCCCACCACAGTGCGGATCGGCCAATTCTGGGCGCCGCTGTTCGCCGAGGTACCCGTCTCTCTGACGCACATCGCGTTTCCGCTCGGGTATGGCTCGGCGGGCATGATCGGCTGGCGGTTCCCGGGGGTTTTCCTCTACCACGACCTCAGCGGGGCAGGAGCCTCGATCAGTTCACAGCTCCAGCTCGCCGTGATGAAGGGGTCGGGACCGATCGTTGCCGGCTCAGCGGTGGATGTAACCAACAACATCGGCAACGGCGAGGCGTCCGCCCTGCCGCAGCTCGAGGCGCGGCTCAACTTCGGGAAGACGTCGGGGAAAATGAAGTGGAGCGCGTACGTCGTCGGGCACGTCGACTGGAAAGACACGGTCGGCAATGGCGGCGTCGATTCCGCCTCCAACATGATGGGTGAGGCGGTGGAGGTGGGTGGCAGCATCGTGATCGGCCAACTGACAGTCCACGGCAATTTCTACGACGGCAAAGCCATCGGCCAGGAGTTTGCCTTCATTACCCAGAATGCCCCGGGGCAGGGCAACATCAAGGGGTACGGCGCGTGGGTCCAGGCGGGCTACGACTTCACGCCGCACTGGAGCTTGTGGGCGTTCTACGGCCTTGACCAGCCGGACTATAAGACGTTCGCCACGAATCAGCTTCCAGCGGTGGTCCCGCTCCCGCGCCAGGGGAGCCACGACGGCGACGCGTTGGTCCGTTGGCGCGCGGGCCGATATGCCGTCGGGCTCGAGTACTTCTGGAACGTGACCCGGTGGAACACCGGTGTCGGCAAAGCCGGCCAGCTCGCGCTGAGCATGCAGTACATCCTGTAGGTTCTCGCGTCGACGAATCCGCGGCTCGGCTCTGGGTGGCATCACGCAGAGCCGAGCTGCGGTGTCAGCCGCGGGTGGCGAAGGCGTGGGGCAACACGCGCCCCAGTCCCGTGATGCCGCGGATCTCGTTGTCGAAGAGCGGAATGATGGCCCGTACGGCGCCGTCAAAGTCGCGCCAGATCTCCTCCATGTAGGCATCCTGCATCGCCACCCGATTGCGCACGAACTCGGGGGAGTCAGCCCGCACTTCGTCCCGCTGGATCAACATGTTGACGATCACACCGCCCACGGGGATGCCGAAATCGCGGAACCACTGGATGAAGCGCTTGATCACGGCGATCGGGAGCGCCTCGGGGAGCGTTACGAAGAAGAACGCCGTCTTCTCCTTGTCGGTGAGGAGGACCCGCGCCTGGCCGATGCGCTCGCGAAACGCCACAAGGTACTCCATCAACGGGTCGGCTTCCTTTTTCTTCGTGAAGGAGAGGAGCTCTCGGAGCGAGCGCGCCTCCTCCCGGGATTTCATCATCTTGTTGACCCAGAGCGAGTAGACCTTGCTCATGCCCAACAGCCGCCGCGCGTTGGCGGTGGGCGCGGTGTCGAATACGTAGGTGTCGTACTCGTTCTTGAGCATCAAGTCGACCATGGACTCGAACATGGCCGATTCCTCAAAGGCCGGGTTCATGGTGGCGGACTCGACGAACGCGTCGGCCTGCGAGGAGATCTCAGCAAATTTCAGGAACCAGCGGATCTTCTGCTTAATGTCCTGCTTCGAACGCTCGATGGTCTCCTTGGTATCGATCTCGTAGGCCCACAGATTCGGGACGCCCGTGACGGCGACAGCGCGACCGTAGACGTCTTGGTCGAGGAGGCCGCTCAGGCTGTGCACCGGGTTCGTGGAGGCGAGCATCGTGCGCCGACCCGCCCGCGCGAGGTGGAGCGCCGTGGCCCCCGCCATGACGGTCTTGCCCACGCCCCCCTTGCCGCCGAAGAAGGTGTACTTGAGCTGCGGGTGGGACTCGAGGTAGGCGCTGAGCGACTGCTCGATCTCGGGCATCGGGCCTAGCGGTCGCCGTCGCCGTACATGATGGCGGCGAGCTTCTCGATCATCGGGAGACCCGTGACGTCGCGCTCGAGCTCCGGCACGTGGGCGACGACTTGATTGCCGAACCTGCGCTTGATCTCCTCGAGGTAGTGGCCTTGGACCTTGAGTCGGTTTGCGAGATAGGGCGGGAGCACCTGGTGCGCGAGCTCGGGTGGAAGCACGCGATTCACCACGTAGCCCGCGATCGGGACGTCGAAGCGGGCGAACAGTTGCGCGGCTTTCTCCGTGTCCAAGATGATCATCTGCTCCGGCACGACGACGAAGAAGAAGGCGGTGCGGTCCTTGTCGGTGAGGATTTGTGACGACTGGTTGATCCGGCCTTTGATGTATTGCAGTTCGGTCAAGATCTCGTCTTCCTCCGTGACCCGCTGCCGCTTGATCCGCGCGACCATCTCCTCGTGCTCGCGCATCTGCTCGCGGAGTTGCGTGATGCGGTTGATCCACTCGTCGTACACCTTGGCCATCGAGAGATAGTAGAGCGCGTGGCCGAGGGGGACGAGGTCGTAGATGTAGTAGTCGTAGTCGCCCTTGACGACGATGTCGACAACGGCGTCGAAGATGGCCGACTCCTCCATCGCAGGCTCCGCCGACGCAGCTTGGATGTAGTCGTCGATCTCCTCCGGGATCCGCTCAAACCCGTAGCGGTCGAGGATCTTCGTGCGGATTTCCTCTTGGTACGCTTTGATGTTCGAGTCGGCGTCGATCTCCTGCGCCCACAGGTTGTCCATGATCTTGACGGCGCCCTTGCCGAAGATATCGCGCTTGAAGATGTCGCTCAGGGAGGCTTGGGGGTCGACCGAGAAGACCAGCACCTTGCGCCCCTGCCGGGCGAGCCAATAGGCGGTCGCGGCGGAGAACGTCGTCTTCCCCAACCCGCCCTTGCCGCCGAACATGATGTAGCGGCGGTCGCGGTTCCGCTCAAAGGTGTCGCGGAGAGACATGGAACGCGGGCGACGTCGGGGCTAAAACATCGCGTCCGAAATGTCCTTCTCCCGAAGCATGCGCCGCTTCCAGGTGGCGATGTTCGGCACCACGTAGGGAAGCAGCCGGAGCGAGTAGTAGGGCGGGAGGATCGGCACGCCGATGAGGTCGCCCATCGTGATCAAGATGAACAAGTGCTCCATGCTGGCACGCGTGCGCAGCGCGTAGCGCGACATGTCGTGAGCGCCCATGCCATAGAACACTTCTTTCAGCCGGGTGAACCAGCCGCGCTTCTCTTCGTTAGTCATCGGATGGCATCCTCATACGCCGTGCAGGTGAAATTCCTCGCTGTCAGAAAACTCGCGCTCGCGCAGGACCCGCCGCTTCCACGCGGTGAGATGCGGGATGGCGTAGGGCAACACGCGGAGCGCGTAGATCGGTGGGAGGATGGGCAGTCCCACCATGTCGCCCCACGTGGTGACAAAGAAGATGGTTTCGAGCGAGCCCCGGAGCTCGCGCGCCTCGCGCTCGAATTCCAGGGCCGTGAATCCGTACAGGAATTCCCGAACCACCACCCACAGCCCGCGGCGCACCGGCGGCACTTCCGTCCTCGCTTCGTCCTGGCGCATTATTATCGCCCAAGTGCCACCGGGACGGCAACCGAGTAATCCCGCGCCCGTGAGAACGAGCCCGCGTGTCTCATGACCCCGGCCGGATCGCGTTCGTCGTGGCGGCCGGCGTGTTCCTCGGATGGTTCGCGATCGGCACCGAGCTGAACCTCCGCCGGGGCCGCCGCTTGCTGCGCTGGGTCGAGGGAGGGCTGCCGCGCCTCGGTCCGCGCAGCACGCTCCGCTGGCTGGGGTCCTCGGCGCTCGAGCTCAAGGTGCAGGAAGCGCGGGAACCGCTCCGGAACGCGGAGCTCTTCATTCTGCTCGAGCCGCGTGACCTGCCGATCGTGCGGTGGCTGTTCCGCCTCCGGGGACGGCGTGACCTCTTGATCGTGCGGGCGGACCTCCCCGCCCCCCCGCGCTTCGAATTCGAAGCGTTCGATCCCCGCGCCTGGTCGACCCGGGGCGTCCGGCGCACGCTGCAACGCAAAGGATGGGCGGCGCTTGCCGCGCCGCCGGGGTCCCCCGTCCTGGCTTTTGGGCCCGGTCCCGCGGCCCCGGGGACGGACGTCGTCTCGCTTGCCACCCTTCCCGAACTGCCGCTTGTGCGCGTCGCGATTCGCCGCGAAGCGCCCCACCTCGAGGTGCAGTGGCGCCTAGATGCCCTCGCAGGGCTCGAGGCGATCCGCGTGTTCGACGCGGTGCGAGCGCTCGCGGAGCGCGTGTAGCGGTCCGCGCGGTCAGTCGCCGGCCGGCACGGGGGCTGGTCGCAAGGGGCTGCCGCGCAGCCGCCGCCACGCGCCCCACGCGTCGTAGGCGATGACAAGAGCGGCGCAGAACAACAAGAGCGCCACGATAATCATCGCCACGGCCCCGAGCGTGTTCACCGGTTGCGCAGACGCGCGCGGGCTTGAAAGGATGCTCGCGTAGAGGTTGTAGGCGGTGACCAAGGTACCCGCCATGGTCGTGACATACATGAAGAGCATCGGATAGAGCGCGAACGCGGGGTTGCGCCCGATCGAGCGCAGCCACAAGGTCACGATCAGGAGGCTCAGCGCGGCCATGAGCTGATTCGACGCCCCGAAGAGTTGCCACAGATAGATCCACGTGCCGCTCATGACCAAGAGGAGCGTCAGCACCATCGATGCGATGGCAGCAATGTGGGGATTCTTGAATCCCACCCAGGCATCCCCGAGCCACTCCGACAGCGTGACGCGCATCAGGCGGAAGACGAGCTGCACGACCGTGAGCACGATGACGACGAAGGCGCCGAAGCCGAGTGCCGTGCCGTAGGCCTGGGGGATGGCGCCGAACGAGACGATGCCGAGCAGCTTGCCGACGCCCGAAGCGAAGGCGCCGCCTCCCGCGCCCCCTGCGATCGAGACGGCGATGAGCGAGAGCAGGGCAAGCGAGTTCTCGCTGAACATGGCCCCTCCCCCGACCGGCAGCGCATCCGTTTCATACTCCAACTGGCGGGCCGTGCCGATGGATCCAAAGAGCGCGTGCCACCCGGAGATGGCGCCGCACGCGATCGTCACGAACAACATGGGCCACAACGGCTGAATCGCCGCCACCGCTTGGTCGGGTGCCTTGAGCACGGGCATCCAGCTCTTGAACACGGCACTTTGGAAGGTCACCGCTTTCAGCGCTTCCGCGTTTCCCAGCAGGCCGAGCACGCCGCCCAAGATCGCGCCCAGCCCCGAGAGCCCGATCGTCAGGAACGTCACCCAGAAGCCGATGTAGTTCACGGGTTGGGCGAACCGCCAAATGGGAAGAATCGTGCCGAGATAGGAGAAGACGAACAGGAACACGCACCAGAAAATGAAGGAGGGCAGCATCTTGATGCCCCCGGTCTCGTCCACGTATTTCGGGACGACCTTGCCGTCCGGGCTGAGCGTGGTGGCGGCGAGGCGCGGGTCAGCCTTGGTGGGGTCGGAGACGGAATACAGGGCCGCGCCCCCGGTCAGGCCGTTGATGGCGTTGTCGAGCCCGACGACGAGCGAGTTGATCGGACCGCCGTAGACGAGCGCCGCGGCGGGCTTGCCGTCGGGGGCCACACCGTGCTGGACCGTCAGGCCGCGGGCGCCAATCGCCATCGACCCGAGCGTGATGAGCACCGCCACGACCGTCACGAGAATCAAGTCCATCTTCCAGCGATACAGCATCTGGCCGGCAAGCAGCCCCATCACCGCGAGCATCAGGATGCCGAACGGGACGTCGGCGCGCGGATCGAGGATGCCAGCGAGGATGCCGACGAAGGCGCCCGCGAGCAGGAGCAAGTAGAAGAAAATGAAGACGAAGAGGATGAGGCGCGTGCGGGGTGCGATGAGCCGGTGCGCGATGGCGGACAGGGAGTTGCCATCGTTCCGCACCGCAACCATGATCGCGGAGTAATCGCTCACCCAGCCGATGAAGGAGACGCCGAGAATCAGCCACAGGATGGAGGGCAGCCACCCCCATAGGCTCGTCGCGGCGATCACGCCAACGATCGGCCCCGCCGCCGCGATCGACTTGAAATGATAGCCGTACAGCACGCTTCGGCTCGTCGGCATGAAATCGACCCCGTCCATGTACATGCGCGCCGGCGTGGCCTTCTTCGGATCGGGCTGAATGACGTCCCGGTCGATGCGGCGGGCATACAGGGTGTAGGCCAGGTAGATCATCACGCCGCCCAGGACCGCCACAATCGCCGCGTTCATCGGGAAGTGCGCCAGGGCAATGCCCCCTACGACGACGACCGGAAGGAGCACCAGAATGCCGACCGCAGTCCGGATGTTCATGCCGACCTGCCTTGGCTAGGAGGGTGGAAGGTGCTGTGGGCCATGAGACGCTGCGCGACGAGCGTGCTAGCACGCTCGAGGGGCAGGCCAACGCTCTTCGTCCGGCGGTCGACGATCACCGCGGGGTAGTGCCGCACGCCGTACCACAGAGACTTGATCCAGCCTTCGACGGAGGCCGCGTCGATGATGCGGAACCGTACCTCGCCCTCGTGCGCGGCCATCTGGCCACGCACCCAGTCGCCAACCAGGCGATACTGGTGTTGCAAATCGGCGGGCAACGACGTCTCGAGCTGCTCCTGGCGGTCGCGGCGCCGCGCGGCGCTCTCCCGCCAGACGAACTCGCACGGCATACAGTGCAAGAAGGCCACCGGCGCATACACGATGACCTCAATGGTGACGGGCTTCCGCGGCGACCGCCGGCGTGTCGTAGGGCGACCTTGGGGTTTCGCGATACCATAGGCCGCGGGGGCTCAGGCGTCAAGCACAGACGGTCGGGAGGGTGGGGGATTTGCGTCGCGTGGGAGTCTCGGGTTATTTGGACCGAGTGCGCACGTTGCGACACTCACGGGCAGGTTCGGGGAGGGGCACGTGACTTCACGCTTGATGACGCGACTGGGGCAGGGCCGGTGACGCCCGATGCGGCGCGCCTGTTCCGCTGGGACGACCTGCCGCGGGAGCAGGTGTCTCCGCGGCTGGCACGCCGGCTCATCACCGGCGAGCGGATCATGCTCGCCCACGTGTACCTGAAGAAGGGGTGCGTCGTCCCCCGTCACTCGCACGAGAACGAGCAATTGACCTACATCCTCGAAGGCGCGCTCAAGTTCTTGATTGGAGCCGATGGTGAGCGGGAAGTGGTGGTGCACGCGGGTGAGGTGCTGCACCTCCCGTCCAACCTGCCACACGAAGCGCATGCCCTCGCCGACACGCTCGACGTCGACATCTTCGCACCGCCCCGCCAGGATTGGCTCGAGAAGACCGACGCCTACCTGCGCGGCACCTAGGGGAACACGCCCGGGGCCGCCGAGCGTCTGCCGGGGCCGATCGCTACCGTCCCTCTTTTCGCTTCGTCACCTTCCCGATTGCCGTGATGAGGTCGCTCAAATCGTAGGGTTTGAGCACCGAGGGTTGCCCGCACTCCTCGAGGAACCGGCGCGTTTCATCGCGCGCCCGATCACCTGTGACGAACACGAAACGGCGAGCGAGCTGGGGTCGCTCGTCGGCGAGCTGCTCCCAGAGCGCGCGACCGCCGAGCCGCGGCATCTGCAAATCGGTGACGATAGCATCGAAGCCCTCGCTCGCCGGGCCAAGGCGCTCGACCGCCTCGAGGCCGTTTTCGACCGCGACCACTTCGTGTCCCTCACGCTCGAGCAGCAGCCGCATCGCCTGGCGGTTGACGGCGTCGTCGTCCACCACAAGGATGCGGAGCTTCGGCAGGGACGGCAGCGTCGCGGTCGTCTGGGCGAGTGGCGAGAGGACGCTCTTGGGAAGCGTGACGACGACCTCGGCGCCTCCGTCAGACCGCGGGCGGAGGCGCAGCGCGCCCCCCGAAGATTGGGCGAGCGCCCGCGCGAGGGCGAACTCGATCTCCCCGCCGCCGCCCTGGGTGAAGCGAAACGGTGACACGAGGCGCTGCTCGGCCTCCACGGAGAGCGGGGCACCCGTGTCGGAGAGCGCAATGGTGAGCGAGGGGCCGGTATCCGTCACGGTGATGCGGAGTTCGCGGGGCGGCTGGCTATCGCGCAAGCGGCGCAGCGAGAAATCGAGGAGGCGCGTGAACATCTCGGTGAGTTGAGCCATGGGGCACGCCACCATAGGCAGATCGTGCGGGATGCCACGCGTGAGCTTGACGCCCAACTCCCGGAACGTCACTTCGCGCTCGGCGAGCACCCCGTTGAGGACCACGGCGGCATCTGAGGGCTCGGCGGCGCCGATCGGATGCTCGGCCAGCTCGAGGAAATGCTGGGTGATTTCCGCGGCGCGGCGCACCTCGCCGTGCAGCATCATCAGCGCTCGTGCCCGCTCGGGGTCGAGCGGGCTCCCATGCAACAAGTCCGCCAATGCGCCAATCGCCGCGAGGCGGTTGTTCAGGGCGTTGAGGACGTTGGCTGACCCCTCGTCGAGGGCCACGCGCTTGATTTCGGGGGGAGGAGCGGGTCGTGGCACTGGCGGCGCCACCTGCGGCCCGCGTGGCGTCGCCTGCCGTTGGCGGCCGAGGAGAAAGCCCAGTACAGCACCGACGAGCCCACCGAAAGCGAACGGGATCCAGAGTTCCATGGCTGTAAGCTATGCAACTCGGGACCCTGGGCCAGCGCCGCCGATTTCGGCTTGCCTAGCGCGTGGCGAGTTCCTAGGTTTCTCGACCCGCCCTGGTGGTGGAATTGGTAGACACGCTGTCTTGAGGGGGCAGTGGCGCGAGCCGTCCCGGTTCGAGTCCGGGCCAGGGCATCCACCCTCCGTCCGAGTCAATCGACGCTGCCGAACTCAACCACCGCCGCGCGCGGTGGCGGTCGTCGTTGGGGACGCGACGACAACCCCTCCCAGCCCCAGAACGTGCGCCAGCAGCGTTAATCCCGGAGGCCCACCGGCTCCACCTCCACTGAGATGTTCACCCAGTGTCCTTGTCGGAACCGGAGGACGCTGAGGCCGCACCGGGTCATGTGGCCGAGCAGGATCGCCGTCCAGATGTCCGCGGGATGCAGGCCACGCGTTGCCTGGAGCACAGCGCAGAGGCCCAATGGAACGACGATCTGCGACACGAGCGAGATGTAGAGAGGCGAACGGGTGTCGCCCGTGCCCTGGAGGCCTCCGGTATAGGTGAGCGCGACGGCGACGAACAGCCCGGACACGCTGAGAAAACTGAGCAACTGCACTCCCAGACCGACGACGATCGGGTCGGTCATGCCGAACAGGCCGAACAGCTGGTGCGGCATGGTGACGAACAGGACGCCGATTGCCACCGCGAGACTGAGGCCGAGCGCCGCGGCGACATGCACGCCCCGCAGGGCCCGGTCCGGACGCCCGGCCCCGAGATTCTGACCGGCGACCGTGGCAGCCGCCCCCATCAACCCCACCGATGTCCAGGTGATGAACGAGAACAATTCCGTGTAGCCGACGGCGTACGCCGCCTGCGCCTGGGCGCTGTGCGCGAGCGACCCGATGAAGCGGAGCAGCAAGACCCCCGCGACGTTCATCGCGATGCCCTGGACGCCGGTCGGAAGGCCGAAGCGGAACAACGTGCGGATGACACCCCAGTCGGGATGCCAGTCCATGCCGCGATGCCACACCACCGGAAGCCGGCCAGAGAACAGTAAGGACACGGCGACGCCGGTCATCACGAGTCCTGCCACCGTGGTTCCGACGGCTGCCCCGGCGGTGCCCAGTCGGGGGAATGGTCCGATGCCTGTGATGAATGCCACGTTGCAGGCGATGTTGAGAACGGTGAGGAGTACCCCGAGGCGCAATGGCGTGCGTGCATCACCCGCCGCGCGCAGCGCCCCGCTCACCATGAAGAACAGCAGCATCCCGATGCTGCCGAGGAACATGACTCGGAGGAACGGCAGGGCTTGCGCACGCACCGCGGGCGCCGCGTTCACGACGCCGAGGAGCGAGGGCGCGAGGACCCAGCCGAGAGGCGCCAGGACCCCGCCCCACAGCACCACGGCGGCGATGAACGCTTGGTACACGGTCCGATTGACCCGTTCGGGGTCGTTCGCCCCGGCAAAGCGGGCCACCAGGACCCCCATCCCGGTAAACACGGACATGACGAACGCGATGACGACGATGAAGATCTGGATTGCGACGCCGATCGCCGCGTTGCCGGCGTAGCCCACGAACCGGCCTACGAGGGCATGATCGACCACCCCCTGGAGCCCGCCGATGAGATTCTGTAGCACGCTGGGCCAACCGAGCATCCAGACGGCCGGAAGCAGGGGGCCTTCGACGATGGAGCGGTCGAGAACCTTGACGGGGCGCGCGTGTGTTGTCACAGGCGAACGAACGCGAGTGCGCTCGGCTCTCCGCTCGCGGGGCTAGGCGGGGCGTGCTGAGACGCCACGCGAGCGAAGGGAATGACCCGCGTTGCTTTTCGCGTCAATCGGTTCGGTGCACCGCGCAAGCGCGGGCGCGTTCGAGGAGGAGTGCGCGCTCGCGAGCGTTGCGCGTGAGGGAGGCGGCACGCTCAAGCTCCGTCCGGGCCTCGTCCCAGCGACCGAGTTTGGCGAGGAGGTCGCCGCGCACACTGGGCAACAGGTGATAGGTAGCGAGGCGTGGTTCCGAGGTCAGGACATCGACAATCTCGAGCCCTGCGCTCGGGCCGAAAGCCATGCCGTACGCAACGGCGCGATTCAGTTCCACGACGGGAGACGGTGAGAGCTGAGCGAGCGCGTCATAGAGCGCGGTGATGCGCGTCCAGTCCGTCTCCTCGGGTGCGCGGGCGTGTGCGTGACAGGCGGCGATCGCGGCTTGGAGCGCGTAGGGGCCGAGCGTTCCGCCGAGCTCCTCGGCGCGTGCCAACGCCGCGAGCCCTCGAGTGACGAGGAGATGATCCCACCGCGCGCGGTCTTGATCAAGAAGGAGAACCGGCTCTCCCGAGGGGCCGAGCCGCGCCTTGAGGCGGGACGCCTGGATTTCCATGAGGGCGACGAGGCCGTGGACCTCCGCTTCCTGGGGCAGCAGTTCAGCGAGGATACGGCCGAGCCGAAGCGCATCCTCACAGAGCTCCGGTCGGATCCAGTCGTCACCGGCGGTCGCGGCATAACCCTCGTTGAACACGAGGTAGATGACCTCGAGCACCGACGCCAGCCGGGCTGCTCGGTCAGCCGCGCGGGGCACCTCGAAGGGGACGCGGACCTCGGCGAGGGTCCGCTTGGCTCGGACGATGCGTTGGCCGATCGTCGACTCGGGGACGAGGAAGGCCCGCGCGATCTCGGCCGTGGTCAGGCCCCCCAGCAAGCGCAGCGTGAGCGCAACGCGCGCCTCGGTCGAGAGGACTGGGTGACATGCCGTGAACATCAGCCGCAGGAGGTCGTCCCCGACGTCGTCGTCGAGCGCGGCGTCGAGATCGGGCACCGCGGCTTCCTGTTGCGCCTCGAGCTCGTAGCCGAGCTCCGCATGCTTGCGCTCAAGCATCGCGCGTCGCCGCACGAGATCGATCCCCCGATGCTTGGCGGTGGCCATGAGCCAGGCGCCCGGATTGTCTGGGACGCCCGACTCCGGCCACCGCTCAAGCGCGGCGACGAGCGCGTCTTGTGCGAGATCTTCCGCCAGACCGATGTCGCCCACCATGCGCGCGAGGCCGGCGATGAGCTTGGCCGACTCGATTCGCCAGACGGCCTCGATCGCGCGATTCGTGTCCGAGGGCAAGTCGCGCCTCACCGCCCAGCGGCTTTCTGCACGTCGGGCGGGAAGTCCGATATCTCTTGAACCTGCCGCACTTCGATAATGTCGCCGTCCAGCATCGGGGCACGCTTCGCCCATTCCACGGCTTCGTCCTTCGACTTCACCTGAATAATCCAATAGCCCCCGACCACTTCCTTCGCTTCCGTGAACGGCCCGTCCGTCACCTTGGGCCGCCCGCCCGTGAATTGCACGCGCGCGGCCTTAGCGGGTGGCGCGAGTCCGTCGAGACCGAGCAGCACGCCGGCCTTGGTCAGCGATTGGTTGTACTTCGTCATTTTGGCGACGAGGTCCGCCGGCGGCACGAAGTCCGCGGGGGCGTTCTCGTAAACCTTCGGGATCACTAGCATCATGAAGCGCATCGTCGTCCCTCTTTCCGTTGGCGTTCGGAGCCGGGAAATTCCCGTCTCTACTGATGCGTCGAATGAGGGTCTGCGGAATCGACAGCCTGCCTCGATCGTGGCATCGGCGCATCGGTAAACGGAGCGACCACGGCGGCTAATGCGGGCGACGAAAACATGGTGTAAAGGGTCGTCCTCGGCAAAACGACGAGCTGGATTCTGGGGCGCTCTGACCCTTCCAGTCGCCGTCCCACTGGCCGCCGGCGAGGCGCTGGAGCGCCCACGAGGCTCACGCTTGAGCGGTCTCGTGAGGTGCTGCAGGTTCTGACGGCCCGCGATGCCATCCCCACTGCCGGCGACCGCGAATGACCACCACCAGCAGGGCGCCTGTCACGAAGGGAAGCGCCGCAGGCACGATCCCTTGTTTGGCTACGGTGAGCGTGGTCGCGCCGATCATGATGACCACTAACCCGGCTGCGGCGAGCCGCGTGAGGCCTTGGCGGATCCGGAGCAGCCCGGGAAGGAGGAGCCCGAGGCCGCCGAGCAGCTCTGCCACTCCGATGAACTGCATAAAAGTGCCCGGGAGTCCCGTCATGTGGGCCAGCGTTTCGCGCGGCATCGCCAGCTTGACACCGCCCGCAAAGAGAAAGAGACATGTGAGCAGCCCCTGGACTGTCCACAGCAACGCGGTGCGGCGCCGCGGGTTCGGATTATTCGGACCGCGGTTCGTGGTCGACGGCATTGTATCTCCCTTCCGGTTTCGGGTCGGAGCCAGTGGTGAGAGGCGCCTCGGCCCCAGTGTGGGCTCCTGCCTCCATTTCAACGACGAATGAGGATGCCCGGAATTGACAACGCCGACGGTTGCGATTCCTGCCTCGTCGGGAGGCGCCGGCCCCGGCCTCACGCGACGTTACTCGCTTGCCGGGCATCAGAATGCTTGGGCTAAGCACATGTGCGAAAGAACACCTGCTCGCTCCCATGGTGTCGCTCGGATAGCCTTGTGGGCCCTCAGGGTAGCGGTGAGTTCCTCGGCTTGCCATAGCGAGGATTGGCGGACGATTGACTACTGCTTGCTGCGAGAGGATCAAGATCGTGATGCCTTCCCGTCGTGCCGGTTCGCGACGTACTAGGGCTGCGCATTCCGGGGAAAGGTGGCTGACGGGCGGTCGACCTACCATTGCAACTGCCGTGCTTTCACTCTGCATCCTCGGGAGTGGCGCAAGCCGCGCCGGGGCCCAGTCGGCCTCCGGCCGCCTTCCGTCGGCTGACGACATCATCGCCCGGTACGTTGAAGCCCTTGGTGGTCGAAGCGCGGTGAGCTCGGTTCGGAGCATCGTGATTCGCGGAACCTACACCGAGAGTGGACTGACGTTGGGCGATGCCGTCCTCGTGCGAATGCGGCCGTTTTATAAGCTCGTAGGTGATCCGGACAGCCCGTCGACCGATTTCAGCGAAGGATACGATGGCAGCGCGTGGGAGTACTACGGTCATCCGGGCATTGTGCTCCGCACCGTAGGGCCGGCATCGGCCGCGACGCGCCACGGAGTCGCGGTTCTGGGCCCACTCATCGACTACAGGGTGCAGGGCTCCACGGTCACTGTCCTTGGCACCAGCATAGTCGGCGGTCACGATGCGTACCGGCTGCGGGTACGCATGCTGGATGGGTTCGAAGAAGACGAGTTCATCGACGCACGAGACTGGCTGTTGATTGCTGATCGCAAGGTGGCGCCGATCCATGCCTTCGGTCCCAGAATTGCGAGCGAGACACGGTGGAGCGACTACAGACTTGTAGACGGGGTCCGCTTCGCCTTTCGCACCGACGAAGTCGAGATTGCAACCGGCAAGCTCCTCAACCAATTCCAGACGACCTCGGTTGAGGTGAACCGTGACCTTGATCCCGCGCTATTCTCACCGCCGGTATTCAAGCACACACCGTTGCAGGCATTTTTGGAGCACCTGTTTGCCGAGCGCGAGGATCTGGATGCGGTGTTGTGGAGCTACCACGATTTCCTCACCGCCTATCCCGAGGTGGACACGGATGAGGGGATTGAGATCATCGGCTATCAAATGCTCAAGACGGGTGACTTGGTCCCCGCGACCTCTCTGCTCGAGAGGAATGCCAAGACGTATCCGCGCTCGAGTGGCGCCGCGTTCGGGCTTGGCCGCGCCTACTTGGCGGCTGGTCGCATCGCGAAGGCTCGTGTTGAATTCGAACGGGCCCTCGTGCTCGATCCAACCAACCGGCGCGCAAGAGATGCCCTCACGGGGCTTCCGACGCCATGGGTCGTTCAGCCGCGGTAGAGGGGCGAGCCGCTGCCAAAGGCTACGGGCTGCGTGCCTAGCCCGCCCGCATTCCCGACGTTTCATCGGAGACTAACAGGACCCAGGCGTTGCACAGGCGCCCGGGAGATGGGGCACGGCCGCGAAACCGTGGTGAGCAAGGTCCAAGGCCATCTCGGCCCGGTGCGCCGCCCCTGCGAGCTTCGGATCGGGAAGCTTGACCGGGGCTGCGCAATCCTATCGCTTCGGGACCACGAGCATCATGAAGCGCAGGGTCAGGTCCCCCGCTTGGCGTTCGCGCTCGCCTGCGCGCGCAACCGCGCTTCCTGCGCCCGGAGCTCCGGCGTCGCCGCCGGGCCGAAGTCGTTCATCTCGAACACCTGACGAATCTCCACCTCCACGCCGCCGCCGAAGGGAGCGCGCTTCAGCCACTCGACCGCCTCGTCCATCGAGCGCACCTGCCACAGCCAGAACCCGGCGATCAACTCCTTGGTCTCGGTAAACGGCCCGTCGGTTACGGTGCGCTTGCTGCCCTCGAACCGGACCCGCTTGCCTTTGGTGCTGGCATGCAGCCCCTCGGCCGCGAGCATCACGCCTGCTTTCGTCAGCTGCTCGTTGAACTTGCCCATCTCAGTTAGGCCCTTCTCATCTGGCAACGCGCCCGCTTCCGAGTCCGGATTGGCCTTCACGATCACCATGACGCGCATGGTCTCTGTCTCCTTGGGATTGGGTGCGGGGCGGAGGGCCTTCCCCCCCGTCACCTAAACGACGAACGGGAGTGCGCGAAATCGACTTGGCGAATCGCGGCTGAATCAGCCGCGAGGGGGCGATGCCCGCAAGCAGCGTCCGGCGACACCTCAGCTGCGTCTCGACCCTCCATAAGCAAGCACGCGCTCAACTGGGTGTGTCATCCGGATATGATCCCGGCGACGACTTCGAGGAAGTGGGGCACGGCGGCGAAACCATGGTGAGGAGGGTCTACGGGCAACCCGGCCAAGCGCGTCACCGAGCGGAGGTCGTCGAGTACCGCATGGAGCAGCACGCCGCTAAGTTAGAGGCCGGTTGGAGGCCCTGCGGGGCACTTGGTTCTGACACCGCCCTTGGCACTACGGCGTAGGCCTCTCGAGTAACGCTGTAAGTTGTTGCAGCACAATCGCCACCGTAGCTCAGTGGTAGAGCTCTCGATTCGTAATCGAGCGGTCGTCGGTTCAAATCCGACCGGTGGCTCTTGTAGAACAACAACTTACGCAAGCGATTTCTCCCGACACCCAGAAAACCTCGCTGTAGGTTGTCTCGCCGGCGCCCCGGGTCTCGAGGAGCCGTTGCACGTCGGGGTCGGGAATCGGGCGACCGCTAGACGTTAAATCGGATGTGCAGGATGTCGCCGTCCGAGATTAGGTAGTCCTTCCCCTCGACTTGCAGGCGACCAGCGTCTCGCAGGGCTTGCTCTGAGCCGTATTCCATAAACACTGCGTACGGAGCCACCTCGGCCCGGATGAACCCGCGCTCAAGATCCGAGTGGATCCGCCCCGCCGCCTGGCGGGCCGTGGCGCCGCGCCGCACGGTCCAGGCCCGCACTTCGTCCTCACCCACCGTAAAGAATGAGATGAGATCGAGCAGGCCGTAGGCGGTGCGGATGAATCGGGCCAGCGCCGATTCGGCGAGTCCCAAGTCCGCGAGGAACGCCGCTTGGTCCGCGGCCTCCATCCCTGCGATCTCCGCTTCCACGCTGGCCGAAAGCACGAGCCCAGCGGCGTGCAGCTCGCCGAGCCGCGCGGTCAGTCGATCGGGCATGGGCGCGGCGGCCTCCTGCTCGCTGCGATTGAGCACGACCAGCAGCGGCCGATCGGTGAGGAATCCATAGCCCTTGAGGTAGTCGCGGTTCAGCGTACCGGCCGCGAGAGACCGGAGCGGCCACTCGTGCTCCAGGGTCGTCTTCATTCGTTCGAAGGCGGACAGCTCGAGGGCATCGGGCTTGTCCTTCTTGGCGCGATCCAGCCGCCGCTCGACGAGCTCGAGATCGGCGAGGATGCATTCCGCGTGGAAGGCCTCGAGGTCGGCGATGGGGTCGGGGGCCGATTCCAGGGCCGGATTCGAGAAGGCACGGAGGACAAGACACACGACCTCCTGGTCGCGAATCTGCAGCAGCGCCTTGCGCGACAGCCCTTTCTTTTCGGCGCCATGCTCGCCGGGAATGTCACAGAAGACGATCTCTGCGTACGTGGTCTTTTTGGGCGAGAAGATCTTGCTGAGCGCCGCAATCCGGTCATCCGGCACCTTCACGGTCCCGAGACGCACCTCGCCGCCGAACCCTGTAGGCACGTGGAGCCCCGTCAGGGTATTGAAAACCGTCGTCTTGCCCGAGCCTGCAAAGCCCACCAGTCCGATCTTCAAAGATCCCTCCTCAAGGTTCTGCCAGCTTGCTAGACCGTACGGATGCCCGGGGGAAGACAGAATATGGAGAAAAGGCCGTCAGAATTTAGGGAACCAACATGACGGAACGTCCGCTTCAATGTGCAGGATCACGTTACCGTTACTT
>Ga0307477_10001693_pt1 | contig 18058 bp, 17 predicted proteins | sample atmos_gasesECM2C_FD_203316 | JGI IMG/M metagenome (GOLD analysis project Ga0307477, IMG submission 203316) | Hardwood forest soil microbial communities from Morgan-Monroe State Forest, Indiana, United States - atmos_gasesECM2C_515 | ecosystem: Environmental > Terrestrial > Soil > Temperate...
AGCTTCTCGACATGGAGTTCGTGCAGTTCCACCCGACCGGCATGGTGTGGCCGCCGGGTGCGCGCGGCATCCTGGTCACCGAGGCGGTGCGCGGTGAGGGCGGCTACCTCTTCAACAGCGAAGGCAGGCGCTTCATGCTGGAGTACGACCCCGTCAAGAAGGAGCTGTCTTCACGCGACGTGGTCGCGCGTTCCATATACAAGGAGGTCAATGCGGGTCGCGGCACCCCGCACGGCGGCGCCTACCTCGACGTGCGCCATCTCGGTGCGGAGTACGTAAAGCGCAAGCTTCCCTCGATGGTCGAGCAGTTCCACGCGCTCGCCTCGGTGGACATCACCAAGGAGCCCATGGAGGTGGGCCCGACGATCCACTACACCATGGGCGGAGTGCGGGTGAACGCTGAGACCGCCGAGTCGACTGTGCCCGGTCTCTACGCGGCCGGTGAGGTTGCCGGCGGCTTGCACGGCGCCAACCGGCTCGGCGGCAATTCCCTCGGTGACATCCTGGTGTTCGGCCGCCGCGCCGGCGAGACGGCAGCGGAGTTCGCGCGCACGCACGGTGCCAAACGGAAGCTGAACGAGGAGCAGATCACCGCCGAGCAGCAGGATCTGCTGCGCCCGCTGGGCGAGGACGGCGACGGAGCGACCGCCGGTGAGAACCCGTACAAGCTGCACGAGGAGCTGCAGGCTGCGATGCAGGACGACGCTGGAATCGGACGCAGCGAGGACTCGCTGCGTCGCGCGCTGGCCACCATCGAAGAGCTGGAGCAGCGCAGCCGTCGCATGCGCGTGGCCGGCGGTCGCGTCTACAACCCGGGATGGCACACGTGCCGCGACGTCACCAACATGCTCGTGATCTCGGAAGCGATCGTGCGCAGCGCCATCGAGCGGCGCGAGAGCCGGGGTTCACAGTGGCGGTTCGACCACCCGGATCAAACAGCGGAGCTGGGCAGAGTCAATTTCGTCGCGCGACGCGACGGCGAGGCCATGACCATCGAGCAGGTCGCCGTCGACCCGCTTCCCGAGCGGCTTCGCGGATTGCTCTCGCGCAGCAGGTTCTACGACGCCGGCAAACTCCCCAAGGGGTATATGAGTGCGGCGTCGACCGCAGGTGTCGCGCCGGGAAGTGGCGGATGACCGAGGTCGCCGCGATTGAACGCCCGGCTGGGCGGGGTGGCGAGCCCGAGCCGCAGCAGAGCGGTCTGACCGGCGAGACGCTGACGCTCCATGTGCTCAAAGGAGTGCCCGGCAGCAACATGGTCGACACGGTGTACGAGGTGCCGAGCGTGGTCGGGATGGTCGTGCTCGATGCCATCCATTACATCCAGCACAACCTCGACACAGATCTCGCGTGCCGTTGGAATTGCAAGGCGGCGAAGTGCGGCTCGTGCAGCGCCGAGGTCAACGGACGGCCGGTGCTGATGTGCAAGACGCGGATCGACGACCTGGCGAGCGGACCGATCACCGTGCACCCACTCAAGACGTTCCCGCTCATCAAGGACCTGGTGACCGACGTATCACGGAATTACGAGGTGAACCGAGAGATTCCGCCGTTCACCGCCGCTCCGGACGACGGGACCCCATGGCGTATCCAGCAGGCGGACATCGACCGCCTGTACGAGCACCGCCGGTGCATCGAGTGCTTCCTCTGCCAGGACGTGTGCCACATCATGCGCACCCATGGATACGCCGACCGGTTCTACGGGCCGCGGTTCTTCGTGCGCGTGGCGTCGCTGGAGATGCATCCCAAGGACGTGCTCGACCGCACCGATCTCACGCGCGACCGGGGTGGACTCGGCTACTGCAACATCACCAAGTGCTGCACCGAGGTGTGCCCTGAGCACATTCACATCACGGACAACGCGATCATTCCGCTGAAGGAGCGGGTGGCAGACCGCCACTGGGATCCGCTCAGTTTTGTCTGGCGCATGCTGACCGGACGTCGTGGTCGACGCGACAAGCCGGGCCGGCCGCGGGCCGGCTGAGCCGGATGCGAGGAGTCACGTGGTCGCGCTCATCATCGTCATCGCGGTGTTCGTCATCTTGTTGGTGGGGTTCCTCTGGTTCTACTTCTACTCACGCACGCTGGCGTGGGGTGAGTCGGAGACGCGCAAAGCCGTGCTGCGGGTGCTGATCGTGGTGGGACCGATCTTCGGCATGCACTACCGCGAACCCCGACCCGAGCCGACGACCATCTCGACGCCGAAGCTCCCCGACGATGACTCGGCGGGCGGGTTGACCTTGCCACCGGCCGAGAACGAGTCGTGATCCGCGCCTGCGTATTCGACATGGACGGCGTGCTGATCGACACCGAGCCGGTGTGGCGGCGCGTCGAGCAGGAGATCTTCGCGCGGGTCGGCGTGGAGCTCAGCGACGATCAGCTGCTCGAGACCTGGGGGATGCGGATCACTGACGTTGTTGATCACTGGTATCAGTCGCGTCGCTGGGACGGAGTGCGGCCGCAAGCGGTGCGCAAGGCGATCGTCGACGGTGTGATTACGCACGTTCGCAAGCACGGGATTCCTGCGCCCGGGGCGCTCGAGGCCGTCGAGACGGCACGCGCAGAGGGCATGAAGGTCGCCATCGCGTCCTCGTCGACCCGCAAGCTGATCGACGCGGTCGTAAAGCGTCTCGGGCTCGCGAAGAGCGTCGACGCGCTGCTGACGGCCGACGATGACAAGAACGGCAAGCCCGCGCCGGACGTCTACCTGCGAGCCGCGGCCGAGCTCGAGGTGGATCCGAGGGAATGCGTGGCGATCGAGGACTCTCCGGTCGGTGTGCGCTCGGCGAAGGCAGCGCAGATGGTGTGCATCGCTCTGCTCACGCACTCGATCGACGCGGCCGACCTCGCGGACGCCGACCTCACAATCCTGTCGCTGCGCGACTTCACGCCGGCGCTGCTGGAGCGCCTGGCCGCCGGCGCCGTGGACATCGTCGGCCGGCGCCGCGACTGACCGCCTCTCAGCCGGTGAGTGAGGGGAGCGACGGGTCGATCTCCGCGGCGCGGCTCTGCATCACGTCGACGATCTGCCGCACGGCCTCGGCGGATCGATGCAGCGCCGCGCGCTCGACTTGGGTCAGCTCGACGTCGATGACCTCGACGAGGCCGCTCGCTCCCAACCTGCACGGAACGCCGGTGAAGAGATGGTCGACGCCGTACTCACCGCGCAGAAACACCGTGCAGGGCAGCACCTGGCGCGTGTCGTGCAGGATCGCGTCGACCATTTGCGCGACCGCCGCACTGGGAGCGTAGAACGCGCTGCCCGTCTTGAGGAGATTGACGATCTCCGCGCCGCCGTCGCGGGCGCGCTGCACGATCGCGTCGAGGCGATCCTTGGGGATCAGGCCGGTGACAGGGATCCCCGCCACGGTGGTGAGGCGCGTCAGCGGCACCATGCTGTCGCCGTGGCCTCCGAGCACGTAGGCCTGCACGTCGCGTACGGACGCGCCGAGCTCCTGTGCGATGAAGGTCCGGAATCGCGCGGTGTCGAGCACGCCGCCCATGCCGATCACCCGCTCGCGCGGAAAGCCGCTGACCCCCATGGCCAGCTGGGCCATGCCGTCCACCGGGTTGCTCACGACGATGAGGATGCACCCGGGTGAGCGCGCCGCCGTCTCGCGCGTCACCGGCGCAACGATCTTCGCGTTCGACATCACCAGGTCGTCACGCGACATGCCCGGCTTGCGCGGCAACCCGCTCGTGATGACGACGATGTCAGACCCCGCCGTCTCCTCATACCCGTTGGTGCCGGTGACCACGGAGTCGTAGCCGACGATCGGGCCCGCCTCCAGCATGTCGAGCGCCTTGCCCTGTGGCAGCCCGTCGACGATGTCGACGAGCACGATGTCCGCGTAGTCTCGTTCGGCGAGACGCTGCGCCAACGTAGCACCAACGTTGCCGGCACCGACGACTGTGATCTTCGCGCGCATCGGGCGACCTCTGGTGAGCTGCTGAGACGCGCGATTCTACGTGGGCGCGGGATCAGGGAGAGCGACCCCGATGGCCACGTTGCGCTCGCCGCCCTACCGGCCTCGTAGGATCGCCTCTCATGCAGCCCATCGAGCGACGCCCGCTGACCCGCCGGGAGCGCGCCGTCACGTATGGCGTGCTTGGCTTGGCGGCGGAAGTCGTCTTCACGGGGCTACGCGACGCGGCCGGTACTCGCACGCGCACGCCGCGGCTGCGGGGCTACAGCTATCTCTGGATGCTCCCGATCTACGCGCTGATCGCCGTGCTCTACGAGCCGGTGCACGACCGGCTGCGCGCGGCGCCGCGCTGGAAGCGAGCGGCCGCCTACGCCGCCGGGTTCGTCGCGGTCGAGTACGCGACGGGCATGGCGATCAAGCGGCTGACGGGCGTCGTTCCCTGGGACTACACGGGGCAGAGTCGCTATGCGCTGCCCGGCGGCGCTGTGCGCCTCGATTACCTGCCGCTCTGGGGGTCGGCCGGCCTGCTGCTCGAGCGCGTCGACGATGCGATGCGCTCCCTGTTGGTATGAGCGCCAAGGTGACCCGCCGGCCGGCGAGGCGCCGCGCGCCGCCGGGAGCGCGGGCACGCGCGCCGGAGGTGGTCGAGTTGCTCAAGCGCGAGTATCCGGACGCTCACACCGAGCTTGTCCACGGCAGCCCGTTTCAGCTGCTGGTCGCCACCATCCTGAGCGCGCAGACCACCGACCAGACAGTGAACGCGGTCGCTCCGGCGCTGTTCGCGCGCTACCCGGCCGCCGCCGATCTGGCGGGGGCGTCCCAGGACGAGGTCGAGAGGATCGTCAAACCGACCGGGTTCTTCCGCTCCAAGGCACGAGCCATACGTGAGATGGCGCAGGACCTGGTGCGCCTGCACGGCGGCGAGGTGCCGCCGCGCATGGAGGACTTGGTCAAGCTTCGCGGGGTCGGGCGCAAGACCGCGAACGTCGTGCTCGGTGTCGCCTTCGGCATCCCCGGCTTCCCCGTCGATACCCACGTGGCTCGCCTGGTCCGCCGGCTGCGGCTGACCACCGCAACCGACCCGGTGAAGATCGAGCACGACACCTGCGTCATGGTCCCTCCCGAGGAGTGGACCGGCCTCAGCCTCCGCCTCATCCTTCACGGCCGCCGCGTCTGTCACGCCCAGCGGCCCCGATGCCCCGCTTGCGTGCTGGTGGACATCTGCCCTTCGGCACACCTTTTCCTCAAGGCGCCGCCGCGCCGGCGTGCCACGGCGTAGAGTTTTGGTCATGGACGGGGCTCAAAAACTGCGCTCGCTGGATGCGTCCTTCCTGCACCTGGAGACGCGCTACACGCACATGCACATCGGCGGAGTCGCGGTGTTCGAGCCGAGTCCGCTCGGCACCGGGCAAGCCCTGTACGACGGGATCGTGCAGGCCATCGAGCCGCGGCTCGACCTGATTCCACGGTACCGGCAGAGGCTCGCCTACGTCCCGCTGCGGCTCGACACACCGGTGTGGATCGACGACCAGGAGTTCGACATCTCGAACCACGTGGTGCACGCCGCGCTGCCCAAGCCCGGCGGCGATCGAGAGCTGCAGCAGTTCATCGCGCGGGTCTTCTCGCGCCAGCTCGACAGGCGGCGCCCGCTGTGGGAGCTGTACATCATCGAGGGGTTGCGCGACGGCAGGTGGGCGCTGCTCACCAAGACCCATCACGCGATGGTCGACGGCATCAGCAATCTCGAATTGACCACGATCCTCCTGGACACCGAGCCTGACGCTCCGGCGGCGCGCGAGGAGTCGAGCTGGGAGGCGCGGGGCGCACCAAGTCCGATGGGATTGCTGGTCAGCTCGCTGCGCGATCGCCTGTCCCGGCCCGGCCGTCTGGTCAACGCCGCGCGCGCCGTCGCCGAGAATCCGACCCGCATGGCTGAGGCGCTTCGTGACACCGCGTCAGGTGTGCTGGCGATGGCGTCGACGATGAGGGTGCCGAAGTCGATCATCAACGGCAAGACCGGCGCGTCGCGCGGTTTGGCGTACAGTCGCTTCTCGCTCGAGGACTTCCGGCTGGTGAAGAACACCTACGGGGGCACGATCAACGACGTGGTGCTCGCCACCGTCGCCGGCGGCCTGCGTCACTTCCTCATCAAGCGTGGGGTGGACCCCGACGATCCACAGCAGGCTCTGCAGGCACTCTGCCCGGTGAGTATTCGCGACGCCACCGAGCGCACCGCACTCGGGAACCGCCTGGCCATGCTCCTCGTCAAGCTGCCGATCGACGAGCGAAACCCGGACCTTCGCGTGTTGCGGGTGCGCAACGTGGTCGACCGGCTCAAGGCCCGCAAGCAAGCGGTGGGAGCCGACTTTCTGCTCAACCTGGCCGGATTCGCGCCCGCGACCCTGCACGCGACGGTCGCACGCACGTCGTTGCGGTCGATCGGGTTCAACCTGGTGGTCACCAACGTTCCCGGCCCGCAGGTGGCCCTGTACTGCCGTGGCGCGCGCATGGTCGAGGCGTTCCCGATCGCGTTTCTGTACGAGGGCCAGTGGCTGTCGGTCGCGATCTTCAGCTACCTGGGCTGGCTCAACTTCGGATACCTGAGCGACGCACACGGCATCCCCGACGTCGACGTGTTCGGCAAGTGTGTCGAGCGCAGCTTCAACGAGCTGGTGAGGGCGGCACGCAAGCGAAGGGAGCGCGAGGAGCGGGCTGCGGAGCTTCCGGTCGAACTCACCGCCGTTGCCGCAGGCGGCACGACGGCGAAAGGGTCTAAATCGCCTCGAGGTCGTCGGCGCTCCGCCGGCGGCGGCGCGCGTGCCGCTGCAGGTGGTAGGGCACGTTGATCACCACCGTGCCGGGGCGGAACAGCAAAGAGGCCTTGAGGCGCAGCGCGCTCTGATTGTGCAGCAGTTGGTGCCACCACCTGGTGCTCACCAGCTCCGGCAGTACGACGACCAATGTGTCGCCGCTGCGCTGCTCGTCGATTGCGTCGATGTAAGCGAGTAGCGGCCGCAGGAAGCTGCGGTACGGCGACTCGACGATCTCCAGAGGCACGTGCGCGCCCCACACCTCCCACATCGCGCGCAGCTTTGTGATGTGATCCTCGTTGTCGCAGATGTGCACCGCGATCACCTTGTCCGAGACCGTCCGTGCGAATGCCAGGCTCTGCAGCGCGACGCCGTTGAGGTCGGAGATCGGGACGATACAGAGCGGCTGTACGAGCTTCGGCGAGATGGGGATCTCGGTGGCCATCTGCTCCGCCACCTCGCGGTAGTGGCGATGGATCGCGAAGAAGAACGCCACGAACGTGGGGATGATGATGATCACCACGAACGCGCCCTCGCGGAACTTGACCACCGCGAACACGATGAACACGAGAGCGGTCATCAGCATGCCGATGAAGTTGAAGGGAAGCGCGAGGCGCCAGCCGGGCTCGCGCCGTCGTAACCAGCGGACCACCATGCCGCCCTGCGACATCGTGAACGCGAGGAACACGCCGATGGCGTACAGCGGGATCAGCCGTGACACGTCTCCGCCGAACACCACCACCAGCAGGACCGCCAGCGCGGCCAGGACCAGGATGCCGTTGCTGAACGCCAGCCGTTCGCCGAGGCGCTTGAACTGGTGCGGCGCGTAATCGTCACGCGAGAGGAAGAAGAAGAGGCGCGGAAAGTCGGAGAACGCGGTGTTTGCCGCCAGGATGAGGATGAGGAACGTCGAGAAGCTGAGGACGAAGTAGCCGATCGATCCCGACCCGAAGGAGACCTTGGCGAGCTTGCCGAGCAGCACCTGGTAGTGCGGCGAGGTCGGATCGTCGACCCCGATGCCGATGACGTGCGTGGCAATGGTGGTGCCGATGAACATCGTCCCCAGCAGGCTGCCCATGATCACGAGAGTCCGCCGTGCGTTCTTCCACTCCGGCTGCTTGAACGCGGGTACGCCGTCGCTGATGGCTTCCACGCCGGTGAGCGCGCTCGACCCGGACGCGAATGCCTGGAGGATGAGAAACAGCGAGAGCACGCCGATGGCACCGGTCGGCGCCGGCGGATAGGTGGGTCCGGCGGCGTGCGCGCAGGCGTCCCCCGCGCACTGGCCTGACGCGATCTTGAAGAACGCGACGGCAAGCATCGTGAACATCGCGCCGATGAAGAGGTAGGTCGGTGCCGCGAAGATCGTCCCGGACTCCCTGATGCCGCGCAGATTTCCCACGCTGATGAGCACGATCGCTCCGACCGCCATCGGGACCGTGTACGGCACGAGGTTCGCGAACGCACTGGTCAGGTACGAGATGCCGCTGGACACCGACACCGCGACGGTGAGCACGTAGTCGGTCATCAGCGCGGACGCCGCGACCAGACCTGCCAGCGGGCCCAGGTTGTCCTTGGCGACGATGTACGACCCGCCCCCTTTGGGGTACGCGCGGATCGTCTGCCGGTAGCTCAGCACCACGGCGAACAGCAGGAAGCTGATCGCTCCCATGATCCAGAGGTCGACGCCCCGGGTGAGAGCCAGTGCACCGACACCCCCCGCCGCGAAGACGAAGAGGATCTGCTCGGTCGCATACGCGACCGACGACAGTGCGTCCGACGAGAGGACGGCGAGGGCCTTGACCTTGGTCAGGCGTTCGTGGATGAGCGCACGGGTCGCCAGGGGCGGGCCGATGAGAAAGGTTCGGATCGCGTCGAGCGCGTGGCCGACCCGCGTGGTGCGCTCCGTCGTCCGGCGCGTGGCCTGGATCCACCCGGGTCCGACCTTCTCGAATCCCTGCCTTCGCGAGCTGTACACCCGCACGTAGCGAGAGCCGGGGCGACCGCGCTCCTCGAGCATGTCGAGGTCGGGGGCGACGTTCAGCGCGCCGTCCGTGTCGGGGACGCCGGCCCATGCGCGGCCGGCCTCGCGCAGCGCCTGCACCTCATCTTCGGTGAGCGTCGGGGGTTCGAGACTGGGATGCGTGGGGTCAGGCATGGGTGCTTCTGAGCGCCATGATGATCGCGCGCCACGCACCTGTGACACCCGCGCGCGTCGTGACTGATCGGGCCTCCGCTACCATCCCATGAACCGAAGGACTCCACTCGAGCCTCAGTGATACCGATGCAAACCGCTCCGCAGCGCGCGCGCGCACCGCATGCCGGCAAGTTCCCTCAGATCCGGCGCCCCAACGGAACGCCAAGAGCGACGACTCCGGGGGTGGTTGCCGATCCCGAGCACCGCCACCTGCCCGCGTGGGTTCGGCGTACCTACGGCCTCGCCAAGCCGATCCTCGGCGACCTGCTGGGCAGCCTCGACGGCGAACCCCGAAAGGAGCTCGAGGCGGACATCGCATCGCTCAACGAGCTGATCGGGGCCGGCAAGTTCAGCCAGGCGTGGCGCTACCCGGAGCTGATCGACAAGGGCCTCGAGCTCTACGAGCGCCAGAGCCGCGAGAAGGCCGAGCAGGTGCGTGTCCGGCGCGGGCTCGAGACCCACCGCAAGCGGGTCGCCGACCTCCTCGGCGGCAGCGATGTGCGGCTCGCGACGGATACCGCGGCGCGGCTGAACAAGGAGATCCGCGCCGCCGCGACGCAAGACGAGATCGCCGCGGTGGAGCAGCAGGTGCGCCAGGCTGTGACGACTGCTCGAACACTCGAAGGGCGCAGGCGCGATCGTGAGATCAGCAGGACCAGAGCGCGAATCGATCGGTCCGCCACCAAGCAGGCAGAGGATGGCGAGCCGGACAGCTGGCAGGACGTCCTCCGCCGGCTGCACGCGGAACTGTCGGCCGAGAGCAGCGCCAACGGTGGGTGAGGGGCGGGTGACCGGCAACTCGCTGGAATCGTCGCTCGACCCCGACCGCCTCGCTCTTGACCCCACCGATCCGGCCGTGATGGACGTGATGCGGGACGAGGTGGTGTTCTGTCTGCCGAGCACGCCCGTTGACGCGGTGGCGAAGCTGATGGCCGACAACGTGCTGAGTGAGATCGTCGTGCTGCTCGACCGGCGGCCGGTCGGTTACGTGCTGCAGGGCGACATCCTGGATCGCCTTGTGGCCGGCGACGTGGTGATCGCCGGCAGCGATATCGCGATGCGGCCGCCGGTCACCGCGGTGCAGGCGCGTGACGTTCTACGCACGCCACCGCTGCTGATCGACGAGCATCAGCGGCTCAGCGAAGCCGTTTCGCTCATGGCTTCGCAGGCGCGCAACCTGGCGGTGGTGATGCACGAGGACGAGAGTCCCGTCGGGATGCTGACGCCTGCGGAGATCGGCGCCCACGCCTTACGCTTGCAGAGGAACGATGCCTGACCTCGGAGCGATCGCAACACTGCTCGGCGCCGAGTGTGACCCCGACGACACACTCGGCGACGTGCTGAGCGCGCTGCAAGCGCAGCATCCTGTGCCGCTGCAGGTGACGCGCAACGACGAGATCGTCGGGACCGTCGGCCTCGAGAGCGTCGTCGCCGCGTACAAGGACCTGGACGGCACCCGCGTTGCGGACGTGATGCGCCCCGCGCCGTTCATCGACCTGGGCGAGCGCGTCGAGAAAGGGGTCGCGGCACTGCGCGCGGCCCAAGCCGACGCGGTCGTCGTCACAGCGGTGCAGGGCGGGCTGTTCTCGCGGCAGAGCGCACCTGAAGGCTTGGTGAGCATCGCGCAGGTGCTCGCGTTGATCGGCAAGAACGTCGTCGACAAGGCGCCGATGAAGATCCTGCGCGGGCACCGCGATCTCGGGTTCAACGTGCCCATCACCCCGTGCCAGCGCAACTGCCCGATCAAGCAGGACATCGCGACCTACATCGACTACGTGAGCCAGGGCCGCTACGTCGACTCGTGGACCGTCATCCACGAGACCAATCCGTTCCCGAGCATCCTCGGGCGGCTTTGCAACCATCCGTGCGAGACGGACTGCAAGCGCGGCTGGGACGCGGGGGAAGACCCGGTCACCATCCGGTCCATCAAACGCTTCTCGACCGACTTCGCATTCAAGCAGGGCCTGTGGATCGACTACAAGATCGCGGCCGCGAAGAGCAAGCGAGTCGCGGTGGTCGGCGGCGGCCCGGCCGGCCTCACGGCGGCGCTCGACCTTCGCGTGCAGGGATACGATGTCGTGCTCTACGAGCGCGAGGCGAAGGTCGGCGGCCTGCTGAGCACATCGATTCCCCCGTTTCGATTCGACCACCGGCAGCTGCAGTGGGAGATCGAGATGATCCTCGCCACCGGCATCGATGTGCGGCTCGACGCAGGCGTCGGTACAGGTCCGAACGACATTCACGTGCAAGACCTGCTCGACGAGTACGACGCCGTTTTCGTGAGCGTCGGCATGATGAAGGGCCGGATCCTGCCGATTCCCGGCTCCGACCTGCCCCAGGTCATCGACGCGATGTCATTCCTCCGCGAGGTATCGTACGACCGGATCCCGGATGACTTCCCCGTCGACGGGCGTGTGATCGTGGTCGGCGGCGGAGCGGTCGCCACCGATGCGTGCCAGACGTCGATCAAGCTCGGTGCGCGCGAGGTGTGGATGGTCGCCATCGAACCGGAGGACCGCCTGCCCGCCTTCGGCAACGAGCTGCACGAGGCCCGCGAGATCGGACTCAAGATCAAGGACGGCGTCATCGTGAAGGAGATCGACGCCGACGCTCTCGGCAATGTCAGCTCAGTGTCGTTCGCGCCGCTGCACGACCTGGAGTTCGACGAGCTCAGCGGCAAGCTGATCTTCTCGTCGGTCAAGGAGGTCGAGGGCGCCGAGCGCTGGACCATCGGCGCCAACTACGTGATCTTCGCGTCGGGACAGATCATGGAGCGCCCCGACGAGATCGTGCCGGTGACGCAGCGCGGTCTCATCGCTGCGGACCGCGGCGGCCACACGTCGGTGCCCAGGCTTTTCTGCGGCGGCGACTGCGTCCAGGGGCCGTCCTTCATCGTCGACGCCGTCGGCTGGGGACACCGCGTCGCCCGGGCCATTCGCGAGTTCCTCGGCGAGGACATGGAGGCGGCAGGGAACCGCCTCTACCAGACAGTCGTCGAGCGCACCGACGACCACCGCCAGTCGGAGGTGTTCGCGCGCACCGACCCGCCGATCCTCGAAGCGGCCAAGCGCTACGACATGAGTGAAGTGGAGCAGCCGTGGAGCGACCGCGAGGCGATCGTGCAGAGCATCCGCTGTTTCCAGTGCGACTCGGTGCACCACTACGACGAGTCCGTGTGCGTGCTGTGCGGCGCCTGCGACGACGTCTGTCCTGAGAAGGCGATCGACGTCGTCGTGTTCGGCGAGGATCGCGAACGCTCCTCTGGCGGCGAGAACCTTGTGTGCAAGACCGCCGTCGGCGACCCTCTGGGCGGTGGGGTGGAAGGGGAGATCTACATCAACTACGACCGCTGCACCAACTGCCGCATCTGCGAGGACCACTGCCCGGTGAACTGCATCACCTTCGAACGGGTGCGCTTCGTCGACGACGTCATGCGTGTCACCGAGCGCCCCGAGCTCAAGGTGGAGCTTCCGCTCGCCGCAGTGGGAAGCTGAGCGATACCGACGACATCGCGCTGATGCGCCGGGCGCTTCACCTGGCGCGCAACGCGGCGCGTCGTGGCGAGGTGCCGGTGGGCGCGGTCGCGGTGCGCGCCGGCCGGGTCATCGCGGCAGCGGCGAACCGCATGGAGCGCTCCGGCGACGCCACCGCGCACGCGGAGATGATCGTGCTGCGTGCGGCGTCGCGGTCAGCCGGCGGCTGGCGCCTCCAGGGCGTGACCGTGGTCGTCACCCTCGAGCCGTGCGCGATGTGCGCGGGGGCGATGGTGCAGTCGCGCGTCGACCGGTGCGTCTACGGCGCGCGGGACCCGAAGAAAGGAGCGGACGGCAGCGTCTACGACGTGCTGCGCAATGCCGCGAACAACCACCGAGTCGAAGTCGTCCCCGGGGTGCTCGCCGGGGACTCCGCTGAGCTGCTCAGCGGATTCTTTCGCGAACTGCGCGGTCAGCTCGCCGGCGGGGCCGGTGTCGAGGCTCCGTAGGCGATGGAGAAGCCGTCCGCCTCGTTGTCAGGGGCCGACGGCGTCGACACCTGGCGTCCGGCCTGGATCAGCACCCCCGAGCTCGCGCTGACGAAGTGCGGTGATACGCCGTTCGCGGTTCCGGGATCGAACGCGAACGCCTTGTAGTGCGCGAGCGTGCCGGTCTGGCTCCCGACGGTCGGAGCCTCCTGGATCCATTCTGCGGAGCTCAGCGGGGCGCTGTAGCTCTGGTGGGTGGTGTAGGAGTGCGCGTCCGTCGTGTCGCTTATGGTGATGGTCCAGGAACTCCCCGCGCCGTGGCTGATCGAGGCGGTCATGACGTCGCCGGGATGGACCGGGACGGAGTTGATGGGCGTCTCCGCGGCGGGAAGGATCTCCCACCACGCGTAGTAGTGCGCCCGGCCGCTGTAGTAGTCCTGCTCGGTTCCGGTCTGGATCAGGTTGGCGTCGTTGAACCCGTCGATACCCACCCAGGCCGCCGAGTACGAGGCTCTCGAGGTCGCGCTCACCGACGGCACCCTCCACTTCGCGGTGACACGCGTGAACGGACCCCCGGTGATCGCATACCCGGACCAGTTGGAGGACGCCCAGCCCGCCGTCGTGTTGGCGTGACTGCCCTGCTGGACGGCGATCCTCACGTGGTGCGACACAGCAGCAGCGGCCGGTGTCACACGAGGAAGGACCACAGGAGCGCTGAGCGTCGCCGCGCCGGCCAGGGCGGTCGCGACTCCCAGGCTTCGCCTGACGGTCGTCCGGTTCTGATTCATGGTCGTCCTCTCTCCATCCTGCTCCCGACGGTCAGAGCGTAACGCTACCAGACCCAGCCTGTCGTGCCAATCGCTCCAATTACTCGGCGCTGCGCTGGAATTCGCGATCGCGAACGTCGACGGCTGTGTGGATCGTGTAGCTCTCGTAGAACTCGGCCTTGGCCCGGCGCTGCGCCGCCCGGTGCTCGGGATTGTCTCGCCAGGCGATCATCGACTCCTCCGACTCGAACAGCTCGAGCGACACCTCCTCGCCGTCGGGGGTCTCGAAGCTCTCGATCGAGATGAACCCGGGGTGCTTCGCGACCAGCTCATGGAGGCGGGCGCTCGTCGCCGCGTACGCCTCCAAGTCCGCGTCGGCGCGTAGCCGGGAACGGAACACGACCAGGACCATCCGGGGGGCCCCGCTACGCCGTCCTGTCCGCGGCGGCGACGTGCACGACCTCGCCGTCGGCGAGGACCACGCCGTCCTCGCAGGTCGCTTCAACGCGGCCGCTCTGAAACTGCTGCTCGTACAGCTGCGCGTAGAGGCCGCCGCGCCGGATGAGCTCTGCATGGTTCCCCTGCTCGACCAGACGGCCTCGGTCGAGGACGAAGATCACGTCGGCGGCGAGGATGGTTGACAGGCGGTGAGCGATGGCGATGGTGGTGCGACCCCGCATCAGCGGTTGGAGCGCCGCCTGCACCAGACGCTCGCTGGTGGTGTCGAGCGCGGATGTGGCCTCGTCGAGGATGAGCACCCGCGGGGCCTTGAGCACGACGCGGGCGATCGCCAGGCGCTGCTTCTCGCCGCCAGACATCCGGTAACCGCGTTCGCCCACCAGCGTGTCGTAGGCCTCGTCCAGCTCCACGATGCGGTCGTGGATGAAAGCCGCGCGTGCGGCCGCGACCATCTCGTCGTCGGTTGCGTCCGGCTTGGCGTACAGCAGGTTGCGCCGTACCGATGCATGGAACAGGTAGGTCTCCTGGGTGACCATGCTGATCACGTCCGCGAGCGAGTCGACACGGATGTCGCGCACGTCGATGTCATCCAGGAGCACGCATCCCCGGGTGACGTCGTACAGACGCGGGATGAGATACGAGATCGTGGTCTTGCCCGCCCCGCTGGGTCCGACGATCGCCGCGAGCTGCCCTGGCCGCACGTGGAAGGTGACGTCCTCGAGTGCGAAGGGTCGCGACGCCTCGTTCTCGACGGCCGTCGCGCCATCGCCATCAACTGTCGACCTGGTCTCGCCGTTCGAGCTGGCGCCGTCCGATGCGATGGGGCCGAATGCCGCCCGGTCGTAGCGGAAGTACACGTGGTCGAGGCGCACATCGCCGCGAACCTGAGCGGGGTCGAGCGCGCGAGCGCCGGGCGCGTCGACGATGTCGTGCGGCATGCGCAGGTAGTCGAAGATGCGCTCGAAGAGCGCGAGTGACGCCTGGATCTCGACGGATACGGAGAGCATGCTCCCGATCGGAAAGAAGAGCCGGCTTTGCAGTGTGGTGAAGGCGACGATCGTCCCGGGCGTGATTCCGAGGTTCTGCCCCCGGGCGAGCACGATGCCCGACACGAGGTACACGAGTGCCGGTGCGCTGCTGAAGAACGCGCCCACCACCGCGAAGAGCGTGCGCCCGATCATCTCCTGACGTATGGCGAGGTCCGCGAGGCGGCGGTTCTCCTTGCCGAATCGCTGAATCTCCTCGTTTCGACGTCCGAACACCTTGCTGAGCAGGATTCCCGAGACCGAGAGGGTTTCCTCAGTGATCGCGCTCATCTCGGCCTTGGACTCCTGCGCCTGCGCGGTCAACCGCCGGCGGATGCGGCCCGCGCGGTAGGTGAGGAACAGGAAGACCGGCATCATCGCCAGCGACAGCGCCGTGAGCTGCCAGGAGAGAATCACCATCGCGATCAGCGTGCTCAACAGCGTCACTACGTTGGAGAGCACAGACGTGGCCGTGTCGGTGACCACGGACTGGATGCCGCCGACGTCGTTGGTGAGTCGCGACTGAATCTCACCGGTCCGCGTGCCGGTGAAGAAGCGAAGCGACATCCCCTGCAGGTGCGCGTACAGCTTGTTGCGGAGATCCTCCATGACGCGCTGGCCCACGCGGTTGGTGAGGTAGGTCTGGCCGATGCCGATCCCGCCGGTGACGATGGGGATCGCGACCATGATGCCGACGAGCACATAGAGGCGCGGCAGGTCGGGGCCCAGGTGGCCGCGGGGGAACAGGGCGGTGTCGAAGACCACCTTGATGAGCAGCGGGTTCGCGACGCCGAGGCCGGCGGTGAACATGACGAGGAAGGCAACCGCCACGACTTCGAGCTTGTACGGCCCGAAGAGCCTGGCCACATCACGGACGAGGTGACGCCGCGGCACCCGACCGCTCGGGCGCTCGTTGTTGCCCGTCGCCATCCCCGACCCGTGCCAGCCGCGCATCACGGCCGGTCACCGAAGCGAGCAGAAGGCATTGGAACCACTCTATCAGCGGTCTGAATTGGGCGCCCGCCAAACCCGGGGGGCCTCGCGAGCCTGCGAACGGGTCAGAGAACGCTCACCTGCGTGCCGCCCGCGCCTACCGAATGTATCGACCGCGTCCTCTGGGGCGAAACGCGAGGCCGATGAGGGAGAACCCGATCGCGCCCAGGGCGATCCACCACAGGACGTGCAGCGCGAAACCGAGTCCGAAGAGGAAGGCGGTGAAGATCAGGAACGCGATGATCAGGCACATTTGCAGATTTTCCGGTTACCTGTATCAGGGTACGCCTCGGAGAATTCACGCCGCTTTGGTTCGGCGTGTAACCCCGGCGCGTAACCCTTCGCGGGCGGGTGGTCGGGACCCGGTCGCACCGGCGCTGCCGAGCAATGTGGACGCCCTCGCTGTTGACGGACCTGTCACTCCAAGAGGAGGGTGTCCATGGGGATCTCCCGCAGTCATTGGCGTAGGTACGCGCTTGTCGGCATCGGTGCTGTTGCCGTGTCGGCGTCGGCGGTCACGTTGGGGAAGGCGACGGCGAGCGCAGACCCGGAGCGCTCGTATCGTCAAGTCAACCTGGTGTCTGACATCTCCGGGGTGGCCGCGACACCGGACGGCAACCTGATCAACCCGTGGGGGCTGGTGTCCGGACCCAGCACTCCGTTCTGGGTCGCGGACAACAACGCCGGGGTGTCGACGCTCTACAACGGAGCCGGGCAGCCGTTCCCGGTGGGATCTCCGCTCGTGGTCCACATTCCACCGCCGGCCGGAGGCAGCTCGGCGGCGCCGACCGGGGTCGTGTTCAACGGCACCAACGACTTCGCGGTCAGCGAAGGGCTGAACTCCGCACCCGCGCTCTTCATCTTTGCGACCGAGGACGGCACGATCTCGGGATGGGCGTTGCCGGTTGACGTGACCCACGCGATCCTCGAAGTCGACAACTCGAAGGTTCCGAACGCCGCCGGCGGGGCCGTGTACAAGGGCCTGGCCGAGGGGAGCGCCGACGGCGCCAACTACCTGTACGCGACCAACTTCCGTTCAGGACGCGTCGACGTCTTCGATCATGCCTTCAAACCTGTCAGCGCGTTCGGCTTCAGTGATCCGAATATTCCGAACGGGTTCGCGCCGTTCGGCATCCGGAACATCGACGACAAGCTGTACGTCACCTATGCGAAGCAGAACGCCGTGAAGCATGATGACGTCGAGGGCCCCGGGAACGGCTTCGTCGACGTCTACAGCACCGAGGGTGAGCTCCTGAAGCGCCTGATCACGCAGGGAGTGCTCAACTCGCCGTGGGGGCTCGCGCTGGCTCCGGACGGATTCGGCCACTTCAGCGACCATCTCCTTGTGGGCAACTTCGGTGACGGCCATGTCAATGCCTTCGACTTGAACTCGGGGAAAGCCGACGGTGCGCTTCTGGATGAGGACGGCAATCCCATCTTCAACGGCGGGCTGTGGGCGCTCGACTTCGGTAACGGCAACGCGTCCGGCCCCAAGACAACGCTGTTCTTCACCGCGGGAGTCGGCGGTGAGGCGCACGGGCTGTTCGGCGCCCTCAAGCTGGACAGCGACTAGCGCGATCCGGTTTCCGCGAGAGCGGGTCGGGTGCGATCACCCGGCCCGCGCCGGCCGCGCTGACCAGACCTCCCGACCACTTACATCTGCGGGGACTCTGACGACGCGACTTCGAAGATGGTCCATTCGGGCGGGGCGGCGATCGCACCTCCTTGGAGCAACTCCACGACCCTGGCCACTTCTGGCAGCGTCTCTTCGCGCTCCATCGCGGACCGGTCCTCGAACACCTCGGTTGCGATGAGCGAGTCGGGGTCGAGCACGTCTTGGCCTACGTCGAAATGGATCACGCCCGGTAGGCTCCGGGCGGCCGCAGCAACCTGCCGCATGGCCGCCACCATCTCATTCGT
>Ga0307477_10001694_pt1 | contig 18055 bp, 15 predicted proteins | sample atmos_gasesECM2C_FD_203316 | JGI IMG/M metagenome (GOLD analysis project Ga0307477, IMG submission 203316) | Hardwood forest soil microbial communities from Morgan-Monroe State Forest, Indiana, United States - atmos_gasesECM2C_515 | ecosystem: Environmental > Terrestrial > Soil > Temperate...
GCGGCATTGATACGCCCGTTCTGGTACCATCCCTCGATCGCGAAGCCGCGACCCGAAGCCCCGATGAACTGACCGTCGCCACGCCAGCGGCCGGCTTGGAAGGCGGCGAGGACCGCCTCGATGACCTCGTCGTCGGACATCCAATCGGGGAAGAAGGTGGACGGCGCCTTCTTATCGATCCACGCTCCGGTCGGCGGATCGCGGAGCGTGACCCGCGCCCGGTAGATGCCGCTCGCATCGGGCGGCTGCACGATCCGCTGCACCCGCGCGCCGGGCGGATCCACCCCGTTCAGCCGGTGATGATAGCCGACTGCCTCGCCCCGACCGTTGATCTCGCCGTAGTCGATATGGGCGAGGTTGATCGGCGGATCGCTCGTTGTCCATTTTGCCGCGAACCCGGGCGCTTCGAGGTCACCAGCCGAAAGGACTGCCGGGACCAACAGCAGCGCGAAAAGCGCCGAGACCTTCACCCGTGCTCAGGCTCTGCCACGGCAGCCGACCATGGCGACATCACGTCGGAGATACCATGATTGACCCCGTCAGCGCCGCGCAGCACGAGGTTCGGGCGAGCAAAGCGGTCCGGATGCACCGTGTGCTCGACGAGCGCCGCCCCTGGCTGGCTTGACAGCCGTTTGATGATCGCCGCTGACAGCCGGCAGTCGATACCGATGCGATCGCTGCCGCTGACGTCGATCCGGGGGTGGTGAGCCGCCGCCTCGGCAGTCATGCCAAAATCGACGATGAAGCTCGCCATCTGCAGGACCGCACCGAGTATCCGACGGCCGCCCGAGGCTCCGACTCCGAACCACGGCCGGCCGTCACGCGCGACCACCACCGGACACATGTTGGTCAACGCACGCTTGCCGGGAGCGATCGAGTTCGGCCGTCCCGGGCGGGGGTCGAACCACATCACCCCGTTGTTCATCAGGATACCAGTCCCGGGCAACACATAATGGCTGCCGAACATCGACAGCAAAGTGGTCGTCAGAGCGGCGATGCAGCCTTGCCGATCGACCGCAGTAACGTGGGTCGTCGAGGTCGCCGAGCCGGCTTCCGTGTCACCCATGCTATCGAGCCGTTTGACGTACGCGTGTCGCAAGGCTTCCGCGAGCGCTTCGAAATAGGCGGCATCGGGGGTGCGGGAAAACTGTTGTTTGCCAAGCAGTCCGACAATTTCGGCGAAAGTTGGACCGGCGGTCATGCCGGGAGTGGTTCGAAGAACCACACCGCGATGGGGAATCTCCAGGGCTGGAACAATTCTCGCCCGGCAGCGGGCGAGATCGCTGGCCGAGAGGAAGCCGCCTGATGCCTGAGTATCGGTAACGATCGAGCGGGCGATCTCGCCATTATAGAAGTCGTCGGGCCCCGCTTCGGCGAGTCGTTCGAAAGTCTCAGCTAAACGCCCAAGAGGCAGGCGGGGAATATCGCCGTCGGACGGGCCGACCGGCGGCAGACCGTCCGGCAACCAGACGCGCCGGCTCTCGTCATACCGCCGTAGGTCGGCCGCGGCATTCGCGACCTTCAACGTCATGAACCAATCGACAGGCAGGCCAGACCGTGCCAGCGGAATCGCCGGTTTGACCAACTCACGCCACGGCAATCGGCCAAACCGCTCGACCGCCTGAGCGTAACCGCGCACCGCGCTCGGGATCACGAACGAGAGAGGTCCGCGGATATTGCGGTCGCCGAGAACGCCTTGCGACCAAGTGAACAGCTCTGTCCGCGTCTGGCCGGAGAGCGGATACGCGGCCGGATCGAGGTCGCGTGGCGCGATCGGGCCAAAATCGACGCTTTCAGCGCGATCGGCACCTGCCTGGTGCACCACGAGATGCCCGATCCCGCCGAGGCCGCTGCTCCACGGCTCGACAACCGCCAGCGCGAGGGCAGCGGCGACGACTGCATCGACCGCGGTCCCGCCCTCCGCCAGAACCTCGGCACCGACCCGCGCCGCGGTCGCGCTTTGCGACGCGACGATCCCGCCGCGCGACGACACACAGGGTTTGCGGATCTCCCAGTTTTGTGTCAGGTGCATGTCGCGGCGCGCTCAGGTCAGCGTGATCGAGTCGACCCGGCTGGTATAGAAGGCATAGTAGCCGGCGAGGCCCGATACTTCGTCATAGGGTCTGGGGTAGGCCCACACGGCGTTCTCCGACCGGCGGAGCGCGCCCTCCCCGGCCGGAACTTCGATTGTCCAGTACGAGGCTTCGCCTTTGTACGGGCACCGGGTGTGATGTTCGGTCGGGCGCATCAGATCGAGCCGGATATCCTTCTCCGGAACATAATGCACCGGTCCGTGGCCGCTCTCCTCGACGCGCAATGCCGCGTTGCTGTCGGCAATGGTCATACCGCCAAAAACGACCTTGACGCGCCGGTTTTCCGGCAAAAGATCGACACGATAATCGGGGCGGGTGGTAAACCCTGGGGCGTTGTTGGGCATTTCGGTTTCCTCTGTGGACGATTTCACTGCCGGCGCCTTCTGGTCGGCGGCGGCGTGCCGTCACCACCAAACGAGGCGACGCATTGCTGATGCAGCTCGGGATCGGTGATCGGCCCGCATTCCTGTTGCATGCGTTTGGCGCGGAAGCTCGGATTGCTGCGCAACGCCTGCTCGTACTGCTCGCTCTGGTGGACGTTTGCCATCGCTGCAGGATCATGGGTCGGCATCGGCTGAGCCGGCGCGGCCCCGCTCGATGCGATCGTCAACAGCGCGGCGAATGCTGCCGCTTGATAGCTCTGCATTTCTTTCCTCCGTGTCCCAGATTTAGTCTGCCATCGTCAGCCCGCCGCTGACACTCAACACCTGGCCGGTAATGTAGTCCGAACGCCCGCTCAAGAAGAACATAACCGCCTGCGCGATTTCGATCGGCTGAGCGATCCGGCGAAACGGGATGGCCCGGGTCAGCGCCTCCTTCATCCGCGCGGGCTGGCGTTGGAAGAGCGGCGTGTCGGTCGGACCGGGGCAGACACAGTTGACGTTGATGCGGTAGCGCGCGAGTTCGCGGGCGAGCGATTTGGTAAACGCGATCAGCCCACCTTTCGCCGCGGCATAAACGGTTTCGCCCATGCTGCCGACCCGACCGGCATCGCTCGATATGTTGACGATCTTCCCCGTGCTCGCCGCCACCATTGGCGGCAGCAGGCCGCGGGTCAGCCGCACCGGGCCCATCAGGTTTATGTCGATGACGCGGTCCCACACTTCCGGCGGATTTTCAAGAAAGGGCTGGATCTGATCCCAGCCGGCACCGTTCACCAGGCCGTCGACGCACGCGACCCGCTGATGCACGGCAGCGACAAAGCCATCGATCGAGGGCTTGTCGGTGAGATCGAGCGGCAGATAGTCGATAGCGAGCCGCTCCGCGGCGCCCTCCGCGGCGGTCGCCCCGCCACCTGCCTGATCGATGTCGCCGATGAACACCCGCGCGCCCTCGCGGGCCAGCAGAAAGGCGGTGGCCTTGCCGATGCCCGAGGCGCCGCCGGTAATGATGACGGTTCGCCCTTGCATATCCATCGGTGTGCTCTTCCTGCTTCCTCCGCGAAACCGATGTTCCGCGCGGTCGTCCACCGATGTCAATCGTGGCGGCGGGAAATTTGCGCGAGCCCGACGGGAACGCCCACCCGCGCTATTGCGCATAACGGAGAGGTCTCGCACAGTGGTTAATCGGGCCGGCGCGCCCGCACGATCCAGTTGATCTGAAATGCAAGCTGACCCGAGCGCCCCCGTCTATTTCATCCTGCATATCCCGAAGACCGCGGGGCAGACGATTCAACAGCACCTGGCCGACCACTGTGCGCCGGGGGCGTCCTGGGGTCCCCACCAGGCGCCCCGTCTCCAGGCTCTCTCGGGTCCGCGATACGACCCCGGCAGTTTCCCCGAGGCATCGCGCATCCGGGCGGTGTTCGGGCACAATCTCAGCCGATCGCTCGAAAAATATTTCCTGGAACGCGAGATCCGACGCGTCGTTCTGCTGCGCGACCCGATCGGCCTGCACCTCTCGCTGTACAATCACCGGATGATGCTTCACCTGGCCAAGGGGCTGGGGACTTATAGCTTTGGCCTCCATTTAAGGGCTCTGCGGTGCGACTTTATCGCGCACCGTCTTCTCGCCCGCTGGCTCGGGATCCCGTGGCCGGTGCTAATGGCGATGACCGACCAACAGAAATATGCAGCGTTGAACCGGGCGCTGTCCCAATTTTGGTTTGTCGGTTCCTATACGGATTGCGATCGGCTGGTTGCCGCCATTTCTCGCGATCTTGGTCTCCCGGCCGCGGCACGGCGAAGGAACACCGCCGCCGAGTGGGAAAAGAGGGTGACGTGGCAGCCGTTGAAGGCAGCCGAGCTACCCCCGGCAACACACGAGGCGATCCTCGCGGACAATCCGTTGGACCTGGCACTGTGGGAGAGCTGGCACACCGCCGGGTTCAACCCTGCCCGCGTCCGTCCTCGCCCGCTCGAATCCCCCCGGCGGAGCTTCTTTCTCGCCCACGAAATTGTCCGTCCGATCTTCACCGGTGTCTGTCGCTACCAACGCGACTGGGTTCCCCGGTTGCACGCGGGCCGGGCCGGCGGCGCGGGCGGTCCAAAGATCCTGCGCGCCGAACGCGCCCAAGAGGCGCGCAAATGGAAGCTCGCCGCCCGACATTACCGGGAGGTGCTCCTCGACATGCCGAACGCGCCCGAGATCTGGGTCCAATATGGCCATGCCCTAAAGGAGTCGGGGAACGTGGCAGAGGCGGAGACGGCATATCGAAATTCGATCGAGCTCGAACCCAGCTCCGCCGACGCGCACCTTCAGCTCGGGCATGCCCTGAAGATCCAGGGACGGATAGACGAGGCAGTCGGCGCTTATTTTCGATCCTTGGCTCTCGATCCGGCGCCGCGCCACCCGCGCGACGAGCTGATCGCGCTCGGCTGGACGACGGAGCGGATCGAACAGCAGCTGCGCGATACGCGGGTTCAGAGGGTCTCGTCGTGAACAAGGTCTCGACCTCATTTATGGTTTGCTCTAAATCCTGCCGCAGAGCTTGTCGGTCGACGTTCCACGGATACCCCATCACAACTGGTTGAGCGTGCCACAAATGCGACTTCTGGATGAAATCTGTTCGCGTTTCGGGTGGACACCCGTCGGCATAGGAATGTAGGGACCCCAGGATGTCGGATGTGCTGGTCAGTTTTGTGGTGCCCGCATACAACGAAGAGGCTCTTATCGGCTCATGCCTCGCCGCGATCGTGGCGGAGATTTCGCGAACCAGCTGCCAGGCGGAAGTCATCGTCGTGAACAACGGGAGCACCGACGCCACGCGGCCAATCGCCTCGTCGATCCCCGATGTCAAAGTCGTCGATGAGCCCCAAAGAGGACTCGTTCAGGCTCGTAGGGCCGGATGCTTTGTGTCCAAAGGCAAGTTCATCGCCAATATCGACGCCGACACGATACTCCCCGAGGGCTGGCTGCGCACGGCGCTGGCGGAGTTCTCGCATCGCCCGGAGCTGGTCGCCCTGTCCGGTCCGTACATCCACTACGATCTCCCCAAGGGAGCGCAGTTTATCGCGACAGGGTTTTATCGCGCCGCCTACATCGTACACCAGTTGAGCAGGCTTCTGGCCGGATCCGGGTCGGTGATGCAAGGAGGCAACTTCATCGTGTCCAGAAGCGCCCTCGAGGCTGCGGGGGGCTTCAACCCGGACTTCCGATTTTATGGTGAGGATGCGGAGCTAGCGCGCCGCTTGAGCAAGGTTGGGACGGTCAAATTCACTCTTGCTTTGCGTGCCTTCTCTTCGGGGCGACGGTTCGCCGGCGAGGGGATTTTCAAAGTATTGTTCAGGTATTCGGCGAACTATATTTGGACGCATTTGTTCAAGCATCCGTTGTCGTCAACCTGGTTGGACTTTCGGCATCCGACCGGCGCGCTCCGCAGCCTCGAACACGCATCGAACACCCCGCTACCGCTCGAACCGAGGGGAGCGGGACTAGTTCGGCAGAATTCCGCGTTGTCCAAGTTCGACGTGATCCACCGAAGCGAACGCTGGTGACCGACCGCGCCATGCCCAGGCACCGCCTTTCCGTCGTTGTCGTCGTTCCCGGGTCGTGGTTTCTCGCCGGTCAATCGGCGGCTGCCCCTACGATCCCGTTGCCGGAGCCGGGAAGCGAGCCGGGATTGCTGCCGGCGCTGGTAATCTTGGCATTGCTAACAACGGTGGCAGCGGCCGAGTTCGTTCGTCCGCTCCGGACGCGGTCGAACGCGACCCCGCGACGATGGGTCGGCAACCTGTCTCTTTGCATCCTCTCGAATTGCGTTCTCATGTTGCCGACCATGACCGCGTTTGCGGCGGCCTTTGTCTCGCAACTAGAGCAGCGGGGTGTGCTCGGCTCGCTCGGATTGCCGAGCCCGATGCGGGTCGTCATTGCGGTGATCGTTTTGGATGCACTGGCCTACGCCCAGCATCGGTTGTTGCACCGGGTCGATGTCCTTTGGCGCTTCCATGCCGTCCACCACTCTGACCCGGACCTTGATGTTACTACGACCTTTCGACATCACCCCGTCGAGGCGATCTTCAATGGTGCGCTGATCGGCGGTGTCGTCCTGGCGATCGGCTTCTCGCCGGCCGAGATCGCGATTTATACTTGGGTTTCGTTTGTGGTCGAACTTGTTGCACACGCAAATCTTGCACTGCCATCACGGATCGGCGCAATCCTCGGCAGGCTTATCGTTACACCCGAGTTCCACCATCTTCACCACTCGCGTACGAACGCCGAGGCGAATGCCAATTTTGGCCAAGCCTTTTCGATCTGGGATACGCTACTCGGAACCGCGCGAGCCCGATCCCCGGAAGACCTCCGCCGATTGGAGTTTGGCCTCGACGAGTTTCGCGGGCAGAAATTTCATCTCCCACATTACCTGCTGGTGCAACCCTTGCTGCTGAGGACTAACGAGCCGGCCGTAACCGCTGCTTCTCGTTCCTGACCGTGCCGGCGCGGCGCGGAACGCTCCCCGGCTCGGCCCTTAGTCCGAGCGAAACGAAGGCTCTTCGTGCGCGAGGCGGCGCCCGTCAGACCAAATGGTCACGATAAGGGAAATCAGAACGACGGCAATGGTTAGGATAACAATACCGTCAATCGGTGACATCGGGCCGAATGGCGTATTTACCGACCAAGGGCCGATTATAAGCAGAAAAAAATTGTAACAGATAAAGCCGAGACGTATCTCAGTCGGGCCAACACCAAAAAAACCTATCTTTATAACACGAGTTTCCATCGCCTTGATGAGATTAAAGAAGGAGACCATGTAATATCCAGCCAACCCAAGACAAGCTATATCAAACCGCATGTAGGGCGATGCACCAAGCCCGAAAAATATGCATATTTGAGAAAACAAATCCGTCGTGTTGTCGATAAAGAAGCCATATCGGGGGCGCTCGATCTTGCGAAATCGTGCCAACGTGCCGTCCAGCGAGTCACCGAACCAGTTTATTATGAGCCCTGCGCTGGCAAGCCACAATAAAGCTGGCGACAGCCACGAGGCGGCATAGGCCAGACCGCAGATGAGGGCACCGGCAAATCCCGTTAGTGTCAAGTGGTCCGGCGTGACCCCGACCGGGAGTTTCGGCGCCAACCATCCGACGAGGGGACGCTCCACAGGTATCACCCATGATGTATTCACCCGCGATATCATTCGTCTTCCTGGGCGGAGGGTTGAAAGGACCAGATGATGTCAGTACGTGCGCTCGATCATAGCCGTTCGGACGAGTGGAGGCATTCTCGCCGTGAGACTCCTCCTACCCTGCCAAGCTGAAAGAGCGATCAACAGACAACTGATCGTACGCGGACAATTCTTGTTCAAGGACGTATGACCAAAAGTGCGCCTCGTCTGACCGGCGTCGATCGTGAGATCGTTTTGGATATTTGTCACTTATCGCTCGGGTTCTGGCGCGATACGCCCGCCGGCGTCGATCGGGTCGATGCGAGCTTCGCGGCTCATTTCTTGTCAGCCGACGTCCCGAACCGGAAAGCGGTGCTGTTTACGCCGCTCGGCCCGCGCGCCGTCCGGATCGCCGAGGCCCGTCGCATATTCGAAGGTGTCCAAATCCATTGGCGCGAGACGCAGCGACCGGAGGAGGATGGGGCATTCGCGCGCGTACGCGATGCGCTATTAGGGCTGCAGCCCTCTCAGCCACGAAGACCGCAGAAGGCGGCAATCTCTCAGCGCTTCAGCGAAGCGCTCAGGGTCGGTGCGAGAGCGGCTCTATTACATGCCGGCGCTTGGCGCCAGATCGCGACGATTGGTGCCAATGCCGTCTATTTGAACGTAAGCCAATACCCGCTATCGAGGCCGCGCTATTTTCGCTGGTTGCAAGAGAGGCCTGACGTCAAGCCAGTGTTCATGATACATGATCTTCTGCCAATCGAGTATCCAGAGTTTTTTCGGCCGGACTCGATCGAGCGTCACGCTCGGAGATTGAAAGTTTTCGCTGAGATCGCCGCCGGCGCCATCGTCTCGACGACGGCGGTAGCAGAAGCGTTGCTGGCCTACATCCGGCGGCTCGGCCGGAAGACCCTGCCGTTGCTCATTCAGCCGCTCCCCGTATCACCGACATTTCGGAGGCCGCGAGAACATGACGAGGACCTCGCGGCACAACCATATTTCATCATTTGCGGGACGATCGAGCCGCGCAAGAATCATTTGCTCCTTCTCAACGTATGGCGCGAACTCGCGGGATTATCTGGGTCCGCCACACCGAAGCTGATTGTCGCCGGCGCCCGCGGCTGGGAGAATGAAAATATTCTCGACATGCTGGAGCGCTGTCCGGCGATCCGCAACCACGTCATCGAAGCATCGGGGCTGTCGACACCATCCCTAAAGCGGCTCATAGACAATGCTCGCGCCGTTCTGATGCCTTCCTTCGCGGAAGGTTACGGCTTGCCAGTTGCCGAGGCGCTCACCGCCGGGACCCCGGTACTGGCCTCCAATCTCCCCTCTCTTCGCGCGATGGAGGGGTCGGCAATTACCTGGCTCGAACCGATGGATGGATTGGGCTGGCTCGCTGCCATCCGCCGTCTTTCCGAGGTGCCAGCGCATTGGAGCCAGGTCCGGGAAGATCGACCTTTAGCGAAATTTTCTGGCGAAACTTACTTTCAGAGAATCGAAGCCTTCGTGTCGACGATATGAGTGGGGAGCAGCGCGCGGCTCGAAGGCACTAGCCAAGGATGACGAAGCAGATAATAATTCAGCCCGTTTGGGGGCGGAAATCTCACACTGATCGTATCAACCGTAAATGTCGGCACCTATCGCCTACGACGTGGCTCGATTGCTGTTGGGTTCTTTGGCGGTCACGCCGCGCGGTATCGACCGGGTGGACCTCCGCTACGCACGTTTCTTCTTCGAGACCTGGCCGGGCGATTGCGTCGGTACGCTGCCGACGCCTTGGGGTGTACGACGTTACGATCGTCGACGGGTGCTCCAAGGACTCGACCGCCTGGAGCAGCTGTGGCTAGAGACCCTCCAGTGCCATGAAGATCGCGTGCTGCTGCGGATCAAGAAACGGCTTTCCGGACACCACGACCCACAGAGCCGAGGGTCTCGCCGAGAGGATCAACCAGTCTTCACGCCAGCATCCAGGTTCTTGAGCCTTCTTTCGGTGGCGGGCTTCTCATTCGGTGCCTCGGTCGTCAGGGCGGTGCCCAAGAACGCCATTTATGTGAATGTGGGTCAGGTCGGGTTAGCGATTCCGCGAATTGTTTCCTGGCTCCAACAGCGACCGGATGTCAAATCGGTGTTCATGCTTCACGACGTGATCCCGCTGGAACGTCCGGAACTGGTTTCCAGCAAAGATCAACGCCGGCACCGGCGGATCATCGATCGCACGGCACGGTATGCATCCGGGCTGATCGCGTCGACCGCGGCGGCGCGCGAGGCAGTGTTGAACGCGCTTTGCTCGCGAGGTCGACCCACGATACCGGTAGAAACTGTGCCTTTCCCGGTTGCCCCTGTATTCCTCGAGAATGACGGGACCGACCTGGAACTCTGTGAGCGCGATTACTTTGTTGTCTGCGGAACGATCGAGCCCCGCAAAAACCACCACCTGCTGCTGAACGTCTGGCGCGAACTGGTCGGACAACGGGGTCAGCACGCGCCAAAGCTCGTAATCGTCGGATCGCCTGGTTGGGGTGCGGGGCCGGTGCTGGACGCACTGGAGAGATGCCGGCTGCTCCACGGTCGGGTAATCCTCGCGCGCGGTCTGTCGAGCCCGGCACTCCGTCGGCTCATCGCCCATGCGAAGGCGCTGCTGATGCCATCCTTCGCCGAAGGGTTTGGTCTACCCATCATCGAAGCGCTGACTGTGGGAACACCGGTCATAGCATCCGATCTCCCCGCGCATCGTGAGATTGCCGGCAACCTCGCGGTCTATCGCGATCCCACCGACCGGGCGGGGTGGCTTGCCGACATTTGCATGTTTGCCGACGAGAGCGGGTCCGCGACAGAAATTCGCAAGCGCGTTGCGGAGTACCAGCCGACGACTTGGGGTGAATACTTCATTCGAATCGGGCGTTTTCTCAAAACTTTCGAACAGCCCTAACCGGTTCCGTGGGCGCCTATGAGCTTGGGCAGAACGCATCCGGCACGGGAAGCACCTGGATCATAATGCCCCATCGCATCATTTACGATGGTCTCAATCTCGCGCTTGAAGAGGGGACTGGGGTTGCCACCTATGCGCGTATGCTAACCCAGGTCGCGCGCGATCTCGGCCACAACGTCGGAGTTGTCTACGGTTCGCCGCAGGCCCCCTCTAAAAATCCGATGCTGCGCGAGATCGCCTTCTTCGACGAGAAACGCGCAGTTAAGAAGTGGCTGCCAGCGGAGATTATCAACTCCATTGCCGATCAGGTTCGCTATTACCTTCCCGTAAGACCGATCGCCATAGACCTCAGCGGCGTCGTTGTCACCCGTCACTTTGACGACACTCTGCCAGTGCACGACCATATTTTTGTCACTCGTAATCTGTTTGGCAATGCGGGGACACATTTTTCCCTGACAAGCGCCTTTGTCGAACTCGCTTTCGATCCACGGCCCGATATCTTCCACTGCACATATCAGCTCCCTTTGCGCTCGAAATCGGCCTGCAACGTTTACACGATTCACGACCTTGTCCCTCTCCGGCTGCCGTTTACGACGCTCGACAACAAGCGCTGGATGTATCGCCTGTTAAAAAAAATCACCGCCAAAGCCGACCATATCGTCACCGTTTCCGAGAATACAAAACGCGACATAATTGAGCTTCTCGGTGTCGACGAGAAGAGGATTACCAATACCTATCAGGCTGTTTCTTTTCCCAAGGAGGATATGGAACGTTCTGAAGCCGCAATTGCCGAGCAACTAGCAGGCTCTTTCGGTCTAGAGGCACAGGAATACCTGCTGTTTTTCGGGGCTCTAGAGCCGAAGAAGAATGTGGGTCGTCTCATCGAAGCTTATATGGCATCGGGCGTGGACGTTCCGCTGGTGCTTGTCGCCGGCGCGGGCTGGCACAACGAGTCCGAGACAACGCTCCTCGAGGAGCTGCGCGAGAACGACCCCGGATCGACAGGGCGAAACCGGACGCGGCTCAAGCGGCGTGTGCGACGGTTTCGCTATGTCAGACCCTCAACCCTCATCACCCTGATCCGCGGTGCGCGCGCTGTCGTCTTTCCGTCTCTGTATGAGGGCTTCGGGCTTCCGGTGCTTGAGGCGATGACGCTGGGCACGCCTGTCGTGACTTCACGCGAATCCTCTTTGCCGGAGATCGCCGGCGACGCCGCCTTACTTGTCGACCCCTACGACGCAGACGACATCGCACGGGGGATAACGACGATCGCCAACGACGCCGATCTTCGCGCCGATCTTTCGTGCCGCGGTCGGTTGCAAGCCGCCAAATTTTCCGTCGAGCGTTATCGCGAACGCGTCGAGGCGCTCTACGCGTCGCTGCGTTGAAGCATCGCGGCGGCCAAGAGCCAGAGTGGATAGGGGTCGCGCGCTGAGCCGTTCCATTTGCGACAGCGACCGGTTAGAATGCTTCGCGCGTGGATGCGATTGCCGGCCATCGGCGCTTCGTTTTGGACAAAATCCGCCGGTCGCTATAGTTCCTGGTTCAGTCGGGTCGTCCAATGTCAGAAACCTCACAGCTTGATCGCGTCCGGTCGCTCGCCCGCGCGGTCGCCGCAGATGTCGGGATCCGCCCCCGCGCCGCCGGGCGGATCCGTAAGTTTACCGGATCGCTCAACATCTGGTTCTGGGCCATCGTCGGCCTGCCGACACTCGTCGCCGGCGTCTACTATTTTGCGATCGCCTCGGACCTCTACTTGTCGGAAGCGAAATTCATCGTGCGCAGCCCGAAACAGGTGCAGACCAGTTCGATCGGTGCGCTGATCCAGTCTACCGGGCTGGCACGTGCGGTGGACGACACCGCCGTGGTCGAAGATTTTATCATGTCGCGCGATGTGGTTCGCAAGCTGGAGCAAAAAAATGGCCTCCGGGCGGTCTTCGGCCGGCCGGAGGGCGATTTCGTTACGCGGTTTCCGGGCATTTTGATGCGCGCGGATTTCGAAGCGCTGTTCCGACGATACGATCTTTTTGTGTCGGTCGAAACGGACCACACATCCGGGGTGACCGCGCTGCGCGTCAAAGCCTACCGGCCGGAAGATTCTCAAACGATCGCCAGGGCGCTCCTGAACTATAGCGAGGAGCTGGTCAACGAGCTCAATGAGCGGGCGCGCAAAGACACGCTCGACACGGCCCGTCGCGAGGTCGACCGTGCGCAGGACCGAGTTTCCCAGATCCAGAGCCAGCTCACGGCCTACCGTGTGCAACAAAAGATGCTCGATCCGAAATCGGCATCGAGCGGCGTCTTGGAGCTTATCGGGCAAATGAACACGGCTCAGACGACCGCTCGTCAGCAGCTCGGCGAGCTCCTCAAGAATGCGCCGAACAGCCCGCAAATCCCGCTGATGGAGACGCGCATCGCTTCACTCGACAAGCTGATCGCCGAGGAGCGCGCAAAGCTCAGCGGCGAGACGAACTCGGTCGTCGCGACCTTGACCGAATATGAGCGCCTGACGCTCGATCGCGAGCTCGCTGAAAAGGCGCTGGCATCGGCGTTCACCTCGCTTGAAGCGGCGCGTCTCGAAGCGCAGCGCCAGCAACTCTATCTCGAAACCATCGCGCAGCCTAACCTCGCCGATTACCCGCTCTATCCCAAACGGGTCGTCTCCTTTGGCATGGTTCTCGTCAGCTGTCTGCTGGCCTATGGCATCGCCTGGCTGCTGGTGATCAGCGCCCGCGAGCACGCGGCGGCCTAGCCGTCGCTCTGTGGCGCCAGGACGCATGTCGTCGTTTTGGCGAGGGCTCGTTATCCAATGGCGGGTCGTCGGCGCCCTGATTATTCGTGAGATCTACACGCGCTTCGGCCGCGAAAGCCTCGGTTTTGCCTGGATCGTGGCTGAGCCGCTGGTGTTTGCGATCCCGGTCCTCTTCGTGTGGCGGGCTGTCAGAGACCCCAACGAGCATGGCATTTCGCTGATGCCATTTCTGTGGAGCGGCTATCTTCCACTATTGCTTTTCCGTCATCTCGGCGGCCGCATATTGTTGTTCATACGTGCGAACGTGCCGCTGCTCTACCATCAGCGGGTCACCATTTTCGACATTTTTCTCGCGCGTGCTTTGTTGGAGATCTTCTCGAACCTCACCGCGCTAGTGGTATCCTTTGCGGTGTTCTACACAATCGGGGCAGTGGACGTACCGCGTGATTTGCCGATGTTCTACCTGGGCTATTTTTACATGATCTGGTGGTCGGTTGCAGTCGCGCTGGTCATCGGCGCCCTGTGTGAGCGCACCGACTGGGTGCAACAGGTCTGGATGCCTTACTCTTACCTATACATGATGTTCTCAGGCTTCTTTTATCTCGCAGATTGGCTGCCACCATCCCTCCGCAACGTAGCGCTGTACCAGCCCTATACTCAGGCCTACGAGATGATCCGCGGCGGGGTCTTTGGCACGACGATTACGACCTATGGCGACCCAGCGTATACCACGTTCGCCCTCGCAATCTTGACTTTGTTCGGGTTGTGGCTGATGCGCGATAGCCGTAAATACGTCGTGATCGAATGATTAACGCTATCGATGTGACCAAGGACTATCGAACCGAGGGAAGGGTCAATCGCGTTCTCAGTAACGTCTCGTTCAATTTAGCGAAAGGCGAAAAGCTGGCTCTCCTCGGGCGTAACGGCTCGGGCAAGTCGACGCTGATCCGCCTCGTCGGCGGCGTGGAGCTGCCGACCCGCGGCACCATCGAGCAAACCATGAGCGTGTCCTGGCCGATCGGATTGGCCGGCGGTTTTCACGGAAGTTTGACAGGAAACGACAACATGCGCTTTATTGCGCGCGTATACAACAAACCGTTCGACCAGATCAAAGCTTATGTCGAAGACTTTGCCGAGCTGGGAAAATTTCTATCGGAACCGATGAGAACCTACTCCACGGGGATGAAGGCCCGGTTCATGTTTGCGCTATCGCTCGCGATCGATTTCGACTGCTACCTGATCGACGAGGTCATTGCTGCCGGCGACCAGCGCTTCCAACGCCGGTCGCACGAGGAGCTTTTCGAAAAACGGGCCGACCGCTCGATGATCCTCGCCTCCCACATCGGCGAGATCATTAAAGCCTACTGCTCCCGCGCGCTCGTGCTTCATCGCGGGCGTGGGAAAGTTTTCACCGATCTCGATTTGGCTTTGGACATCTATAACGACTTGTGACGTCGTCCCGGAGGGATCACGTGCCGTAATAGCCGGGCAGTCTCCTATCTTTCCCTGTCTTCGCCGTGGCATTGATACCAACAGACACTTTCCCTGGGGCGGAATTTCTTATTCGCCACATGTACCGGCCCGTCGAGCTTGGAAACGGCGCGAGCCACTTTGCCATCGCCGAGACGGCACTGCCGATCGCGGGCGACAGCTGGTTTTGGACGGACGACAACGCAAAGGTCCTCGAGTTCCTGTCGCGGCCGGAGCTCTGGCGGCGATTCCCGCAACAAACCAGCGAAATTTTCCGGTTTGTCCGGGCGATGTGCCGCGGACCGCTGATCTTCCGGCGAGTCAGCCCACCGCGGCTCGAGCCCGCCGAGACGCAGGGTACGCTCAGCGGTTACCGCCACTCGCTGATGGACATCAAATATGATCTGGCGCGTGGCGAAGTCATCGCCGGCCTGCGCTTTCATGACGAAAGAAACCGCGATAACCTGTTGATGACCAGCAATTACGTCGAGTTTACCTACCATCGACACCGCTTCAAGCTGGGGGTCGAGCCGGCTATCAGCGATGTCGACGCCAGACAGCACGGGCACACCCTGAGACTGCGTCATTCCGGCGACTTGCATTTCGAATCTCGCCGGAAGCGGCTTCGGCTCGGCCGGATCGGCTATACCTACACGATCGATGCTCGGTCGATGTTGATCGATGTCGAGGTCACCCTCGAAATCGAGCGGGGTGTTCCAGTGACCGACGTAGTGCTGACTATCGGGCATGACCAGCTCGCTCGAATGCGCTATCGAACGATTGCTACCAATATTGCGCCGGCGGCAAGGCCGCTCTACAGTGCCGGGATACCCGGCCGACGGCTGCTCAATGCCGCGGGCGTTTCATATTATCTGATCAGACAACCCCACATTTCTGGCGATTGTTTTGCCATCCACTCGATGCCGCGCGATCCGGCACGCTTCACCGGGATCGAGACTGTGGTGCAGCGCTGGGGACGGTTGCGTTTGGCGATTGCCCGTTATTCCTTTCCCGGTTCGCAGTGCGGCGCGAGCCTTGCTGTCGGTGAGCGCAAACTCCTCACCGGGGGCGGCTTTTACGACCGTATAGCCGATTACGCAGCCTTGATACGGAGCGAGGCTTTGATAGTGTCGGGACAACAAGCCGTCCGGGACCTCAGCACCTCTTACGACTACGGATCAAAAATAAATGCCTTTGCCAAATGCTTCGCTGTTTGTAAAGCGGGAGAAGTCATCACGGATGCAGCGGCTTTCGATGAATTACGATCGTTTTTCGACGTTTATCTCAATTATTACTTTGAATTGTTTGTCAATATCCACGAAAGACAACGAAACTCGATCTTTTCTCGAGACCTTGCATTCGTCATCCTTGGTGTGGTGACGATGTACCGGGCCACCAAGGCCGCCGATTATCTCCGACGCCTCGCGCGGCTTTGCCATGTTTTGCTCGAGTTCGAGGTGCGTTCCTATGACGGCAAGGGAAACCCGTCCTCGGGATTCTTGATGAGGATGACCAGCCCCCGGGTTGCTTATGTCGACTGTCACAGCGCGGCTCTCCTGGCGTTGACGCAGGCGGTCCGTTACCTCGATGATCCTCGATTGGTGGCGGCGATCGAGCGCGGTTTGGCGAGTTATTTTGTGGAGACCTGTACAGTCGCTGCCGGACAGCCGTACGAGATCGACACCGTCTCGACCGGCATCGTCGATCGGCTCGGCACACGCCGTACCGAGAATGCGTTTTGGAATTTCAAAGCCGGGATGACATTGCGGTTCTTTGCTGCGCTGCGCGGATCATCGCATCCGTCGATGCGATCGATCGTCGCACGGCACGGCGAGCGAATGGACCGGTTTGAGATTGTCCTTCGCTGCCAACTCGAGAAATCGATTGCTCAGACGGAAGAGGGTATCGAAATCCGGACCGCCGTGTCTGCCGGAGAGACCAACTCGGAAACGCAACCCTGGGTAATGCTTGGGTTATTCGGCCATCCGTGGGACTGATCTGCCTTATGCATTTGCCCTCGTTAGCGGCACCTGATTGCTGAACCGCGCGTGCTCGGATGCTTGGCGCTTTTCAGTTTTCGTGTTTCCGGAGAAATTTTGTGCCTCGTGCGAATCGCCCCATCTAGCGATCGCATGAGCCAGTTATAGGACAGAGCTACGAAACGATGATACCGACAGACGCGCTCCCCGCGGCCGAGTTTCTGATACGCCAATTGTACCGGGCGATCGATGTGGCCGACGGCATGAGGTTCTCTGCTATCGCAGAAAGTGAAAATCCGAGAGGAGACAACTGGTTTTGGAACGACGACAATGCAAAATCATTGGAGTTTCTGTCCCGGCCGGAGGTATGGCGGCGTTTTCCGGATGAAACAGCCGAGGTACTTCGTTTCGTGCGGTCGATGTGTCACGGACCATACATCTTCCGTCGGGTGAGTACCCCGCGGCTTGAGGCGAGTGGTAAACAGGGTACTGTATCCGAATATCTCCACTCGCTCATGCAGCTAAAATGTGATCTGGCGCGCGGCGCCGTCGCCGCGGGCGTCCGCTTTCACGACGAGAGAACCCACGACAACCTTTGGTTAACCGGGAACCGTGTCGAGTTTACTCGTCGTCACCGCCGCTTTACGTTGAACGTCGAAAGCGCCATCAGCAATGTCGACGTAGCGCAGGAGGGCCATAAGCTGCTGCTGCGGCATTCAAGTGACTTGTATTTCACGCTTCGTTGGAGGCGGCTTCTCCTCGGACAGGTAACTTATACCTACGCTATCGATGCGCGGTCTATGGTGATCGAGGTAGAAGCGGCGCTCGAACTGGCACCTGGCAGAGAAGTGGCCGATGTGGTGCTTACCATCGGACATGACTTCCAACATTCCTACTTTACCAGTATTGGCGCTGACACTCAACCTACGGGAAACCTTTTGTTCACCGCAGGGGAACCCGGGCGCGGAATGGTCGGTGTGGCCGGCGCTTCATACTATTCGATTAGACAAGGCTTCATCTCCGGGGACGCCCTTGCAATCCACACAGTCCCTCGAGAGCCGGCACGCCTTGCCATGATCGACACCGAGGTGCAGTCTACTGGAAAGCTATATCGAGCGATTGCCGGCTACACTTTTCCGGGCGCTTGGCGGGACGCCCGACTCGTGGCCGCCGAGTGGAAGCTGATCACGGCGGGCGGCTTCTATAATCGCGTTGCCGATTACGCTGGTTTTGTTCGAGACGCGGCGATGCCGGGATCGGCACAGCATGCTACTCACGACTATA
>Ga0307477_10001695_pt1 | contig 18052 bp, 17 predicted proteins | sample atmos_gasesECM2C_FD_203316 | JGI IMG/M metagenome (GOLD analysis project Ga0307477, IMG submission 203316) | Hardwood forest soil microbial communities from Morgan-Monroe State Forest, Indiana, United States - atmos_gasesECM2C_515 | ecosystem: Environmental > Terrestrial > Soil > Temperate...
CGGTGGCCCCGGCGGGGATCTCCCAGGCGCGAATCTCCTTGGGGCCAGCGGTGAAAAAGCTTTGAAGCCCAAGTAACCGGTACGCCTCGCGGGTCAGCACGGCCAGGGCCGGCTCGGCAAGCCCCATGGTCTGGAGCATCTCGCTTCGGTCGGACGGATCGAGTTCGGCCAGTTCGGCTTCGAGCTTGCCGCAGACAACCACGACGGCCCCGCCATCCAGCGCCGCCCGCTGCCGCACCGGTTGCACAAGCGGGCCCTGGCCGTGCAGGTCCTTTTCGTCGACGTTGGCGACGTACAGCACCCGTTTGGCGGTAATCAGGCCCAGGCTCTTGAGCTGCTTGCGCTCCTCGGCGGAAAACTCGAGCTGACGGACGGGCTTGCCGTCGTCGAGATGGACACGGGCCTTGCGCAGGATTTCGACGCGCACGGCGGCGTCCTTGTCGCCGGCCCGGGCGATCCGCTCAGCCTTGTCCAGCGAAGATTCGACAGTTTCGAGGTCCGCCAGGACCAGCTCGGTGTCGATCGTGTCGATATCGCGGATGGGATCCACCGAGTTCTCGACGTGGATGACTTCTCCCTCGGCGAAACAGCGGACGATGTGCAGGATCGCATCGACCTCACGGATGTGGGAGAGGAACTTGTTGCCCAGGCCCTCGCCGGTGCTCGCTCCGCGGACGATGCCGGCGATATCCACCACCCGCAGACTGGCCGGGACGATCTTCTCTGTCTTGATGAACTGGTTGATGGTCCTGAGGCGGTCGTCGGGAACCGCGACGACGCCGACGTTGGGCTCGATGGTTGCGAACGGATAGTTGGCCGCCAGCGCCCCGGCGGCGGTGAGGGCGTTGAAAATGGTGCTCTTGCCGACGTTGGGCAGCCCGACGATTCCAACTTCAAGCGACATAAATTGATTTTGTAATGGGAAAAGCCAGCGCCTCGCGGGCGCGAGCCCGGCGACCGCCGTTCGTTCGATTTAATTCGTCGCGGCGGCCAACGTTTGCCCGCCTGTCCGCGGGCGGACGACGCCATGGTAGACGGTCAGCAGCGCCAAGGCCAGCAGGCACTGGGCCGCGAGCCCGGCGAAGCCCGAATCGTGAACGAAGGGATGAAAGGAGATGCCCCAAACGTGATATATCTCCGCCGGCGGGCTGAGGAACGCAAGCTGGCTGTATTGCCAATCGTCGGGATCGACGCTGGACGACTGGCGAATGAGATCGGCGATCACAGGCACGCACCAGACCAGCACGAGCCATCCGAACATCAGCCGCCGCGGCCATAGTTGCAGGCGATACCCGATTCCCAGCACGCAACGAACGGAAACGAGCCACGCGCAAATCAGCACGGCGGTGCGGAAGATGGCCGCCCGGGGCGCTACGGTCGCCGGCATTGCCGCCGCCATTCCAAGGGCAATCGCGACGGCAATTACTACCACGGCGATCGGCGGGAGGGTGCGCTTGCGATGGCCGGCGGCAGGTGCGTCGCTGGCCTTCACAGCCGATCCGACCGGAAGCATCGCCAGGAGCAATACCGCCGCGAACGAACTCACAAGAGCGCCGTCCCGATATCCCTCGAAGGCTCGATTTCGGAAAACCAGAAAATCTTCAGAGTATTTCACGCCCAAGGCACAAGCCATCACGAACGCCGCAAGGAGAACCAGCGACAGGACAGGATCGAAGCCGACCACGGCGTCACCGCGATAGCGCCGCGCCGCCGCGATGATGAAGATCGCGGCGATGAATATTTGCAGCAGCGTTGCCACCTCGTATGTCCAATCGATCGTGACGCCCGCCCGCATGTCGAAGATGCTTGTTCCGATGGCCGGGGTGACCAGAACGTTGGCCGCGGGAATCACTCTCAGGATGTGCCCGCCGCTCATGATCACGCCCATCAAAAACATCAAAATGAGCATCATCAGCGCGTTCCCGCGCAGCGAGTAGAACGCCACCACAAACCACAGGCAAATGCTGAAAATCAGCAGCACGGCGTTCGAGAACGCCCAGGATCGCAGCGAAATTCCCGCCCCGGACGCCGCGACCGCACCCAGCAGGAAATTCGTGGCGAAGACGATCTGAATCTGAAGGGTGCTGCCCAGCACGTAGCCCAGCACGGCCTGGAAACCGCTGATCGGCATGAGGCGATGCGACTCGATCAGCTTGCCGGTCACGTCGGCGCGAATCACCGAGCCCACGCGAAAGGTCCCATACAGCGGAACGACGATGACCTGAAGCGCCAGGAACAGGTCGAGGAACCCCCAGTAAGTCAGGAACGGCCGGGCAGCCGGGCTGGTTGCCGCGACGATGGCATACATCACCGCCGCCATCAGGACGAAATACCCGACCGCCGTCGCCGCCAGGTTCTTCCACCCGCCCAGCAGTTGATATTGGGCCCACCCGATCGCGTTGGAAAACGGCGCGGCCATTAATCCACCTGCCTGATTCCGGTGCGGAGGTACGCTTCTTCCAGTCCCGGCGCGTTGGGTGCGAACGACGCGACCGGCACTTGCCTGCCAACCAGCATCGAAAGTAGCCTGGCCGCCTGCTCGCGGGAACTGAAGTACTCGAACGTCACCCGTTCGCGGTCGATCTCGAGCGATGTGACGCCATCGACGTCTTTGAGAGGAAGTTGAATGCTCGTCGCCGGCTGGGCGAGGATGAGCGTGTAGCGGCAGCGGCCGTCTCCGTTGCCGTGCGCGGCGACCTGCGCCACCGTGCCGAATTGCACCATCGCACCCTGCGACATGATGCCGATGTGGGTGCAGTATTCCTCCATGTCGGCCAGGATGTGAGATGAGACGATCAGGACTTTACCCTGGTCGCGCAAGCTGCCGAGGAGTTGACGAAACTGGACGCGTCCGGCCGGGTCCAGACCCGCGGCGGGCTCGTCGAGCAGCACGATGGCGGGATTCGCCACCAACGTGCGGGCGAGGCCCACCCGCTGCCGCATTCCCCGTGACAGGGCTTTGATCTTCTGATTGGCTTTTTCGGCCAACCAGACTTTCTCGAGCCAAAAAGAAATCCGATCGTCGGCATCGGCGCGGTCCAGACCGTAGCCGATGGCGATGAACTTCAGGAAATTGCGGACGCTCAGGTTCTCGTAGAACGTGGGCGTATCGGGGGTGAAGCCGAGCTGTCGAAAGACGTCGCCGTCCGCCCGGGCCAAATCCTGGCCGAGAATGTGGATGACGCCGCCGCTGAGCGGCTGAATCCCCGCGACCGCGCGCAGCAGCGTCGTTTTCCCAGCCCCGTTGGGACCGATCAAGCCCAGCAGGTTCCCCGGCCGCAGCGAAAACGAAACGTTCTTCACCGCCGCGAGCGGGCCAAACTGAACGAGCGCGTCGTCCAGCAAAACGACGGCATCTTCGGCAGGTCGATCCGGCATCATGAAGCGGCGATGATATCAGCGGCCTCGGCCTGCGTCCGCGCAAGCCGCGGGGTCCGCCATTAAGACGCAGCCGGGTTTAGGTGATTTCGTTGATGCCGGAAGCCCCGGGTGATCGCGGGGCGATTGCCAGCGGATCAGGCTCGCCGATTGACCGGGCCAGCCGGCGAAGCGCATCTTTTAACGCCGCGACTTCCGTCTCCAACCTCTCGACCCGCTCGGCAAGACTCCCGCCGCCATGTATCGGCGACGAGGCAGCAATCGATGATGTCGCCGGGGAATCGACCGGATGGAGGTCGGGGCACAGGAGTTGGGCATACCGTTCGGCCCGGCTGCCCGCCGCCGGCGGCAATTGCCGCACCAGCGGCTCCTGCCGCTGAATCAGCGCATCGAGCATGTTCTTCACAGCCTCGAGCGAATCGAAGGCGTGCATGCGCGATGCCCGCCCGCGCAGCTCGCCAATCGTTTGCGGCCCCCGCATCAACAGCTCGGCGAGGATCGCCAGTTCCGCGGTGCGGACGCGCAGCGTCTCGCCGGCCTGATGGCGATGCTTGTTCACCCGGCTGCCAGCCATATCGGCGCGGATCACCAACCCCTTGGTCCGCAAGCCTTCCAGCGCCTCAAAGGCCCGGCCCTCGTCCATGTCCATCACCGGATCGCGATTGTTCTTCTGGTTCGACGCGTTCACCACCGCGTTAAGCGTCAAGGGGTACTGGTCGGGCGTGGTGAGGGCCTTTTCGATCAGCACCCCGAGCACGCGACTTTCGTCGGACGTGAGCTGAATCATTGGTTTCAATCGGGAAAGCGAACTGGTCGAAATTACCCTGCGCCTAACCGCTGGCGGATGTAGTCGGCGCGAACGGCCCGGCGGACGTCCCCTTCGAGCTTGCGGCCCTGAATCTTCTGGAGATGGGCCGGCTGAGTGAGCAGGAACAATTCGTTGATGGTACGGATGTTGATGTCCTTGACGCGGCCAAGATTGACGCCCATGCGCAGGTGGCTGAGGAGCAGCAACGTCTCCTCGCTGGCGATCAGCCGGGCGCTGCGAAGCAGGCCGACAGCGCGGGAAATCTTGTCGTCCAGCGCGATCGTGCGGTCGTCCAGCAGCGTCCGGCGGGCGTGACGCTCGTAGTCGATGATTTTGGGGATCACCAGCCCGCGGAAGTCGCTGATGATCTCTTCCTCGGTCTTTCCCAATGTGGTCTGATTGCTGATCTGGTAAAAATCGCCCGTCGCTTCGGTCCCTTCGCCATAGAGCCCGCGGACCGCCAGGCGCAGTTCCTTGGCAGCGCGGAAGACTTTTTCGATCTCGCCAGTCAGCTTCAGCGCCGGCAGGTGAAGCATGACGCTTACGCGGATGCCGGTGCCGAGGTTGGTCGGGCAGGCGGTGAGATAGCCAAAGCGGGGATGAAATGCGTAATCGAGCTTCCCCTCCAACACGTCGTCGATCTTGTTGATCTGCTCCCAGGCTTCCTCGAGCTGGAGGCCGCTGCGGAGAACCTGGAGGCGGAGGTGGTCTTCCTCGTTGACCATGATCGAGACGGTTTCGTTCTCCCCGACGGCCACCCCGCGGGCGCCTTCGGCCCCGGCGTGCGGCTTGCTGATCAGATGGCGCTCGACCAGAAGCTGCCGGTCGATCTCGGGGGCCGATTCGAGATCGACGTAGAAAGTGCCGGGCGCCACCGCGGCGCCGAGGATCGTCTCGCGGACGCGCGCCTCGATCCCCTGCCGCTGGTGCCGGCTGGAGCGCGTCAGGAAAGGCGATCCCGCCAGGTTCCGCGCCAGCCGGATGCGGGAGGAAATCACGATTTCGCTCATCGGCCCGTTCCCGCGGAGCCATTCGCCGGCGTGGTTGGTCAAGTCGCTTAGTTTCATAGGCAAGACGCCCGTCTAATTTCGAGCTTCTCTGGCAACCGACAAGCAGCAACTTTTCCTAACTGTTCTCCGCCTGTCGGATCTGGTCGCGCAGCTTGGCGGCGCGTTCATAGTCTTCGCCTTCGACGGCGCGCTGGAGCTCCTTGCGCAGGCGGGAGAGATCAACCTGGCGCTTGATCGGCACGCCGCTGCCGCCGCGGCGGGCCGGGACCTTGCCGACGTGGTGCGTGGCGCCCTCGTGGGCCTTCTGAAGCAGCGGCGTCAGGTCCCGCTCGAAGACCGTGTAATCATTGGCACACCCCAGCAGCCCGTTCTGGCGGAATTCCGCCCAGGTAATTCCACAGGCATCACAGCCGCCGCCCGTCTCCTTCTGAAGGCCCGAGTGCGCCATCACGAAGTTGGTCAGCAGCTCGTTGATCGGCATGTGGCTTTTGACCGGCAGCCCTTCGCTCTGGGCGGCACATTGCTCGCACAGGTGTTTCTCGAGTTTTTTTCCCCCTTTGATCTCCGTCAGGTGCACGGTCGCCGTCTTGCTGCAGTTGTCGCATTTCATGCGGAAAAACCTTGGTGAGCGGACGATGAATCGTATTTCCACCGATGTTGTGCGTCAATTGCGACGCCCCGTTTTTACGGCCGCCAGACCGCCGAGTTCTGGTCAGTTTCCCACACCTCCACGGCAAGAAGCCGCACATTCTGCGGCAACACCAGCGAACGGCCGATATGGAGCGCGACGTTCTCCGCCGACGGATTGAGCTCGGCGAACGCCGCGGTCTGATTGAGATGGCGGTTATGAAGGGGTTGGATGATCTGATCGAGCAACCTTTCCAGCTCGTGAAAGTCCATCACCACTCCGATGGAGTCGAGCCCCGCGGCGGCGATCGTCGCCTTCACGCGCCAGTTGTGCCCGTGCACGGGCTCCAGCGCGCCGTCGTAAAGCCGAAGCTGATGGGCCGCGGAAAAGGATCGGGTTGTCGTTATCTCAAAGCCCATGATTGGCGTTACTCGCGGGCTCCCTATCGCCGCGTCTGTCGATCACTACAATTCCCGAACATGCGGCGGTACTTTCCGGACTTCGACGGCTTCCTCGAATCGTCCCGCCAAGCTCAGGTCATTGCGGTGTATCGGCAACTGCTGGCCGACCGCCTCACGCCCGTGAGCGCGTTTCAGCTTCTGGGTCGCGACGAGCACGCTTTCCTGCTGGAAAGCGTGGTGGGCGGCGAGCGCATCGCCCGCTATAGCTTCATCGCCACCGGACCGTCGCTGGTTTACCAGGTCGCCGGCGGCAACGCGACGATCGCCCGGGCCGGCATGGGGGGCATCCGCGAGTTTTCCACGCCCGACCCGCTGGCCGACCTTCAGCGTCTGCTGCCGCACCGCACCTACCGCCGCAATCCCGGGCTTCCCGCCTTCACCGGCGGCCTGGTCGGCTTCGCGGGCTACGATACCATCCGATATTACGAAGGCGAGCAGCTTCCCAACCCGCCGCGAGATGACCGAAAGCTTCCCGACCTGCTCTTCGGTCTCTACGAGGAACTGGTGATCTTCGATCACGTCGATAAGACGATCAAGATCGTCGCCAACGCCGACCTGACTGCGATGCCCGATCCGCAGGCGGCCTACCGCGACGCCTGCCGGCGAATCGATCAGATCGTTCAACGCCTTCAGCAGCCGCCCCTTTTGAGCATCGGCGAGATCGACGCGGGGGGCGAGCCGTCGCTGAAGTTCGAGAGCAACTTCACGCGAGAGGCATTCGAGGCCGCGGTCCACAAGGGTCAGGAATACATCAAGGCCGGCGACATCTTCCAGTTCGTCCCCAGCCAGCGTTTGCGGGTACCCAGCTCGGCCGATCCGTTTGACGTTTACCGGGCCCTGCGGATCATCAACCCATCTCCGTTCATGTTCTACCTCAAGAGCCCGGCCTGCACCTTGATCGGATCGAGTCCGGAGATTCTCTGCCGCGTGGCGGATCGAAAGGTCACCAGCCGTCCGCTGGCCGGCACCCGGCGGCGCGGCGCCACCCCCGAGGAAGACGCCGCCCTCGAAGCCGAGTTGCTGGCCGATCCCAAGGAGCGTGCCGAGCACATCATGCTGGTTGATCTGCACCGCAACGACGTCGGCCGCGTCGCCCGAACCGGCTCGGTCCAGGTGAGCGACGTGATGACCGTCGAGCGCTACAGCCACGTCATGCACATCACGACCAACGTGACCGGCACGCTAGATGATGGCATGACGGCGCTGGATGCCCTGCGGGTTTCATTGCCGGTCGGAACGGTCAGCGGCGCGCCCAAAATCCGGGCGATGCAGATCATCGACGAGCTCGAGCCCACCCGCCGCGGCCCCTACGGCGGCGCGATCGGATATCTCGACTTCGCCGGCAACATGGACACCTGCATCGCCCTGCGCACTATCGTCTGGAAGAACGGCGTCTTCGACCTCCAGGCCGGCGCCGGCGTCGTCGCCGACTCCGACCCCGCCGCCGAGTACGAGGAAACCATGAGCAAGGCCAGGGCGATGCTCAAGGCGGTGGAAGTGGCGGAGGGCGGGTTTTAGGGGGAGCATGGAGAGGATTAGCCCCGCGCGCCCAGCGCCATCCTGCTTCTTAATCTTCTTCCTAATGTACGCCGTGCAAAGGCGTCGTTCTTCAGCGGGAGTAATACCCGCCCGGCAACTGGTCGCTCCAGCCGTTAGCAATCGGAGCGGCGGCGGAGGTAACGAAGTCGCCGGAGTCTTCGGTGTAGAGGGTCACGAATGGTGACTCGGCGAACGGGCAGGCCGTAACGCGAGTGAACGCCGAGCAGGCCTCGAAAAGGATAACGCGGGAGCCGACCCGCCATTAAGACGGGGAAGGCTGACATCGACGGTGGTCAAAGCCGGAATACAAAACCGGCAGAGCGACAGGACACCGACGATCCCGCCGGGGTAGTGGCGACGGCATGTCCGTACAGGAGAACAGACGCAACACGGGAAGCCCTGACGATGGAGGCATGGGATCCTCAACCGGAAACCCGCGAGGGACAGGTCCGGGTCGTGCAGGGTGGCGGAGAGGCCCGCAGTACCGACGAAGCCGGGTAACGCCGGCGGAGGGAAGGGGCCTTGGTTGAAGGCAAGCGCAGGAAGCGATGAGGAACCAGGAGATTGGCGATGAGCCTAACACCTCCGGCAAGTGTTCAGAAGTTGCAGGCGGCGCTGCATGCCAAAGCGAAGGGATCGCCAAGCTACCGGTTCTACGCGCTGTACGACAAGGTGTATCGCAAGGACGTTCTGGCCTTCGCCTATGACTGCTGCAAAGCCAACAAAGGAGCGGCGGGCGTAGACGAGCAGACGTTCGAGGACATCGAGGCGTATGGACTGGAGCGGTGGCTGGGCGGACTGACGCAAGAGCTGAGAAGCCGGAGGTACAAACCGGCGGCAGTCCGGCGGGTGCACATCCCCAAGCCGGACGGCAAGACAAGGCCGTTGGGAATCCCGACGGTCAAGGATCGTGTCGTGCAAATGGCGGCAGTGCTGGTCTTGGGGTCAATCTTCGAGGCCGACCTGCAGCCGGAGCAATACGCCTACCGCCCCAACAGCAGCGCACTGGACGCCGTGAGGCACGTCCATAGGCTGCTGTGCACGGGACATGGGCAGGTGGTGGACGCGGACCTGAGCGGGTATTTCGACAGCATTCCTCACGCGCCGCTGATGCGTTGCGTGGCCCGGCGGGTCTCCGACGGCGCGATGCTTCATCTGATCAAGATGTGGCTGGAAGCGCCGGTGGAGGAGACCGATGACCGGGGCAGGAAGCAGCGGACGACCCGCAACAAGGACCAGGGCCGCGGCACGCCGCAAGGCGCGCCGCTCAGCCCGGCGCTCAGTAACCTGTACATGCGCCGCTTCGTGCTGGGATGGAAGACGTTGGGACACGAGCGGCGTCTGGACGCGTACATCGTCAACTATGCCGACGACTTCGTGATCTGCTGCCGGAACCGGGCCGAGGAGGCCGTGGCCGCCATGCGGGAGATGATGTCCAAGCTTATGCTGACGGTGAACGAGGCCAAAACGCATGTCTGCCAGGTGCCGCGGGAGACGTTCGACTTTCTGGGTTACACGTTCGGGCGGTGCTACTCGCCCAAGACGGGACGTGCCTACATCGGCACCAAGCCGTCGAAGAAACGGGTGGCGCGCGTCTGCACGGCGGTCGGGGAGATTACCGACCGCAAGCGAACCTACCAGGACACGGCGGAAGTGGTGACAAAGCTCAACCGGACGATCACCGGATGGGCCAATTACTTCTGCCGCGGACCGGTCAGCCATGCCTATCACGCGGTGGAACGACACGCGCGCAACAGGCTGCGTCAGTGGCTGCGCAAGAAGCATAAGATGCCGGGACGGGCGATTTCTCAGTTCCCCGACGAGTACCTGCATCAAAGGCTGGGGCTGATCCGCCTCGGCCCGCGGACGGCCAGCTTCCCGTGGGCAGGAACATGAGCCTTCTCCGAGAGCCGGATGCGGGAAACCCGCCCGTCCGGTTCGATGAGCGGGACGTGGAAACGGAGCGCCTCGCGCCACGTCTCGACTCCACCTTGTTCTTGCTCTCCGCCGCGCGCGTGTAATCCGAGCACCGATAGCACTGACCGACCTGATTCGCCGCGTCTGTCGATTCGATAGAATAGGGTCGTGCGCCGTACCACGATTATCGCTTCTGCATGAGACGCCGGCTGCTGATCAGTGCCGCCGTTGTGTCGATGGCGCTCGGTTTCTACGCGACGTTCGCGTGGTGCGAGACAGGTACCTTTTTACCGAGATATCGGGGAATCCTGCTTTGCCTCTTGCTGGCTTTCTACCTTCTGCCCTTGAAGTGGCTGACGGACGTCCTGCGTCGAGCGCCGCGGACCCGCCCGGGCTTCTGCGCCCGCTGCGGCTACAACCTGACCGGCAACACCAGCGGGGTCTGCCCCGAATGCGGGATGAAGGTCGATTGATTTCGCTCCGCCTCGTCCTGTCGCGGCGGGTAACATGCTTTCGTGCGCCGCCGTGTGTTCACCACCGCCGCAGCCGTGTCGTTCTTCCTTTCTGGCGCCACCGCGTTCCTGTGGGGCATGACGATGGCCCAGGATCACGCACTCGTGCGATGGCGATCACACGAACATCGCTACGCGATACTCTCGGGCGCGGGAATGTTGATGCTGTCCGATGACACGTCCGCCCAGGCCGGCGCTTACTGGGGAGGCAAGACGGCCTTGTCCAAACAGACCACCCTGCTGGGGGTGACGGTGACCACCTGGGCCCTGGCCGGCCGGTACGGCATGCACGTTGCCGTCCCGCACGTCTATTTCAGCGTAATCTTCTGCGTCCTTCCCCTCGCGTGGCTGTTGAAGACGCTGCGGCGTGTGCGCCGCAAGGGCTCCGGGCTGTGCCTCCATTGCGGCTACGACCTGCGCGCCTCGCGCGATCGCTGCCCGGAATGCGGGACGGCCATTAGTTAGCTGGCCCGGATGGTCAGCGATTCACGCTCGTTCAAGCAAGAGCGTCTTTCGAGGAAAATCAATGATCAGCCGGTTGGAAAACCAGCAGGCCCACGGGGCGAGTCGCGAACTCGCCTCGTGGGCCTCGTTGCGTCAGGGCATTGTTCCCGAAGGGAACCGCGCCTTGGCGCTGATCTGGCATCGGACCGATTCTTTGGCAACCTGCTCCCGGGCCTGGGCCCGCCTCGATCCGCTCAGCGTGAGAGGGGCTGTGAAGTCACTCTCGCACAGACGGTTTGGTCGCGACCGTTTCCGCCGCGACCGCGCACCCAACGGGGTGGCTTAGCGGTTTCCCGACTGGACGGCCGTGGGATTTCGCGTCGAAGCGCCGCGGCCTTTTGAGGGGCGTAAGGCACTTCGCGGGAGTTTGACCTCCCGTACCCGGACCCATTCCTAGGATCAGCCGCGTCTTGCCGAGCGTTGCCGCCCGGCTCATCGCAGCGCTGGGTCCGGCGCGTCGCGCGTCGGGGGTCTCTCACCCCGCGATGCGGCGCGCCACTGGCGGCGACAATAACCCGGATTGCCTGTTAGGCGTTTTTTGCGCCCATCGTTTCGGGTGGCCCTGTCGCTGGCCGCCGGCCTTGCCGTACCCGCTCTTGCTTGCTTCGCACGGCTTTACGTTCTCTTGAAAGGCCGGACTTCTTGTCAGGAGCCTTTTCCAATTTCGCCGGTCACTTCCGTGCCCGACGACGCAGGGGAATATACGCGCTGAGGCCCGAAAACCCGCGAAAAATCATCTTGCCCCCGCCGACTTATCCACCGGTGGCCGCAAGTCGGTTTGGCGCAATTGGTTGCCCGGTGCATAAGCCGGTGGATAAGCTGGCCGGGTCATGGACTGGGAAATTTTTCCGTGGTGGAAAGGCGTGTCGCGGCCCGTGGTCGGGATGCTGCACCTGGCGGCGCTTCCGGGCTCGCCGCGGTTTGGCGGCAGCGTCGAAGCGATCGCCGACGCGATGCTGCGCGATGCCGAGGCGCTGGCCGAGGGCGGCGTTCACGCGGTGATGCTCGAGAATTTCGGCGATGCGCCCTTTTTCCCGGCCCAGGTCCCTCGATATGTGGTTGCCCATATGACGGCGCTCGCCTGCCAGGTGAGGCGGCGGTTCGAGCTGCCGCTGGGAATCAACGTGCTGCGCAACGACGCCACGGCCGCGCTGGCGGTGGCGCATGCATCCGGTGCTTCGTTCATTCGCGTCAATGTCCTGTGCGGCGCCCGCGTGACCGATCAGGGTCTGATCCAGGCAGCGGCGCACGATCTGCTCCGCGAGCGGGCCGCGCTCGGCGCCGCGGTGCGGATCCTGGCCGATGTGGATGTCAAACAGTCGGCGCCGCTGGCAGCGCGATCCATGGCCGACGAGGTAGCCGACACGTTGCAACGCGGCTTGGCGGACGGACTGATCGTCAGCGGTTCGGCGACCGGCAAGCCGGCCGACCTGGCACACCTCCGCGCCGCCAAAGAAGCCGCGGGCAAGACCCCGGTCTTCGTCGGCTCGGGTGTCACGGCAGAGACGGTGAACACATATATGCCGTACTGTGAAGGGTTTATCATTGGCTCGGCATTCAAGCGGGACGGCCGGGTCGATCAGCCGGTGGACAGCGCGCGGGTTCGCTCGATCGTTGCCCAGGTCCGATAAGTCGCGACGAACTGTCGGTGAATCGGATGGTGCTGGCAGGCGGGTGGCGGGTGGTTAGAATGATGCGCGGGCTTGTTCCATGCGTAGCCAGGTATTTGTCAACCATGCGCACGTCTTTCCCGCATCCATCAATGCGACCGGAACAATCGAGCGGCTGTTGAAGTTGATGGACGCCTGCGGCATCGAGCAGGCCGTGTGCTTTGCCCCGTTTACCTACCAACTGGTCGGAACCGGCATCGAAGCCAATCGGTGGCTCAAGAAGGAATTATCCGCGCGTTCCCGCCTGGTGGGATTCGGCACGCTGGACCTGACCCGCGACGACGTGAGGGACCAGGTGCACCGCATCGCCGAGCTGGGCTTCCGCGGCATCAAGATGCACCCCAACGCCCAGCAGTTTGACATCCTCAGCCCGGCGGCGATGGACGCCTACGCGGCGGCCCAGGAACTCAAGCTGTTCATCACCTTCCACAGCGGAGTGCACCATTACCGCATCGCCCACTACCGCGTTCTGAAATTCGATGAAGTCGCGTGGCACTTTCCCAATCTGCGTTTCAGCCTCGAGCACGTGGGCGGGTGGGCATTTTTCCACGAAGCGGTGGCGGTCATCTCCAACAACATCCCGTTCCCGCCGGTGCCGGGGCGGCGCTGCATGGTGTACGGTGGGCTGACCAGCGTTTTCACCGCCCACTACAACCGCTTCTGGCACATGCCGCGGCAGCGCATGCTCGAGTTGATCGCGCAGGTGGGCGCCGATCAGCTCATCTTCGGCCTCGATTTTCCCTACAACCTCGAAGAGAACACCAACATCGGCTTGCGCTGCATCGAAGAGCTGGACCTGGACGAGCGCCACCGCGACCTGATCCTGGGGGGAAACCTGCGCGAAGCGCTGGGACTGCATTGACCTTCCCCGAGAGACGATGAAAGCACCGCGGCGTATTGCTCGCTCTCCCTTTGGGAGAGGGCTGGGGTGAGAGCGGAGGGTGGAGATCTTCCTCGGGTTCCCCTCACCCTAACCCTCTCTCGGGAGGAGAGGGGACAGGAGGGAGAGGAGACGGTCCCGCGCGGTGGTCGCGGGTTACTTCCGCTGAAACTCGGGCGAACCCAAAAGCAGTGCGGCAAGCTTGCGCGCATCCACCGTCGCAGCGGCGTCGCCGTGGGGCAGTTGATTCATGAGGGTCTTTCGGGTGGAGGCGGTCATCTCGCCGTGCAGAAGGGCGTCGGCCAGACGATCGACAACGGTCGCCGGCTGATCGGCGTCGGCGCCGCGCAGGAACCGGGCCGGATCGGGGCGAAGGTCACTGACATTCTGGCTGGTCAGCGCCATCGCGAAATTCAGCCGGTCGATCAGCGCCCCAGGGCTGACCCATTTGGCGGAGATTTCGGGGTAACCTGTCGGCGCCGAGAAAGCGAATAGCGGCTCGCCCATGTCATGGACCCACCAGTTGAGGCTTTTGCGGCGATCGGCCGAGAGCTTCGGGGCGCCGTAGCCGAGCGCCGCGGCGCCTTCGGCCGTGGCCCGCACCTTTGCCGCAAGCGGCGGCGCATCGCTGAACTGTGCACCGGCGGCACGCACGGCGGACGCCGCGTACTCGAAGGGCGATTTGATTTTGGCGCGATACGCCCGTGGAGAAAAAAACTCGGGACTGGTGACGATCGAGCGAACGACCATGCGGAGGTCGCCGTCGCTGAGCAGGAAGATTTTCGCCGCACGATCGACCAGTTCGGACGGCGGATCATCGGCGACGAATCGCTGGCACAGCTCATAGGCGATGTGTTTCGCAGTCGAAGGATGGATTGCGAGGATATCGAGGACGCGCTCGCCGTCCTCCACGCCGCCGCCGGGGGCGATCACGTGGTCCAGGACGATCTTCTGACCCTTGTCGTGGCGGTTGGCGTCGAAACCGAAGTTCCCGGTGAAGGGATTGGTTCCCCAGCCGGTAAAGCAGCGGGCGACTTCCTGGACGTCCTGCTGTGTGTAGCCGCCGTCCACGCCCAGCGTGTGCAGCTCGAGTATCTCACGGCCGTAGTTCTCGTTGAGACCTTCATTGTCGGACACCAGGCCGGATGCCTTCATGCCGAGCTTGCTCTGGATGAAAATCTCGATGACCTTCTTTTCCAGGCCGGAGCGCTGGCGAGTGGCCGAGTTTTCGGTGTTGTCGAGGTAAGTGAGCATCGCGGGGCTGTGGGCGCTGGCGCCCAGCAAATCGCGGAAGCGGCCCAGCACATGGGGACGGATGGCGTCGCGGTCATCGGCGACCTTGAGGACGCGGCATGAATCCTTCCGCACGTCGATGTTGAAGTGATTGCTCCAGAAATCGACCAGCACCTCGTTGAGTTGGCGCTCGGACAGAACGGCACGGAGAATCTTGGCCTGCTGGAGCTCGCCGACGCAGCGTATGGCGTCCCGCCGGGCGAGATCCTGCATGCTCGGCGGGCCGGGATCGGGCGACGGGTTTGCCGCCATCGCGGTTTTAGACGGCTCAATGCCATAGCGAAGCTTCATCTCCTGGCTGTTGCCCGCCCGGGCCTGCTGCTGAAGGAAGCGGCGAATGTCGCCGAAGAACTCGTCCATCAAATGTCCCGAACTCATGTTCAGCGTGTCGAGCCGGGCCACAGCCCGATCGACCGCCGAATCGTCGATCGACTCGGGGCGAAGCTGGAGGCGGATGTACTGGTCCACGCCGAGCTTCTCGACGCGTTCGACGTCGCCGGGCCTTGGGCCGTAGCCGAGGCGGTTGAGCGCGTGGAGGACTCGTTGCCGTTCGCTGAGCTCGCCCTGCTCGCCCGCCCGGGCAAACGAAATTAGCGCCGCGCATCCGATGATAAACGATGCCAGCACGATGATTGGGCCTCGCCGTATTCCTGGGCCGGTGGTTGGTGACTTGGACATGATCGCTCCCTGAATTGCGGGGATTATCACCCAATTGGTAGACGACACGCCAGCGGAATATTGCCGGTATTCACGGACGCAGCGCGGTGGCAGCGCCAGTGCCACGATGGCGGTCGTCCGGTAATTTGCCAATTGCCAGCTTTAGGGCCCGCCGCGGCAGAAACGGCGCAGGCACTCTAAAGCTCGCAGGCGGCAGGTCGATAGTAGAAGTGTCAGGCGGCATTTCGCCGGCCGCCCGCACAGACCGAGCGCCGCCGTCCGGAGACTTACCATGAGGCGCCGTCAGGGAGAAAATGCGATGAACACGACGACCAGCAAGGTGAAGGACGTTCTTACCACCGGCGAAGTCGCCAAGATCTGCAACGTCGCGCCGCGGACCGTCAGCAAGTGGTTCGACTCAGGCGCGCTGCACGGCTACCGGATCCCCGGCAGCAAGGACCGCCGCATCCCCCTCAACCAGCTCATCCGCTTCATGAAGCAGCACGGCATGCCGCTCAACGGCCTGATGACCGGCTCGACCCGAATCCTGATCGTGGACGACGAGCAGGACATCGTCGAGGTGCTGGAGAAAATCCTCGAGGGCGAGGCCAAGTACGAAGTCGAGGTCGCCCGCAGCGGGTTTGCCGCCGGCGTGACCGCAGAAAAGTTCCGCCCCCATGTGATTTTGCTGGACATGCACCTCAAGGACATCGACGCCCCCGAGGTCTGCAAGCACGTGAAGAAGAACCCGGACCTCCAGTTGACCAAGGTGATCGCGATGAGCGGCAAGCTCACCGATCCCGAGGCGCAGGCCCTCCAGTCAAACGGCTTCGACGGTTTCCTCCGCAAGCCCTTCCACGTCCGCCAGGTGATCGAAGCCGTCGAAGACGCGATGGCGGTGGTGTATTGATTTACAACTTAAGGAAGATTGTCCTTGTCGTCCGGCGGATTTGCGCCGCCGCGGTCGGGGGGAGGCGGGGCGGCGTCTTCGGTGGCGCGATTGCCGGGGCCCATGCCGCCGGCTTGCTGGATCTTGGCAAGGAACGTCTGCTTGGTGTTCTGCCTGAGATTCTGAATTTCGTTTTGCAGCCGCTCGATTCGCACCTGCCGCTGGCGGACTTCCGCGTCAACCAGATCGACCACCGCCGCCTGAAGATGGACCTTGGCGTGTTCCAGGCCTGCCTTGTCGTTTCGCGCCCGGGCCTGGCGGAACTCGATCTGGGCGCCGAAGACCCGGTCTTCGGCGGAAACCTGGGCCTGCATCGCCCGGCGGAGGCTCTCGTCCCTGATCTGCTGAATCTGGCGATATCGATCGATGATGAGCTGGCGGGCCCGCATCTTCTGGGCCGGCCGGAAGTTCAGGCTCTCCAGGAATCGCAGGCGATTGGGGCAGAACTGTTTGACCCAGTCCTGAATCTGCTCCCACTGAATATCCGAACCCGTGTCTTTGGGACGCGCCGCGCCGGTGTCACTGGACGATTGCTGGTCCTCTCGTGCGGCTGTAGATGGCAGCGCCGCCGGCCGGGCCGCAGCCAACACCAGCACCGCGCCACACACCGCCAATGAAACGTATCGTATTGCGTTCATTACGTTTGATATCCGCCGACCGCGTTAGTCCTGCATGGTCGCATTGGCGTTCAGCAGGAACGGTGAAATCTCGTCGCGGGAAACTCCTTCGGTAGTGGTCGCTGAAGCCAAATGGGTCTGAAACGAATCACGCCACAGCGCGAAATCCGATTCCGATTCCACGTTGGCGGGGTCGGTTGTCTGCGGGGAATCCGAAGGAACGACACTGACCTGCCGGCGGTTGGCCGGCCCGACTGCGGCGCGCTCGCGACGATCGATCCACACCATGACGGTGACGAGAACCGATGCCGCGACCGCGGCGGGAAAGGCGATGCGACGAAGGCCATGGTTATAACGCGGAGCCGTTTGCCGCGACGAAACTCCGAGTTGTATGGCCCGGCTGCGCATGTCACGCGCCACCCGGCGAACCGCCGAGTCCGCCTTGACCGGCAGCGGACAAAGCTCGTCCAACCGGCCTAATCCCGCTTCCAGGCTCCCCTGCGCCGCCCCGAGCCGATCCAATTCAAGCCGCAGTTCTTGATCCGATGCCAGCAGCCGCTCGAGGCGGCCTCGCTGCGGCGGCGACAATTCATCCGCCAGGTAGAGCAGCAGAAGGTGCTTATTGTCCAGTTCTTCGACCACAGTTCGTTTCCTTGCCGACGCGACGAAATTCGGCTCGATTCGCCGATCACTCGTCCATCAGCTCTTTCAATTTTATCATCGCCTTGTGCATTCGTCCCAGTGCAGTATTCAGCGGACAGCCCAGAATACTGGCAATTTCAACGAACTTGAGATTGCTGTAATACCGCAACATCACGACTTGGCGCTGACTTTCGGGCAACTGTGCGATTACCCTTTTGAGCTTGTCCGTTTCCTCGTTCCCCTCCAGCCGATCCCCGGCGGCCGGGACCTCTTCATCGACCACCAACCGCAAGCCCTCTTTGGCGGCCTTCTCGCGGCCTCGCGACCGCCACATGTCGTTGGCCTTGTTCGTGGCGATGCGGAACAGCCAAGCCTTGAATCCGCCTCCACCGGACGACGGATCGAACTTGTCGAGATGGTCCAGGACGCTCAGCCACGTCTGCTGATGCAATTCCTCGGCCACGTGCTCCCCGGCCACCCGCTGCAAATAGCGAAGCAGCGCGGTGCAGTACCGCTTGACCAGCGCTTCCCCGGCAGCAGCCTCTCCGGTGCGAAGCCGCTGCACCAGCGCCTCGTCGCTGACGACC
>Ga0307477_10001696_pt1 | contig 18038 bp, 11 predicted proteins | sample atmos_gasesECM2C_FD_203316 | JGI IMG/M metagenome (GOLD analysis project Ga0307477, IMG submission 203316) | Hardwood forest soil microbial communities from Morgan-Monroe State Forest, Indiana, United States - atmos_gasesECM2C_515 | ecosystem: Environmental > Terrestrial > Soil > Temperate...
ACGTATGCGAGGCTCTTCGCAGCCTGCTCGCAGATGAAGGCATCGACATTCTCCTGAATGCACGGATCAAGCAACTGTCGGGCAAATGTGGCGACTCGGTAAGTGTCGTCGTCGAGCAGAATGGAATTGAGAAAGACCTAAAGGGTAGTCATGTATTGGTCGCCACCGGCCGCAATCCGAACACCGAAGGACTCGGCCTGGAACTCACCGGCGTTGAGCTCACCGACCGGGGATACATCAAGGTCAACGAGCGGTTGCAGACCACCGCGCCCGGCGTCTGGGCGATCGGCGAGGTCGCAGGTAGCCCGCAGTTCACGCACATCAGCATCGACGATTTCCGCGTAGTCCATGCCAATTTAACCGGCGGCAACCGCGTGACCACGGGCAGGCAAGTCCCATACTGTCTGTTTACCGACCCCGAACTTGCTCGTATCGGTCTGAGTGAAACAGAAGCGAAGGCCCAAGGGATAGCGTATCGCCTGTTTAAGATGCCAATGGAAACCAACCTGCGTGCCCGCACGCTTTCGGAGACCCGCGGCTTCCTGAAGGCCCTGGTGGAAGCTGATAGCGATCGCATCCTCGGGTTCACGGCCTTTGGTGTCGGTGCGGGGGAGATCCTGGCCGCTGTCCAGATTGCGATGATCGCAGGGCTGCCCTACACGGCGCTGCGCGATGCGGTCCTGACTCACCCAACACTGGTCGAAGGTCTCATATCTCTGTTCTCGTCCGTGGCGTCAGCGCACAACGTTGTCGAGATGAGAGGAGCCCAGATCTCCGCCGCATAAGTTGAAGTGACAGCAACGAGAAAATACGAACTCGTGATCCGGTCGTTGCGCAAAATGCTGCGCTACTTGCGCACCACTATGACTACCGAAAGTCTGAGTGCTGTATCTGAAGCGCCCCTACACGGCGCCTCAACTCCCAAAGGATGATCGGGGCTTGACTCCTGATTAATTCAAATGTTCTGTATAGGGCGTGAAAGAGGAACGAGCTCTAGTTAGAGGTGTTGAGCCAGCAGGAAGTCGCCCCACCTTGGTGAACAATATTCTGTCGGCGGCTAGCTTTTATTGACGACCTCAATATCGTGGCCGTCAGGATCAAGCACCCAGGTCGCATAATAGCCAGGATAGTATTCGAGACGAGCTTGCGGTGATTCCTTGCTCTTTCCTCCAGCTGCTAAAGCGGCCTTGTAGAACGCATCTACTTCGGAATGGTCTTTCGCTACAAATCCGACGTGAACGGCCTGAGGATCGGGCTTCCCTTCTTTGAGCCAGAAAAAATGGCTTTTGCCAATGCCAAAACCTTTCAAGTCCGGATGTCCGTCTTTGCCTTGGTAGTCTGGAAGGGTTGTGATCCCAAGTGGCTTCAGAGCCTCGGCATAGAAAGGGACGGAACGCTTGAAGTTACTGACTGTGAGAATAACGTGGTCTATCATATTTTCCCCGGAATTTCCGATTCGGACTCCAAGCTCGCGTATCCTAACTCTCCTTCGTCCCTCGACTCAAGAATTTTATGACCACAGCAGCCCCCAGCGAGGCTTCGGCGCGCCGACGGCTCGTTCGTTGCCCGTCTGAAGCGCCCCGCTTGTTGCCGCGCAATCGATTTCTCAGACACTGTGCCAACCTTCCTCCTTCGGCTCCGGATTTTTAACCGCAATGGGAGTGCTAACCCAATGGCATCGGCAGCGCTGGCGGGTGGCAACCCTTAAATGCGCTAGGACGAATTTGCGTGCCGCATCCCTTTGGGTTTCGCTCCATCAACGGGTGCGGAGCTGACCCCGCCGAATGCCGAGCGCCTCTCGTGGGGAGTTCGTGAGAAATCGTAGTTTTTCTTGCCGGGATAAGACTCTTGTCCGAACTTGAGCGCGAGGTCGTAGGTCTTGCGTCCCATCAAGACTGGCTCGACCGACTTATAGAAGGCGTCCATTCCATAATTATCTTTTGGCCTTGGCCGGTCCAGCCAACCGACGTCGCCGTCAGGGCGGGCGATGTAGCTGTCGGCGCTGGTGGCGATGTACACCACGATTTTGCGCATGATGAATTTGTCGAGCGTTACCTCGCTCGTCCAATCATCATGCCAAGAATCCTGATGCCAGAAAAGATACTGTTTACGAAAACTTAATCCGGCTCCGAAACAACCGCCTTAAAAACTGCCGGCGGCTGTGACTACATCCTGCTGATTCGTCTGTGTAGGCACGAACTGGAAACCATAAAACCAGACGACCGGCTGCTGGTTGTTGCTGTCGGTCCAGAAAGCATGGAATCTGTCGTCTGAGCCGGCCGCTATGTCAGTGTAATCGCCGAAGAACCCGCCCCCGAATCCGTATCGGCTGTTAATGGGATGCGTGGTTACTGTGTTGGTCGTACCCGTGGTCAGGTCCGTCACCACGTAATCCAGACGAGCGTTGTTAATGTAGGAGCCGAGAGCGAGGCAGTTGATCCTGCCTACAGCGGTAGGCGTTGCAGGCGTGGCGCACGTCTGCCATGGCGATACAACGTCCGCTGCGTAGGCCGACATGTAGACAAGACCGGATGGGGAAATAGCCACCGCCGGGAACAACGTGTCCACTCGCCGCGCTGCCGGGGCATTTAGTGTGCTGCCATCTGGCTGCGTCTGCGGATAACCAATCGCCGTGCGCGTTAACGCATCCGTCGTGGGAAATACGAGCGCCGGTGTGCTCCAGGTGGCGCCGCCATCGGTCGATTTGCTGTACAACGATGCTGAGTGACAGCCGGTGTTGGTGAAAGCGGGGCAGAGGCCACCCGTACTGTCGCTCACCAGGGAAGCCCAAGCGACGTACAGATCTCCGTTAGGTGCGACGTCAGCGGCGGGATAGCTATTTACACGGAACGCGGTACTCTTTACCGGGATGATGTCCACGAGCTGGGACACCGCCACCGGCTTACTCCAACTCAAGCCGCCATCCGTCGACTTCACCATCCAGATGCTGTCCAGAGCAGCAAGCCGCGTCGATCCATCCCAGAACACATAGACTGTCCCGTCAGGTCCGACCACCGGTCGCGACCCCTGGCTGTACAGTACGTTGCCCACGATGAGCTGCGGGTCGCTGAAAGTGTGCCCACCATCACGAGACACCGCCACCGCGATGGGTGACTGGACGTAGCGACCGTTGTGCGCATTAAAAATAAATCGTGTCCACGTCACATACACGCGGTCGCGGAAGGGGCTCGCTGCGTGTGAATCTGCCGCGATCCATTCTTTGTCGTTCAGCGTCGAGGGAGACGTCGTTTGGTTGATGAACACCGGCCCGCCCCACGTCAAATTTCCGCCCGCGTCAAACGTGCCTTTATTCACCGCCACGGTGCTGGGCGGCGCTGTGCGGTCAAATCCCAGCCCCGCATAGTAAACGTGGCCGCGGCTGTCAAAAGCCAGTGCTGGATCCCCACCGGCGTCGTAAGGCCCGCCAGCCAGGTGATCGACTCCTGGTATTTGCGTACCGAGGCTTGATCCATCCAGATTCGACGAACAGCACCACGTCGTGCCGCCATCGTTCGAGAAATACGTGCCCGAATAGCCATCGCCGAGGGCGCTGCACGGCGTCCCGCTAATCGTGCAGGTCCAAGTGCGGGTTACATAGTCGTTCGCGGCTCCAACAATGCGGCTGGCATTGTTGGGATCCACCGCAATCGCGGTCTCGTTCTGTGGGGCGCCCGCCGTATCCTGATTCACGGTTACATCCGGGGCGATCACACTCGTGCCGTCAAGAGGACTCGACAACACAAAGGACGGAGTGATAGGGCTGGCGGAAGGGGCGGGACTGGAGCCTCTGTCGCTCGTATCCGCTTCCTGCTCGATGAAGGCGGAAAATCGGATTTGTAAGCCTGCGGTACCGTTCACCGATGCGACCTTGCCCGCCAGCGTCGTTATATCGTACGTCGGCCCATTATCGCTGCTGGCGCTTGCGCCGGGGCTACTCCGCCCGCTTTCAAACCCGGCCAACAGCACGAGACCCAAAGCCATCAATGAAATAAGAAAATATTTTTTCATGAGTTCCTCCAGAGTTTGGGGACGTTTTTTTGCCCTTCCTTTTCGCCGCGGGAGAAAACCTCAAAACAAGAAAATCCCCTCGGTAGCATGACCCCGGAAGGCTGAGAGTGGTACGGAGTTAACGCCGTCCGGAATTGTAGATACTTTCAACGGGCAGTCAAGTACAAAACCACGCCAGTACCTATGGCTGGTGCGGTCTTTTGCGAGCGGTTCTGGGAGTTATACAACTGTCTCAATCCATGCCCCAGTCTGGAGCTTCAGGCGGGTGGAGCACCCTTAAGGAAGGCGCCGAGGCGCTAGGTGTCGCATCTCTTTGGGTTTTGGTTCATCAAAGGGTGCGGGGATTGACTCTGCCGGATACCCCGCGCCTCGATATTACGCGTGGTCTGCGCCCCGATGCGATTCTAGCCCTCTGCGCCACAAATGCTGCATTCTCTCGTATTTCCGGGCGCCCATGCGAAGCGGCACTATGCCATCCCATAGCAAACAGGTCACTTACAAGTAATCATTGACATACGGTACCAATATGCTATAATGGGCTCGTTAAGTCGGCACCCTTCCGCCGCCTGCCCGCCGTAGACCTAGGCGAAGGAGGGTGCTCTGCGAACAATGGGCGCCCGCCACGTGGTTCTTCTAACTCGTTCAAAATCATTATGCCTGACCCAGTTACTTTCTTGCAAACAGACCGCCCCCATAAGCCCCTTTAGAATCAACACTTGTAAAAGTGTAACAAAACAAAGGACTTTAACTATCTTTGGAATGAACACTTATGAAAAACATAGGGGGGAGGGAGTCTTACTGTTCACCAGAAATCCCGCAAAGGATCCCTATCAGGCCCGGCCGCTAAGAACGAGTCGGGCTGTTATTCCCGCTCCCTACTTTCAACCTTCAACTTTCGACTTTCAACCTCTCCTCAGCACCCTCCCATTTGCGCTCTATGACAAGAGTGTTAAAATCCGAATGCACGCCCATGACAACCGCTAATTCACCGAAAACGCTTTACCAAAAAATCTGGGACGCGCACGTCGTCCACGAAGAGACGGGAAAGCCTGCGCTCCTCTATATCGACCGCCATCTCGTCCACGAAGGCACGTCGCCGCAAGCGTTCGCCGGCCTCCACGCCGAAGGGCGCAAGGTTCGCCGTCCCGATCTCACCTTCGCAGTGATGGACCACTCCGTCCCCACCACCGACCGCACGCTGCCGATCATTGACACCGATGCCCGGCTTCAGTTTGACGCGCTCGAGAAAAACTGCCGCGAGTCCGGCGTGCGCCTATTCGACATGAACAGCCGCAACCAAGGCATCGTGCACATCATCGGCCCGGAGCTGGGCCTCACGCAGCCGGGGCAGACCCTCGTCTGCGGCGATAGCCATACTTCCACCCACGGCGCGTTCGGCACACTGGCGTTCGGCATCGGCACCAGCGAAGTCGAACACGTCCTGGCGACGCAGTGTCTGGTGCAGTCGCGCTCGAAGACGCTGCATATCATTGTCAACGGGAAACGACCGAGAGGCGTCACCGCAAAAGACATCATCCTCGCGATCATAGGAAAGATTGGCATCGGCGGCGGCACAGGCCACGTTGCGGAATACGCAGGCCAGGCCATCCGGGAATTAACCATGGACGGGCGCATGACCGTCTGCAACATGACCATCGAAGGCGGCGCGCGCGCCGGCATGGTCGCGCCGGATGAAACGACATTCGCTTATCTGGAAGGGCGGCCGTTCGTTCCCCGCGGCAAAGCTTTCCAGGAGGCAGTTGACCGCTGGAAGCAACTCAAGACGGACGACGGCGCGAAGTTCGACATGACCGTGGAGCTCCAAGCCGAACAGATCGCTCCGCAAGTCACCTGGGGCACCAACCCCGGCATGGTCACGAGCGTGACCGGCCGCGTGCCGGAGCCCGGCGCTTTCAAAGATCCGAACGATCAGAAAGCCACGGAGAGCGCGCTGAAGTACATGGGCCTCAAGGCCGGCACGCCGATTGTGGATATTCCGGTGGACCGCGTGTTCATCGGCTCGTGCACCAATTCGCGGCTCGACGATCTTCGCGCCGCCGCCCATCTTGTCGCCGGCAAGCACGTGGCGCGCAGCATCAAGCAGGCGCTTATCGTTCCCGGCTCGCGCGGCATCAAAGCGCAAGCCGAAAAAGAAGGACTCGACAAAATTTTCCTCGCGGCCGGTTTTGAATGGCGCGATGCGGGCTGCAGCATGTGCATCGGCATGAACGCCGACGTGCTCCCGCCGCACGAACGCTCCGCCAGCACCAGCAACCGCAATTTCGAAGGCCGCCAGGGCAAGGACAGCCGCACGCATCTCGTCAGCCCGGTCATGGCCGCCGCCGCCGCGATTGCCGGGCATTTTGTGGATGTGCGGTCACTCGATGTTTCCATGATCGAGTGACCGCGTGTTTCAAGCCAAGTCTTTTGACTTTTGAGGAGTTCGATCCAATGCAACCCTTTTCAACACACAGCGGCAAGGTCGCGCCGCTCGACCGCGTCAACGTGGACACCGACCAAATGGTGCCCAAACAATTCCTCAAGGCGCTCACACGCGAAGGCTTCGGCCGCGTTCTCTTCTACGACTGGCGCTACCTCCCCGGCGAAAAACCCAATCCGGATTTTGTTTTGAATTTCCCGCGTTACAAAGGCGCTTCCGTGCTGCTGGCGCGCACGAACTTCGGCTGTGGCAGCAGCCGCGAACACGCTCCCTGGGGCGTGAAGGATTACGGCTTTCGCGTCATCATCGCCCCGAGCTACGCCGACATTTTCTACAACAATTGCTTCAAGAACGGCATTCTGCCCGCGACGCTCTCCGAAGCTCAGGTGGACGAACTTTTCAAGCGCACGGAAAAAGAGGAGAGCTATTCGCTGACGGTCAATCTCCCGAACCAGACCATCGCCGACAAGCATGGATTAATGCTGAAGTTTGAAATCGCGCCTTCACGGAAGGAAGTTCTCTTGAAGGGCCTCGACGATATCGGGACGTCGCTCCAGCATGAAACCGAAATCACCGCCTACGAAAAAGCCCACGCCGCGACAGCGGTGATGTACGAGGCGCTTGATATCAAGTATTACTCCAACGGCGGCTGACGCTGCCACCACGGCTGAAAATAAACGCGCCCTTCGAAAATGGGCTCCGGCGATTCCGGCGCGGCGGGCGGTCCGAAGAGTTCCGCGATCAATATGCCCGCGAAAATCAGCACGGCGCCGAAAATTCCCCGCGCGCTCAAGCGCTCCTTGACCAAAATATAGGATGTGATCACCGCAAACACCGGCTCGAGCGTGAAGAGAATCGCCGCGTGGCTCGGCGTGGTGTACTGCTGCGCCCACAACTGCAGCGTGAATGCCACCGCTGTTGCGAACACCGCGCAGATACTTATGCCCAGCAACAATTCCCATCGCCACTCGAAGCGCGCAGGCTGCCAGCGAATGAGCGCTGCCGCTCCCGCCATCAACCAGGCCATCGCGGCGCAAGCCAGCACCTGAATGACGCTGAGCGCAGAGACGGAATGCTGCTTGGTGTATTCCCCCACCAGAATGATATGCACGCCGTATAGCCCGGCGGCGAAGAAGGTGAGCACGTCGCCCCGATTTAAATACGATACGCCTTCGATCGGAACCGTCAGGTAGTACAAGCCGACCACCGCGGCGAAGGAGCCGGCGTACACCCAGCGGGTGAGCGTACGGCCCCAGAAAATTCCCAGAAGAAGCGGAACCAGCACAACACTCGAGCCGGTTACGAAGCCGGAATTCGCTGCGGTTGTGTATTGGAGTCCGGCGGTTTGAAAACCGTAGCCGGCGAACATGAAAAAGCCCAGCCGCATGCCGGCGAATAGTTCTTCGCGGTCGAGCCTCAGGAGAACGCGCGGGCGGTAGAGCGCCATCAGCAAACCGGCAAGAGAGAAACGAACGGCGAGGAAAACAAATACTGATGAGTGACTAAGAGCATTCTTGACAACAACAAAGGTGGAGCCCCAGAGCAGCGTGCAAAAGGCAAGCGCGAGATCGGCGCGCGCGCGGCGCGAATTCAATGCAAGGTTCAGTCAATCCTCCAGAGCGGCGCTAGCTTAGCGGGCGGCGGAGCGGGACACAATGTAGCAAATCTTGTCCCAAGCAGGATATGCGCGCAATGGAAGGTGGGGGTCGCAGACCAAGACTCCTCCAGCGAAATGTAGCTTCTCCTAGCCGGGCATATTTCAGATGCGCAGGATCTAGAGAGACAGCTTGAAAGTCTGCACAAGAACCAGGCCTGCCGAAGAAGTTTGAGTATCCCGACTTTTGCTGACTCTGCCTAAATCCTGGAGTAGGTTTCGGCTCGAACTTGCGGAGACTAAATCCTAAAATTCATATAATTTATGTTAGTCAATAGGGCAAGACGCAGCCGGCTGCCCATACCCATCCACGAGGAGTTATCTAAGGCACATATAAATCAATAGCTTGCGATTATCAAGAAGCGATTGATTTTGAATAGCCTTTGGAACAGCGATTGCACGCTCCGCCGCCAAGCATGGTTGCTCTGTTTCTGTGAAAACTTTCTTGGAATTTCGGGGGCCTTACAAAGGCTTTATATCTGTTGACATGCGGTTTAGCGGCAAGTATGGTATGGGGCAAACCGGGGTGAGTCGTTCAAATGCAAAAGTCGTTTTGCTCAATTTCTTTAGGGGGGAGTATATGAACTTCGTGAATAGGGGACGTAGTTGGGGTGTTTTCGTTTTTGCCATCGTTGTCGCTCTGCTCTTGTCCGCGAATGTAGTTTACGGACAAGGAAGATACGCGACGATCACAGGGCGTGCGTTGGATCCGAAGGGCGCTTCTGTCCCGGATGCCAAAGTCACGGCCATGAACGTAGAAACGGGGCTTGCTCGAACTACAACGACAACGTCGGACGGGATTTATCGGTTTGAAGAACTGGTCCCTGGCATTTACGACGTCACCATTGAAGCGGGGGCGTTTTCGCGAGCGGTCGCCAAAGGGGTGAGGATATTAGTCGGCGAATCCCGCGACATCAATTTCAACCTGGAACTGGCGGGACAAAAAGAATCCGTTGTGGTAACCGCGGAGATTCCGCTGGTCGAAACGACCAAGACAGACGTTTCCATAAATATTGATGACAGAGACGTCGCCAACCTCCCGACCACTACGGCGTTCGGCGGGGGACCTGGTGCGGCCAATGACTGGCAAGGTCTCGCCTATGCAGCGCCGGGGATGCGAATAGACTACACGGGACTTAGCGCGGAAATCATCGGACCGGGGATGGTCAACAGCCGCGGGGTTGTGCATAACGTTGACGGCGGAGACATTTCCGATGTCTCTACTTCCGTGCGGGACACTCTTGGCGCCACCGTGGAAGAGGTAAAGGAGTTTCAGGTCATCACCAATAACTACAACGCGGAATACGGCCAAGCGGGCGGCGTTATCTTGAACGTAATCACCAAATCTGGCACGAACGCCATCCACGGCGATGGGCATGCCTACATCCGTGGGCGCAATATGGGCGCCTCTGAATTCTTCTACAACCAGGGCGGGGCGGGCGGGTCAAACGGGCCCGGCAACGGTTGCCCTGCCAGCGATTACGACGCTACAGGTACGCAGACGTCGATAAAAGGTTGCGGACGAGCCCCCTTCTACAAGCACGAGTATGGGTTTACCGCCGGAGGGCCGTTCATCAAGGACAAGCTCTTCTGGTTTACGAGCCTGGAGCAGGTCCAGCAGGGTCAACCCACAATCACGACGCCCTTCGGCCAAACGGTCGTCTCCAGTTCTCCGGTTACCGAGATCTTGTGGTCAGCCAAAATAGATGCGAAGCTGACCGACAAACACACCCTCTCGGCCCGCTTCAATGTACAGCGCGATCTGACCGACAACGTCATCGTACAGACGGGCCCCGCTGTAGATTCCAGTGGCCTTGTCTCCTCGGTAGTCCACGACCACACCCTGAACGTGGGGATGGTTTCCACGCCTTCATCGCACACGGTTAACGAGGCGCGGTTCTTCTGGCACTGGGATCGCTCGGGGACGCCGGACAAGAGCAACGTGCCCGGCCAGGCTTTGCCCACTGCATATCTAGGCGCGGACTTCTGCTGCCCGCAGGCCGGCTTGAACAATCGCTTCCAATACATCGACAACTTCTCCTGGACGCACGGGGCTCATACGATGAAGGCCGGCGTTCTGATCCAGCACCTGGCGTTTGACTCCCTGTTTACGCAGTTCCGCCTCGGCCGGTTCGAGAATTTCGTGGCCGGTCCCTGCACTGACCCGGCTTTCCCCCAATTTCCGCAAGCGCAGGGCCTCTGCCCCACGTCGTTCACGGTTGGGGTCGGCGCGGCCTTCAATCACATCCCAGATACCGCGTACGGCTTGTACGTGCAGGACACCTGGCAGCTCAAGCGAAACCTGACGATGAATGTTGGCCTGCGCTACGACGTTGAAATCGGCGCATTCACCGGCGGCACGATTAATCGCACGCAGGATTTCCACCTCCCCAACAATGGCGCGTGCTTCCAGCGGAACGGCCTCATTCCTGCTTGCGGTCACGACTACAACAACTTCCAGCCTCGTCTTGGCTTCGCATGGAGCCCGGATTATCAGAACGGCTTCCTGCACACGCTGTTCGGGAGCTCCGGCAAGTCCGTCGTTCGTGCCTCCGGCGCAGTAATCACCGAGCTGGCCTATCTGAACGTCGTGCTGGATTCGCTGAACTTCGATGGCGTCAGCCTCAACACCGCTGCTGCCGACACCACGACACCGCTTGGCCAGGCTATACTTAACCAGTTCCCCAACTTCCCGAGCCAAGTGCAGCTTCAGGGGCTCCTCACTCCTGGCTTCTTCGGGAGAATTCGTCCCATTTCGCCTACCATCAAGAACCCGAATATCTATCAGGCCAACCTCTCCGTCACGCGTCAAGTCGCGCAATCCTTCGTGTTCAGCGCGGGCTACCAAGGAGTGTTCGGCAACGGACTCTTTGGCGAAACGGATACGAACTTCCCGCAGCCGATCGCGGACCCCGCACATGCTGGTTTCTTCTACTTGCCGCATCGGCCGGACACCAACTTCACGGCCAAGCGCACCAACTTCAGCAACAGGACGTCTTCGTATCATGCCTTTGTGCTGACCGGGAACAAGAGGCTCTCACATCACTTCCAATTCGGCGCCAACTATACGCTCTCGAAGACTCTCGGAACCGGCGAGGATTTCTTTGGCCTCTCCGAGCCGGGCAACCCGCTGATAAACCTGAAGAACGATAAGGCGCTGAGCCAGCAAGATATACGTCACCTGGCCAACTTCACTTTCGTGGCGGATACGGAGAAGCTCACCAGCATGCGGTTTGTGAGAACCGTTGTCAACGACTGGACGTTCTCCTTCATCGGATCGGTCCAAACGGGCCGTCCATACCCGGTCTCTACGGGTGACGGCTCCTTCTCCGGATCGGCTTTCCCGGCGCTGGGGGCGGAGACCAACCAGCGCCCGAATATCTGCACTGCAGGAGATGCTTCGACAATACCGGGTTGCGCGGGCGCACCTGTGGGCGCGCTTGTGACCACAAATATCGCGTCCCACGGGGGCAGCACCCTGCAAATCAGTCCAGCCGGTGTTACGGCTTGCAACAGCCCTAATCCAGGCGGAGGCCCCACCTATACGGCTGCGTCTCCGAACTGCGGTGCTCTGCGAACGACGTGGGTTGCACCAGCCGGTGCCAGCGGAAGCGGTCCGGTGGACAGCCTTGCATGCAGAAATGATGCTGGGGTGATCGGCAGTTGCCAAGCAACCGACGCGCTCGCCAACGCCCTCTTTCCCCATCGCATCCCGGTTGACTTTCAGTTCATCAACGGGAACCTGGCCCGCAACCTCGGCTTAACCAAAGGGTTGACGGACTTTGACATCTCTCTCTTGAAAGCTTTCAGGATTCCCAAGAGAGAGTCTATGCGGCTGGAATTCAAGCTAGACGTTTTCAACATCTTCAACCACACGAATTTTAACGGCAACGACTCCAACGACACGACCAACGGCCTTAGTATAGCGTCGCTCGTCCATAGGAATCGAGTAACCCATGCTTCAACCGGCACGAACGCCAATTTCAACTGCACGGCCAATTGCGTCAACCCCTTCTCTGGTCTCTATCTGGGGGCTGACGGCACGCCGCTCACTCTCGCCGTGTTCACGAGCGGTCGCCCGGACAGGAACCTGTCTGCGCCCAACTGGAACGGCTTGGGGGATCCGGCCGCCGACACAGCTCCTGGTTCACTGAACCGAGTTATGCAGGTTGCGGTTCGCATCCGCTGGTAAGAAAAGCGGCAGCGGGACGACAACTAACAACAATTCGACCAACCGAGGGGGCCGCAAGGCCCCCTCGATTTTTTGTGGGGGGAGCGCAGCGCAGGGCTACAAAGGAAAAGATTCCCGCGGCCTGAAGACACGGCTACGGCACGCCGATTCCGGGGGTAGAGGGCAAGTGTTGTAGCCGCCCTCTTCAGAGGGCGGGGTTCTCGCCGGTTAGGAAAATTGCCCGCTCGCCTTGACTTGCTTTCAGCCATCAGGTGAACTTTAAGCATGCTCGAGAAGGCTGTCCGCGTGTTCCGTGGAAAGACAAAGTGGCGAGATCCCGACCCGGTCGGGATAAATTCCCTCGCCGCTACGAGCCTCTCGCGGAGTTTACTTGCACTTTGCATAGTGCTGCTGCTGTGTAGCCGCTTTGCGGCAAGCGACCACCCGGACAGCTGGATTCAGGTGCGCTCGCCTCATTTCCTGGTGGCCAGCGATGTGGGAGAGAAGCGCGCGCGGCGCATTGCGCAGCAGTTCGAACAGTTGCGCGGCGTATTCCATTCCTCGTTCCCGGCTTTTCGCGCGGACCCCGGCCAACCCATCCTGATCATCGCCGTCAAGGATGAAGAGGAGATGAAAGAATGGCTGCCTCAGTATTGGCAGGATAAAGGCCTTCTCCATCCCTCGGGCCTCTACTCCGGACAGGAGGACAAGCACTTTGTCCTGCTGCGCATGGACGCCACGGAAGACCATCCTTACCACACGATCTGCCACGAGTATGCGCACGCATTGCTCTTTTTGAATTTCCGTTCACTCCCTCTTTGGCTGAACGAAGGGCTTTCGGAGTTTTTTGGAAACTGTTCCATCGGCGACAAGGAAGTCCGCGTGGGCGAGGCCGATCGCGATCATCTCCGAAGATTGAAAGAGAGCGGGCTCCTCCCGACGGAAGAATTGCTCCGGATAGACAAGAGTTCCGCCTACTACAACGAGCAGGGCAGCGCGTCCGTTTTTTATGCGGAGGCCTGGGCGCTGGTACATTACCTGGTGCTGGATCCGGCGGCTCGCAAAGAGGAGATTCTACAGAAGTTTCTTGCTGCCTGGCAGCAATCGGGTGGTCAGGCCGATGCAGCAAAGAGCAGCCTGGGAGACATACGGCGCTTCGACGTGGTCCTTGGAAACTATGCGGGCCAGCCGAGCGTCTCGATGAGTACGATTGCGGCGGGGCAGGAGGTAGCCGCCGACTCCTACACAGAAAAAAGTCTATCGGCAGCGGAAGTGCTGGTCTTGCGCGGCGACCTTCTCGTGCACATGGACCAGGCGGAGCAGGGACACCGGCTTATCGTGCAGGCTTTGCAGCTCGCGCCCAATCTCGGAGCAGCTCACGAAGCGCTCGGCTTCTTTCACTTTACGGAAAACAACTACACGGACGCCCGCAGAGAAATGGGAGAGGCGATCCGGCTGGGCGGAGCAAGCTTCCTGGCCAGCTATTTGCACGGGAAACTGCTGCTCGACGGTTCCTCATTTTCCGAAGAGACCCTGCACGCGGCACAAAAGGATTTGGAAACGGCGGTGCGCCAAAATCCCGAATACGCGCCGGCCTTCTACTGGCTTTCCCTGGTGTACTCGCACAGCCAGAAGACACAGAGCCAGGCGATCGCCGCAGCCGCCCGGGCGACGGAATTGGACCCGCGGCAGATCGCTTATCTTGTGAACCTCGGGCATTTGCTCTTGAACAATCACCGCGATGAAGAAGCGCGGAGCGTGGCGGAAAAAGTTTTGAAGGCGGCACACAGCGTCCCGGAACAAAAGATGGCGCAAGGTTTGCTCGATCAAATGCGCGCGCGTCCCTCCGGACAGGGACAGAGCAATCCGTGATTCTCGTTCACTTTTCCAGGTAGACGGTGCGGCCGCCGACGACCGTTTGCAGTACGCGGATCTTCACATAGTCGGCCGGCGGCGCTTTGGTAAGATCGGTCGAAAGAATGATGAAGTCCGCGTACTCGCCGGTTTTCAATTCACCCTTCTTCCCTTCTTCGAATTCGGCATAGGCGGAGCCAGAAGTGTAGGCGCGGATGCAGTCTTCCAGGGAAATTTTCTCTTGCGGCTGCCAGCCGTCCTTGGGTCCGCCCTCGGGCAGCTCGCGTGTGACGCAGGCGTAGAGACCGCGCATCGGGCTGATGGGCTCGACGTCGTAATCGGTGCCGAAGGCGAGCCGCGCGCCGTTTCTCAGCATGGTAGCCCAGGCGTAGGAGCCTTTGGCGCGCTCAGGGCCGACGCGGTCTTCGGTCCAGCGCATGTCCGTGGTTTCGTGCGACGGCTGCATGGAAGCAATGACTTTCAGCGCCGCAAAGCGCGGAAAATCCCCGGGAGCGACAAGCTGGGCGTGCTCGATGCGGTCGCGGCGATCGCGGGGCCCGTTGACCTGCGCGACAGCCTCGAAGACGTCGAGAGCGAGACGGTTGGCGCGGTCGCCGATGGCATGAAAAGCGAGCTGGAAGCCAGCCTTGTCGCGCTCGATGGCCATGGCGCGGAGCTTCACCGGGTCGTGAATGAGCACCCCTGAAGTCGAGGGGTCATCCGAGAATGGAGCAAGAAGGGCGGCTGTGCGCGTGCCCATGGCCCCGTCGGTAAAGCCTTTCAGCGCGCCGGTTTTCAGCCACGGATCGGTCGTGCCGCCCTCGCTGCGCAAGTTCAGCAAATCGTGGAGAGGCAAGGTGAAATTGAGCCATTCCGTGATACGAACAGTAAGCTTCCCTTCTTCCTTGATCTGGCGATAGATGTTGAAGTCATCCCAATCGGAATAGTCCTGCACGGAGGTGACGCCGTTCCTGGCGGCATCGGCAAGCGCGAGCAGAATCCCTGCGCGACGCTGTTCGGGAGTGCTTTCCGGAACTTTCATCTCCACGAGCTGCATCGCCGCGTCTTCCTCCAGCATGCCCGTGGGCTGGCCTTCGGCGTCGCGCTCGATTAGGCCGCCGGCCGGACTGGGAGTCTCCTTCGTGATGCCTGCAAGTTTCAGAGCAAGCGAATTCGCGACCGCAACGTGTCCAGAGATGTGCGTGAGGAAAACAGGATTTCGCGGCGCCACAACGTCAAGCTGCTCGCGGTTTGGAAATTTTTTCTCCGGCCAGAGCGTGTGGTCCCAGCCGCTACCCTTTATCCAATCGCCTTCTTTGCGCAGAGCTACGGCGTCCGCGACGCGCTTCTGTACCTTTGCCACGGAGTCGGCGCCGTTGAGCCGCACGGTGAGCAGATCGGCGCCAGCTCCGCCGAGGTGCACATGCGCATCGTTGAAACCCGGCATGACAAATTTTCCCTTCAGCTGGACGATTTCCGCGCCCTCCACACCACCGCCGCAATCGAGCAGAATGTGCTCGAGGCTGCCGATGCAGCGGATTTTCCCGCCGGCAACGCCCATGGCTGCGGCCCAGGGCTGCTGCGGGTCGTTGGTGTAGATGCGGCCGTGCAGGTAGTAAATCGTTTTTGTAGCGGGATCTTCAGACTGCGCCGGGGACGGCACTGGCGCGAGGCAGAGGAGCGGCACGAAAGCAAATAGGGGCGCCAAGAAAAAGCTCCGCGCGCCGCGCGCGATCATCTCGATTTTTCCTGGACTATGCCGGAAACGCCGAGGAGGGTCAACAGCGCGCGCTTGAGTCCCATTTCGCGCCCCGCGGGTTCGTACCATTCCTGAAGGGAATGTGCGCCGCCGCCGTTCCCTCCCGCGCCGATGGAGATGGCGTCAATCCCCTGGGACAATGGGATATTGGCGTCAGTCGAAGAACGCTCGATGCGCGATTGATTGCCGACGTAGTCGTCCGCGGAGCGCAGCGCAGCGAGCAACCCCGAATCGGCGGGGAGCTCGCCGCCTGGACGGCTGCCGAGAAGTTCGACCTTCCACTCGAGTTTTCCCTTCGAACGGTCGCGTGCGGATTCCATTTCGTCGCGCACCCCGGCGGCAACGCATTCGCGCAGCGCGGCTTCGAGCCGCACGAGTTCGTCCTCGCTCTCGGAGCGAATGTCCACTTTCAACTGCGCTTCGAACGGAATGGAATTGACTGACGTGCCGCCCTCGATTTGGCCAAGATTGAATGTCGTGCGCGGTGTGGCGGGCACTTTCGTATTGATGAAGCGGACGGAGCTGCGCACCAGCGCGTTGATGGGATTGGGCATGCCGAAATCGGACCAGCTGTGGCCGCCCGGGCCGGTGATGGTCGCTTCCAGCCGGCGCGAAGCCAGCGCTTTCGTGGTCACGTGCTCCGTGCTCGAACCGTCGAGAACGATCACGGCGCGCAGACGCGGCTTGTAGGTCTCGACCAGGGCGCGCATGCCGCGCAGATTGCCTTCGCCTTCTTCACCGACATCGGCGGCAAAAAGGATGGTGCGTTGGGGTTTGATGCGAGCTTCGTGGACAGCGCGGGCAAGAGCGACGAGGGCGATCAATCCAGTGCCGTTGTCGGAAATCCCCGGGGCGGACATGCGGGCGGCGTCGTGGCGTACTTTCAATTCGGTGCCGGCGGGAAATACGGTGTCGAGATGCGCGGAGAGGATCACGACTTCTTTGTCGTTGGCGCCGCGCAATTCGCCGATGACGTTCCCGGCTTCGTCGGTGTGAACTTTCAAGCCGGCGGCGGCGAGGAGCAATTTGACCGCCGCCGCTCGCTGAGCCTCCTGAAAGAGCGGGGCAGGAATTTCGGTGAGGCGCACTTGCTCGTCCTTCGTCCAGGCAAGGTTTTTGGCGAACCAATCGAGCGCCGCGCGGACTTGTTCGTTATCGGCCAGCGAAGCGGGCGAACTCATACGCCTGGCGCCTGGCGCAATGGCGGAGCGAACTGGCATGACGAGAAGGATAACCCAAAGAAGGACAGGTTTCACCGGCTTGCTTTTGAATGGTGTGATCTTCAATTACGGGCTGTCTCCGCGCAAAGGGCCAGGACTTCCTCGTCAGTCAAAACACGGGCGGATTGTTTGGCGGCGTCAAAGATGCGATTCACGACCGCGTCGCCGGCGGGAATACCGTGGCGTTCGAGCCAGAAGAGAACATTGGACTTGCCGCTCATCGGGCCGATTTCGATGATTTGATCGAGGCCGAACAGATGCGCGGGCACGCCGCTGTAGACGGCGTTGGCAAGCGCGGGATCGTTCTTGCGAAAAGCCTTGATGAGGGCCGCCGCGTGGACGCCGGTGGCGGTGCGAAACGCGTCACGCCCGATCACCGGATAGTTCGGCGGGATTGTCGTGTGCGTGGCGCGGGCAACTTTTTCGCAATACTCCTTCAAGCGGGAAAGGTCGCGATCGATCAGGCCCATCAGGCGGAGATTGACGAGCATCAGCTCCATGGGCGTGTTTCCGACGCGTTCGCCAAGGGAATTCGCGGCGGCGTGCACTTGGTTTGCGCCAGCGGCGACCGCGGCAAGCGAATTGGCGATCGCGAGACCCCGGTCGCAGTGCCCGTGCCAATCCACGCGAATCTTCTCGCCGCCGGGTTTCACGACTTCATCGATCACGAATCTGACGAGGCTGTACGCGCCCTGCGGGATCGCGTGGCCCACGGTGTCGCAAAGAACGATGGCGCGGGCGCCGCTGCGAATCGCCGTGGTGTAGAGGCGCTTCACCGTTTCCCGGTCAGTGCGAATCGTATCTTCGGTGACGTACATTGAGGGCAGCCCGTTGTCGACGGCGAACTTTACGGCTTTCTCGGTGGTGCGCTCGAGGTGGTCAACGGTCCAGTCCTCCACGAGGCGTCGAATGGGACTGGAACCCAGAAACGT
>Ga0307477_10001699_pt1 | contig 17993 bp, 15 predicted proteins | sample atmos_gasesECM2C_FD_203316 | JGI IMG/M metagenome (GOLD analysis project Ga0307477, IMG submission 203316) | Hardwood forest soil microbial communities from Morgan-Monroe State Forest, Indiana, United States - atmos_gasesECM2C_515 | ecosystem: Environmental > Terrestrial > Soil > Temperate...
TTTCCGTCCTAGAAATCTGTCGCGCGATGTTTGTAGGGCAGATGAACCTCACGCCGAGAACGCCCAGGGGGGAGGGGAGCTCGCCAACGAGACTACGGATGCGGAGACGGGAATAGAATCCAGTGGATTCATGAAATCAAGACCAGGTGAATACCTGACTTGCAGGCGGGGAGAAGTCAAAATTCCCCATTTAGTCCAATGGACTTTCGCCGGGGCGATAACCCCAGTACGCCACGGCGTAAAGGCTTGCCTGGATTTCACTTGGATGTGAAGTCGGATAATCGGAAATCTGAGGCTACTCATCTGGTTTGAGCGTTCTCTCAGCCCAGCAGCATCCCAGGGGAGTTTGCCAACAAGAGTTCTCAGTCATTTCACTGAGCCTGAATTGGGTGATTCACCCGATTGCAATCACTTGGTAACAGGCTATCTTGCAACAAGAGGACGGGGCCGCCTCCGTGAACAGGGTCCTCACCTTACTCACCACAACCACCGAACTGCTCTAACATGGAGGCGGACCGAACTCATGTCAGTGGAGGTTCATATAACCGGACAGAGCCTCCGACACCGACACCTATAGGACGATGATCCTGGATGTGGAACAAGACGCCATGGCCATTGGGGCGGCATGGGGGGGTTATGAACAATCAGGTCCCGAAATATATCACACAGGCAAGAGTTTCCTTCCTGCTTGGCATACCTGAAGCAGATCTCAGCCGTATCTCGAATGAATCAGGATTGGGCCACGTAGAACGCGCCGGCAAGGAGGAAGAGACGTACTTCACTCACGAGGAACTGCAGCGGATTTGCCTGCTCGCGGCGCACCAAATGGACGCACTCCACTAAATCACCGTCCAGGGCACTGTGGCATGCAAGGCAACGCGCTCATGATTAAATTGCGTGCGATGCTACAAGACCAACGTCGCCGAGGACCCAATTCCTGGCGATGATTTCCCCGAGGATGGACAATAAAATCAAAGGCGAGGCCTTCCGCATCGCTCAGCCTTGCATCTAAAACTTAGGTTTTCCGCGTCCCCATTTTGAGGTAGATGCCCGATTGACCTTAGGTCTTGAGAGTCCTATACGTAGACTTGGAGGGCACTTGGGCTATTTTAACCTGTCCGGGAGGTCTCTGGAGGTCATGGCTGCGTCGGTCCCAACCAGTCGATCCTACTACGGTCGTTCCGAAGGGCGAATCCCGCAGAAACTGGCCGCAGAGCTTTCGCAGCCAGATGAATCCCTACCCAAGGAAAGGGCGTTCACCGAGAACGTGAGCCCTCACGGCGCACGCGTCACCACGGGGCGGCCCTGGCGACCTGGGTTTCGCGTGCTGATTACCTTTCCAGAATATGACGTCTTGTCTCAAGGAAGGATCGTTTACTGCCGACGCGTGGAGAGCGGCGAGTTCTGTATTGGGATAGAGCTACCGCCGCGGGTGCAGCGCTGGTGGAAGTTCCCGTAAACGCCAACTGGTGCTCGGTTTGGCGGCCCATCAGAAATATCGATCTGGCTACCAGCCACAGTGTTAAGGTCAGCCCAATCCCGTGGTCATTGTGCGTTGATACAGTGAGGAAGCGCAGATGGCTCAGCACCTTCGTATACGGTGTGTCGTGAAGACCGATCGAATGAGTGCCCATAAGTGCATTCACTCGGTGGGTGGAGTCAAGCCAGACGGAAGTCGTTGGACACTGACGCAAGACAAGGCTATTTCAGAGATCGAGGATGGAACTCGTGTGTTCTACATTGAGATACCAGCGGGTCATCGGATAAAGGACTCAACTAACTCGCGACTGGCGTCTTTGAGGGTCGGCGTGCCGCAGAAGTCGGCGGCGTACGCCTTGACCAATTTGGGGTCGAGATTGTACTGGCGAATTAGGAGACACAGCTGGTCTGGTCAGCCTGGGTTGCCCGTTGCTCGAACCATTCGAGTTAGGCGGCTTAATGGACGGCTTCTGTTTCCCGGTGGGACCGGAAGAACCGGCGAGCCAGCCCAACTCCTCAACAGAACACAATCCGATTCCGTAGGCCTTGCGCAGAGCTCGATTGACGGCTCTGGTTTCGGCAACACGCATCTCAGCGCCAAGGACGAGGGGAGAAACGTTGGACGGATCAGCGTCGCCGTATCCAACGAACCCTCTGGAAGAAGGGCTCTTGTAGACCGTGGCCTTAAAAACCCAGCGGTTGGCAAGAGGATCAGAGAAGCGATCCTCAATAGCAGTTTTGATTCCGAAACACCGGCGCCTCTGAGCGATGTGCAGCAGACCTGAATGCGTCACGTACAACCGATTCTCTAGAAGCTGCAAGTCTCCAGCCGCAACCGAGAGGCCAAGTCTTTTAGTTAATTGTCTGAGCGTGTCAAAGGTAGTGGATGAAAGCCGGCCCCAAATTGACCGGGCCCAACGAGCGTTAGCGCGCCAGGCTACAGAGTTCTCGTTCATACTCGATTCACCTATAATGCTATGCACTGCAATGCAGTGCATAGTCTTGCATTCCTGACCTTCGTATGTCAAGTACTTTCGGTTCGGCAGATCGTTCGATGGGCATGATAGAATCTGCGGCGAATGAAGAAGGACACTCAATTTACTTTCAGAATTCCTTCAGATCTTAAGACTCATTTGGAAGAGATCGCTTCCGCGGAGGGCCGCAGTGTGGCTCAAATCTGCGAAGCGTTCCTGAGGGCTGGGACTGAGAGCTATCGGAAACGAGGCTTCAGTTTTCTCCGGCGCTTTCTTTCTCGCCAGAAGAAGGAACCCTCCGAATAGCTTGCGCTTTCCCCTTTTCCGCCGAGCGTTCTGTCGGATCGGTATAGAAATCATAGTTTCAAGAGGGGTGTGTTTTTCAGAAAGCGCGGGAAAGTGGTAGTGGGCCCGTTCGAAATCTGACCCTATTGCATCCTCGCGTAGCTGTCCCACCTCCAATCAAGATGGATATCGCCACGTAGTTACTACAACTGATAGCAAATGATTTGTGCATTTTTCCATCGGTGTATCGTTCTGAGCACGTACGAGATTGCGCAAGCCTCGGAACAACCGTACTTGAGCGTCGGCCACTACTATTCATAAATGGAAGATAGCAGTTACCTGTGTCCCCATGAAGGCTAACATCACAGCCTACTTGTCGAAAGTTGGATCGGGCCAAACGCGGATCCTGCTGCTAGCGGAGTTTTGTGCCTCGGATCGTTGGGCAGCGGCGGCTGTGGCCTCGCAAAAAAAAACAATCTGGCGGGAATAGCGGTAAAGTTCACACTTCCGACGATCGCAAACGGGGACGTGTATATCGGCATGCAGACGGAGCTCATTGTCTTCAGCCTACTGCCAAACTAAAGCACCAAGAAAGGCCAAGTGATCGACGAAACCCTCCAAGCATCCATTAGGTATCACCGAGCTCTCATTGTGCAGAATTACGGGGCGCTTCGAAGTCCGTAGCTTAAGAAGGAGGCAGCAAATGACAACGGAAGAAACGCAGAAAAAGGAAGGGGCCAGGTTTGGACCCGAGGCAGTCGTCGAGACTCAGCCAGCGAAGGCCGCGTCGCCGCGAAAAATTGAAGCGAATCGGCGAAATGCGCAACGCTCGACCGGCCCGAAAACCCCCGAGGGCAAGGCGAAGAGCAGTCAGAACTCGATCACGCACGGAATCTTCGCCAAGCAATTCCTGAATGGGGCCGCGCCGGAAACCGTCGCGGAAATGGAGGTCTTAGCGGTGGGGATCCATGAGCACTACCAGCCGGTGGGCATGGTGGAAGAGATTCTAGTGCAGAAGATCGTGGTGGAGACGGCCCGCTACGGCCGCATCTTGGGGCTCGAGCAGAAGGAACTCGCACGGAACTTTGCATTCTTTAACGCCGCCGTCGATCGCGTGGGACGCTACACAACTTCGACCAGTCGCGCACTGTTCCGCACGATCGAAGAGCTCGAGCGCACTCAGGCTGCACGGAAGGCACGTGAGGCCGCCGCCTCAGCGGCTACGGGGGAGCTCAGCTCGCGGGTGGATGTCGCTGGGAACGGTAAGGGAGCGTAGGTTCCGAACTCGGCCTCTGCCTGCCGGTTCTGGCAGGAAAAAAGTGAATTTGCAAAACGAACCCACAGAGCTCGTCGGAGATTCAAGATGTCAAGGCAATCTCAGGGGAAACGCTCTACTCATTTTGGCTTCAGGAAGCATCCTGGCCTGCGTCTCCTACCGAGAAATACGTGCAATCCGGGTGATGAAACACCAGCGCACTTACGCTCGCTTCCGGATCCATCATGTAGCCCTCGGTCAGCTGCACGCCGATCTCTTCGGGTTTCAAGAGCTTCCAAATACCGGACTGATCTTCGAGGTCGGGGCATGCCGGATACCCAAAGCTATAGCGCTTGCCGCGGTAACGTGAAGTAAATCGCTGGGCCATCGTGAGTTCTGGCGGGTCGGGGAAGCCCCAATCTTCGCGAATCCGCCGGTGCAGCCACTCTGCGCAGGCTTCCGCGGATTCGATCGCAAGCGCCTGCAGACCATGTGATTTGAAGTAATACCCCTCGTTTTTCGCCTTCTCCGAGCGCTCGCGCACGCCCTCTCCGGCGGTCACCACAAATAACGCCAGATGGTCCCGCTTGCCATCCTTCACCGGTAAAACGTAATCGCTTAGGCAGAGAAAATCTCCCTGTCGCTGCCGCTTGAATCGAAATGTGTGCACCGGCTCCAGCGCGCCTGGCGCGAACAGGTGCAAGGCATCTCCATCCGCTTCTGCCTCCAAGAACTGCCATACGGCCCGAACCTTCATGAACTCCGACGCTTCGCGTTTCACCTCTTCCATGCTCTCGTACAACTCGACGGCCTTCGGTTCGCGCGCTGCAAAGTGTTTTTCGAAATCTCCCCGGTATCCCAGGTGCCGCCCGTAAAGCATAAATGGGTTGACGTAACTCCAGATCTCGCGCAGATCCGGCACCAGCCGCACTTTGCGCTCTAGAGTCGCAACACTCGGGATTGGCACATCTGTCCGGACCCGCGGAGAACGTCTTACCGTCGGCATTGGAGCGATGCTCACCGTCGTCGTAATTCCAAAACCGTTTCCGGAAGAAGTGTGCTCGCGCACCACCGTTTCTCTTCGCGCCGGATCCATCAATTCATTCATCAAACGCAGTCCGGTCATCGCATCCTTCGCGTAGCACACCGCATGGCCATAGCTCGGCGCAATCTTTGTTTGCGTAAATTTCCCGGAAAGTGCCGCACCGCCTACCAGCAGCGGGATTTCGATGCCCGCGTCCTTCAAATCGCTCGCCGTAATCACCATCTGCTGCGCGCTCTTTACCAGCAAACCCGAAAGCCCGATGGCATCGGGCTTGTGTTCTTGATACGCCTTGATCAATTCCTCCGGCGGAACTTTGATGCCCAAGTTCACGACGTCATACCCGTTGTTCTTCAAAATAATCTCTACCAAATTCTTTCCGATGTCGTGAACATCGCCCTTCACCGTCGCCAGCACGATCTTTCCGCGCTTGGCCGTGTCCGCTTTTTCCATGAACTGTTCGAGGTGGCTCACTGCGGCCTTCATCGCTTCCGCGGATTGCAGCACCTCTGCCACGATTAATTCATTCGCGTTGAAGAGCCGTCCGACTTCCGCCATCCCCGCCATCAGCGGGCCGTTGATGATATCTAGCGGCGCGCCGCCTTCCCCGCGTTTGCGCTCCAGATCTGCAATCAACCCGTCTCGCGTGCCTTCGATGATGTAGTTTGCCAGGCGCTCGTCCAGAGGCAAATCTGCCGCGCGCGTTTTTTCTTTCTTTTTGGCCGTTCGAAAGTGCTCCGTGATGGCCGCAATGTGATACTGGTTTACCGCCGCCCGTTGTTCCTTGCTCTGCTCGCGCCAGTCCGCTGGCACGTCACGCAGCAGCGCAGCCCGTGAATGACCTGCCGGAACTTCTGTCGGTGGGTGCGAGAACAATAGATTCTCCGCCAGCCGCCGCTCGTGTTCCGGAATCGATGCGAATCGCTCCAGCCGCTCCGTATTGACGATCGCTAGATCCAGCCCCGCCTTCGTGCAGTAATACAGAAAAACCGAATTCACCACTTCGCGTGCGCCTGCTGGCAGCCCGAACGACACATTTGAAATTCCCAGAATCGTCCGCACATCCGGCAGCGCCTGTTTGATCAGACGAATGCCTTCCATCGTCTCCACGGCCCCGCCGATATAATTTTCGTCGCCTGTAGCACAGGGGAAAACCAAAGGGTCAAAAATGATGTCTTCGGGCGCCAGTCTGTATTTCTCCGTCAATAATTTGTAACTACGCTGCGCGATTTCGAGCTTCCGCTCCCTGGTAAACGCCTGTGCTTGCAACTTGTCTTCGTCGATGCATCCGGCCACTACTGCCGCGCCATAGTCATGCGCGAGCGGTACTACGTGCTCGAACTTTTCCTCGCCGTCCTCCAGATTGATCGAATTGATGATCGCCTTGCCCTGGCAATAGGTCAGTGCCAGCTCAATTGCAGTCGGATCAGTCGTGTCGATCATTACCGGCGCCTTTATCTTGCGGATCAACTTTTCGTAAAAGAGCGGAATATCCTTCTTTTCGTCTCGCTCTGTGCTCTGCAGGCACACGTCGACAATGTGCGCGCCGCCGCGCACTTGGCGCCGGGCAATCTCGCTCGACTCTTCCCACTTTTCCTCGGCGACCAGGTTTTTGAACAGCCGCGACCCGATCACGTTCGTCCGCTCTCCCACCAGCAAAGGCCGCGTGCTCTCTTCCGCCTCGATAGTCTCGATCCCCGCGTACACCGCCCGGTGCGCGTCTGCCGGGCGTTGCCGGGGTTTCTTGCCCTCCACCATCTGTGCAAGTGCACGGATGTGCTGCTCGGTAGTTCCGCAGCATCCGCCGACGAAATTCAACCAGCCGTGATCCGCAAATTTTTCAAGCTGCGCCGCCAGTGTCGTCGGTGTTTCCAGGTACTTACCCTCTTCATCAGGCAAACCCGCGTTCGGATAACACGAGACGAATTCCCCCGTCAGCTGGCTCAGCGTACGGATGTGGTCGGTCATGAACTCCGGCCCGGTCGCACAATTCATTCCGAATGCCAGCGGCTTCGCATGCCGCAACGACGCCCACATTGCTTCGATCGTCTGCCCTGCCAGCATCGTCCCCATCGGCTCGATCGTCACAGATACGATGAACGGCACCTGTGCGCCGAGCTCTCTCGAAAGTTTCTGAATCGCCAAGATTGCCGCCTTGATGTTTCGTGTGTCCTGGCAGGTCTCCACCAGCAGCAAATCCACGCCGCCTTCCACCAGCCCCCGCGCCTGGGCGTAATACGCCTCGCGCAGTCCCGCGAACGTCACTCCGCCCGTTACTGTAATCGCCTTTGTGGTCGGCCCCATCGATCCGGCCACGAACCTGGGTTTCGCCGGCGTGCTCGCTTCGTCTGCTGCCTGTCGCGCCAACTCGGCTGCCCTCTTGTTCAGTTCGTGCGCGTCAGCCGCCAACCCGTACTCCGCCAGCACAATTGGCGCTCCGCCGAAACTGTTCGTTTCGACAATGTCCGACCCCGCCGCAAAATATTTTCGGTGAATGTCCAGGACCACATCGGGTCGCGTGCGCACCAGGTTTTCGTTACACCCTTCAAGCGCGGCTCCGCCGAAGTCAGCCGCTGTCAAGTGCCGCTGTTGCAGCATCGTGCCCATCGCGCCGTCAAGCACGAGGATGCGTTGCGAGAGGAGCTCTCGCAGCGCGTTCGCTGATTCGTTTAGATCGCGCATCCTCTGAAAGGTCCTGACTCCGTGTCCGACTCCCTGTTGAAATGGGGACACAACGGAACAAGTCGGGCATTCTGTACACCCTTATTTTACGCAGGTTCCCGCAAGAATCGAATGTTCTTGCAGCGAAGTAGTGCTTTTTTGGTGCGAATCGCGCCTAGGCTGCATCGGACGGTCAAAACCCGGATGGTATACTGCCTGCACCATCGAGAACGAACATCCATGGCGCATCATCTAAAAATCATCAATATTGTCGGGGCGCGTCCGAACCTGCCGAAAATCTCTCCGTTGATGCGCGAGATGCAACGCCATCCGGAAATCGAATCCATCCTTGTGCACACCGGCCAGCACTACGATGAATCCCTTTCCGATATTTTCTTCCGTCAAATGGGCATTCCCGCGCCGCACGTCAATCTCGAAGTCGGATCGGGGTCCCATGCCGCGCAGACCGCCGAAATTCTCAAGCGCATCGAGCCTGTTCTCCTTGAGCGCAAACCCGATCTCGCGCTCGTTGTGGGTGACGTCAATTCCACGCTTGCCGTTTCACTGGCTGCGGTGAAGCTCGGCATTCGCGTTGCCCACGTCGAAGCCGGCCTGCGCAGTTTTGACCGTTCCATGCCAGAAGAGATTAATCGTCTCGTTACGGATGCCTTGGCCGACTACCTCTTCGTCACCGAACAAGACGCCATCGAGAATTTACTCAAGGAAGGCCGTCCGCGCGAGAGTATCCACCTCGTCGGCAATGTCATGATTGATTCGTTGCGTCACTTCCTTCCCGTCGCGCAACAGTCCCGCATCGGCGAAGAACTGAATCTAAAGAACGGCTCCGGCTGGCGCCGCTTTGCCGTCCTGACCCTCCATCGCCCTTCCAACGTCGATTCCATAGAAAAACTCACAGAACTTCTCGGCGCCATGAACGTCATCGCTGCCCAGATCCCCGTCATCTTTCCCGCGCATCCGCGCACGCAGCAGCGCCTCGCCGAGGCTGGCATCAAGCATCATCTCGAGCTTCGCCTTATATCCCCCATTGGTTACCTGGACTTCCTGTGCCTCCTCAGCAAAGCCACTCTGGTCCTCACCGATTCCGGCGGGATTCAAGAAGAAACCACTGCGCTCGGTGTCCCTTGTCTCACCGTTCGAACTAACACCGAGCGTCCCATCACCATTTCCAAGGGCACGAATCTGCTTGTTGGTACCGATCCAGGCATAATTATTGCCGCTGCGCAGGACATTCTCGCGGGCAAAGGCAAGATCGGCGGCATCCCGCCATTGTGGGATGGTCATGCCGCCGAGCGCATTGTGGACATTCTTTTAGGGGCTCTACCCAGGGAGAAAAGCGCCCTAGCTGTCACGTAACAATTCGAGAACATAAACGCCCAAGACCCTTGCCCCTTCGGCCAGTTTTATCTACCCTGACCGATAGTGGCTACCAAGCGAGCAAGTTCCAAATTGACCGTTTGCCTCCTCTCGCCGCACCCCCTGGTGCTGAGCGAGTTTGATCGGCTTTTGGGGAAGGCCCAGTTCAAAGTGGTCTCAAAGCAACTGGAATCCATGCTGGCGCCCGATCTCCGCAACATGGAGCCCCCGCACGCCCAGGTTTACGTCATCGACGCGCATGCCGCGCGCCCGGCTACCGGTGCTCTCCTCACCAATATTCTCGAACGTTATCCCGAAGCGCGCCTCATTGTCGTCGGTGAACACCACGACGAAGCCAACAGCTATTCGCTATTACGCCTCGGTGTTAAGGGTTTGCTGACCTACGTTGAAGCTCGTGACCAGTTGGTTCGCGCTTTGCCGCTCGTTTCCAACGGCGGCTTTTGGGTGCCGCGCCAGTTGCTTTCCGGCTTCGTGGATTCCATTCTCAGCGGCCAGGGCCGCCGCCTGAAGACCGACTCCGTCACTAACCTTAGCCGCCGCGAGCAGGAAGTGCTCGATTCGCTCCTCGAAAATCTTTCCAACAAAGAAATCGCCAGCAGGCTCAACATCGCGGAACGCACCGTCAAATTTCACGTCTCAAATCTCTTGAACAAATTTGGCGTCCGCCGCCGTGCCGATCTCATTCTCCTCACTTTTCAACGCCGCCTGTCCCAGGCCTGACCGCGCCCGTTGCTTGCCTTAATCGGTTGTCGTTGCCACGGAACCCGTTCTGATGCTGACAATGCAGCCGTACCCTGCTAGTTTTCTAGAGTCGGGCCGGCGCGCCCTGTCTGCAGCAAAGGAGGCTGCTAATTGAACATTCTCGTCACCGGAGCAGCGGGTTACATCGGAAGCATTTGCGCTGAAGTCCTCCTCGTCCGCGGTATGCACGTCATCGCATTGGACAATTTGCAAAGTGGCCACCGCGCCGCTGTCCCCCAGGAGGCTGGTTTTTGTCATGCCGACCTCGCCGATCGCGCGCAGCTTGACGCTGTATTCTCCGCGCACCGCATCGATGCCGTCATGCACTTTGCCGGTGAAATTGTCGTTTCCAAATCCGTGCGCGAGCCAAGCACATTTTATGCATCGAATGTCGCTTGTAGCCTCAATCTTCTCGACGCCATGACGCACCACGGTGTGAAAAAATTCATCTTCTCTTCCACCGCCGCCGTATACGGTGAGCCGGAAACCGTCCCCATTCCCGAAGATCACCGCAAAGCACCCATCAATCCATATGGCAAGACAAAGCTCCTCTTCGAGGAAATCCTCGCGGACTACCGCAAATACGCGGGCCTTCAATACGTGGCCTTGCGCTACTTCAATGCCGCCGGGGCGTCCGCCGAGCGCGGCGAGGCCCACCCGGAGGAAACCCACCTCATCCCATGCGTCTTGGATGCCGCTCTCGGGTTCTTGCCGCATCTCGATGTCTTCGGTACAGACTATCCCACGCCCGATGGCACCTGCATCCGCGATTACATCCACGTCCTCGACATCGCCGATTCGCATCTCCGCGCGCTCGAAGAAATCGATCGCGTCGCCGGGGAAGCCTTCAACGTCGGCAACAGCCGGGGCTACTCCATCCTGGAAGTGATCGACGCCGCCGAGCGAATCACGGGCCGCAAAATCCCTCGTAAACTCTCGCCCCGGCGTCCCGGCGATCCCGCCGTTCTCGTCGCCAGCAAAGAAAAGCTCAAACAAACAGTTGGTTGGGAGGCCCGGCATTCGTCGTTGGAGGAGATTGTCGGCTCGGCGTGGGCCTGGAAGCAAAGGCATCCCCGCGGCTACGCGGAGACCGCTTCCGTTTAGAGTTCAATCGGAAAACTTAAAGCGAATAATGCACCACAGCGCCTGCACCCCGTCTTTCCAGGTGATCTTCTTGCCTTCCTCGTAGGTGCGGCCCGCGTAGGAGATCGGCACTTCGTAGATTCGCCATTTGCCTTTCGCGACCTTGGCGGTAATCTCCGGCTCAAATCCAAACCGATCTGACTTGATCTCGATTCCTTTCAGCACCTCTCGGCGGAAGACCTTGTAACATGTCTCCATGTCCGTCAGCTTCAAATTTGTGGAGATATCGGAAAGCAGCGTCAGAATCCGGTTCGCAACGTAGTGCCAGAAGTAGTGCACCCGCTGTGGCCCGCCGAGAAACCGCGAGCCATACACAACGTCCGCCCGGCCGTCCACGATCGGCTCCAGCAGCTTCCCGTAATCCCTGGGGTCGTACTCCAGGTCCGCATCTTGCACCAGGATGATTTCTCCGGTCGCCTCGGCAAACCCCTTCCGCAACGCCGCGCCCTTTCCTTGATTATGCGGCTGGAAATAAAACCGCAGATCTTGCAGCGCCACCCTGTCGCCGCCATCTTGCGCCGCCACCCCAAATTCTCCGTTCGTCTTCCGGGAGGCCATGTTTTCGAGGATCTGCCGCGTACCGTCCGTCGAGCAGTCATCCACGATGATCACTTCCTTGTGGATCTCCACATCCAGCACGCGCCGCAAAATCTCCTCGATGGTTGCTTTCTCGTTGTAAGCCGCGATGACAACCGAAATTTTGGGATTCTCCAGTGCGGAAGGGTGGCGTCGGAGTCGCATGTCAGCGCGAAGATTGTAACGGCCCTGCGACAGAAGAGTAAAGCCAATCACCGGCAACCGCTAGAATTTCTGTGCCCGCTCGCTTCCACAAAATCCCATTTCCCGGGTATCCTTGAATGCGCCCAAATACTGCGTTTGTCTTTTTATTGATGACGACTTTTCACATTCAACAGTTCGGTTGCCGTGCCACCCACGCCGACGGCGCCGCCCTCGAACGCCAATTGCTCTCGCGCGGCTACACCGCAACTGCCGAAGCAAACGCCGCTGACTTCGTCGTCGTAAACACTTGCACCGTCACCTCGGCCGCCGATGCTCAGGCTCGCGACGCGATCCGTAAAATCCACGCGCAAAATCCCGGCGCTCGCCTCATCGTCACCGGCTGTTACGCCCAGCGCGCCCCGGAAGATCTCGCCGCTCTCCCTGGCGTATCTTGGGTCGTCGGCAATTCCCACAAGCCGCAAATTCCCGGACTCATCGGTGCGTTTCCGCAATCCCCCGCGTCCCCCGGCGTCCAAAACTTTTTCCCTGCTGCCCGGCTTCATGCTGAGTCGCTATCTCTCTCTCCAGCCCCCGCAAAAATTCTCACTGGCGACATCTTTGAACAAACTACCCTCCTGGTCGCGCCTGTCCTCGGCGGCGAAGGGAACCACACCCGTCCGACGCTCAAGATTCAGGATGGCTGCAACAGTCGTTGTTCCTACTGCGTGATTCCGTTTGTTCGGGGCAAGAGTCGCAGCCTCCCCGCCGAAGTTGTTCTTCAGGAAATCCAGCGCCTCACCGCCGCAGGCTTTCGCGAAATCGTCTTAAGCGGCATCAACCTCGGCACCTATGGCCGCGACCTCTCTCCCCGCGTCGAATTTCTCGATCTCGTCCGCCGCATCCTCGACGAAACTTCCGTCGAGCGCCTCCGCATCAGCTCCATCGAGCCGCTTGATGTTACTCGAGACCTCGTCGAGCTCTTCACTTCCGCCGATCGCATCGCCCAGCATTTCCACATGCCGCTGCAATCCGCCTCCGACCGCATTCTCGCCGCCATGCACCGCTGGTACCGCGCGGAACACTACGCCCGCCGCGTCGAGCTCATTCGCGAATGTCTTCCCCAGGCCGCCGTCGGCGCCGACGTCATCGCCGGCTTCCCCGGCGAGACCGAAGCCGACCACGCCGCCACTCTCGCCTTTATTGAGCGCTTTCCATTTACCTATCTGCACGTTTTTTCCTTTTCGAAGCGCCACGGCACTCACGCCGCCAAGCTCTCAAACGAACTTCCCGTCGCCGTCATCAAGCGCCGCGCCCGCGAACTCCGCGCCCTCGGCGACTCCAAAGCCGCCGCCTTCCGCCAATCCCAAATCGGCCGCACTCTCCGCGTCCTAACGCTCCGTCCAGACGAAGACGCCGCCGCGGATTTTACTCCCGCACTCTCCAGCAACTTCCTGCGCGTTCGCGTCTCCGGTAATTGGCCTGCCAACACCTGGCTCGATGCTGCCATCACCGGTGAAGAAGGGAATTACCTTCTTGGCAAGTCTTACGACTCTTTCTACGCTAAATCTGTGCGGGGCCTCTGCGAAACCTCTGCGCACTCAGCTTGCCTCGAATAAGACCAAAGGGGTGTCTTAATCTTTCAACTTTCAACTTTGAGCTGTGAACTTTTCTCTTTCAGTTCTCAAAAATCACCTGCGCGAGCGCCTGCGCCGCCGTGTGGGTGATGCTCAGCGCTATGTGCTTCACTCCCAACCGCTCTGCAATCTTTCGCGCCTCGCCCGCGAGTACAAGCGTAGGCTTTCCGCCTTTTTGTCGCGCCACTTCAATGTCCACCCACCGCACTCCTCTGCTCCATCCCGTGCCCAGCGCTTTCATTGCCGCTTCCTTTACCGCAAATCGTCCCGCGAAGCGCTCAAACTTGTTCCTGAACCGCTCGCAATACTCCCTCTCCTTCGCCGTGAAAATTCTCCGTAGAAACACCTCGCCATGTCGCTCGATCGCCCGCCGAATCCGCTCGACTTCCGCAACGTCCACGCCCATCCCAATGATCAATGTCCTGCCCTGTAGCTCACCCCTTCAGGGGTGAGGCTTTTTCCCTCTTCTCTGTGCCGCGGCCCACTCCGATTATACTGTTAGTGCTGTGGCTACCGCGAAAACAGTAACCGCGAAGCGCGGCGTGCGTCGGCCAGACGTCCGCTCCGGCGGCGCCACGGCTTGGACCGAGCACAGCGCGCGCGGGATTCGTATTCTGCAGGTCCCCGCGCTAGTAAAACTCCCCTGGCTGCTCCACGGTTTCAGCACGCGGCTCGGCGGCGTCAGCGCTTTGGTCGACCGCCCTGCGGTCACCCAGGAAAAAGCAGAGAGAGTCCTCAATCTCGGTTTCACCGAAGGTGACACCCGCGAAAATGTTTTGGAAAATCGCCGCCGTTTCCTCTCTGCTCTCGGCGCAACGCATCTTTCTCTCGTCGCCCTGAAACAATTTCACTCCGACGTCGTGCACGTGTTCGATACCGCTCCGGCTGACCCCTGCCGCGGTGACGCATCTGTCACAAACCAACCGGCTCTTCTCCTCGGCGTCCAGACCGCCGACTGTGTTCCGATTCTTCTCGTCGATCCCCGAAAACGAGCCGTCGCCGCCGTCCACGCGGGCTGGCGCGGCACTTTGCAACGCATCGTCACAAAAGCCATAGGTAAAATGCAAATGGAATTCGCCACCAAGCCTGCTAATTTGCTCGCCGCGCTCGGCCCTGCGATCGGCGGCTGTTGCTACGAAGTTGGCACCGAAGTCGCGTCCGCCTATCTGGCCCAATTTCCGAACGCCGCGGAATGGTTCGACGAACTCCGAACCGGCGATGAGCCCAACCCCCTCCAATGGCTTAGCATGATGCCCCCCGGCCACCAGCCTCCCCCCAGAAATGTCTACCTCGACCTTCGCAAAGCCAATCGCGCCCAGCTCCTTGCCGCCGGCCTCTCCGAAAAGAACATCTTTGTCAGCGATTTCTGCACCGCCTGCCGCCGCGATCTCCTCTTCAGCTACCGCAAAGAAGGCGCCCAATCCGGCCGCCTCCTCTCCGTCATTGGCATCCGCCCCTCCTGAAATAGCCCGGATACTACCCTTTGTGATTCACCTTTCCTCGGAAACCGCTTCTTCCAGCACTGGCTCAGTTTCCGATTACCCGGCTTATCAGAACTTAGCCGCATGGTTCGACAATAACTTCGAGTCACCGGCAATCCAGACGTTATCGCACGTGGCTATTTCGGCACTGTGGATGGGGACTCGGAGGATGGGATATTGAGGCCAGCGAGTGTGTACTCCCCCAAGAAGCGGATCGTCGCGATAGCGTCGAACGAAACGGGTACCCACATGCCGTTCAGTGTCGCAAATTGCATTGTGAGATGAAGGGTCGTGATCCAAAAGGAGGGGCTCTTGGCAGGTACTCCTTGCATTCGTCGGACACGGAAAGTGCTCGCATCTACCCAGATTTGCCCGCGCAAGAGGTATTTATCCTTCCGCTTCGGGAGGATCCCCAAAACGTACTCAGGAACGACGCCGAAGTTCTCTCGCCTAAGAAAAACAAAGTCATAGTTCGTCCTGCTGATCTCGTCACTGTGTACTTTCTTCACCGAGTCAGCTTCCCGGTCCAAAAGCTCGCGAACCATTCTTTCTCCCCTCGCGTCTCCTTTCGCCTGAATAATCTTGTATGTCTTTGTGTCGGGAGGAACGAAATTGATCTGGGCCGTGATCTCAGAGGTGGGTTGCGTATTATAGCCGCGCAACACTTTGTATTCTCGAGTCACCTCATAGGGTCGAGCTTGCGCGGGGTCCTGGTGCTGGATGTCCTCCAAGCGCTGCAGGATCAGGTTCAGATCGGGAGATTTGATTTCATCGGTGGACGAAGTTACCTGCGACGATGAGGCGAGCGTTGCTAATAAGACGAAACCTGACAACCAGAGCCTTGGCGTAGCTGTTTTCGTTTGTCTCACGGGAAACTCTCCTCAGATGGGTGCGAACAACATCGCGTTCGCGAGAAGAACCGCGATCCACTTGACAGGAATCATGATTTCATCCGTCGGCGTCAAAGGTCAACCGTTCCCGTTCTCCCCATTGCAGCTACATCGGATATTCCCGGATGACGGGCCACTCGGAAGTAATCCACATGCCTGATCAACGCGCCAGCTGGACATGTGAACCCCCCAAACCGTCGGAAGTTCCATTGTTGAAAATTGCGAGTTCACGGCCCGCTCTGCTTACCGGCAATCAGTGGGTCGGAGGTACGAGCACTGCTCTTTTTGCGCGCATCCAGCCGCCAGTGATCATCTTTTTTGCAAACTCACAATCGCCGTGGACACCATCGCACCTGGAGCCAGATCGTTTCGCACCACCACGCCGCCCTTCATCACAAATTTGACTCGCTGCATTTCGCTGATGTCTTGCAGCGGATCTCCGGAGACTGCGATCAAGTCGGCGAACTTGCCCTTTTCGATGGTGCCCAGGCTGTCCTGCATGCGGATGATCTGGGCATTGACCGTCGTCGCCATGCGCAGGGTGTACAGAGGAGTCACCCCCCATTTGACGTATAAGGGAAACATCTCCGCCTGCACGCCATGCGAACAGTTGCACTCCGCGTTAAACACCCTTCCCGGCGGCGGGGCGGCGCCGCTTCCAAAACCCAGTCTCATACCGGCAGCAAGCATTTTCTTCCACGTCTGCTCCATCAGGCGAAAACGGCTGTAAGGGGCAAAGCGCTTCAGGTCTCCCGGCTCGTCTTGGCGCATGTCCAGAGTAGTCGCGGTCAGCGGCAGGTCTTTCTTGAGGAACATTTTTATGTCCGCGTCGTCGGCGGCGACTGCGTGCTGGATATTGTCTACCCCCGCTTCAATCGACCATTTTAGACCGTCACCCCCATAAGAATGTGTGGCGACCCATAGACCCAGCTTGTGCGCCTCATCCACGGCTGCTTTGAGTTCTTCCCGAGTGGGGAGTGCAGTGTTCACCATTTCCCCATCGGGCTTGAAGTAGAACCGGCCAGTGGTCATTATCTTCACGTGGTCGACACCGTTGTGAGCCAGCTCGCGCACAGCTGCGCGCATCGCCTCCACTCCATTCGCAATCAACGCAGGTTCGAACGGCTTGAATTCCAACGGGTAAGGGCCGTTTGCGGGGGCCGTGATCTCGAGCACTGGACCAGCCGTGAGCAGCCGCGGACCCTGGACGAGGCCGCTCTCGATGGCATTTTTCAACTCCACGTCGGCATAACCCCCGCCATGCGTCCCCATGACCACCTGCGTGGTGAAACCCGCCTTCAAGCTCTGGGTGGCGCTGTACAGCGCCACCATCATCTGGTGTTGCAGACCTCCGGCCGCGTCCGTGAGGTGAACGTGACCGTCAATCAATCCCGGGAGCACTGTCGCCTGGCTAAGGTCGATTACCCTGGTGCCAGGCGGGATCTTCACGCCGTCGGCCGGGCCTGCTTCCGTGATCCGGTCGCCGCTGATCAGCACCACCTGATTTGTCAAATTTTTGCCCGACTTGGGGTCGAACATCCGGCCGGCACGCACAGCCACGACCTGCGGAGCCTGCGCCGACAGCACGGCCGAAGCCGCTAGAATCAAAAAGACCGCGCTCAACACGCACTTCGCTCGCATCATACAGCCTCCGTTGACATCCAAGACTTGGCGTCAAGCCAATTACTTTCCATGCGGTCTTACTTGAATAGACCAGTAAGGGTTAGGCTCCCACCGCCCGTGGTGACGATGACTAGATTCATTACCACAAGCATCGTGTCGTAGCTCCAGCCATTCGTCCCAGATTTGCCCCAGAAGCCCGTGTGCCAGGTGAATATTTTCTTCTGGATCGCGCCGAGCATTACCAGGATCAATCCCATGGCGGCGAGTTGCGCGAAAACGCCCGTAATCACTCCGAGTGCGCCGGCTGACTCCGCCGCGCCCAAAAAAACTGTAAAGCTCTTGCTCATTCCAATGTCCTTGCTTCGCGCTTCCGGGTCCTTGAGGTGTTTATAGCCACTTGTAATGAACACGATACCAACCATGACGCGCAAGAGCAGCAGCGCGACATTGTTGAACTGAGCCAATTGGGGAAAGGTCATCCAACCCACTCCGAGCCGCTATCATACTCTCGAAGCGCGCACGTTCTTGAATGAAACCATCCGTACTTCTCCGGCCTCTGCCTGGTGTGGAAGAAGCCTGTCTACCCGTTCGGAAGATTTACAAATGCCGCCGTCACTACTTGCCGGGGAACAACTGCGCCTTGATGGCATTGTATTGGGCTTGCGTGAGC